>Ga0065721_10003674_pt1 | contig 178499 bp, 136 predicted proteins | sample Mesricmetagenome_FD_59108 | JGI IMG/M metagenome (GOLD analysis project Ga0065721, IMG submission 59108) | Mesophilic microbial community from rice straw/compost enrichment Sample: eDNA_1 v2 (version 2) | ecosystem: Engineered > Solid waste > Grass > Composting > Bioreactor | place: USA... | reverse complement strand
AACGGTCCTCGTGACGTTGCAGCGCGCGGTTGCCGCCGAGCCAGCCGAAGCGCCGGTGGCCGAGGCCGACGAGGTGCTCGACGAGCAGCTCGAGCGACTGCGCCTCGTTCGACTGCACCGAGTGGCATTGGCCGGGATAGCTGATCGAGACGGCGACCACGCGTGGGCAGAGGTTTTTGACGGCCTTGAGGAAGGCGGGCTTCACCTCGCCCATCACCACCACGCCGAAGAGCGATTTGCGCGTCTCGAGCGTGGCGCGAAACGCGGTCTCGTTGAGCCTGTCCTCGGTGCCGAGGAAGAGGGTGCTGATGCCGCGCTCCTGCAGCGCCTCGTGAAGGCCGTGCTGGATGTGGCTGAAGTAGTTGCTCTGCGTGTGCAGCGCCAAACCCGAGCGCAAGACGAAGCCCACGTGGATCTGCTTCGTCGCCTCGCCGTTTTGCGAGACGCGCATGCCCTTGGGCTGATAACCGAGGCTGATCGCGTGCTCCCAGATGCGCCGATACGACTCCTCGCTGATGCCCTCGCGCCGGCCGTTGAGCACCATCGAGACCAGCGCCTGCGACAAACCGAGATCCTTCGCGATGCGCTGCTGGGAGATCTTCGGGGTGGCTGAAGCGGAGGGCGGGGGCATGGCGGAACGCGGCGAAGAAATCCCGAAGGCGGGGATTTTTCACAAGCGCGTTTTATACCTATTACCTGTTTTATAAATCGCAACCCAACTCACACGCCCGTGGCGGCTCCGGGCCAGCCGGCCGGCGTCCCGAAATCCTCCGCGGGGGTTTTGATCGGCGCGGGGCGCACGGTGGGGCCGTCAACCCAGGTTCCCTCGACCATCACCACCCGCGGGTCGGCGGGCAGGCCGGTTTCGTTGCGCTGGATCTGGCCGACGATCAGGTCGATCGCGGCGGCGCCGACCTTCTCGGGTTTCTGGTCGAGGCTCGCGTAGCCCGGATAACGCTCCAAGGGCACCAGGCCCATCTCCTCGGGCACGCGCACGCCGAGCTCGCGTATCCATTCCAGCAGCGCGATGTCGGAGACCACCATCGCGTCGGGCTGGTGCCGCTGCATCCATTTGCGCAGTTCGACGCGGTCCGACTCCTCGTAGACCAGACAGGTCGCGGCGTTGCGACCGTGCGCGTATTGGAAAAGCAGGACACTTGCGATCCAGTGTTGCGCCACGATCTTGCTCACCCGCCGGCCCAGCGCCACGCCGATGCGCTCGTAGCCGAGCCGCCGCAGCCGGTTGAGCGTGAGCTGCATGCCCTGGAACTGGTGCGGACAGGCGCGGTGCAGGGCGGGCTTCATCATCGAGTAGCCGATCGCCGCGCTGCAGAAATGCTCCCAGGGAAAGGAGAAGTGCGACACCACCTCCGGGAAGGCCGCCACGCAGAGCCCGAGGATGCCGCGCGCCTGGAGAATGTCCGCCATGCGCCGCGGCGTCATCTGCGGTTCGCGCAACCAGAAGTGCTCCAGGCGGTAACCATGCTGCGCCGCGCGCGCCCAGGCGCCCTCGTAGACCGCCGGGGAAAAGCGGTTTTGCCGCCAACCCTCCCGGGTCGGGAAAGCCGTCAGGTAGGCGATCGTCTCCAGGCCGCGCGGACGCGCCTCCGTCCGACGCGTCGATAGCGCCGCGATCAGGGGGTCGGGGCGGTAGTTGAGGCTTTCCGCCGCCGCCCGGACCTTCGCGCGCGTCTCCGCCGTGATCTTCGGCGAATTACGCAAAGCCATGCTCACCGTGGCGATGGAAACGCCAGCGGCGTCGGCGATCTGCTTCATGGTGGGACGACCGGCCATGTCGCGACTCATGCGTTTAATCGGTTGAATGACGAACACTTTGTCACCCCGGGCCGCCCCCCGAGCATCGGAGGTTGAAACGTCGACCGCGCGCCCCGGCGTCGGCGCGTCGCGCCTTCGAATGAACTCCGCCCTCGCTTCCGCACCCGTCTCGCTTGAACGCGTCGAGCGCCTGCTCGTCCGCCTGGACCAGGCTCGTTACGAACGCGTGGCTCCGCTCGCGATCACGCGCTGGCTCACGCCCGAACCGGTGCCCTTCGAGCAGCGCGAGAGCGGGGCGCGCGCGGAGATCCGCGTCGGCGACCCCTGGGCCGGACGGATCTTCGACTGCGCCTGGATGCGTTTCCGCGCGAAGCTGCCGGTCGACGCGCCGCCCGCGGGCAAACTTTTCGCCCGGATCGACGTGAACGGCGAACTCTGCGTCGTCGACACGCACGGCGTGCCGGCGCGGGGGCTCACCAACATCAAGTCCACCTTCGACCCCGCGCTCGGCGGTCCCGGCAAGACGCTCTACCAGATCCCGCCCGAGGCGATCCGTGACGGCGTGGTCGAGCTCTGGGCCGACGCCGGGCTCAACGATCTCTTCGGCTTCGTGAAGGACGAGGGCCGCGTCGCGCTCGCCGAGATCGTCACGATCCGCGAGGACATCCGTCAGCTCTACTACGACCTCGAGACGCTGCGCGACTGGCTGCTTACCGAACAATCCGCGCCGGGCGAAGCGCTCGTCCGCCTGCGCGAGGAGCTCGTCGAGGCGACCCGCGAGCTCGACGACGCCGAGACCGGCGCCGGTTTTTCCCCCGCGACGATCGCCGCCCTGCGCGCGCGACTCGCCCCGTGGTTCGCCGAGCCCGCGCCGAAGCCCCCGCTCGTCGTCCACGCCATCGGCCACGCCCACCTCGACCTCGCCTGGCTCTGGCCCGTCCGGGAGACGATCCGCAAGGGCGCGCGCACCTTCGCCAGCGCGCTCTACAACATCGGGCGCCATCCCGAATACGTCTTCGGCTGCAGCCAGCCGCAGCTCTTCGCCTGGATGAAGGAGTTCCACCCGGCGCTGTATTCAAAAATCAAGGACGCCGTCCGTGCCGGCCGCATCGAGCCGCAGGGCACCTTCTGGGTGGAGCCCGACTGCTCCATGCCCTCGGGCGAGTCCTTCGTGCGCCAGGTGCTCCACGGCGCGAAGTTCTTCCGCGAGGAGTTCGGCGTCGTGCCGAACTACTGCTGGCAACCCGATGTCTTCGGCTACCACGGCCAGCTCCCGCAGATCCTGCGCAAGAGCGGCCACGACTACTTCATGACGCAGAAGCTGTCGTGGAACGCCGTGAACCGCTTCGGCCATCACTCCTTCCACTGGGAGGGCATCGACGGCACGCGCATCCTCACGCACATGCTGCCCGAGGAGACCTACAACGGTCCCGCCGCCGCGCGTTCGCTCGTGAAGATCGCCGCCGACTACCGCGAGAAGGACGTCTCCGATCACGCGCTCATGGCCTTCGGCATCGGCGACGGCGGCGGCGGCCCCGACGCGGAGCACCTCGAACGGCTCCGCCGCGCGCCGCGTCTGCCCGGCCTGCCCGAGGTGAAGATCGAGCCCGCCGCCGCGTTCTTCGGGACCTGGTCGCGCGACGCCGACAAGTTTCCCGTCTGGCGGGGCGAGCTCTATCTCGAGCGTCACCAGGGCACGCTCACCACGCAAGGCCTGGTCAAAAAGAACAACCGGCGCGCCGAGATCGCTCTGCGCGAACTCGAGTGGGTCGCCTGGCTCGCCGCCACCCGCGCGGGCATCGCCTACCCGGGCGAGCCGCTCGACCGCCTCTGGAAGGAGGCGCTGCTCTACCAGTTCCACGACATCCTGCCCGGCTCCTCGATCAAACGCGTCTACGACGAGTGCAACGCCCGCTACGCCGAGCTGCTCGCCGAGCTGGAGCGGCTAACGGAGGAGCGTCGCGTCGCGCTCGCCGCCGGCCCCGTGGTCTTCAACTCGCTCTCCTGGCCGCGCACCGATTGGGTCCGTCACGCCGGCGCCTGGCATCTCGCCGAGGCTCCGGCGCTGGGCATCGGTTCCCTCACGCGAATCGCCGACGCCGCCTTCGTTTCGCCGCGCGCGAGCGAGCGCGAACTCGAGAACGAACACCTGCGCGTGCGCTTCGCCGAAGACGGTCGCATCGCGTCGATCTTCGACAAGCGCGGCGGGCGCGAAGTCCTCGCCGCCGAAGCCGCGGGCAACGATCTCGTCATCCTCCCCGATCGCGGCGACGCCTGGGATTTCGAGAACGATCTCGCCGCGAAAGACGTGTGGGGCTACCTGCGCGGTCCGGTTTTCCGTCCCGTGCTGCGCGAACGCCGCGCCCGCGTCGACGGTCCTTGCGCCGAGCTGCGCCTCACCTGGACGCACGGCGCCTCGACGATTCGCCAGACGATCCGGCTCTTCGCCGGCGCGGAGCAGATCGAGTTCGAGAACGACGTCGACTGGCGCGAAACCGCCACGATGCTCCGCGTGCGTTTCCCGGTGAACGTGCGCGCCGACGACGCGCGCTACGAGATCCCCTTCGGACACATCCGCCGCAGCACGCGCGAGGACACGCTCGTGCGTCGCGCGCAGATCGAGGTCGCCGCGCTCCAGTGGGCCGATCTCTCCGAGCCCGACGGGCCCGGCGTCGCGCTCTACAACGACTGCAAGCACGGCCACCGCATCAAGGGCCACGTCATCGACCTCGCCTTGATCCGCAGCGTGCCGTATCCCGGCGCCGCGCTCATCGGCAAGGGGGACAAGGACGACGCCTCGATGGCCGACGGCAAGGTTTACACCGACCTCGGACGTCACGAATTCCGCTACGCGCTGCGCCCTCACGGACCGGAGGTCGACGCCGCGCGCCTCACCGCCGAGGCGCGCGCCTTCAACCAGCCGCTGCGCGTCGCCGAAGGCCGCGCCGCCTCCACGGTGTCGACCGCGGACGCGTCGCCGCGTCCGGATTCCGCGGCGATCGAAGTGGTCGCGGTGAAGCCCGCCGAGAACGGTCGCGGCTGGATCTGGCGACTGGTCAACCTCGCCGATTCCGCCGTCGAGACGCGCATCGCCGTCGGCGCCGGCACGTGGAGCGAGTGCGATCTCGTCGAGCAAAACGACAGCACGCTCGCCCGCGCGGCCGACGGCACGCTCGCGCTGAACTTCGGCCGCTTCGAAATCAAGACGCTGCGCCAGAGTTAGGCGGCGGAACGGGATCGTCGCCCGGCCTTGGGGCCTTACCAGCGATCCGAGCGGAAGGGCGAGGCGGGCAGGCCGTCGCGGTTGGCGAGGTTCGCGCCTTCGGGGTTGTCGGCCCAGGCGTAGCGCACCGCCAGCGGACGCGGCACGGCGGACGAGACGACCGACACGGCCGAGGAATCTTCGATGCGCGCCTCCGCCGGGTGGAAAACCTTGTCCTCGCCGGCGAGGAAGAAGTGTCGCGGCCCGGCGCCGTCGAGCGTGGTCAGGCCGGCGCCGGTGTCCGCGAACTCGACGCGCACGCCGCCGCCCGAGGGAAAGGAGAACTTCGCCGCGCGCGGGCCGTTGGGCACGAGATCGCGACCATAGGTGCGGGCGAGCGCGCTTTGGGCGAGCCGCTCGCCGACCGGGATCTTGTCGAGCGGGTGGATGTCGCCCGCGTCGCCGCGGTCGATCGCGATGGCGACGCCGGTGTGCGGCAGCTCGAGGATCGAGAGCTGCGCCTCGCGCAAGCGCGCCCAGCGGCTCTCCGGTTCGTGCGCCTTCGCGCCGCGAAAGCCGGGGAGTTGCACGAGATGAAAGGCGAGATCGGCGCGGCCCCAGTGGCGGCGCCAGTCGTCGACGAGCTCGCGCAGGAGTCGCGCGTAGTTTTCCGGCGCGGACTCGTTGCTCTCGCCCTGATACCAGACCGCGCCGCGCAGCGCGTAGGGCACGAGCGGGGCGATCATGTTGTCGAAGAGCATGTGCGGCGTGTTGGGTTCGCCGTGGCCCATCGGGCGCGTGACGACGACCGTTCCGAAGTCGTGTTCGCGACGGAAGCGCCATTCGCCGGCGAGCGGGAGGGCCGCGTCGGGACGGTCGGCGGGATGGAGCTTCATCTTCGCGGCGGGGCCGACCAGACCGCCGTCATAGACAAACGAATACACGCGCGAGGCGATCGTCAGGCGCGGGCCGGAGACGAGCGACGCCGGCACGCGGTAGGTGCGCGGGGTGTTCCAATGGCGTTCCTCGCGGTCCCGGCCGGTGCGGCCGATCTCGGCGCCGTTGACGAAGGTGATGTCCTGTTTGTCGGCCGCGCCGAGATGGAGCTCGAGCTCCCGGCCGATCCAGTCGGCGGGGATGTCGAGGGTGCGGCGGAACCACAGGACGCCCTGGTTGGCCTCGCCGGCGGATTGCCAGGTGCCGGGGACGCTCATCGTCGCCCAGCCGGAGTCGTCGAGGTCGTCGCGGTGCCAGTCGCGCGTGACGCCGGGGTCCTTGGGGTAGTTGTTCGCGCGGCCGTCGGGTCCGATCTCGGGAAGCGTTTCCCATTTGGCGGGCAGCCAGGCCTCGGCCTCGAAGCGGGCGAGCCATTCGGAGGCGACGGGGCTGAGCGCGAGCGCGGAGCGGCTCATCCAGGTCTCGATGACGGTGCCGCCCCAGGAGGCGCTGAGCACGCCGACGGGCACGCCGAGCTCGCGGTGGAGGCGTCGCGCGAAGCTGAAGGCGACGGCGGAAAAACCCGGCGCGGCCGCGGGCGTGCACGGTTCCCAGCGGCCGGCGACCTCGCGGTGCGGCCCCATGTGCGCGCGACGTTCGACGTTGAAGAAGCGGAGCGCGGGAAGCTCGGCCGCGGCGATGTCGGCATCGGCGAGAGGGCGGCACTGCTCGAGCGTCCAGTTCATGTTGGACTGGCCGGAGGCGAGCCAGACCTCGCCGACGAGCACGTCGCGGATCTCGACGCGTTCCCCGGTCTCGACCACCTCGACCGCGAGGACGTGCGGGCCGCCGGCGGGCAGCGCGGGCAGGCGGAGGAGGAAGTCGCCGTTTTCGCCGCTCAGGCCGACGGCGACCCGGCCGGCGATCGTGGCGCGGACGCGGAGGCCCGGCGGAGCCCAGCCCCACACGGGGAGCGGCTGGTCGCGCTGGAGCACGGCGTGGTCTTGGAACGGGGAGGCGAGCCGGAGTGACATGGGAGGGAAAACGGAGCGCCCGCGGGACGCGACGGGCTTACTCGCCGCCGACGAGCTCGAAGTAGGCCTCGGCGTAGCGGGCGCCGAACTCGCGGAGGGACGGGGTTTCGAAGTGGAGGTTGTCGCGCGTGTCGACGAGGCCCTCGGCGGAGACGTAGCGGACGTTCTTCACGCGCTCGGCGATGGCTCGGTGGGCGCGGTCGACCGCGGCGCGGTGCTCGGTCCAGGGGCGGCCGGGGAAGCGGCCGAGCTGGCCGAGGATGAAGGGCAAGTCGGGGGCGTCGAGGTCGGCGCGGAAGCGGGCGATGAGGGCCTCGAGCCGCTGCTCGTAGAGCGCCGCGGCCTGCGGGCTGGAGTCGCCTTCGCCCTGGTGCCAGAGGATGGCCTTGAGCGTGCCGTCCTGGAGGGCGCGGCGGGCGCGCGCGAGGGCGTCGTCGTAGGGGTGCGACTTGGTCTGGCCGAAGTATTTGCCGGGCTCCCAGACGGAGATGGACGAACCGCCGCAGGCGGCGGGGATGAGGCCGACGGTGACGCCGGGGTTTTTGTCGGCGACGATGCGGGCGAAAAACTTGCCGAGGCCGACGCCGGCGGCGGGCTTGTCCCAGTGGATCGGGTCGACGGCCGTCCGCCAGTCGAGCTCCGTATTCAGAGCTAGGATACGCGGATCGGGCGCGACCTCCTCGGGGGTGAGTTTCTTCACCGAGCCGCGGCCGGCCATGTTGGACTGGCCGGCGAGGAGGAAGAGGTGGAAGTCCTTTCGGGGCGGAAGCTCGGGCGCGGCGGAAAGGGCGGCGGCGACAAGGGGGAGGAGGGTGAGGAGGCGTCGGATCATGTGATGGCGGGGTTTCGCCGTGGAGCCAAGCAGCCCGCCCCGAAAGATCGAGGCGGGCCGGAATGAAAACAGTCGGAGAGGCGACCGGGTCAGTTGTTGTTGTAGAGCTCGAGCACGGCCATCTGGGGTTTGTCGACCCCGGGCGTGGTCGGGTGGCAGGAGAGCTGGTAGTTGCCCCAGGCGCTGCCTCCGGCCCAGTAGGTGGCGCTCAGGCCGTTGTCGCGGAGGTATTGGAGGAAGTTGCCCAGGGCGGTCTGCCAGCCCGCGATGTGCGCGGGGAAGTTGTGCGGGACGCCGAATTCGCCGACGTTGCCGAAGGCGTAGGGACGCTCGGTCTTGAGCCACTCGACGAAGGGCCGCACGTGGTCGACGCCGATCTGCGGGGTCGGCGCGTCGCTCGACAGGTAGTTGCCGTCGGAGGCGTAGTTCGGCGGGGCCTCCTGATAATCCCAGTAGGAGTGCGCGGAGTAGACGAGGCGGCCGATGGGGTCGCGGATGTCGAGGGTGCGGTTGCCGGAGGTGGAGGCGGGGCCGAAGGTGGTCGCCTTCGAGTAGGCGAGGCCTTCGACGAGGATGTAGTGTCTGGTGTCCTTCTTGCGGATGGCGTCCACCGCCTGTTGCGCGGCGTCTTTCCAGACCGCGAGGTCGAGGAGCGGCTCGTTCATGAGGTCGTAGCCGTAGACGGTGTCGTTGTCCTTGTATTTGTCGGCGATCTGCGACCAGAGGTTCACGAAGGCGCTGATGGGCACGGAGGAGCTGCCGATCTTGGGCGAGCTGTCCTGGCCGCCGTATTTGCCGTAGTCGTGGACGTCGAGGATGACCTTCATGCCGCGGGCGGCGGCGAGGGCGAGGCACTCGTCGAGTTTGGTGAAGTCCACCGTGGAGTTGAGCGGCGACTGGACGCGGTGCCAGCGGAAGGGGAGGCGGATGAGGGTGAGGCCCTTGTCCTTGTAGTATTGCCAGGTCGCGGCGTCGGTCTGCCAGAAGACGTTCGGCATGAAGTCGCCGCCGGCGAGGTTGACGCCGAAGAGTTGCGGGGAATCGGAGGCGGGCGTGTAAACGACCACGCTGCCGGTGCCGGTGAACGCGGAGCCGAGGGAGGCGACGGTGTGGATGCCGGGCGCCTTGCTCACGCCGCCGACGGTGAGGCCGCGGACGTAGAGCCAGTGCGAGCCGAGCGCGACGGTGGCGCCGGATTGCACGACCAGCGAGCCGCCGAGGCCGAGGGTCTGGCCGAGGGTGAGCGTGGCGCCGTTGTTGACGGTGAAGGTGCCGGTGAGCTGCGCGCCGTGGTTCACCTTGAGGAGGACGCCGCTGCCCCCGCTCACGGTGATGTTGCCCGCACCGCGCAGGTGGTGGACGCGCAGGTCGAAGGAGCCGCCGGCCCCGTTGGTGTTGGTGGTGAGCGTGGCGGTGCCGGATTCCACGGTCCAGCGGTTGACGTCGAGGATCTGCTGGATGCCGACGTGGCCGTTGTAGATCGTCGCGCCGCCCACGACGTCGAGGGTGGGCACGGAGCTGACGGCGCCCGCGGGGGTGCGGAGCATGAGCTTGGCGCCGGATTTCAGGACGAGCGCGCCGCCGCCGAAGGTCGAGGCGACCTCGGGCGTGCGCACGGTGCGGTTGTTGGTCTGGTTGATGTAGTTGTCGATCGCGTTGATCGCGGAGGGGGAGACGCCGCCGCCGCCGGGCTCGGAGTTCCAGTGTTCGACCATGTCCCAGCGGTCGGTCGCGTTGACCTGGCCGGTGGTCAGATACCAGTCGACCGGACCGCGGACGGTGATCGAGCCGGCGGAGGTGCCGGTGAACTTGCCCGGGTGGGCGGCCTGGAGATCGGCGAGGCTGTAGTTGTCGATCGGATACTCCTGCCCGGCGATGGTGAGGCCGGTGAAGGTGAGGGCCCGGTCGAGCACGACCTGGGAGGAGGCGCCGATGACGAGCGTGCCGGCGGAGCTGATGTCGCCGTCGAAGTCGTAGCTGCCGGCGCCGAGGGTGAGGTCGCCGGTGTAGCCGTTGGCGTCGTCGATCGAGATCTTGAACTTGCCGCCGCCGGAGAACGAGGTGGCGCCGGTGCCGAGGAGGCGTCCGATCGAGAGGTCGAGGGTGCGGTTGTTGCTTGTGTCTACGAAGACGTTGTAGCTGCCGGCGTCGTTCTCGAAAGTGTCGATGCGGAGGGAGGCGGTGCCGCCGGAGAGGTGGATGATGCGTCCGCCGGAGTTCACCGCGGGGGCGATGGCGTGGAGCTTCGCGAGCGAGGATTTGCCGCCGTTGGTGGTCTTGACCATGAGGTCGCTGCCGCTGTTGCGGCTGACGATGGCGCCGACGAAGCGGTCGGTGGAGTTGCCCTCGAGATTGCGCACGTCGAAGCCGTTCAGGTCGAAGGTGTCGGCGGCGCGGATCACGGCGGGGCTGGCGCCGGTGCCGTCGGGGGCGGCCTTCCAGGCGGCGAGTTTGTTCCAGTCGTCGAACTGGGGCTGGTTGGCCGACAGATACCAGGTGGTGGGCGGGGCGACGGTGATGGAGCCGCCGTTCACGGTGACGTAGGAGGAGTGTCCGTTGGCGGCGAACTGGGCGGCGCCGTGCGTGCCGGCCGGGTAGTCGGTGCCGTTGATCGTCAGGGCGGTGACGGTGACGGGCTGGTCGAGGACGAGGACGCCGCCTTCGAGGACGAGGGGGCCGGACGAGGACCAGGGGGCGTCGAAGTCGAGCGTGCCGCCGCTGAGGCGGAGCCGGCCGGTGTAGGCGAGCGCGTCGGCGACGGAGAGTTTCGCGGTGCTGCCGCCGCCCGAGACGCGCAGTTCGCCGGGACCGACGAAGGCTCCGGTGATGGTGAGCGCCACGGTGCGTCCGCTCGAGCTGGCGATCGTGGTGGAGCCGGAGCGCGCGTCGAGGCGGCCGACGGAGAGGCGAGTGGTGCCGCCGTTGTAGTTCTCGATTTTCCCGCCGGCGGATTCGAGCACGGGCACGATGGCGGTGGCGGGGGAGTTGGTCTTGAGGGCGAGCACGCCGGCGGAGCCGGAGAGCCGGAGCACGCCGCCGGCGAAGGTGGCGTCGCTCGCGCCCTCGGGGCTGCGTAGGACCTTGTTGTTGATGTGGTAGGTGTCGTCGGCCGAGAGCGCTCCGGGCGAGGTGCCGGAGCCGTCGGCGGCGGACTTCCACGCGGAGAGCGTGTTCCAGCTGTCGGGGCTGGATTGGTTGACGGAGAGATACCAGTCCGCCGCGCGCGCGGGGGCGGCGAGCGCGAGGACCGGGGCGATCAGGGCGGAAACGAGGCGGGCGCGCCTCGGCTGCGGGGTGTCTGTGTTTCGGGGGTTCATGGGTGTTTTGGGTTGCCCAAGCAGGCGAAAGCAGCGGCTGGCCGCCGCGTCGGTGGACGGGGCGAACGGGGCGGACTCGACAGGCGGCGGGTCAGCGCAGGCGGGTGGACTCGAACCGTTTGCCGGCGAGGGCGTCTTTCACGAAGGCGCCGAAGAAGGGCGTGGGCTCGTAGGTCCAGTCCTTGATGAGAACGGGGGTGGCGGCGGGGTGGAGGGAGAAGGCGGTCCAGTTGAGCTGGTATTTCTGGATCATGCCGAGCGCGTCGGGCATCCAGGTGTGGGGATCCTCCTGCTGGGCGGCGGGGATGAAGTTCATCTTCTTCACATCGGCGCCGAACTCGCCGACGAGGATCGGATAGCGGGAGGCGAGGGAGAGGAACTTTCGCTCCCAGCCGCGGTGCCAGTTGTAGAAGTGGGTGGCGTAGACCAGGCCGTTGCCGGTGGTGTCGGAGAGGGCGTGGCCCTCGAGCACGCCGCTCAGGTCGTAGGCGTGGGCGAGGCCGCCGGCGATGACGATGTTCTTCGCGCCGGTCGCGCGCACGGTGTCGATGAGCGTCTGCATGCCGACGACCTCGATGGTGGAGACGGCGCCGGTCTTCTTGTCCTTCACCTCCTTGGGACCGCCCTTGCGCCAGAGTTCCCAGGGGCCGGAGGTGGGTTCGTTGAAGAGATCGAAGAGGACGGCGGGGTGGTTTTTGTAACGGGCGGCGGCGTCCTGCCAGAACTCGACGGCGTCGGCCTGCGGGCTGCCGAACAGGTGGAGGTCGAGGATGACCCAGGCGCCGCGGGCGGCGGCGATCTTCACGACGTCGTCGACGAGCGCACGGTAGGCCTCGGCGTCGTTCGCGGGCTCCTTGCCCTTGCCGCGGCCGAACCAGTAGCGGTTGTGCACGGGCAGGCGGATGACGTTGGCCTGCCAATCAACGACGGCGACCTTGGTGGAGCGGAGCACGTTCTCGCCGCGCGAGGACCATTCGAGACTGGGCACGTTGACGCCCCGGAGGATCACGTGGCGACCGCGGTCGTCGACGAGCCGATTACCGGAGACCTTGAGCGGGCGGGTGATCGGCGGGAGGGCGAGCAGGTCCCGCACGGCCTCTTCGTCGGCGGCCTTCTTGCGCGCGGCGAGGATGGGCGCCATGGCGAGGGCCTCGGCTTCGGCGGGGTCCATCGCGACAACGCGGATCGAGTCGAGGTCGAGCGCGCCGGAGGCGGGACGGTTGAGGCAGACGTCGATTTTGAGGGCGACCGCGGACTCGGGGACGAGGAATTTGCGTTCGGCCTCGGTCCAGTTTTTCGCCTGGGCGCTGAAGATGATGTCGGGCGGGCCCTTGCCGACGGGCTTGCCCGAGGCGTCGCGGAAGGAGAAGCGCGCGCGGGCGTCGCAGAGGAAGTCCTTGCCAAACTTTACGTTCTCGGTGCGAAAACGGGTTTTCACAACGAGCCCCTTCCAACCTTCGGGCACGGCGACGGTCTGGGTGACGAGGACGAGCTGGTTGGGCGCGGTGGAGACGAGCCGGAGGTAGGAAAGGCTACCTTCCCGCACGACGTTGATCGTGCCCTCGGGCTTGGGCGCGCGCCACCCCGCGGGCAATCGGTCGGCGCCGACGTGGTCGAAGTCGCCGTTGACGACGAGCGTCGCACCCGGCCCCGGAGTCGGCGCGGCGGAGACGAAGAAGGCGGAGCCGAGCAGCAGGCCGAGGGCGGCGAACCAGGCGCGGCCGGGGAAGCGGCGACGGAGAAGTGTCGATCGTATCATGATGAAGACGCGGTGGCGGCGCCCAGATCCTCGAGCCGCTTCGTGGTGAGGACGCTGAAACGGCCGCCGTTTCGGCTGGCGAGGGCGCCGAGATTTTTCTCCGCCCGTTCGTTTTTCTCGTTGGGACCGGTGAAGAGAAAGACGTTCAACGAAGCGCGACGACGCCCGAGCCCGGCTTGGAGTCGGGCGACGTGGGCGAGGGCCTCGGAGAAATCGACCTCGACGTAGGTCGGTCCCGAAGCTCCGCCCCCGACGGAGGCGGGGCTGTCCCACATGAGGTTGCCGGACTTGTCCGTCCAGCCGGTGCGATCGATCTGGAGGGTGAAGCCGGCGCGCTTGAGCGCGGCCTGGAAATCGGAGGCGAGGACGCGGCGGATGTCGTCCTGGATGACAAAGGGATCGCGTCCCGAGGCGACGAGCTTGCGGTTGATCTCGTTGAAATCGGCCCGGAGCTTGGCCAGGGCGCGGGAGCGCGCGGCGGCGATGGCGGCGAGATCGTAACCCTGGCGAACGAGTTCCTGGGCGTATTTTTCCCGTTGGCGGCGGGAGCGCGCGACCGCGGCGGGATCGGCCTCGCGGGAGCCGGAATGGGCGCCGCCGGTCACGAGGAAGACGGTGTCGGGTTGTTGCTCGAGCGCGGCGTGGACGGCGTTGAGCCAGAGCGGCGGACGATAGGTCTCGTCGAGCTTGAGCGAATCGTCGGCCTTCCTGGTCCAGCGCGGCGAGGAGGCGGGAATGGAGCGGGTGCCGAGCGATTGGAGGTCGGCGTTGATCGGGGCGATCCAGGAGAAGAAGAGCTTCTTGTTTTCGCTGCTGGCGGGCTGGAGCGTGGAGGCGAAGAGGCGGATCTGGTCGCGGGCGAAGAAGACGACGTTGAACTCGGCGGAAGGCGGAAGCGCGGCGACCAGCCGCGTGATCTCCCGGTGCATGATCTCGAAGGCGCGAATGCCGCCCTTGCGGATGTCGAGCAGACCCGGACCGATATCGACGACGAAGACGACCTTGTTCGCCCGCACCTCCGTCATGCCGAGGAAGGAGAGCGACATGAAGCCGCGCCCGCCAAGGCCGGCGCCGCCGCCGAGCGAGGTGGACATGCCGACGCCGGCGCCGAGACCCACGCCCGAGCCCATGCCGCCGAAGCCGCCGAAACCGCCCGCGCCGAGGGACGGCAGCTCGGGCATCTCCGGCATGGCGACGGCGCCGACGCCGGAGGTGAAGATGCGGTTGGCGGAAACGGGATTCGACACGCCGCCGGAGGCGCCGCCGCGACGGGCGATCTGGAGCCGATGCTCGACGGCCTTGGGCGCGGTGTCGGTCGCCGAGGCCTCGAAGGTTTTCTTTTTGCCGACGATGTTCTGCTGAACGACGACCGCGCCGGCGATCGCGATAAGGACGACGTGCACCACGACGGTGATCAGCAGGGGCATGCCGCTGCTGATCCGACGGAAAAAGGACGGACGGACGGTGGCGCTCATGGCGGCGGCTCAGAGCCGGTCGGAAAAGGTGAGCCAGAAATGGCCGGGCTTCGGCGGACCGAACTCCGCGATCTCCTGCGGCGTGCGCGTGTGGCGCATGCCGCCGGGCGAATAGATGAGGATGCCGAAGACGCGCTCGGTCGGCTCGAGAACGGCGAAGGTCTTGGAGAGAACCCGCCAGCCCGAGGCCTCCTCGGCGGCGACCCGGCTGAGCATGCGGTTGCGGTGATCCACCTTGGGGCGGACGACCTTGGTCTCGCCGGGCTGGACGATGATCCGGGTTTCCCCGAACTGGGCGGCCATGCCCCCCCGTCCGCGGTTCACGATGCGGATCGAGCCGCCCGGAAAATCGGCCGGATTGCAGTCGATGATCTCGACCTTGAAATCGAGCGGGGCGTCGGGCGCGGCGGGCGGACGCGGGGTGACGATGACAAGCGCGGACGGCGTGTTGTTGGGCGGAACAAACCGGGCGATGCGGATCCGCCGCGGTTCGCCGGTGGCCGGATCGATCGTGCGCGAGGTTTTGTAGATCTCCATCGGCTCGACCGACGCGGGCGTGTAGGGCGCGCTGATCTCGTAGGGGTTGGCGCTGACCCGCCGGTAGTTTTTCTCGTCGAGCTTCAGGGCGTAGAAGCCGGGGGTCTCGTCGAGAAACAGGAAGCGCAGGCGGGCCGGCGGGGGCGGCGGCTTGGGCGCGGTCTGGGCGGCCGCCACGAACGGAAGCACGAGTATCGAAATTATCGATACACAGAGAAACGCGCGGACGAGACGGGCGGAAAGCACGGGGCGCATGTCAAATATCCTCCGGGCCGAGCCAGCGGAAACCGACGATCTGGTAGCGCCGGCCGAACTTCTCGTTGACGGAACCCGCGGCGGGAAGCCCGGTGGCGTCGAGGGACGGGTCGACGTAGTCGGGCAGGCGTTGGACGACGGCCTCGCACCAGGCGCGGCCGGTGACCTCCTCGGTCACGGGATTGCAGGAATCGCCGTAGGTGCGGATGACGAAGGTGTCGGATCGCGCCGAAAGCGCGGCGCCCAGCGAGGAGAGCACGTCGGCCTGCAGCACGTGGCCGGGGAAACCGACCAGCGCGTGCGGCATGCGGTAGTCGTAGTCCCGCATGGCGTTGTGGTTCACGTTGTTTTTGGCGCCCTCCTCCCTGACGAAGCCTTTCGCCTGCACGCGAAAGTTGGGGTGGATGTGCGAAGTCAGGTTGACGGTGCGGTCCAGCGCCGCCTGGAGCGCGCCCGCGAGCCCCAGCCCGAAGGGATCGTTCGACGTGGAGGCGGTGGTGGTGCGGCCGGGGACGAGGCGGCGATTCACGAAGTCGGCAAGGCTGAGGAAGGGGCCGCGACGGCGCACCTCGAGGACCATCTCCTCGGCGAGCGCCTGGATCTCCGAATCGTCGAGGTCGCGGAAACCGTTCCACGATTCCTCGGTGCGACCCCGGCCGCCCGGAGAATCGGTCCCGCTGTTCGACGAGAGCGTCCGGCCGAAAGGCGCGGAGGTGTCGGTGTGGGAGCCGACCTGGACTTTTCGCAGGCTGGAAAACAGCGCCTTCCACGCCTCGACGGAGGTGGAGTTGATGTTGAAGGCGCCGTTGAGAAGAAGGTTTCGGGCGGCCAGCCGGCTGTTGACCGCATTCGACGGATCGCCGTCGCCGCGGAAGGCCGTGACATCGTCCCACGCCACGACGCCGGGATCGCGGAAGGGCCGATAACGCGAGTTGGGCAGAGGCGGGTTGCCCGGCGCGAAGCTGAAGGAGCCGCTCTGGGGATAGGTCGAGAAGTGGAAACGATCCCACAGAACCTGGTTCCACAGGAACGAGCCGTCGTAGTGGTAGCTGTGCTCGGGCAGCGCGCCGAACACGTGCTCCCGTCGGACCCGCGGATGCGGATAGGAGTTGGAAACGGGATAGTTGACCTGCCAGCTGTTCACCACGATCGAGGCGCGCACGGCGGATCCGGCGGAATCGAAGTTCGACACGCCGGGCGGAATGTAGGCGGACGGGCTCAGATGCTGGAGCTGCCCCAGCGAACGGATCGGCCGGTCCTTGCGCGGGATGTCGTAGAGGTAGTTCCGGAAACCGACGTCGCCCGCGCCGGCGATGGAGTTCGGCTCGGCCGTCTGCTCGTCGCCCTCGCCGATGTTGACCAGCCCCCAACGGACGGCGCTGTCGGGGCCGCCCTCGAAGAGAAGATTGGCGGCGAACAACTCGTGGTTGAAACCCGCCGAGCCGTTTTTGCTAAAAGTGCGTCCGGTCTCCACCAACGCCTGCAGACCGCCGGCCGTGGAGCCGGTGTTGGTCGCGGCGACGGCCCGGTAGTTGATCTGGGAAAAGATCGCCTGGTGGTGGGAGAAGAGACGGCTCGGGTTGGTTGTCGCGGGATTGTCGGTCGTGGGCGGCTGGGAGATGACCGCGATGTAGCCGCCGCCCCGGCGCTCGAGATTGCCCAGGTTGCCGATCGGGTCGACGAGCAGGAAGGAGTTCGCGGGCAGATCGTGGGCGTAGTCCTGAAAGCGAATGTATTGAACAAGACGCTGGTGGTTGGCGGGCGACGGGCCGTCGTTTTCCATGTAGAGCGCGACGTTCATCTGTCCCGCGATGCTCCGGAGCGCGGCGCGCGTCTTGGCCTTCTCGGGTTCCGCGTCCGGGATCGGGGGGATGGTTTTCCCGGTGTTGAAGGTGAGCGACGGCTTCGGGTTGTATTCCGGAAGCATCGGGATCAGACGGGAGTCGCTTTCTCCGGTGAGCTGGATGCGCTGGTCGCCGGCCGGGCTGTCCGTCGCGTCGGGATCGATGGTGAAGACGCGCGCCTCGCCGGCCGGGATGCCGGCGCTTTTCAGCACGTAGCGGATGGCGCCGTTGTAGGCCGGGTCCCCCCCGGGGTAGGCCCGCTCGTCGAACTCCGCGTCCACTTTGTCCGGATCGGGAGAGTCCGTGCTCCCGAAGCGGAGCTGGGGCCGGACGGCGCTGGTGATGACCACCTGATAATCCGCGGGGGCGAGGTCGACCGCGTAGGGATTGGCCAACACCACCTGGGGCCGCGTATCCACATGAATGATACCGTCCCGGTTGACCCCGTCGGCGTCCGCGACGCCGCCGACGATGCGCAACGAGTAGAACAGCTTCGCCTGCACGACGATCGGGTGGAGGCCGTGCTGCGTCGGGGTCGGCCGGCGGGATTCGGCCTTGCCCGAGGCGTTGAAAACGCCGAGCGAACCGCCCGAGCTGAAGTTGTAGAAGGACCAGAGCTGCTCCCAGGTGGTGCCGGCGCTCAGGATGCCGTCGCCGCCGTCGTAGGGGGTGGCGTCGGGCACGTTCGCCGGCGGTGCCGCGTAAATGGTGGTGGCCTCGTTGATCACCGGGTTGTGGCTGGAGCTCGGGGCGATTTCGTCGTCGAAGGCGCCGCGCAGCGCGGTGCGAAAATTGTTTAGGCTGGACTGCGAAAGCACGTAGGTCAGGTCGGCCTTCAGGCCGCCGTTCCGGCTGTCGGCCAACACGCCCCGCGACCAGATGGTGATGTCGTGGAAACGATCCTTCAGCGCGTCGGCGAAGATGGCCGTGGGACTCAGGTAGGCGAGCTGGGGCGTGGTCATCACCTTCCCCAGCGCGGCGCGGAAATTCGCGAGCGTCGCCGTGCTGTCGTCGTGGTTGGTCGGATCGAAGGGGGCGAACGCGGCGTCGATCACCTCCACGGCGGGACGTTGCGCGATCTGCAGGCGGTTCAGGCGGGCCTCCTCGCCCGAGACGTTGAAGAAGGGATCGTCGAGATTGGCCCGGGTCTTCACGCCCTCGTCGCCCACCCACCAGGCGTAGTGGCCGATCACGGGAAGCTTCCCTTCGGAATCGGGCGGGAGGCCGGGAGCCGCGGCCCGGATCTCGACCTGGGGCGCGGTGACCACGCGGTCGAGATCGGAGGCGGCCTCAACGCCCGCGTCGGCCTTGACGAGGATGCGGTGCGGACGGCCGGCGGCGTCTTCGATCGCCGTCAGCGGGCTGCTCGTGTGCGTGAGCGCGGGGAGCCGGTCCGTCGGCTTGTAGGCGTCGCCGGTGGGCGAGTTCTCGTTGCCGCTCACCAGCCAGGATTGCAGACGCGGCACCGCGTTGAACTCGGCGGGGTTGTTCCGGTCGTAGTCGGAGGTGTTGCCGTTGGCCCAGGCGCCGGTCCAGCGGCGGTTGCGGCGGTCGGCCCAGAAATCGTCGATCTCGGGCAGGATGTCGGACGCGTCGCCGACCAGGCTTTCGTCCGACGCCGGATCTTTGGTCGGATAGGGATCGGGATTCGCCACCGTGGCCAGCGGCTGGAGGTCCGCCGTCGCGGTCACGCGCTGGTCCGGGCCGGTGTGTTTTTGGAGCTGACCGACGGCGATGTTCAGCGCCATGAGCGCGTTTTGGCGGGCTTGGGCGAGGTGTTGCGAATTGCCCGCGACCTGCGTCTCGACGCGCGTGAACGTCGCCAGTCCGACGAGGACGAGCACCAGGAACGCCACGAGCACGATCGTGACGATCAGTGCGAAGCCGCGCCGGCGAGGGAAACCGAGGGGGCGGGAGGCGGAGTTCATGGCAGGACGACGGGAAACGGAGACGACACCGTGGAGGCGCGGTCAGCGGGTGCGCTTCAGCTCGAATTGTTTTCCGGCGAGGGCGTCCTTGGCGAAGACGCCCCAGAAGGGGGTGGGTGTGTATTTCCAGTCGCTGATCATGACCGGAGTGTGCTCGGGATGAAAACACCAGGCGGTCCAGTGCAGGCGGTGCTTCTGGATGAAGCCGAGAATGTCGGGCACCCAGGTGTAGGGGGCCTCCTGCCACTCGGGCTTGAGAAAGGGCATCTTCTTGATGTCGGCGCCGACCTCGCCAACGAGGATCGGGTGTTTCGCGGCGGCGGCGAGGACGTGTTTCTCCCAGCCCTTGTGCCAGTTGTATACGTGCCACGAATACACGAGGCCGTTGCCCGTGGGATCGTCGAGGGCGTAGCCCTCGGTGACGCCGCGCAGGTCGAAGGACCAGTGCAGGCCGCCGACGATGACGACGTTCCTCGCGCCGGTGGCGCGCACCGCGTCGAGCAGAGGCTGCATGCCGACGGATTCGAAGCCCTGGTTTTTCCTTCGCTCCTCCTCGGAAAGGAAGGCGGACTCGTCGACGCCCTTGTTTTCGGTGACGAAGCCGCCGTTGCGCCAGACCTCCCAGGTGGTGCCGAAGGGTTCGTTGAGGAGCTCGAAAATCACCGCGGGGTGGTTGGCGTAGCGCGCCGCGGCGTCCTTCCAGAATTTCAGATACCGCGGCTTCACCGCGCGAAATTCGTGGAGGTCGATGATGATGTAGACGCCGCGGTTGGCGGCGAGGGTGACGCATTGGTCGATGTAGCCGCGGTAGGCGGCGCCGCCGTCGGTCTGGCGCGGATCCTCACCGAACCAGAAGCGGTCCCGCACCGGCAGGCGGATGATCTTGGCGTTCCACTCCTCGATGCCGACGACGAGCGACTTGATCGGCTGGGTGCCCACCGGATCCATCTCGAGGCCGCCGGCGTTGAGTCCTTGCAACCAGAGCTCCTTGCCGGAGGCGTCGAGCAGGCGGTTGCCCTCGACGCGGAGTTCGAGCGGCCACTTGTCGCGCCGCGGTTCCTCCGGCGGAACGTAACGGGCCCTTTCGATCTCCTCCCGATCACGCAGGGCGGCGAGGACCGGCGCGGGATCGGTGGGCTGCAAGGTGATGTCGTCGAGATCGACGACGCCGGAGGCGACCTGGATCAGGGACGGCTCGAGCACGAGCGTGCGGGCGCCCTCCGGAACGAGGAAGGCGTCGCTCTTCTCGCGCCACTCCTTCTCGCTGTTGACGCGGGTGTGGACGGGACGGGGCGCGGGCTCGATCTTGCGACCCTCGGCGTCGAGGAAGCGGACGAGAAAACGAAAATCCTGCCCGACCCGGCCGGCCTTGAGTTTGTCGCGGCGCCAACGCCAGCCGAGTTTGAGCGCGGCCGCGCCGGACGGCACGGGGAGCTCCTTGCGGATCGACACGATCTGATCCGGGTCGGTGGACGTGAGGCGGAGGAAACGGTTGCCGTTCTCGTTTTCCCAAGTGAGGCCGGGCGTGGTCGGCCGCGGCCAGCCGTCGGGCCAACCGTCACCATCGGCGTCGATCTCGAAGCCGGCGTTTTCCAGCAAGGAGGCGGGACGCGCCTCCCGCGCCCCAAGGGCCGCGCCGCCGGCGAGCAGAGCGCCGACGACAAAAAGGCGGGAAAAACGGAACGAGGGGAAACGCATGGGATTCGGGGAAACGGGCGCGAAACAGCCCGAGGCGCCGCGTCCGACGGGACGCGGCGCGCGAACGGTCGGAGGCGATGAGGCCGACGACGCGGAGGGGTCAGGAAGCGCGGCGACGACGCGCGCCGGCGAGGAACAGGCCTCCGAGGCCGGCGACGACGCCGATGGCGGAGGGTTCGGGGATCATCGAGAAGGTGAGGAAGCCCTCGTCGTTGATCGTGGCCGCGAAGCCGTTGATGGTGATCTTGGCGAGTTGCGATTCGGAAAGCCCGAGGTTCGAGGTGCCGAAGCGGATGCTGTCGACGCCCTCGGTGAAGTTGATGAGACTGAGGCTGACCGAATCGCCCCACGCGATGTCGTGGCTGTCGGCGAAGACGAGGGCGGACGCGCCGTCGCCGAAGTCGATGACGGCGTTGCCGTTCACGGTGAGGGTGCCGAAGGTCTCGGAGAAGCCGCCGGTGGCGAAGGTGCCGCCGTTGAGGATCATGTTGCTGCCGTCGCCGCCGCTGTTCGAGGAGCCGAGCTCAAGCGTGCCGGCGTCGATGATAGTGTCGCCGGTGTAGGTGTTGTTGCCGGCGAGTATCCAGCGGCCGGAGCCCTGCTTGCGGATCGAAACCGGACCGGGGGAGAAGGGCGATGCGGCGTCCGCGTGGGTGAAGGACGTGGCGATCGTGTTGTCCCCGGTATTGGTGCCGGTCAGCGTAATGGTTCTCGGAGATCCGGTGCTGCCATTGAGCTGCGTGGCGGTGTTGGTGAATTTTACCGCGCCGGAGCCCGAAGAATCGATGATCGCGCCGGCGCTGCCCATCAGGAGCCGGCGATTGGTGGAATCCCCGGAACCGAGGTAGCGAAGGGTGTTGGTGCCGTTGCCGCCGAAGCGGATCTCATTCCCCTTGCCGATGCTGCTCGCCGTGCCGCTATCGGCGAGTTTTGTCACTTCGACCACCCCCGCGCCCGAGCCCGTCCCCACCTGGAAGATGCCGGTGAAATCGCTCGTGGTGCTGGTGAGACGAAGGGTGCCGTTGCCGCTAAAGGTGAGGCTGCCTGTTCCGGTGATGGAATTGAGGACCTCAAGCGTGCGATTGCTGCCGATCGTGAAAGTGCGGCTGGCGCCGAGATTGATGTTGAGCGCCTCGTCGGAGTTGTTGCTGCCGAAGACGACGACGTTGCTGTTGGAGTTGCCGGTGCCGTTGAGGGTGAGGTTGCCGCCAAGCGTCAGGGTGCGTGCCCCACCCTCGCCGCGGAAGGTGCGGTTGTAGGCGCTGGTGTTGCCGATGCTCAGGCCGCCAGAGAGCGTGGTGTCGGCGCCGAAGTAGATGACCTGATCGGCGGTGAGGCTCGAGTTCGAGGTGAAGGTGTTGTTGATCGATCCGCCGCTCCAGTTGGCGGTGTCGTTGTAATCGTAGGGGCCGGCGCCGGTCTGGGAAAAGTCGGCGAGAGCATAGGGCGCGGCGATGACCGGAAGGGCCAAGACGGCAATCTGGCTGACGAACTTGCGACGGAGGGTGCGGGCGGGGGGGTTCATGGGTATAGCGAAGCGAAGAACTGGAGGGTTTTTCGAAGCGGGCGACCGGCCGAACCGGCACGCATTCGGGGAGAGAACGCAGCCCAACAAGGGCCAAAACCGACACCCTTGCAATCACTTTATATGGTTAAAATTTCCACTCTAAAAGCTATGTTTTTTCAATTTATCACATTGGATGAAATTTCATTTCTATCTATAATATAGTGATTTTTGCCATTTTAAGGCTGTTTAAAAAATTAAAGCGTATCCGCCCCCAAATGATTGACTAACCTTCTCCGCCTGGTGTTCGCTCCTCCGGCACATGGAAGTCATCTCGGTCGAGTCGCCGCAGTTTAAACACCAGCAGGTGGAGGCGGGTATCCGCCAGCTTATCGCCACCCTGCCGGTCGGCGCCCGGCTGCCTTCGGAGCGCAACCTCGCCGTTTCCTTCGGCTGCAACTTTCTGACCGTGCGCCGCGCCCTGCGCTCCCTGGTCGCCGACGGCATCGTGACGCGCAAGGTCGGCAGCGGCACCTTCGTCGCCAAGGCCCTTCCCGCGGTGCAACCGCAGGCGCTGCCCAAACGCATCGGCGTGCTGGCCCGTCCGGACGGCGGCGGCCACGCCCACCGCATTCTCCAGGGCATCGCGCTCGGCGCGGAAACGGCGGGCGTCGAGATCCGCTCCGCGTGGGTGCGGGACCTCGCCAGCCAAGGTCTCGAGCAGGCCGAGGCGATGAGCCGCGACGGATGCGCCGCGATCATCCTGCCGTGGGTTCCGCATCACTGCCTGGACGAGGTCCGGGATTTCGTCCGCCACAGCCCGCTCCCCGTCAGCCTTCCCTTGCCGATCCCGGGGCTGGAGACCAACTGCTTCGAACACGAGGCGGTGTTCCGCGAAAACCTCCGCGCCGGCTGCGAACAGCTCTGCGAATACTTCCGCCTTCTCGGCCGCCGGCGCATCGCCTTCCTCGGCCCCGACGACGACACGGACCCCGTGTTGCAGGGCATGCTCGCCGCCCACCTCGCCTACGCCTCGCGCCACGGCCTGCCCGCGCTCAGCGGCCTGGTGCGCCCCGGCGGACAGGCGATGGACGAACTCGCGGAAAACTGGCGCGGGCACCGCGGCGATCTCGCGATCCTCTGCTACGACGACGAGCACGCGCTGCGCTTCATCACCGCCATGCACAAGCTCGGGCTCTCCGCGCCGGACGATTTCCAGATCATCGGGCGCAACGGCTCCGACGCCGGCGCCTTCAGCGATCCGCCGCTTACGACCCTTCGCCAAAACTTCTCCTACATCGGCCTCTGGCTGATCCGCAACGCCCTCGGCCTCGCCCAAGGCGCAGGCGAACGCTCCTCCGCGCCGCCGCCGCCCGAGTTGTTGATTCGCGCCTCCTGCGGCGGGGCCGGTCGCGTCGGCGACAAGCTGCGGGAACAACTTCCCGGACTGCGGCTCGTCGACGGCGATCCGGACACGGACGACGTCTGAACGACGCGCGAACGGCCGCGGCAAAACCGTCCGCGCGTCTGCCGCGTTCTCACTCCACGCCGGTCACCGGCAGGTCGGCCGGGTGCTCGATGCTGAAGCGCAGCGGCAGCTCGCGCCGCTCGCCGGGCTTGAGGTCGAAGCGCCAGGTGATCTTGCCGTCGGCGTCGCGCGCGATGCCGGGCTTGGGCGGCTGCGCCTGCGCCTCCTCGGGCTTGAGCAACTCGCGCTCCGCGGGAGCGGTCAGGCGCACCGTGATCTTCTCGTCGCGCGCCACCGGCACCGCGTCCTTCACCACCACACGCTCGAGCGTGCGCTTGTTGTTCGTGACCGTGACAAGGATGTCGTAGGTCGTGCGCCGGCTCTTCGTCGTGAAGCCCGTGTCCTCGGTGAAGCGCGACACGATCTTGCGCTTCACCGAGATGCCCTCGTCCGCGCCTAGGTTGAGCGTGAATTTCTCGCCAGGCATCGTCATCCCCAGGCGCGAGCTCGCGACGAAGGTCTCGTCGAGAAACACGTTCATCGCTCCGGCGAGGAAGGGCAGTTCGCTCGTGTTGCGCACGTAGGCGGCGAGATAGGCGGTTTCCTGAAGCTTGGGCGTCGCCTGGTATTGCAGCTCCGCCGGGAAGGACGCCGCGCCGATCGGCACGCGCCGCGGGGAATTGTCGCTGGGCAGGGTGACCGGCGTGGCGATGCGGAAGCTCGCGCTCGTGGCGGCGGACTCCACCTCGGCGCCGGCGAAGCTCGCCTGGACCGGGGCGGGCGGCGCCGCCGGGAGCGCCTCGTCCTCGGACCGCGCGGCGATGCGGGCCTCGTTGACGAAGGAGGCCTTCGCCGCCGCGCTCGTCACCTGCAGGCCGCGGCCCATCGCCATCGAGCCGCGCGCGAGCTTTCCGTATTCAATTTGACGATACACATCCACATGCCACGGCGAGATCTCGGGGGCGGCTCCGCCGAGCCCCGGGCGCGCGGTGGAGAGCGTGAGCTCCACGCCGTTCCAGTCCTCGCCGGTGGCGTTGCGCACCAGCCCGAAGGCGTCGAGACGCACCTCGCGTTCCGCGCTGCGCAGGCGCGCGTCGTAGGCGGGCGACCAGCTCGCCCCGGAGAGCGCGTGGCCTAGCGTCACCTCCAGTTCGCCCTCGGTCGGGGCGGAGAGACGGGCCACGACGACCTTCGTCGCGCGCCGGCCGGGCTGTTTGCCGCGCAGCTCGTTCAACTGGCGCTCGGTCGCGCCGATCTTTTCCGCCAGCGCGGCCTGCTCGCGCTCGATCTTCCGCGCCTCGTCGTCGATGCCCGCGCGGCGTTGCGCCGAAAATTCGAGCAGCTTGCCGTAGTCCTCGAGCGAGGGACGCGTCGGCGCGGCCGTCCCGGCCGTGGCGGGTGTCGGCGCGGTGTAGGCCTTCTCGATCGAACCGACGAGGGTGAGCTGCGCGTCGAGCTGGGTGCGCCGGTCCTTGAGCACGCGCTCCTCGGCCCGCAGTTCGGTCAGGCGGTCCTCCAGCTCCTTGACGCGCGCGTCCGGTTCGGCGCTCACGAACACGGTGCGGGTGGCGATGTCGAGCAGGCTGGCCGCGAAGCTTCCGCGCGCCGACACCTGCACCGACTCGTCGACCAGGCCCGAGGGCAGGCCTTCGAACACGACTTCGTTGGTCCCCGCGGCAACGCGGACCTTGGCCGTGCGCCGCACGACCGCGCGATCGGTGTAGACGGTGGTCGCGACGATCTTCGAGTCCGCGCGGATCGATTTCACCGCCTCGGCGGAGACGGTGGACATCGCCTCCGATTGGGCGACGAGCGGGAGCGGAGACAAAAGCGGCAAGGCGGCGACAAAAGCGGCGAACGCCGCAAGCGGGGCGAGGGAGCGGGGTGGACGGATGTTCATGACGGGAAAAGGCCTTGGGAACCGGCCCGTCCGTGGATGTTTCGCGAAATTCCCGTGCATGACAAACTTCTGACAAACGCCCCGCGCGAGTTTCGCGATGCGCCGCAACCGTCCGGCTGGTTTGTGGCGGGATGAGCTCTCCGTTCGCACTCCATGAAGAGAGTGCCGCGTGGGTCGCGGGGTGGAATCCGAGCCGTTTCGCTCGGACCGACATGTTCTCCGCACCGTCTCCCGCCGCGTCGCTTGGCGTCGATTCGTCGTTTCACTCGTCTTTGTTCACCGACCGGCGCCACCCGCAGACGGGCGTGGTCAGCCATGTGCTCACCCGACGCGTGGCGCCGATCCAGCAGCGTTCTACTTCACCAACACGAGCTGGAATGTCGACGGGAGGTATCTCTGGTTTTACTGCGCCTTCCCGCCTTCGGGCCATTCCTATCAGGGGCGTTGCCTCGGCGTGGCGGATTTCAACCGCGCCACCGGACGCGCGATCGTCCTCTCGCCGCCCGTGCGGCACGAGAGCGTCGCGCTGCCGGCGAGAACGTGACGCCCCCCCGCGCGCAGCTCGGCCGGCGCAACTCCGGAGCGGATACGCGGCTCCCGCTGAAGCCCGGCCTCGGCCAAACGCTACCGCGGCCCGCCGCGCGCCCCGTGCATGCGCCGGTAGGTCGCGGGCGGCACGCCGACGCGCGCGCGAAACGCTTTCGAGAAATGAAAGCGGTCCGCGAAGCCCAGCCGCGCCGCGATCGCCTCCACCGGTTCCTCGCCGCGCGCCAGCGCCTCCGCCGCCAGGGCCACACGCCGCTCCAACGCGTATCGTCCCGGACTCAATCCCACCGCCCCGGTGAAGCGTCGCAAAAACTGCCGCGTGCCCAGCCCGCAGAGCATCGCCAGCTCCGCGTTGCCCGGCGGATCCCCGGGCCGCTCCTCGATCCGGCGCAACGCCGGCGCCACCGCCGGCGGCATCTCCAGCCAGGCCGCCCAGGCCGTCCGCCCCTCCGCCGTCGCCTGCTCCCAGGCCAGCGCGAAGGCCGCGTGCACCAGCGCGAGCGCCCGCAGCCGCTGAGCCAGATCCTCCTCCTCGCGGAGCCCCGCCCGCCACGCCGCCAACGGCGCCGCGATCTCCGGCACATCCGGCAGCACCACCGGCGCGGGAAACAGCCCCCGCAGCAGGGCCGGCGGAAACCCGTCCACCTCGAAATGGATGAAATCCTGCCACACCCCCCGGGCGCCTTTCGCCAGCCGGGTGCGGAAACGCAGGCCGGCGGGCAACAGATACGCCGTCTCGGCGCGAAGTGACATGCGCTTGCCCTCCAACTCCAACTCCGCGCCGGCCCGTCGGTTCACATAAAGCCGCCAGAACGGGCTGCACAGTTCGTAGTCCCACGCCTCGGTCAGAAATCCCCCGCGCGAGAAGAGCACCTCTATCCGCACCGTCGAGAGCAGCGCGGATGTCGGGGAAGGCGGGATGTGTCCGGTGATGACCATGACGCTTTTTGACATATCCCGGGCGCTCGGCGCCATTCCAAACACCACCGCTTCCGGGCATACTCGGCCTCCCCTTATCCATGAAAGCCCCCGCGCATTTCCCGCTCCGCCAGGTCCACCTCGATTTCCATACCTCGCCGCACATCCCCGACGTCGGCGTCGAATTCGACGCGAAGGAATTCGTCGCCACGATCAAACGCGCCCACGTCGAAAGCATCACGATCTTCGCGAAGTGCCACCACGGCATGTGCTACTACCCGACGAAGACCGGCACGACGCACCCCGCGCTCGGCAAACGCGATCTCCTCGGCGAGATGATCGAGGCCCTCCACCGCGCAGGCATCCGTTGTCCGATCTACACCACCGTCGCCTGGGAGGAAAACGTCGCCGACCTCCACCCCGAGTGGCGTCAGCTCCGCGCCGACGGCACCTTCGCCCAGTGCGGCAACGCCGACCCGAACAAGCCCCGGCAGCCGGGCGGCTGGCGCTTCAACGACTGGCTGTTCCCCGATTACCAGGACTACATCGAGGCGCACACGCGCGAACTCTTCGAGCGCTACGGCAAGCTCGACGGCCTCTTCTACGACATCGTGTTCTTCGACCGGCTCGCGCACCACTCCGACGCCGCGCGCGCCTACCGCGCCAAGCACGGCTTCACCGCCGAGGATCCCGAGACCTTCAAGCGCTTCGAGGCCCACGCCCAGGCGAGCTTCGCCGCGCGTTTCTCGCGCCTCGTCCGCGGCCTCTCGCCGACGACCACCGTCTTCTACAACACGCCCTTCGACGTCTTCATCGACGGCACCGGCGGACGCCAGCGCATCGCCCACTGCTCGCACGTCGAGATCGAGTCCCTGCCCTCCGGCTTCTGGGGCTACCACCACTTCCCGCGTCTCGCCCGCGGCGCCGGCCGCTGGGGCAAGCCCTGGATCGGCATGACCGGACGCTTCCAGAAAATGTGGGGCGACTTCGGCGGCATCAAACCGCAGGCCGCGCTCGAATACGAGTGCTTCCGTTCCCAGGCCCTCGGCGGCGGCAACTCCGTCGGCGACCAGCTTCCGCCGCGCGGCCGCCTCGACGCCGCCGCCTACGAGCTCATCGGCGCCGTCTACGCGCAGTGCGAGGCCGCCGAGCCCTTCTACGCCGGCAGCGTCGACCTGCCGCAGGTCGGCGTCCTCTCCGCCAACCATCCCGGCAAGATGCTCTCCGAAACCGGCAAATCCGACGAGGGCGCCATCCAGATGTGCGAGGAGTCGCACTACGAGGTCACGCTGCTCGACGACCAGTCCGACCTCCGCCCCTACTCGCTCCTCGTCCTGCCGGACGACACCGTAGTGACGGAAAAACTACGGGCCAAGCTCAAGGCCTACCATGCGAAGGGCGGCAAGCTCCTCGTCTCCCACCTCGCCGGCCGCGACGCCTCCGGCAAGTGGGCGCTCGACTTCCTCCCGCTCTCCTTCGCCGGCGCCGTGGAAAAGTTCCCCACCTTCTGGCGCGCGCGCAAAGCCTTCTGGCCAGAGCTCAGCGCCAGCGACCGCGTCTTCTACACCCAGGGCGTCAACGTGAAGCCCGGCCGCGGCGTGCAGGTGCTCGTCGACCGCGTGCTGCCCTACTTCAAGCGCACCGACCACACCTTCTCGTCGCACTTCCAGACGCCGCCCGTCGCGAAGCCGGACAAGTTCCCCGCCGTCGTCGCGGGCAAGGGCTTCGTCTACTTCGCCGATCCGATCTTCCGCGAATATCGCCAGGTCGGAAACATCGCCGCCCGGGACGTCTGGCGCCGCGCCGTGCGCGGGTTGATCGGCCCCGCGCCCGTCGGCGACGGCCTCCCCACCACGGTGAACTGCGTCGCCCGCCGCCGCGGCCGCGATCTCATCGTCACCCTGCTCCACTACGTCCCCGCGCGAAAAGCCCTCGAGGTCGACATCTGCGAGGAACGCATGAGCTTCGCCGGCGAGATCCTCCGCCTGCCCGCGAAGGCGAAGGAGGTGCGCGTCTTCGGCACCGGCGAGGAACTGCCGCGCTCCGCCGACGGCGAGGGCTTCGTGCTCCCCGCGGCGAAGGGCCGCCTGCTTCTCGAGGCGCCGGGCTTCTTCGCCTGACCGGGAAGGCCGGCGTAATCGTCAAATGGATACACCCGGGCGCGGCGAAACGGCGCCGCGCCCGGCGGAGGACCTCAGCGGTTGATCTCCGCCGGATCGATGGGCGTGACGAGGATCTCGTCCACGTCGAAGGTTCCCGAGTAGGCCCGGAAAAGCGTCGGCATGATCTCGAGAACCGCCGCGCCGTCCGGCACCGCGAAACGCACGCTGCGCTCCACCCAGCCGTCGGTGTCCTTGCGGAACGCGATCGATTTCGCGCCCTTCACCTTCTCCCCGTCGCGGGTCTTGAAATCCGCCATGACCCGGGCGTCGAACCACGCCTGCGGGCCGCACTTCAGGCCGATCACGCGCGCGCGCAGCGTGAGCTGGAGCGCCTTCACTTCCGGCGGGATCGTGATCGACCGGTAGGAAAGCACGACCTCGCCGGGCTCGGTGACGTTGAGCCGCAGATAGCGGCGCCCGTCCTCCTCGTCCCACGAGCACGAACCCGCGTCCGGACGGCTCCAGTGGTCGGGCCAGCCCGCCTCTTTCGTCGACGTCTCCAGGTCTCCGTTCGGCAACAACTGCACCGGCGTGGGGGCCGGCTCTTGCGCGCCAAGAGCGGAGGCGAACACGAGACCGAGCGCGAACGCGCGAACGTTCGCGAGCGACAGTTTTCCGGGGGACGAGATGAGATGGCGGGTTTTCATGGAGTAAAAGAAACGGCGCGCGGCGGCGCGGCGGCGTCAGCCCGTCGCGCGGACCTCCGCGGCGGCGGCCGGCGGCGAGACTTCGATCAACTGTAGATCCGGCACGAGGGCCCGCAGGGCGTCGTCGATGCGCCCCGCGCCGCCGCAGGTTTCGCGCACGATCAGTCCGGTCGGACCGGTGCCGGGCGACTGCGCGCTTTCGCCGACGGCCAGCGCCAGCGCGTGCTCGATCATCCAGTGGCCCGCGCCCGAAAAGTCCTGCGCGACCGTGCTCAAGGGCGGATCGCTGAACGCGCTCGCCTCGGTGTCGTTGAAGCCGACGATGCGAAAATCGTGCGGCGCGGTCAGTCCCCGCTTGTGCATCGCGGTCATGAAACGCAGGGCGTGCTCGTCGTCGTAGCTCACGACGCCCAGCCCGCCGTGATGTTCGGCCCAGCGTTCCGCCAGCCGGTCCATCTCGCGCGCGCCCGGCTGCACCAACCCGCACAAGGCGTCGCCGCGATGGCCGCGATGCGCGACGAAGGCGCTCAGGGCTTTTTGCAGGATGGGATCGTCCAGGACCGCCGGACCGAGATAGGCGACGCGTTCGCATCCGAGCGCCTCCAGATAGACGCAGAGCGAGGCGGTCGCGCGCAGGGTCTGGTCGCCGAAGCGGCCCGGCGCCACGAACGAGTTGCGCTCCAGCCCGGAGATCGGCTCCGGCAGACACACGGGCAAAGGCGCGTGCGCGACAAACATCCGCACCGCCTCCGCCTCCTTGTGCGGAAACCACGGCAACACCAAGGCTTCGCAACCTCCGACGACCATGCGGCGCGCCTCTTCCAGGGCCTCCTCTCCGAAACCGCCCACCCAGGCCGTCCGCAGATTCAGGCCCCGCGTCACGGCCGACTCCGACAGCGCCTGCAAAATCCGATACGCGTAGGCGTCGCCCTGCCGATAGACCAGGGCGCCGATCTTGCGTTGGCCCCGTTCCGGCTCCACCGGCGCCGGGGCGACCCGGGGGACCTGGGCGACTTGCGACACTTTCGCGACATAGGTGCCGCTCCCCACCTTTCGAACCACCGAACCGTCCTCGACCAACGCTTTCAACGCCCGGCGCACCGTCAGAAAGCTGCAATCGAACGATTCGGCCAAAACCCGTTCCGGAGGCAACCGCGCCCCCAGGGGCATCGACTGCATGAGTTCACGGATCTTCAACTCGATCCGCTGAAATTTGTAAGAAGGCGCTTCCACGAGAAACGAACTGACCGAACAGGGGGATACCCTCAACCCATCAGTTCCCGAGGGAGAATCAAGCAAAAATTATAGCATATTGATATGCTCAATGGAAGAACCCGGCGTTCAATTAAGTATCCATATTCAAATGAATAATTGGATAATTCCTTCGAATGCACACGTCCACACGGCACAGCAAAAATGACGACATATTGTTTAAAATATAGTTCTTGATTTAAAACATAGCTCTAGGAAGCTCTCCCGCCATTCCAAGCGGTTTCGCGCGCCCAAATCCCTGCGCTCCGCCCTCACCCACCCCCGCCTCCGCCGCGATGAAACGCCGTCGTTCCCTCATCCCGCCCCTCCTTCGTCCTTGGCTTGTCGGCCTGGGTCTGTTCGTCGCCCTCGCCTCCCCGCTTGCCGCCCAATCGCCCTCCGGCAACGCGGCCGGCCTGCTTCCCAATTCCGGCTTCGAGGTCGACGCCGATCGCGACCAGTGGCCCGACCACTGGCCGACGCTTCCGGCCGGCGGCTCCTGGATCGAGGAGGACGGCAACCGTTTCCTTCGCCTCACCTCGGTCGAGCCCGGCAAGATGCTCATGCTCTACCGCGAGGTGCCGATCCCCGCCGGCGTGGAGGCGCTCGAACTCTCCTGGCGCCAGCGCATCACCGGCCTCAAGCCCGGCAAGGAGCCCTGGTTCGACGCCCGCATCATGATCGAGTTCGTCGGCGTCCACGGCGACAAGGTGACCCCCGCGCCGCCCGCCCCCTTCTCGCGAAAAGACATCCCCGAGTGGGAAACCCGCGGCATCAGCTTCCTGGTCCCGAAGGGCGCGGCCGTGATGAAGCTCATGCCCACGCTCTTCAACGTGCAGGCCGGCACCTGGGATCTCGACGACATCGTGCTCCGGCCCACCGACCCCGAGCCCGTCCGCATCGCGAAGGCCGAGGCCGACGCCGCCCGCGCCGCCCGTCAACAGGCCGCCGCCGAGGGCCGTCAGAAACAGGCCGCCAAACTCCTCGAGACCACCGGCAGCCTGATCGCCAACGGCGACATGGAGCGCGCCAACAAGAAGGGCGACTGGGCCGCCGACTGGCCGGGCCTCAAGCCCGAACAGGGCAGCTGGGAAACGGATACGGACGGCAACCGCTTCATCCGCATGCGCGCCGTGCCCGACAAGGAGGTCCTGCTCTTCCGCAACGTCGCCCTGCCTCCCGGCACCGAGGCGCTCGAGCTCTCCTGGCGATGGCGCGTCACCGGCCTCAAGCCCGGCAAGATGCCCTGGTTCGACGCCCGCATCATGATGGACGTCCGAAACGCCGCCAACGAACGCCTCAAACCCGGCCCGCCCGCCCCCGCGCGGCGCAACAACACCAAGAACGGCGACTGGGAAACCCGTTCCGTCTCCTTCCTCGTCCCCCCGGGCGGCGTCTCGATCGACCTCATGCCCGCCCTCTTCAAGGTCCAGACCGGCGTCTTCGACCTCGACGACGTCGTCCTCAAGCCGACCGATCCCGCGCCGCTCATCGCCCGCCAGAAGGAGCGCGAGGCCGCCGCGGCCAAGGCCTTCGTCGCGCACGAGGAGCCGAAGCCCGAGAACTGGCCCAAGGAGATCCGCGTCGTCGGTAACAAAATTCTGGATACGGACGGGAAGGAGGTCTGGCTGCAGGGCCTCAACATCCCGAGCCTCGAGTGGAGCGTCGCCGGCGAACAGGTGAAGAAATCCACCGTCGTCGCCATCGAGGAGTGGAAGAGCAACGTCGTTCGCATCCCCGTCACCGACAAGTTCTGGTTCGGCGACGGCCCGCAGACCGACGGCGGCAAATCCTACCGCGAACTCGTCGACCAGCTCATCGTCCTCGCCGCCAACCGCGGCGCCTACGTCATCCTCGACCTCCACCAATACCGCGCGCCGCGCCGGGAATACCTCAGGTTCTGGAAGGACGCCGCCACGCGCTACAAGAACCACCCCGCCCTCATCTTCGACCTCATCAACGAGCCCTTCGACACCACCTGGCAGGTCTGGCGTGACGGCGGTTTCGTCGGCGAAAAACTCACCGCCGACCAGGCCGCCTTCCTCAGCGAGGAGGAGAAAAAGAAGACCCGCGGCTTCGAGTCGCCCGGCATGCAGGCCATGCTCGACACCGTCCGCGCCACCGGCGCCACCAACGTCGTCCTCGTCGGCGGCCTCGACTACGCCTACCAGCTCGACGGCATCCTCCAGGGCTACGGCCTCGAGGACAAAACCGGCCGCGGCATCATCTACGCCTCGCACGTCTATCCCTGGAAGAAGGGCTGGCAGAAATACTTCCTCGACGCCGCCGCCAAGCACCCGGTGCTCCTCGGTGAAGTCGGCGCCGACGCCAAGAAGATGGATTTCATGCCCCACGAATGGCAGGAGGACTGGGAGACTTGGGTGCCCGCCATGCTTGGCGCCATCCAGAAGTATAAACTCCACTGGACCGGCTGGTGTTTCCACCCGAGCGCCTCGCCCCGCATGATCGTGGACTGGGACTACACGCCCACGCCCTTCTGGGGCCAGCAGGCGAAGGACGCGCTGCACGGCAAGCAGTTCCCCCCGCCCGATCGCCTGCGCTGAGCATTGGAGATAAAGTCGCAGCCGAATGGGTAGGGCGCGACCGCCGTGCGCGCCGCGTCGGAGTGGCGATTCTCCCTCGCACACCGCGGCGGACCCGGCGGCTCCCGCCCTACCTTTACGACGAAGGGAATCGGCTACATCCGAGGTTTGCGCACGAAGCCGCGGCGGTCTCCGCTGCGGCTTCTTCGTTACCCCATGATCCGTCGACTCGCCCACCTCTGCCTCCTCACCAATGATCTCGACCGCCTCGTCGCCTTCTACCGCGACGGGCTCGGGCTTTCGGTGAAATTCCGATTCCACGCCGCCGACGGCTCCGTCTTCGGCGCCTACATCGCCGCCGGCGACACGACCTTCGTCGAGTTTTTCGACCAAGCGCGCTCCGCCAAACAGTGGGGCGGAAAAACAGATCCCCTCGTCGCCGGCAACCGCTACGGGCACTTCTGCATCGAGGTCACCGGCCTCGCCGATTTTCGCGCCGCGCTGCTCGCCAGCGGCGTATCCGTTGGAGAAATACACGAGGGCATGGACGGCTCCCTTCAGGCTTGGCTGACCGATCCCGACGGCAACCGCATCGAGCTTATGGAATACACCCACCGCAGCGCCCAGCTCGCCCCCGGCGCCGACGGCGCCGTGCGCTCCGCGAAATAGCCGTCGCGTCCTCCGCCGCGGACAAGGGCGTGCTAAGGCCCGTAGGCGGCCAGAAGCGCCGCGAGCTCCGACGGCGTCGCGAAGACGCAGCCCTGCGCGATGAGATAGTCGATGATCGCCTCGAACGCCGAGATCCGCGCCTCGTCGGTCCAGTTCGGCGGATGCCCCTGGATCACGAAGTAGCGGCGCGACGCCGCGTTCTTCGTGTAGCCCGCCACGAATTTCGCGAGATCGGGCACGAAGAGCGGCTGCTCGATGTTCACCGCCCACACCCGGTCCATCACCATCACCTTCCCGCGCGCCTGCAATTGCGCGCCCGCCGCGTCCTGGGGACTCGGATACATGACGCCGCGCAGATGCGGATCGTCGTGCAAGGCCCGCAGCGAGTCCGCGTCGAGGGAGCCGTCCGCGCCCCCGCCCGGCGGCCCGAAAGCCGTGAAGACGAGCCCGAGCCGCGCCCGCACCAGCGCCTGCGATTGATCGAGCCGCGCCCTGTAGTCCGCGTGGTCACGCCCGACGAACTCGCCATGCGTGACGCCATCGGCGCCGACGTGCGTCGCGTGGTCGTAGCCATGCAACCAAAACTCCACCCAGCCGCCGTCGCGGGTCGCGCGCAGCCAGTCGAGATACGCCGCCTTCGGCGCCTCCAGCGATTTCGCGACGAGGCCGAACCCCATCTTTACCTTGCGCGAGGCCGCGAAGTTCGCGACGCGCCGCCAGTTGTCGGAAAACCCGCCGCTGTTGCTCGTCTTCAGGTCGTCGAGCTTCACCACGATCACCGGTCGCGCGCCGAACATCGGCGCCGCCGGCAACCCCTCCGTCGTCACCCGCAACCGACGAAAGCGCCGAGCCGGCGTCTCCCCGAACGGAAACGGATCGGACAACGTCACCCGCCCCGCGACGTTGTCCGCCCCCGCGCTCCCCCAGACCGGCGTCCAGGTGGCCAGATCCGACGAAGCTTCCACCACATAGGCCCAGCCCGGCTCCGCGCGCCGGTCGAAACCCAGCGCCGGCACGCCCCCGGCCACCGAAAGCGTCAGCGGCCCGACCTCCGGCGGCATCGTATCCGCGCCTAGGATACACGCCGTCCCCGCGAGACACCAGCCCGCCGCCGCGCGAAGCATACGGCGAAAACGACAAAGGAGGGGGGCGCGAAAAACAGGGGAGCTCACTCCGCCCACCATCGCCACCCCGGCCCGCCCCCGAAAGCGCCCCGCGCGTCAACATGTTGACCACGCCCCGCGCTCCCCCGCCGCGCCGACGTTCGTAATACGAACATTTGGTCCGGCGAAACGGCGGGCCTTTGCGCGCCGGCGAAATGCAGGCGCCTGAGACACGGCCGCCCCCGCTTCACCGCGCGCCCAAAGACCCCAGCGACTCCCAGCTGTCGGCGACGTAGAGTTCGTCGAAACGCGCGACCGTGGTCGTGAGCACGCCGTTGGTGTGGCCCGCGCCCAGCGCGACCGCGTGCAGCTCGCCCAGGTCGCCGAAGTTTTTCGCCGGCACCGTCGCCTTGCCCGGCTCGGCCCCGCCCAACTGGGGATTCACGTAAAGCCGGACCGCGTCCTGATCCGGTCCGAAATGGTCGAAGTCGATCCGCAGCACCAGCAGCGTAGGACCCTCCCCGGCCGTGGAGACCGGGCTGTCGTTGACCTTCGCTCCCTGATGGACCCCCCAGCGGGGTTCGCGCGCCACCGCGCGCTGGCCCACAGAGACCTTTTCGGCGCCCTTGGCGTCCAGCAGGCTGAGCGACAGGAAACGCAGGCCGTCGCTGACATTGTCGGCCAGCACGCTGAAATACACCGTGCCCGAACGCAGCGGCGCGGACAATGTCCTCCTGGTGATCGTGGTGCCGCCCCTCGGCGTCACGGTCAGTGTGTTGCCGGTGATGAAGCCGGCCGAGTCCGAGGCGGAGCTCACCGACAGCACGCCGTCATCGTCGTCCTGCCAGGCCCCGCCCCACCCCAGTCCGTCGCCCAGCCCCGCCAACGCCGAGCCGGGCGCGTAAGTATCGAACCCCTCGTAGGCGAGCACGTAGGCCGCGGAACGAGACGCGAAAAACATGGCGAGGAGCGCGGCAAACGACAACACCGCGCGACGGCGAAACAGGGGCATGAGGTGCACGCCGCGAATGCTATACCATCGCGCGCGCTACGGCCTTCATGAAAGCGCCAAATTCAAGCACAAAACCGTAGCCGCCCGTGCAAAACATCGAAACCGAGAAATCCCATGCTGTGCTTTGTCGGAATCGTCTGGGTCACCTCCGGATGAAATCTGTAAAATAACCCACCATGAACCGCCCCGCCCCCGCTCATTTTCGTATGCTTGCCGCGTTATGTTGCGGCCTCGTCTGCTTCGGTCCGCTCACCGCCGCGGTGCTTTACGAGGACAACTTCAACGGCAAGGCCTCCGCCCCGCTGGTCGGCCGAGCGCCCGACACGGTCAATACCCCCAAGGCCTCCTATCTCGGCTCCAATCTGCTGGTCGCCGACGGTGCCGGACGCCTCGTGACGAAGGGCGCCAACCATGCGATCAGCCTGCCGCTGCCCGCGCTGAAGGAGGGCGACGTCGTCACCCTGACCGCAGACGTGCGCGCGTCCGGCGCGGCGTCCTCCTACATCGGTATCGGCTTTACGGATACCGTGGCGACGCTTTCCGGATTCGCCGAGTTGATGGTTTCGGTGCGCTCCGACGGGGCCGGCCGCGTCTTTTTGGGAACGCCGAACGACAAGAACCCGCTCTATCTGAAACCAGCCAATCTAGCGGGCGCACGAGGCAACGTCACCGAGCCGGTCCGGCTCGTGCTCACGCTCGACACCGGCGCCCGGCGGCTCTCCGTGATGATCGGCGCCACCAAGGTCTTCGACGACACCATCGCCTACTCCACGCCCGGGCGACTAAACCACGTCACGATTCAGTTCGCCGCGCAAAACACGGCGACCGCCGAGGTTCCCGCCTACGTGGACTACCTGAAGGTCGAGGTGTCGCCCGCTCCATGAGCGGAGGCATCCTCACGACGACGGGTAATACCGCTCACGGAACCGCCTCGGCGTGGGTGTCGGTGAACTTGATCTCGTCGAAGAACACGCGATGGCGCTTCTCCTGGCGTTCGCGATAGGGACCGTAAAACACGTCGAACCTGGGATTCGGTTTTCGAGTCCCGACCTGCGCTCCGGCGTAAGGAATCTCGGCCGGGTCGTAGCCGAGCTTGCCGATCCAGGCGACGATACGCTCGCCGTCGAGCCACACTTCGACCTCACCGGCGCCGCCGTGGTCCGGCAGCGTCATGACGACGAACGACGTCCAGGTATCGAACGGGATGACACCGCCGCCGACGTCCACGGGCACGGCGGAGGGATTGCCCTTGGTGTCGTCGTTGAGGACGAGGAAACGGAAGGTGACCGCATGCGTGGTGGCGTCGGTGATCGCGAGGCGCAGCGGCGGGCCGTAGGGGGCGCCTTGCCACCATTGCGCGAGCATCAGCTTTTTGCCGGGCGCCGGGATTTCGAACTGGTCGCGCGGCAACAGCAGGGCGAAGCCCGTGTAACGCTTGACGCCAAACGCCAGGGCGAACGGGTCGTTCCCGCTTGAGATGCGGTGGTTCACTTTGTCCACGGGATTGGCGGCGACTGCCGCTCGCGGCGTAATTTCCATGCCGATGGAGCGCGAGCCTTTGAAGGCATTCGCTGAATCCAGCCACGGAAGCCGGCACCACGATTCACGAGACGAAGGCGTGTAAATGGCCGGATACGCCACGCCGGATTCCGTCAGCACACCGGCGTCGTTGATCACCGCCCCGGCCGGCGACTCGGCGGTGATGTGGCGATAAACCTCCGCATGGGCCGAGCCGGAAACCAGGGCCTGCAAGGCGATGCCTCCGAGAAAGAGACGGGAACGCATTTTCATGGGAAGCATTCCCAAGCCGCGCATCACCGGTCAGGGAGTGGAGAACCGGCCCGGCTTGGCGACGGTGCGCAGTTCGGCGAATTTGGCGCGCATTTCCTCCACTTTGCCGATGGCAAGCCAGACCGTGTATTCGAAGCGCAGCGGGCGCTCGAAGGCGAAGGTGCGGATGGGGGCGAAGTAGGAGCAGGCGTCGGCTTGCGGGCCGCGTCCGCCGGCGCCGATGTGACGATACGCGGTGATGTCGCGCACGCCGGGCACATAGACGCCGACGCCCCAGCCTTGGCGGTTCGTATAGGCGGCCCAGTTTTCGGTGATCTTGAAATACTCGTTGGGAAAACCCGGCTCGGCCTGGCGCGGCGGCGCTCCGGTCCAGGGCTTGTCGCCATCGTAGAAGCGGAGAATGGGCAGCGCGGCGTCGATGAAGACGGCGGGGAGTTCCTGATGATGCGCGGGGTGTCGCTCGGTGCCGGTGTAGGTGACGACGAAATCGATGCGGGCGACCTGGTCCTCCAGGGTGATCGTCTGCTCCATCACGACCTCGGGCAGGGGCTTCAGGCCGGACCAGTGCCGGGGCGCGGTCTTCACGTAAAGCCGCGCGCCGTCGTTCGAGAAATCGAGGATTCTGGAGGCGGTGTCGCGGCTGTCGCCGCCTTGCACCGGATTCCAGCGCCAGGACTGGCCGGCCCACTTGGTGCCGTCTTCGCCGCCGTAGTAGGACTGCTGGATCAGACGGCCCTTGTCCTTGTGGTTGAGCAGATTTTTCCGCGTCGAGCGTTCGCTAAAAAAGAAAACGCCGCCCCCCGAACCGAGATCGATCCCGATGCGGAGGACGGCGTTTTCGATATATTGCTGGCGGGCGGGGGCGGCCTTGGCGGCGGCGACGGATAGCAGCAGCACGACGCAGCCGAAGAGTGGCGCCATGCGCGACAACATCACCCCGGGAGGCACCTCAGCGACGGCGGCGACCCGCGCCCATCGCGCCAAGGGCGGCGACGCCGAGCAGAGCCGCCGCCGAGGCGGGCTCGGGAATCGCCGAAGGCACCACGTCGGCGTAGCTCGTGCCGATGCGGATCTCGTCGAAGGCGGTGGCCGCGGTGGTAACGCTGCCGCTCGTGAAGCCGGTCGCGAGGCGGATGGCGTTGAAGCTGATCGAGGCGGTCGAGTAGGTCGAACTCGCGGTGAGGGGCTCCGTGTCGAGGGAGGCTGGATTGACGTAGAGTCGCACGGTGTCGTTTCCGGATGCATTGAAGTCGATCCTCGCCACGACGAAGTAGGTGGTGTCGGTGGAAATTGCGGTGACGCCGCCTCCGCTGTTTTGCTGGATGCCGAAACTTGTTTGTGTTTGTCCGGAGAATTTATTGAACTCAACCACCGCGGTTGAGTCATTAACCAAATGCAGACCGAAGAAGCGGGTGCCTTCGTCCCAGTTGAAGGCGAAACTGAGATAGATGGTCTGGGTGGTGGCGTCGGAGAAGGCGGTCGCCAGCGAACGGCCCACGCCGGAGGTGCCGCTCGTGGTTGTCACGTAGGCCTTGTTTCCCGCGGTCAGCAGATCGTCGGAGCCGGCCGTGTAGTCCAGGCTGCCCGTTTGCACCGTCGCGTTGCTGCCGGTGCCGAAAGCCGTCCATGCGCCATTCCAGCCGGTGCCGCCATTGGCGCCGGCCAGCGTGCCGGAGGAGTAGTCGAACGATTCCGACACGATGAGGGACGCTTGGGCGGCGGGAACAAAAGCCATCGCGCCAAGGATGCAGGCGCCGGCGAAGAGGGTGTTGAGGGGCAGGATATTCATAAGCGTTCCGATTAAATCAAATCAGGGCGGCCGCCTGCCCTCATAAAGGCGTCAAAGAACAGCATAAAACTGACACTCGGCGCGCCGCCATCCGCACCGACACCGCCAGGCGCCGAGTTTCACGATTTATCCGGTGTAACAGTTTTTCTGATACAAGATCGAGAAACGGGCGCCACCCTCCGGGAGAAGCGGCGTGAACCCGGGCGGCGCGGGCCCGGTGGCTCTAGTTGGATGGCAGGCGCGTGGCCTGGCGAAGGGCGGGGCGTCCGACGGTGTCGGTGGGACCGTCGTAGCCGGGGCCGCCTCCGGCGATATAGCCGTCGCTGCGGCCGGTGTCGTCGCGGCTGATCCAGAAGGAATAGAGGGCGCCGTTTGTCACCTCGAAGTGGATACGCACGGGACGGCCGGCGAGGCTCGACAGGTCGGCGCCGTGCTTCCAGCCGAGCGCGGTCAGCGTCTCGTCGCCGCCGAAGGGAATGCTGTTTTCCAGGGTAAAGGGCGCGATCGGACGGCCGGACAGGTCGCGGATCTCGGCGCGCACGGAACCGGCGGCGACGGCGGCGTTCACGAACAGGCGGCGGCCGGAGAAGGTGACGGGGCGGGTGGTGAGCGTGCCGGGAGCGGCCCCGGCGTCCATCGAGGCGAAGCCATCGCGCCGGAGCACCGCCACGCCGGTGGCGCCGTGGGAATACATGCCGCCGTCCTGCATCCATTCCTTGCCGGCGGTGGCGGGATTGCCTTGGTAGGCCGAGTAGTAGAACCAGAGTTCGTCGCCTTGGATCACGCAGACGTTGCCGATGGATTGGACGTAGCCGCGGTCCCATACGTCTTTGCGTTCGGCGGGGATGGCGATACGGCGGTCGGGGCGTTGCCAGTGGAAACCGTCGCGGCTGTAGGCGAACTGGAGTTCGGTGATCTTGGGCAGGCCGACTCGATTGCAGGTGGCATTGTCGGGGCCCTGGTGGATCTCGAACATACCGAGCATGAGGCTCTCATAGGCGACGGCATCGAAGTTGTAGAGCTGGGGACGGTCGCCGGTGAGATAGTCGGTGGGGTCGAGCTCGTCGGTCATGAGCCAGGGGATGCGCTCGGCGTTGGTCCAAGCGGCGCCCTTCATGAAGTCGGAAGTCTCGTAGTATTGCCGGGCACGGCCGCGGTTGGCGAATCCGGTGCGGATGCTGTAAACCCATTTCTTGCGAAAGGGGTTGTAGAAATGGGTGCTGCGGTCACCGCAAATGCCGGCCTTGGTGCGGTTGTTCCAATGGATGCCGTCGGGGGATGTGAGGCTGGTCGCGTGGTGGTCGGCTCCGGGGGCGGCGATGAAGAGGGTATATTTCTCCGCAGGATCGGTGGCGTCCCAATTGCGGACAACGGTCCAGGAGTCGGGGGTCAGGTCCACGGGAAGCACTTGGTTGGTGCCGGGGCGGATGTCGAATTCGGGGCGGTCCCAAGTGATGCCGTCGCGGCTGGTGGCGAGGGCGATGGTGTTAAGCCAGCCGGCTTCATACCACATTTTGAAGTGGCCGGCGTCGGCGTCCCACCAGACACCGCCGCTCTTGGGGGTGGCGGCGGGCGCGCCGGGTTCGCCGTGGAAGACTGGAGCGACGCGGCGGGCGTTGAGCTCGAGTTCGGTCTCGGGTTTGAGGACGGGGTTGGCGGGGTGTTTCTTCGGGTGGTGGAAAACTCGGTCGAGCGTGGTCTGCTCGATGAGGAAATCGTCGACGAAGAGTTGCCGGCCGATGTCCACGGGCACGACGTCGGGGCGGTGGTCGAGGTAGGGCACGGGCATGGGGCGCGTATCGGTGGTGGAGATGTTGCGCGGGGGCCATTCCTCGGGGAGGCGGATGTTGTTGTAGAGCAGTTCGCCGCGGTTCTCGGTCCAGACGGTTTCGGGCCAGGGAGTGCTTGAGGCAAAGCCGAGGAGGATGACGTATTTGCCGAAGTAATACCGCTCTCCGGGGAGCACGTCCTTCGCGTAGGTCCAGACCTTGTTGTATTCGTGGGGAAAGAGCTGGAAGGTCCGCGAGGATTGGCGGGTGAAGCCGAGTTCTTCGAGGGGGCGCAGCTGCGAGCTGGAGCCGGGGATTTCGTGCGGGGTGAGCACGATGAGCCTTCCGCCGCGTTCGACGCGGAAGGCGATGCCGTCGATGGAGCCGCGGTGAAAGTTGAGCCCGTCGAGTTCCGCGGGGAATCCGGCGGAGACGGTAAAGGAGCGGTTGGTGAACAGCGTGACGCCGGCGCGGAAAACGTCGGTTTCACCGGCACCGCGAATCACGAGGACCGGGGTCGCGGCGGTCGCGGCGTGGGAGGCAAGAAACGATGCCGCCAGAAAGGCGAACAGGAAGAGGGCGAGTTGGAGGGGCATGAATTTCATAAGCGGGGAGTTTGCGCGATTACATCCGATTTCAGGGGAGCGGGCCCTCATAAAGGCGTCAAAGAACAGCATGAAACGGACGGGGCCGGTCCAGATTCAGGTGAGGTGGAAGACTTCGCGGAGGGGCGTGGCGACGGGGCTGCCCTCGGGATTGACGGACATGAGTTCGCGCATGTGCGCCCACCAGCGGCGGCATGCATCGGTGCGGGCGATGGCGTCCCGGCGCGCCTCGTCCTAGATCTCGACGTAGGCGAAAAACTGGCGAGTCCCGGCGTGCAGAAAAATCGAGTGGTTGCGCGCGCCGTGCGCCCGGAGCGCGACCTCCAGCTCGGGCCAGATCGGCCGGTGGCGACGTTCGTATTCGGCCTCGGAGCCGACGTTCACGGACATGACGGATGCTTTGCGAAGCATGACGAAAATATCCCGAACCCCGCCTCACATGCCATAACGCCAGCCTCGGATGTCCAGGGCCGCCGCCTCGTCGAAGCCCACGAGCTTCACGTGGCCGTCGATGAAGCCGTAGGGAGTCTTTCCGCCATAGATCTGCCAGTCCTCGTGGCCGGCGTCGCCCGTAGGCGGGCCATAAGTGGCGAGGTAATCCTTCACGCCAACAACGTTGTTCGGCAATTCCCACTCCCGATGCGATCGGCACAGGACGACGAACCGGGAAGGATCGCGGATATGGGCCAGGCGGATGCCGAGCCCCACGTTCCCGGGCGTGCGGTCGGGAATCCCGCAGGCGTATCCCTCGCTCGGATACACAGCGGCCCCGGTCGCCCCGTAACTGCGCGGGAAGAAAGCGGAGGCGGGATCGGCGTCGCGGGTATCGAACGGACAGCGAAACAGGTCCAGGATGCCGGCCGATCCGCCCACGACCCGGGCATCCTCCGCCGGATCGACCCCGACGGGGAAAACGTATCCGAGATAAGGCAGAATTTGCCTGTCCCAAGTGGGGCCGCGCGGGTTCCCGTTGTCGGAGGGGATGCGTTGCCAGCGGTTGTCCGCCGCGAAAGCGACCAACGCCATCGTCAGCGAGCGCAGGTTGCTCATCGAAACGGCCTGGCGGGCGCTTTTCCTCACCGAACCCAGCACCGGGACCAGTATGCCGGCGAGCACGGCGATGATCGCGATCACGGCCAGCAGCTCGATGAGGGTAAAGGCGCGCGTCCGCCCCGACACGCGGACCGCTCTCGAGGCCAATGGGAAAGCCATGCACGAAGGCTAGCAGCACGCGCATCCCCCCGCCCCGACTATCTCGCCAAACGCCAGCACGATCACGGACCCGGGCGGGGCGCGGCCCGCGTCAGGGAATCACGTAGGACGAATCTCGCTGATTGAAGGGCTTTACCTCCTCGGGCGTGAGCAGCGCGGCGTGGCCGTCGGCGAATCCGAGCAGGGCGCGCCCGTTGAATCTCCCCCAGAAATCCGCGTTGCCGGGAGTGTCCGGATTCGGGCCGGCGTGGGAATGCTGGTCCTGCCGGCCCACGACATTCGTGGCCGACTCCCAACCGACCGGCGTCCGGTTGATGACGACCATCTTCGACGGCGTGCGAATCGAGGACAGCGGAACGCCCGTTCCCGCCGGCCGGGACACGCCGGCGGCGTAGGAGCCGCCGAGGTTTATGACCACGGGGCTGATGCTGTAGCTGCGAGGATAGGCGCCGTCGGCGTTGGGCTCAAAAGGGCGCGAATCGAGCGGGCAATGGAACACCGCGATCAGGCTCGCGAGGCCTCCGGTCAGGCCGCGCGTGACGCTGTAGGTAAGCTGGGACGGGTCCGCGCCCATGTAGGGCAGCAACGCGACATCCCACGTGGTCGGCACGGAGATCGACGCCGTGGTGTTCGCGGCCGAAGGCAACCGTCCGCCCTTGTTGTCGTTGGCGAAGGTGATCATCGCCATCGAGAGCTGGCGCACGTTGGAAACCGACTGCGACTTGCGCGCGGTTTCCCGCACCTTGCCGACGGTGGGGATGATGATCGCGGCCAGGATGCCGATGATCGCGATGACGGTCAGAAGTTCGATGAGGGTGAAGGCGCGCGCGGCCTTGGCGTGGCGGGGGGCGGGGGTCATGATCGGGGTGGGTTCGGGGGTTTAGTGCGCGAGCGCCGGTTCGGCACGTCGCGTATCCAGTATTTGTATTCTACTTGGGAAAGATGGTATGGCTCCGGCGGTCTGCACGGATAGGGAGGCGGCGCGGTTGGCGCGGGCGGCGGCAGCGGGCAGGTCGAGGCCTTCGGCGAGCGCGGCGACGAGCACGCCGCAGAAGCAGTCGCCCGCGCCGACGGTGTCCACCGCGGCGACGCGTTGCGCGGGGATGTCGCGCGAGCCGTCGCGGGTGATGATGCGCACGCCGGCCTCGCCAAGCGTCACGACCAGGGCGCGACCGCCGAGGGCGAGGAAACGCGCGGCGCCGGCGTCGATGGTTTTTTCCGGCGAGAGCGCGGCGACCTCGTGTTCGTTGGGCACAAGGATGTCCGTGTTTCGGAGCAACTCGTCGGACAACGCGGCGGCGGGCGCGGGGTTGAGCACGACCACGCAACCGGCGGAGCGGGCGCGACGGGCGGCCTCGACGACAACCGGAAGCGGAATCTCCAACGAGAGGAGCACGTGGCTGAAATCGGCGAAACAAACCGCGTCGAGGGCGGATGGCTCGATGGCGGCGTTGGCTCCCGGCGCGACGGCGATACTGTTGCGGCCGGCGCGGTCCACGAGGATCATCGCCAGGCCGGTGGCGGCGTCGGGGGCGACTGGAGCCCACGCGGTCGTCACGCCCTCGTCGGCGAAGTGGGCGCGGATAAGCGCGCCGTTGGCGTCGTCGCCGACCGCGCTGAAGAAAGTCGTATCCACTCCGGCACGACGCGCGGCGGTGGCCTGGTTGGCCCCCTTGCCGCCGATGGCGGTGGCGGTGTGTCCGCCGAGGACGGTTTCTCCCGGGCCGGGCAGGCGTTCGCAGTAGAGCGTGAGGTCGAAGTTGGAGCTGCCGACCACGAGCACGCGGGAGGAGGAGGCGTCCTCGGCGGCGGTGAAGGCGAGACCGAGCCGAATGACGGCCCTGCGCACGCGCGGCAGCCGCGCGGGGTCGAGGATGAGATGACGATGAAGGCCGCCGGGCTGCGACTCGAAACGGGAGCAGCCGGTCTCGTCGATGCGCACGCGGCCGGCGGGGGAGAGATCGAAGTATCCGGCCTCGGGCGACACGCCGTGGAGCACGGCGGTCTGGTCCCAGCTTTGCCGGTCGTAGGGCATGGGGATGTAGGCCGCGTAGGCGGCGGCGACGGGGTTGGCGGGATCTCGGGCGAGCACCCGTTCGATGGCGGAGCCGGGGAACATCACCTGTTCGCCGACCTCGAAGCCGCTGAAGACCATCGGGCACGGGCAGCCGTCGATGAAGGCGCGGGCGGCGGCGATGTCGGTGCGGATGTTGAACTCGGGATTGCCCGCGTCGGGGCCGGAGGCGTGCGCGGCGCCGGGGCGGAAGTTGCCCGCCATCGAGCACACGAGGCGCACTTTTCGCGCGATGAGGTCGCGGCCGGAAAGCGGAGAGAACTCGTCGGCGTCGGAGGCGAGCAGGCGGGCGAGGTTGGTGAAAAAGCCGATGGAGATGATCGTGACCGAAGCATCGGCGCGGGCGGCGAGCAGGCGGCGGAGCAGACGCACGGCGGCTTCGCTTTCGCCGGGAGTTTTTTGTCCGGCGGCTTCGCAGATCCGGCGGATAAATTTTCCGTCCTCGGGCGTGGCGCCGCCGGGACCGACGAGCCCCACCGGGACGGAAGGAGCACCGCAGCGGGCGTTGACGAGGCGGGTGAAGGCGGCGGCCCAGGGGTTGGCCTTGCTCACGGTGATGCCGACGAGTTCGCAGGCTCCGGCGCGTTGCAGGGCGTGCAGCATCACGAGCGCGAGGGCGTCGTCGATGTCGTTGCCCATGTCGGTGTCGAGGATCACCGCGGGCGGGCGGGCGGAACTGGTCGGGACGGAGAACATGGCGTTAGGCGGCGCCGTTTTCGCGGGCTCGGAGTTGCAGTTGGCGCTGCACCTCGGCGGCGGAGGCGGCGGTGATGGGGAATGGAATGGTGGCGACCATCGCGAGCACGGCGCAGGCGCAGGGGCCGAGGGCGTAGATCAGGCGCAGGTTGTGGATCGTTTCCGGCGAGGGCGTGGCGTTGCCGGCGAAGCCGGACCACGTGACGAGGTAGCCGGAGAGCAGCGTGCCGAGCGCGAAGACGGTCTTGTTGGTCATCGTGAAGATGCCGCTGAACACGCCTTCGCGACGGGTGCGGGTGCGGAGTTCGTCCACGTCGCAGATGTCGGCGAGGATGGTGTTGCCCAGCATCATGAACATGGCGATGGCCACGGCGAGGATCTGGCCGCCCGCGACCGCGAGCCAGGGTTTGCCCGCCTGCATGTAGAACCAGGACGAGCCCGCGCCGACGATGAGCAAGGCCTGGCCGAGGATGACGGCGTTTTTCTTGCCGTATTTGTAGGCGAAAGCGCGGTGCACGGGCACGGAGGCGAGGCCGACGAAGACGCCGATGGTGCCGGAGAGGCCCAGCATCGTCGCGCCGAGCGATTTGTCGCCCTGCGCCACGTGGAAGAGCATGATGTAGGCGGCCAGCGGGCTGCAGATGATGACGCCGAGCAGGCTGAAGGTGATGAAGAAGGTGTAGTTCCAGAAAATCCCGCAGTGGAACGTCAGCCCGAGCGAGCGCCAGATGGAGATCTTCTCCTGCCGGACGCCGGTGTCGGCGCCCTTGCACGCGAAGACGGGGATGAGGCCGAAGATCAGGATGACGCCGGCGTAGAGCAGGCCCACGCTGCGCGCGCCCAGCACCTCGGGCGGCACACCCTCGACCGGCGCGCCGACGAAGACGGGCAGGAAGCAGAGCTTGTAAACCCAGGCGGTCGCGAGGCCGCTGCCGATGATGAAGAAGGAGCGGTAGCTCTGGATGCGCGTGCGGTCGTTGTAGTCGCCGCTGATCTCGATCCCGAGCGCGTTGTAGGGCACGCTGTAGAAGTCAAAGGCGGCGTAGTAGAGGAGCGAAAACGCCGCCAGCCAGACGAGCTTGGCGTGGTTGCTCCAATGCAGGCCGGGATACCAGATCATCGCGAAGCAGAATGCCGCGATCACCACGCCGACGACCATCCAGGGCTTGCGCCGGCCCCAGCGCGAGCGGGTGTTGTCGCTTAGATTGCCGACGAGCGGAGTCACGACCATGTCGAGGATGCGGGGGAAGGCCAGTATCCACCCGATCCATACGGCGTCCACGCCCATGCCGATGTTGTAGATCGGCAGAAGCAGGGTGAGCAGGCCATTGACGATCAGGCACTCGGCGGCGCCGCCCGCGCCCCAGCCGAGGCCGCCGAGCAGGCCGACCTTGCGGCCGACGGGCGGCGGAGTCGCGCGGGGATTTTCCGGCGCGGAGGCGACGGCGGGGGACGGGGTGTCGGCGGAAGCGACGCTCATGTGGGGCGAATTTTTTGGGGACGGGGAAACTCAGGCGACCACCGGGCAACCCTCGTCGCCGGCGGCGGCCGGGGCGGGCTGGCTGGAAGCGCGGGAGCGCCGATGCAGCGTGAACTCGTGCGAACCGGCGGCAACGGTCCGCGGCTCGCCTGCGTAATCTTCGGGCGGGTGGAAGGTCGCGCGTGCGCCGGACGGCACGGTCAGACGCACCCGCAAGCCGTTCGCGTCACGATCCCACCTTATGGCCACCAATCCGTGAGCGGTTTCGAGGGAGGCCTCGGCCCAGGTGATGCCGCCGCCCGGACGCGGGCGGAACACGACATGACGGTAACCGGGCTGCGCGGGATCGGGGGCGAGGCCGGCCACGCTCTCATACATCCACGCGCCAACCGCGCCGTAGGCGTAGTGGTTGAAGGAGTTCATCGACTTGTCCTGGAAGCCGCCTTCAGGCGTCCAGCCGTTCCAGCGCTCCCAGATCGTGGTGGCGCCGTTCTTGATCGGGAAAATCCACGACGGGAAGGTCTCCTGTTCGAGCAACTTGTAGGCGACGTCGAGGTGGCCGTGGCGGGCGAGCACATCGAGGATGTAGGGCGTGCCGACGAAGCCGGTCGCGATGTGGTTGCCGTTGCGCTCGATCAGGCGGACGAGTTCCCGCGCGCAAGCGGCGGCGGCGTGGACCGGCACGAGGCCGAAGTGCAGCGCGAGCACGTAGGCGGTCTGCGTGCCGGCGGCGACGAGGCCCTCGGGCGTGAGGAAACGCAGGCGGAAGGCCTTCACGATGTCGGCGTGGAGCTTGGCATAAAACGCCGCGTCATCGGCATGGCCGAGCACGGAGGCGATGCGCGACATGAGGGCCGCGTCGTTGGCGTAGAGCGCGGTGCCGATGAGATCCTTCGGCGTGCCGCCCTCGAGGCGTCCGCTGCCGTCGAGCGCGAGCCAGTCGCCGAAGCCGCCCCAGGAGTCGGCCTCGGGGTGGCAGCGGATGTGGCCGAGGCAACGCTCGCGACCGAGGTAATCGACATAGGCGCGCATCGTCTCGTAGTGGTCTTTCAATACACCGGTGTCGCCGTAGCAGACGTAGATCGTCCACGGGCAGATGACGCAGGCGTCGGACCAGGCCGGGCCGGCGTCTTCGAAGGGGAGGTGGCGGAACTCGACCGGCATCGGCACGACGAGCGGGATGGCGCCGCTCGGGCGCTGGGCGTCGCGCATGTCCTGAAGCCACTTCGCGAAGAAGCGGCGCACGTCCATGTTGAAGGCGGCGGTGGAGGCGAAGACCTGCGCGTCGCCTGTCCAGCCGAGGCGCTCGTCGCGCTGCGGGCAGTCGGTCGGCACTTCGAGGAAGTTGCTGCGCTGGCCCCAGCGGATGTTGGACTGGAGCTGGTTGAGCAACGGGTTTGAGCAGCGGAACTCGCCGGTGAAGGCCATCTCCGAGTGAAGCACGATGGCGGTCGCCTCGAACTCGTCGTCCTCGGCGAGGCCGATGACGTCGAGGAAGCGGAAGCCGTGGAAGGTGAAACGCGGCTCCCACGTCTCGGGCTCGTCGCCTTTGCATGTGTAGTAGTCGGTGGCGCGCGCGCCGCGGAGGTTGTCCACGTAGAGGTTGCCGTTGGCGTCGAGCGCCTCGCCGAAGCGGATGCGCAGGCAGCGACCACGCGCGGAGCGAACGCGGATGCGGGCGCGACCGGAGAGGTTTTGCCCGAAGTCGATCAACACGCCCTTGCTGTTGGCGCCGTCGGGGAAGTTTTTCACGGTCACGGCGGCCACCTCCTCGATGCGTTTCACCGCCGGGCCGGCGCGCGGGACGAGCAGGCTTTGCGGATGCGGCGAGGGACCGGCGATCACGGGGAGCCACGCGGAGTCGTCGTAGCCGGGACTCGACCAGGCGCCGATCTCCTGGCGGGCGTCGTAGGATTCGCCCATGAGCAGGTCGGCCTCGAGGATGGGGCCGCGGCGGACTTTCCACGAGGCGTCGCTGGTGACGATGAACTCGGAGCCGTTGGCGAGGCGCACGCGCAGGCACGCGAGCAACCACGGTTTTTCGCCGTAGGCCTGGCGGCCTTCCCATGCCATGTAGCCGCAATACCAGCCGTCGCCGAGCAGGGCCCCCAGCACGTTTTCGCCGGGCTGAAGCAGGCTCGCGACGTCGTGGCTCTGGAACTGCACGCGCTTGTGATAATCGGTCCAGCCGGGCGCGAAAACCTCGTCGCCCACACGGCGGCCGTTGAGCTCGGCCTCATAGAGACCAAAGGCGGTGAGATGCAGCGTCGCCGAGACGACGGGGCCGGTCACGACGAAGCTCTTGCGAAGATAGGGCACGCACGTCTGGGTGCGCGGACCGCCCTGCCAAGGCGCGGAAATCCAAAGCGAATCACGGGGCGGGAAGGGGGATTCCATCGATTCAGAATAGCACTCGCGGCGTGTTGCCGGCCCCAAGGTTCCGGCCAAAGAATAGCATGTTTCGGCCACGAAAGTGGCGGCCGATTCAGCGGTCGGCGGCGAGAAAATCGTCCGTCAGCACGCGCGCCCAGACGGCGTAGCCTTGCGCGTTGAGATGCAGACGATCCGGCATGAGATCGGCGCGCACGCCGCCGGTGGCCGGATCGGTGAACAGCGCGCCGAGGTCGCGGTGTTCGCAACCGTGGCGCGCGGCGATGGCGAAGAGGCCGGCGTTGACCGAGCGCACCGCCGTCATGACGGGATCGGCCGGACCGGAGCCGCGTGGGAAGACCGATAACAACAGGATGCGCGTGTCGGGCAGCTTGGCACGGACCGCCGCGACCACGGCGTCGATGCCGGCGAGCGTCTCGTCGGGCGTGGAGCGGCCGGCGGGCAGGTTGTTCGTGCCGATGAGCAGGACCAGTCGCGCGGGGCGCAGCCCGTCGAGTTCGCCGTTGGCGATGCGCCAGAGCACGTGCTGGGTGCGGTCTCCGCTGTAGCCGAGATTGAGCGTCCGGAAGCGAGCGGTTATCGCGGCGTAGGCCTCGGTGCCGTCGGTTTCCCAGCGCTGGGTGATGGAATCGCCGAGCAAGACGAGTTCGGCCGAGGCGCGACCGGCTTCGGCGAGCTTGGCCGCGTGGCGTTGCGTCCACCACGGCTCGGTGCGTGGCGCGGGAACGAGGGCGGCGGGCGTGGCAGCCGCGGCGGAGGCAACCACGGTGGCGGGGGCGGGCGACAGGCGTTTTTCGGAAAACACCGGCACGCCCCAACGACCGAGCCGGATCGTCGCGGTGTCGGAGGTGATTTCCTTTTCAAGCAACTGAAGACGGAAACCCGGCGGCAGGCCGATCCAGATCGTGGGCGCGTAGTCGAAGGGAACGGCGACGAAACCCTGCTCACGCAACGCCGCGGCCTGCGATTGCGCGTGGCCCTCGGTCGGCGTGATGACGTAAACGAAGCCCGCGCCGCGAAGGCGAAGCTCGGCGCCCTTTTGAAACGAGGTGCGCGCGTAGTTCAGTCCGGCGAGCGCGGCGGGCGGTGTCTCGAAAACGAAGCGCGGGTTGTCGGAAAACAACGCGCCGCCGGCCCGCAACGGCGCGGTCGCAATGCCCTCGGGCACCGGCTGCGCGGAGAGCGAAACCGCGAGGGCGGTCGCGCCCGTGATCGCACGGACGAGGCGAAGCACGGGCGAGAAGAACGGCGCGTGGAGCATGGCCGGGGACAGGCGGTGCGGTTATTTGCGCACGGCCTCGAGCGCGGCCTTGCCGACCGTGTCCACCGTGCCGGGATAACCGGGACCGCCGGCTGCGACGTAGCCGTCGCTGCGGCCGGTCTGGTCCTTGCTCACCCAGAAGGAATAGAGCGAGCCGTCGATCAGGTGGAAACGCACGCGCACGGGCTTGCCCGCGAGGGCGGAAAGGTTGTCCGCGCCCCGCCAGCGCATCTCGGTCAGGGTGCTGTCGCCGGAGAAGGTCACGCTATTGGCGAAGGTGAACGGCGCGATGGGCTCGCCTTTTTCGTCGATGATTTCGGCGCGCAGGCCGCCGCCCGGATTGAGGGCGGCGTTGACGAAGAAGTTCTGGCCGGAGAAGCGGAGCGGACGGGTGACGAGCGTGCCGCCCTGGCGGTCGGCCTCCATTGAGGCGAAGCCGTCGCGACGCAGCGTGGCGATGCCGATGGAGCCTCCGGTGTAGAGGCCGCGCTTGCCGTTGGGGGCGACGCCCGAGGTGCCCATATAGGGGAAGACGAGCTTGTCGCCCATGACCACGAACACGCCGGCCGTGCCATGCAAGTAGCCGCGATCCCAGGTGCCTTCCTTGCGCTCACCGCGGATGAAACCGGTGCGGTCGGGGCGGTCCCAGTGAAAGCCATCGCGGCTGAAACCGAGTTCGAGGTCGGTGAGCTTCGGGATACCGAGACGCACGCAGACCTCGTTGCTCGGGCCACGGTGGATGTAGTGCATGCCGACCATGATGCTTTCGTAGGCCACGGCATTGAGGCTGTAGAGCTGAGGCTTGTCTCCGGCGCCCGGATACGCGCCCGCCGGCTCGGGAAGGTCGCGCGTGTCGGAGTAGGTCCAGTAAACGGCCTCGGTCTGGTCGCCGCCCTTGAGGAATTCGTCGCTTTCGAAGTAGTTTCGGCTGCGGCCGGCGGCGCTGTGCGTCTTCATGCTGAAGACCCATTTTTTGCGGAACGGATTATAGAAAAAGGAGCTGTAGTCCTCGGCGGCGGGTTCGACCGGCACGGCGTCGGTCCATTGGCGTCCATCGGCGGAGACATGCAACGAGTGGTGAAACCCGGGCGGGCGCGTGGGGGCGTGCATCCAGCAGGTCAGGTATTTCAGGCGCTCGGAGGGCGGTGCCTCAAGATCGAGCCATAGCGTGTTGTCCGAACCGCCGGTCGTGAGCTTGGGGCCGGACCAGCGCGGGCCGCGCGCGAGGAGCAGATTGCCGCCGGCGATGCCGAGTTCGGGGCGGTCCCACTTGATCAGATCGCGGCTGGTGGCCATGGCGATGCCGCCGCGCCAGCCGGCGGTGTAGAACATTTTGAAGAGCTGCTCCGTCGGATCGTAGAAGACGCCGCCGTGGCCGAGGAAGACGGTGGCGCTCTCGCTGGACTCAAATTCGCCGGGCGCAAGTTCGGCGGGCGTCTCGGCCTTCATCACCGGGTTGCCCTCGTATTTTTTCGCGGCGTGGTAGCGACGGCGCAGGTCGGTCTGCTCCACGAGGAAATCGTCCACGAACAACTGGCGGCCCACGTCGATGGAGACGACCTTGGGCGGGTGTTGCAGGTAGGGCACGGGCATCGGGTCCTTGGCCTGGGTGCTGATCGTGACGGGTGGCCAGATTTTGGGGAGCACGATGCCGTTGTAGAGCGTTTCGCCGTTGTTCTGGTCCCAGGGGCGCGAGTCGGCGGTGACGAGGTCCAGTTCGAGATTTCCCTGCGCGGCGATGATCATCCACTTGGTGGCGCGGATGACTTCGCCGGCCTTGACCTGCTTGCGGAAGAGCACGGAGCGGTCCTGCTCGTTTTTCCCGTAGGGGATGAAGGACGGCTCGGGCAGCTGCTCGAAACCGAGTCTCTTCAGGTAGGCCGCGCGACTGCCGATGCGGCGGAATTCGGGGGTAAAAACATAGAGGACTCCGTCGCGCGTGCACACGAAGCTCTGGCCCTGCTCGATGGGGGCTTGCACGAACTTCGCGCCGCGCAACGGCTCAGGGATAACCTCGATCTTGTAGGGCCGGTTGCTGAAGAGCGGCACGCCGAGGCCGAAGGTGGCGACGGAGCCGGTCATCGTCTCGAAAGCCGGGGCCGGTTCACCCGCGCCGGTCGCCTGCGCGACCGCGTCGGAGGAGAAGAAGCCGACGCACAGGCTCGCCGCGATCAACGCGTCGAGGACCCACCGGCGGGCACGGAGAAGAATGGGCACGGAGAAAAACAAGCGCGGCGTAGCCGTCACGGAAAGCGGGGTTGTCATCGGTGCGGATTATCGCGGTTCGACATCAATCGGGCCACGTGGATGCCGCCAATCCACAGCACGATAACGCCAGCCAGGGACGATGGACGGCGCACGCGGCTCAGGCCGGCGGCATGGTGCGTTTGCGATATTCGAGCGGCGTGAGGCCCATGCGCTTTTTGAACTGGCGCGTGAAATAGTTGCTGTCGTTGAAGCCGACCTCAAAGGCGACCTCGGTGATCTGCCGGTCTGGATTCCGCAGCTCGGCGGCCGCGCGGTTGATGCGCAGATGCAGGAGATGGTTATGCGGCGAGGTGCCTGTCGCGAGATGAAAGGCGCGCAGGAAACTCCGCTCGGTCATCCCGGCCAGTTTGGCCAGAGCCGACATGCTCTGCGACTCGGCGTAGTTTTCCTCCATGTGGCTGATGACCTTCGCCAGCCTCAGAACCGCGTGGGAGTCGAAGCTCTCCTGCTGCGAGTAGAGCCGCGAGAGATAGCCCACGATCAACATAAAGTAGGCGTGCGAAAAGTAGGCGCGCCCCGCCTGCTGCGAAGCCAGCTCGTGCTCCAACCCGTCCACGTGCGCGAGCACGATCGCGAGATCCTTGGGCTTGAGCCGAAACCGGCTGCGGAACTCGTGCCGCGTGCGCAGCCGGTGCATGCCGAACATCGCCTGAAAACCCGTGAGCGTGCCGATGTCATGCGTGTCGAGGCGCAGGTCGCGGCGTTGGAAAAGAATGTTCACCAGCCGCAGATCGCACACGTCGTCGTAGTAGTGGGCCTGCGGACCGCCGATCACGAAAACGTCGCCGGCCTGGATGGGCCACGACTCGGTGCGCGACACGTGCCGGCCCGAGCCATGCGTGACGATCACGATCTCGTGGAACTCATGCGTGTGCGCCTCGCGCGGCCGCTGCGGTAGGCAGCGCACCACCGAAAACGGCAGGCCGCTGGAGAAGTCCGAGTATTTGAAGCGCTCCAGCTTGCCCTGCCAGATGGGATCATCCGCGTCGGCCGGCGTCGGCCCGGCGTCCGGCTCGTGGCGGTTTGGCTTGGTGCGGAGGACGGCGGCGGAGGTCACGGACGACGCTGCGGAGCGGGCGCCGGAAGCGCGGACGACCAAACTCGCGCTGGCGCGGAGCGAACGTGGGGAGCGCATGAGGATCGGGATAAAAGCGATGACCGGAAAATCCGGACATCACTCGCCGCGAACGGCGCCGACCGGTTTTCCTGATAGCACAAAACGGACATCAGTCATGCGGAGCAAGCCGCCTTCGCATGAAACAAATGAAACCAAGCCATCCACGGTGTCCGCAACCGCCAATCGCTTTCCGTCCGGCGTGAACATCGCGAATTGCGGCCCGCCCGCCACCGGTAACCGATCCGCGATCCGAAAGCCGCCGTCGGCCATGTCATGGTTTAGCAAATACACTTCACCACCGGCAACCTCTCCGGCCGGCGCGTCCCCGCCACGTCCAAAGCCCGCCATGCAACTGACGGCGGCCCATTCCCCGTCCGGGCTGACGTCGAGCCCCTCGGGCATCCGGGACACCGGGACCTGACGAAGTTCCCGCATATGATTGTCGGTGACCGCGAAGGAGATCACCTCGGCAGACCACAAGGCCGCCACGAGCGCGACGCGACCGCCTTGCGCGAACCGGGCCACGTAGGGGCCGCGTCCGGCCGGAGCGCTCGCCACGATCGCCGGATGGTCGGGCGCGTCGAAGGACAGCAAAAGCAGCCGGTTTCCCGAGCCGTCCTTCCCGTCGCCGGTCAAAGTCGCCAGGCCCCGGCGACCGTCGCGGGAGATCTCGATGTGCGAGAGCAGTTCGTCGGGCCTGCCCAGCGTCACTCGGCCACGCTCGCGCATCGCCGGCCGCTCCGCCGCGAAATCGCACTCGATCACCGACAACGTGCCGTCACCGCGATTCGTCACGTAAGCGAACCGGCCGTCGGGCGAAAACGCCACGCTCGTCGGCTGGCTGCCGACGGCTAATTCGCCGACCACGGCGGGACCGTTTGTGCCATCGAGACGGACCAGGGTGATGCGCGAATCCGGCACATGACGCACCGCGCCATCCGATCGCACCACCCGCTGGGAACTCGTCACGAGCACAAACGCTCCCGCCGGATAAAACGCCAGCCCGGTCGGCGGGCCGAAATAGCTCGCCGGAACTCCCGACACCTCGCGAACACCGCCGCCATCGGCGGACAAATCGATCAGGCTCAACACCCCGACTCCCGGCTCATCCATCATGAAACGCGCTCCGCTCGCGTCATAGCGCACGCTCTGGTCGCCCATCACCGCGAGCTTGGGCTTCACTGCCTCCGAGGCCGCCGCCGCGCCGCAGACGGCGAGAGCCGATCCGAGGAGAAACGCCACCGCGATGATCCCGCCTCGCCTCATGCGCCAGCCTCCAGCTTGGCGCGCAGCCCCAGGAGTTGTTGGTAGCGCGCGCGCAGGATCGACATGTCCGACTCCAGCGCGAGGTGCTGGTAACCCAACGCGCGCAGGCCGGGCACGTCGGCCACGTCGCGCACCAGGATGCCGCAGGATTTCCCGTGCCGACGCGCCGCCTCCGCGACGACGCGCAGGCAGCCCGCGTAGTCGAGCGCGGCGTCCGGCGGATTCACGCTCAGGTCGAAGCCCAGGTCGGCCGGCCCGACGAAGAGCATGTCCACGCCATCCACCGCCGCGATCTCGTCCACGCGCCGAGCGCCCTCGAGGCTCTCGATCTGCACGATCACAACCGGCCGCGGCGGGTTGTCCTTAAAATCCGGCGCGCGCAGACCGTAGCGACAGGCGCGGGTGGAGCGCGAGATGCCCCGGTCGCCGCGCGGTGGATACCGCATCAGCCGCACGCACGCGTCGGCCTGTTCGGCGGACTCGACGTGCGGAAACATCACGCCCTCGGCGCCCCAGTTCAGCGCGCGCGTGACCACGTCGGGATGCGGCGCGCCCACGCGCACGATCGGGATCAACGCGAAACCCGCCACCGCGCGCAGGTTGTCGGGCAGCGCCGCCTCCGGAGCCGCGCCCTGCTCGTGGTCGAAGAGTCCCCAGTCGAAGCCGCAGCCGGCCGCGATCTCGGCGATCACCGGCGAGCCGATGGAAAACCATGCCCCCAAGGTCGGCGTCGCGCCGCGCAAGCGCTCCGGTTGGCAGGAAGAGGAAGAGTCGTTCGGGTTCATAGGGAATCGATGACGGAGTGTTCACGCAGCCCGCGCATCGCGGCGCGAATGCGCCCGAGCGTGAAATCGCGCAGCGCGCCACCGTCGCCCGCCGAGGCGGTGAGAAAAAAGTCCGCGCCCGGCTTCACGTCGAAGTAGCCCGCACCCACGCGAATGACGGATTTCCAAAGCATGTTGCGCAGCAGGTGCAGCCAGAACCGCTCGACATGGCGCGCAGGCAGCGCGCGCACCGAAGCGTAGCCCGCCAACGCGCGACCGATCACCGCGCCGTCGTGAAAACACGCCAGCAACGAGAGATCGTCCATCGGGTCGCCCGACACCGTGTCGTCCCAGTCGATCACGGCGGACACGAGGTCCGGCGCCTCGCCGACGATGTTCCAAAGCGCGAGATCCTTGTGCACCAGGCATCCGCCCTCCGCGTCCACGAGCCGCAGCAGGGACTCCGCTCCGGTGATCGCGCGCGCGATCTCGTCAGTCTCCCCTCGTCCGAGGAATCCGCGGTCGCGCAGGAAACCGAGATGCGCCTCCAGCCGTGTATGAAAATACCCCGCGTAGGTCGCGTGGAAGCCAACTAGTTCTCCGCACGTGCGCAGCCGCGTCGGCTGGAACGGGCCGAAACCCGCCGGTCGCACCGCCTGCCAGCGCGCGACATGCGCGCCGATGCGCTCCGCCGCGGACGGAAGATCAAGGGTTCCCGCTTTCAGCAACGCGTTCAGGTCGGCGCCCGGCACGCGCTCGATGATCTGCCACGCAAAGTCCGCCTCGCGCCGGCTCGAATCCACCCCCAGAAAGCTCCAGCTCGGCACGCCCGCCGCGCGCACCAGCCCGATGACGTGCGCCTCGACCTCCATGTAGTCGTCGCGTTCCGGCCCGTCCTCGATGCGGATCATGCAGTCGCGCCCCTCGATGGTGGCGCGAAACATCAGGTGGTTGCCCTGCCCTCCGCCCGCGCGCAGATCGGCGGGAACCGCGCCAAAACGAGCGCGCAGGATGCGCTCCAGCGAGGCGCGCGTCCTCGTCATGTGCGCCTCGCGATGCGCGACGTCCGCCCCCACCCCGTGCAACGCCACGGGCCGGTCGCACTTCCAGTAATAGATGTCGCGGCGCAGATCGGCCGGCGCGGTCGCTTGGGTGCTCGTGCTCACGCGGACCTTCCTTTCTTTTCGGCAACAACCACGGACGACGCCGCGTCGGAGACGCCTGCGCCCGCTTCCGGCAGATCGCGAATCGGCACTCCGCGCCACCACGTGGCGAGCGCCGAGCCGGTGATGTTTTGCAAAGCGCCGAAGACCGCAGGCGCGATGCCCATGAGCGTCTTGACCGGCATGTCGAGCGGCAGACTGGCCGCGAGACCGTTGGCGAGGCCGCCGTTCTGCTGCCCCACCTCGAAGGCGATGGTGCGACAGGATTTTTCGTCCATGCGGAAAAGCCGGCCCACCCAATAGCCGATCGTGTAGCCGGCCACATTGTGCACCAGCATGAGGCCGATCATGACCAGGCCGATTTTCAGCAGGCTGTCCCGATTGGCCGCGGTGATGACCGTCAGGATCGTGCAAACCGCCGCCATCGAGAAAAACGCCATCAACCGCTTCACCGCCTCTTCGCCGCCGGCCGTGAACGCTCGCACAGCCGCGCCGCCCGCCGGGGCCGCGAGCAACACCAGCCCCGCCGTGATCGCGATGCCACGGGCGATGTCCGCGCCGGCGGAACCTCCCGCGAGACCGAGCGCGACCTGCAGCACGACGATCAAGCCGAGAAACGCCAAGGCCTCGCGACGCACCGCGCGCGCCGGCTTGGCCGTCGCCACCGAGTTGAACAAGAGGCCCGCCATGATCGGATACACCAACATGCGCACCACGTCGTGCATCATCGCCACAACGCTCACCTCGACGAGCGTGCCGGCCAGCAGCTTCACCAGCACGGGCGTCATCACCGGAGCCATGAGCGTCGCGCAGGCCGCGATGGTCACCGAGAGCGCAAGATTTCCCCTCGCGAGGAAACACATGACGTTCGACGCCAATCCGCTCGGCGAGCAGCCGATCAACACGACGCCCGCCGCGATCGCACCCGAGAGCGCGGTCGCCTGCTCCGCCGAAATCGCCCCCGCCTCCGCCAGCCCCAGCGCGCTCGCCACTCCCGCACCGTCAAAGGCGACCGCGCGCGACAACGCGAAGCCGATGAACGGCATGATGGTGAACTGCGCCGCCAGCCCGATAACGACGGCGCGCGGCGTGCGCACCACGCCCTCGAAATCCTTCACGCTCATCTGCGAGCCCACGCCGAACATGATCAGCTGCAGCAGCACCGGGATGAGCGTCACGAAACGGAAATCGCCGAACCCGCGAAGCGGCGCGGGATAAAACATGGCGAGGCACACGAGACCGAGAATCAGCAGCGTGTAGCTCAGGCTGCCGAGACGTTCGCTGCGTCCGCAACCGATCGAAGCGCAGACAAAACCGACCGACAACAACGCGCCCGCCTGCGCGGACAATCCCGCCAAGGCGGCGACGGCATACGCCACTCCGAACACGAGGGCGGCGACGAGAAAGGGACGCGGTGATCTGGGGTGTGGGTCTTGCATGGCTTGAACGCCGCCAACGCATTGCGAGCATAGCCCGCGCGAGGGGCGCGGGCCGGATCGGGGCGAGGGGGCGACCCGCTGAAAATACCATCCAGCCACGCCGCCCGGCCCCCAGCTTCCGGCCAAAGCGCAGCACGTTTCCGCCAAACCCCACCCAGCCGACGAGCGAGATCCGGGCGGGCCCGCGTTTTTCCGCGCCGGTCGTTTTGTGCTGTCGTTTGTCCGCTTTGGCGTGGCCGGATTTTTCCCGGCGATGAATAGTGGCGCATGCGAAAAACCCTCGTCGCCGCCGCGGTCGCCTGTCTCGCCGTCACCGTGCCCCACTCCGCTTCAGCCGCGCATTCCGAGTCCCGCCGCATCGATTACATCATCCTCGAGGGCGGCGGCCCCGACCAGGGCCCCGGCCCCGACGTGCTCGCCAACATCGATTCGCTGCGCGCCAAGCTCGGCCCGGTCGATCCCGCGGCGTCACGGATGTATGGATACGGCGTGCAGCAGCTCCGCATCCTCTCGCGCTCCACCACCGTCGTCGCCGACGACGTGAACCAGGCCCTCGACGCCGCCGAACGCACCGGCGTGCCCGTGTTTCTCCACGTCGATCCCTACTACGCCTGGGGCGCCGACACCGAGACCAGGCGCCAGGACGGCCCCGCGATCAAATTCTGGGAGCACCCCGAGATGCGCGAGTGGGGCGAATTTCCCGCCGCCGACGGCGCGCTTCCGAAACACATCCCGCGGCTCTGGTTCAACTGGGGCCCGTGGTGCTCGCCCACCCCAGCGGTGCCCGCGCTTGGTTCGCCGAAATTCATCGAGCTGGCCCGCGCGCAGCTCGACCGGGGCGTGCTCGACCCGCTCGTCGGCCGCCTGGCGAGATGGCGACGCGACAAGCGCGAACACCTGTTTGCCGGCCTGAACATCGGCTGGGAGACGCACATTCCCGCCTACCCCGCGGAGTGGCGCGACATCGCCCGCGAAAGCGGCGGCGAGATCGTGGCCGCCTACCCCGTCCACCTGAAAGGCCTGCCGATGGATCCGCGCATACCCGGCATGCAGCTCGGCCACGCCTCTCTCCACTGGCGCGGCTGGAACGAGGCACGCCTGGCCGAGGAGGCGAAAAAGGAGAACATCTCCCGCGACGAAAAATTCCGCCGCCTCTGCTACGCCGCGACCCACGATTACATGGAGGCGCTGGCCAAGGCGTGCCACGAACGCGGCGTGCCCGCCGACCGGGTTTACACCCACATCGTCGCGCTCGCGACCGTCGGCCAGACCAACACGAACCACCCGCCGATCTGGACCTCGGTGAACCGCTACTCCACGCCGGGCTTCACCATGGATAACAAGGGCGCGGCCAAATTCGACCTGCCGCGGCTGGTGCAGGACATCGATGCGGCGCCGGGGAGCCGCCGCGCGGGTTTCGGCGCGGTCGAGACCTATTTTGCGCTGGGCAAAACCGTCTACGTCACCGACGCGCAGACGTATCGGCGTGAGTTGGACGAGCTCTTCGACGCGGGCGCGAAAGTGAAGGTCGTCTACGCCGCATTCCCTCTCGACGACGGGCGCGCCCCCGAGGCCGCGTTCGAGGCGATCCGCGGCTGGCTGAGGGACGGCGTCTCGGTGAAGTGAACGCCCACCACGGAATTCGGTGATCGGCCCGGCCGCCCCTTCGTCCCGTCACACAATTCCAGACCCGAGGCAGTCGGACAATCTCCAAGCAAATCGATCAAAAATGAACCCCGTGAAGAAAATCGAGACCGCGATCCGAAAGCTCAGCGTCGCCGAACAACGGATCATCGCCACTCATTTGGACGAACGCCTGATCGATGAAGGAGGTCCGGGATGGAGCGCCGCGGCGGACGAAGGCATTCGCTTCCTGCCGCAACACGCTCCCCTCCTGACGCCCCGCGAGTCCCCTTCTGTAAACTTGGGCAAAAAGCCGGGACGGATCGCTGACCACGCAGCCAAAGTGTCCGCCAAACGCGGATGAACAATGAACCTCCTCACCTCATGCATGTAGATTTTAGCATGACCAAAACCGGAGGCCAGCTCGGCCCGGTGACGTTTCGCCTCGGCAACCAGGTGATCGAACCATTCCACACCGCTCCGTGGTGCGACACGCCGGAAGCCGTGAAGTTGATTCCCCTCTTGCGCGAATTGCGCGGGGATTTCTTTTGCGCGCCCTTCGGCGACGGACCCGCTTGGCGCGGCGAAGCGCATCCGCCCCACGGCGAGACGGCCAACGCGGATTGGACCGTGACCTCGTCCGCTCCGGAGCGCCTGGTCGCCGTCCTCGAAACGCGCGTCCGGCCGGGAAAAATCACCAAGGTCATCGAGACCCGCCCCGGCGAGACCAACCTTTACCAAGCCCATCTTTTCGAGGGTTTCAAAGGCGGGATGTGCTTCGGGCACCACGCCATGCTCGACTTTAGCCGCAACGGTCCCGGCGTCGTATCCACCAGCAAACTACGTCTTGCCCAGGTGCTGCCCGCGGCGTTCGAAAACCCGGCCCGGGGCGGCTACTCCTCGCTGAAGCAGGGCGCTTGGTTCCGACGGCTGGACCGGGTGCCGATGGCCGACGGCGCCAAGACCGATCTGACCCGCTTTCCCGCCCGCGAAGGCTTTGAGGATCTCGTCATGATCCATCACAAGGACGCGGACGATTTCGCCTGGGCCGCCGTGGTTTTTCCCGAGAAAAAGTTCGTCTGGTTCTCGCTCAAAAACCCCGCGCATCTCGCCTCCACCGTGCTCTGGCATTCCAACGGCGGGCGCCACTACGCGCCATGGAACGGTCGCCATCGCGGGGTGCTCGGCATCGAAGACGTCACCGCTTATTTCCATCTCGGTCTCGGAGCCTCGCTGGCCCCGAACCCCTGGAAGGAAAAAGGCGTGCCCACCTCGCTAACCTTCGCCCGGGGCAAGGCCACGCGCATCCCCTACATCATGGGCGTCGCCCCGCTGCCCGCCGGTTTCGACCGTGTTCGGGGCATCCGTCGCACCGCGACCGGCATCCGTCTCGAGTCCTCGAGTGGCCGGCGGATCGATCACGCCGTGGACACCTCCTTTATCCAGTAACCCCCCCGCGCGAAACCCGCACGCATCGAAACCCGCCATGAAACTTTACCGCGATTACCTGCAAAATCTTCAGGGCAAGGTGCTGCTCGGCTGCGACGGCTTTGTCGACGAGACCTACCAGATCGTCGAAGTCCGCAAGAGCCCGAGCGAATTTATCCCGATGCATCGCCTCCGGCAGTTCGGCGAACTGCTCGTCGCGCGCGCCGACGGCGGCGTCGGTGTGGAGCTGGTGCCGAAGCGCCGCTGCGAAGGCGGATTCGCCATCAACACCGGACGGGTGGCCGCCTGTCTGGGACTCAAGCCCCGCCTGCCCGGACTCTATGGCAAGGAAACCATCGACCCGGCCTACCATCAGTTTCAAGCCACCTGCGACCTGCTGTCTCTCGGCGCTCCCGCGCTGACCATCGCCCTGGAATTCGGAGACGGGAAAGTGCTGATGAGCAACCTTGAGGCGGTCTCCAGCCTGACTTGGGCCGATGTTAAGAACCACTTTGGGGAAACGAAGCTCAAGGAACTCTTCTCGGGCGTGGATATTCTGGGCCTCGGCTACTGGTCGCTCACGGCCCACTTTGACGGCCTTTTCCAAGGGTTCATGGAACAGTATGAAACCGCCACGCCCCCGCGGCGGATGTTCTTCGACTTTGCCGACATCAAGAAGAAGTCCAGCGAGTCGTTCATCAAGAGCCTGGAGATGATCAGCGCCTACAACGGGAAGATCCCGATGACCTTCAGCCTGAACGAACACGAGGTCATGGAGCTGTTCTCGCGGATCGGGGTGGAGCGTCCGGAATTGAAACCGGCGGCGATCGCCCGTGCGTTGACCGCCGCTCGTGAAAAGATCGGGTTTGACGAGTTGGTGGTGCACACCCCGGAGTTTGGAGCCGCGTCTAGCGCGAAAGAGGGTGAGGCCTATGCGCTCCAAGATCGGCAAACCAAAGTTGTCCGCTTGGCGGGCGCGGGTGACAGCTTCAACGGCGGCTATCTCTGCGCCTCGCTCGGGAACCTTCCGATCAAACAACGCCTTGTCGTCGCCAACGCCGTGACCGCCTACTTCGTCACCCACGCCACCGCACCGACCCGGGAGCAACTGCTCGTTCAAATCGAAAAAGCGTCCGACCATTGACGCTGGAATCGCCGAAAGTGCGATGCGACGATCATCGCGACAACCGCTGACCTCGCCATCCTCGCGCAACGGGTCGCGAGCGCGTCCGGCTTCGGCGTGATCGAGACCCGCTTCGATCTCGGCATCCGCACCGCCCACCTCGCCTGATCCGCACCACCCCCGCCCCTGACGCCCCCCGGGGAAACCCGCCCCGCCGACGAGCCCAAAGTTCGTAATACGAACTTTGGCGCGGCCGCCCGCCCGCCCCGCCGGCGCGGTTGTGTGCGCGTTGTTCTCCGGCCCCGACGAGCCCGCCCGGCCCCCGCCCCCGTCACCTTCGCCGAGCCAACCCGCCGTCACCTCCGCCTCAGCGCGAGCACCAGCGGCAACATCAGCGCCGGCGCGACGGCCGACACCGCCAGCCCCCAGCGCAGGTCGCTCGCGTCCGCCACCACGCCCACCACCCACGGCATCACGATGCCGCCCGCGTTGCCCAACGCCGCCAGCGCGCCGAACATCGTCGCGCCGCCCTCCGGATGCCGGTCCGCCGCCACCGCCAGCATCGTGGGCCACAGACAACTGCCCGTGAAACCCGCCGCCACGCACGCCGCCAGCGCGAGCGGCGGCCAGGGAGTGAACGATCCCACGATAAACGCCACCACCGAAAGTCCGCAGCCCCACGCCATCACGCGATGCGGGTCCCCGCGCCCCTCGAGCGCGCCCACCGCCATGCGCCCGAGCGCCATCGCGATCGAGAAGCACAGGAGCGCCGTCCCGCCCACCCACGCCGGAAGGGCCAGCTGTTTTTCCGCGAACGCCGGCAACCACTGCGCCATGCCGAGCTCCGTCGCCCCGCCGAGGAAAATCGCCGCCAGCGCGCCGAGGAACCAACGGTCGCGCAACAGCGTCCTCAAGGGCGTGCGCGCCCCCTCCGTGCTCATCCGCGGAAACGCCAGCGGCGCGAACAACGCCAACAGCCCCAGCGGCAGGGGCACCAGCGCCAGACAGGCGCCGCGCCAGCCCAGCCCGGCCTTCAACGTCAAGGTGCCCGCGAGGATCGTCACCACCGCCCCCACGCAATAAAACGAGTGCAGCCAGTTCATCGCCGCCGCCCGGCGCGCCGGGTTCAGCGCCGCCACCACCGGGCTCAGCACCATGTCGAGCAATCCCGCGCCCAGACCGAGCACGAACAAAGCCACGCCCAAGGACGCATACCCCGGCGCGAAGGCCGCCCCGATCAAGGCCGCCGCGGTCAGGGCGTTGCCCAGCTGCGCGAACAACTTCGCCCCCCAGCGATCCGCCAGGGGCCCCGTCACCAGGATCCCCACCACCAGCCCCGTGAACGCCGCCGCCCCGAGACGCCCGAGCTGCTCGCCGCTCAATCCCTCCGCACCGCCATACAGCGCGCTCAAGGTGGTCAAGAATACGGGCAACAGGTTCAGCCCGATCGCCAGGCTCATCATCGCCCCGTAGCAAAGCCACGTGAGCCATCGCGCATGAGGAAAGTCCGATTCGGAAGTCATCGGGAAAAACCGCCAGCAAACGCCGTTTCCCCGGTCTTCGCCAGTCCCGGCGCCTCCGCCTCTTTACCCAGTTTTTCGGAAATCCCGTATCCACCGCCACTCCCGCCCCGACTACACGTTTCCCGCCGGCGCCACGAGTTGACAGTGAGACTCAGTCTTACTTGGCTCTGCCTCCCTTGTCCGCCGCCACTCTCGATCGTCTTCACCCTGAGCCGCTTCCGCTCTGTAAACTGCCCGCCGGTGGTTCGGGACGGGTGTGCGCACTCACCGGGGAAGCCGCTTTTTGCCAACGTGTTCGGGAGATGGGCTTTGGCGAACGCGCCTTCGTGACCAAGGTCGGTGGTCACGGTCCCTTTATCTGCATCGTAAACGGCTGCCGTCTCGCCCTCAGCCATGATGCCGCCGCCGCCATCCTCGTGGAGCCGACCGGTCTCCGGGCGGGAAGCTAGGCGCTGCACAGCAGGGCGCCCCACCCCGCCCCTCCCGAGACCGCCTCACCGAAATCCGCATCGTTCTCCTTTTTTCGGCCCCTTGCCCATCGCCCTCCGTCCTTCGAACCCATGACGCTCGCCCAACTCGCCGTCGGCGCCTCCGCCACGATTCGCTCCTATCCGCAGGCCGGTCCCGCCTTCACCCGCCTGCGCGAGATGGGCCTGCTCCCCGGCACGCGCATCACGCTCGTCCGCACCGCCCCGCTCGGCGACCCGATCGAGATCCAGGTCCGCGGTTACCGCCTTTCTCTCCGCAAGTCCGAAGCCGCCCTCGTGGAGATCGCCGAATGAGCACGTCCGCCGCCTCCGCCCACCGCGCCAATCCGGTTTACGCCCTCGTCGGCAACCCCAACTGCGGCAAATCCACCCTCTTCAACGCCCTCACCGGCCTCAAGCAAAAGGTCGGCAACTACCCGGGCGTCACCGTCGAACGCAAGGTCGGCACCGCCTACACCCAGCACGGCCAGCCGCTCACGCTTATCGACCTGCCCGGCGCCTACTCGCTCGCCGCCCGCTCGCCCGACGAGGCCGTCACGCGCGACGTGCTCCTCGGCCGCCGCGGCGACACGCCGATGCCCGACCGCATCGTCTGCATCGCCGACGCGACCAACCTCGAGCGCAACCTCTACCTCGTCCACCAGATCCTCGATCTCGGCCGGCCGGTCATCCTCGTGCTCAACATGATGGACCTCGCCGCCCAGGCCGGGCTCGACATCCGCGTCGCCCGTCTCGAGCACGAACTCGGCATCCCCGTCATCCCCTGCGAGGCCGCCCACGGCAAAGGCCTGCTCGAGCTCAAGCTCGCCCTCTCGCGTCACGATCTTCCGCTCCCGCGCCACGCCTGGGACATCCCCGCCGCCCTCGCCCCCGCCGTCGCCGAGCTCCAGGCCTCGCTCACCGCCAACGACACCAAGGCCCCGCTCGTCGCCCGCGCCGAGGCCCTCCTCCTCCTCACCGACCCCGATCCCATCCGCGTCTCCGGCTCCACCCCGCTTTCGCCCGAGACGACCCGGATCCTCGACGCCTGGAAAAAACGCTGGACCGCCGACCAGACCGACTGGAGCGGCACGCTCGTCGCCGCGCGCTACGACGCCATCGGCCAACTCGTCCAGCAAGTCGTCGTCCTTCCCGGCGAGACGGAACACGAACGCCACGCCGCCGGCTCCACCCTCGCGCTCAGCGACAAGATCGACGCCGTCGCCACGCACCCGCTCTGGGGTTGGGTCGTCTTCATCTCGATCATGGCGACGATGTTTCTCGCCATCTTCACGCTCGCCGGGATCCCGATGGGCTGGATCGAGTCGCTCGTCGCCTGGATCGCGGACCACGTCTCCGCCTTCCTGCCCGAAGGCACGCTGCACGATCTCGTGATCGACGGCGCCATCGCCGGCGTGGAGGGCGTCATCATCTTCCTGCCGCAGATCCTGATCCTGTTCTTCTTCATCGGCCTCCTCGAGAGCACCGGCTACATGGCGCGCGCCGCCTTCATCATGGACCGCGTGATGAGCAAGGTCGGCCTCAACGGAAAATCCTTCATCCCGCTCCTCAGCTCCTACGCCTGCGCCATTCCCGGCGTCATGGCCGCGCGCACCATCGAGGAACCGAAGGACCGCCTCGCGACGATCCTCGTCGCGCCCTTCATGAGCTGCTCGGCGCGCATCCCCGTCTATCTGCTGCTCATCGCCGCCATCGCCGGCTCCACCGAGGTGCCCCTGCTCACGCAGGTCGGCCTGATGCTGCTCATGTATGGGCTCGGCACCGGCGGCGCGTTCTTCTTCGCATGGTTCTTCAAGAAGACGCTCCTGCGCGGCGCGCCGCCGCTCATGATCATGGAGCTGCCGCCCTACCGCCTGCCCAAGCTGCGCGACGTGCTCATCCAGATGTGGGAGCGCGGCTGGATCTTCGTGAAGCGCGCCGGCACCGTCATCCTCGCGCTCTCCATCGTCCTCTGGTTCCTCGCCAACTATCCGAAGCCGCCCGAGGGCGCGGAGCCCCTGCCGAGCCAGCCGATCGTCGACGCCGTCAGCCCCGGCCCCGACGCGTCCGTCACCGAGGTGCCCGCCGAGCCGACCCCGGCCGAACCCGAGCCCGAGATCGACCCGCTCGCCTACAGCTTCGCGGGCCGCGCCGGACACCTGCTCGAACCCGTCATCGCGCCGCTCGGCTTCGACTGGCGCATCGGCATCGGCCTCATCCAGTCCTTCGCCGCCCGCGAGGTGTTCAACAGCTCCATGAGCGTGATCTTCGCCGTCGAGGAGACCGACGACGAGGACTCCAACCGCGAACGCCTGCGCAGCGCGATCAGCGCCGCCCAACGCCGCGACGGCTCGAAGCTCTTCACGCCGCTCGTCTGTCTGAACCTGATGGTCTTCTACGTCTTCGCGATGCAATGCATCAGCACCATCGCCGTCGTGAAGCGCGAGACCGGCGGCTGGAAGTGGGCCTTGTTCCAGCTCGGCTATATGACCGGCACCGCCTGGGTCGCCTGCTTCCTCGTCTACCAAATCGGCCGCGCGCTGGGTTTTTGAGATAAACCGCCAAAATCGCCCCGGAAGTCGCCAAAACGAGCCGATCGGGTTCTGTTTGGTGTCCTCCGGCGAAATCCAACGTCTTCCGTTTCTCGACCGCCTCCATGCCCCTCGATTGGCAAACTCCCGTCGCCTTCCTGATCGTGGCCTTCGCCGCGGGCTGGCTCGTCGTGCGCGCCGTCCGCAAGCAACGCCGCGCGAAGACGGGCTGCGGCTCCGCCGACGAGGGCTGCGGCTGCACTTCGCTGACGAAAAACCTGAAGCGGTAGACCCGCCAGGTCCCGGCCGCGACTCCCCCCTTCGCCTCCCGGGTGCGGACGTTTGCCCTCCAGGCGGACGGACGCGAGAACGCGTCCATCCCGCCGAAGGACCAAGGCCGGGCGGACGTCGGAGCTACCCGTTCACCGCGCGCCGCACCAGCGCCGCGATCGGCTCGGGCAACTTCAGCTCGAGCGCCGCGGCCTGCGCCCGCGGAGTCATCTTGCGCCAGGTTTTCCGCAGAATATCGACGAACTTCTCCTCCGGATAATCCGCGTGGCTCGCCGCGAAATCGGCGATCTCGCTTTCGAGAAACACGAGGCAGGCCGCGTCCTCGAGCGTCTGCGAACCGTCGTTGGTCCTGAGCCCGGTCTTCGACACCCACACCGCGGCCTCGTCCGCCTCCGCCTCCGACACGCCGGCCTCGAGCAGAATCTGCCGCGCACGGTCCGCCTGCTTCGTGTAGAGCCCGCGGCGCCAGGCGTGATAGCCGGCCTTGTCCATCGGGAAGCTGTCGCGCGGCGTGGTCCAGCGTTCGAGATGCTGACAACGCGCGGCGAGACGCAGGATCTCCGGCGCCTCGGGTTCAAACTTCAACACCCAGCGCTCCATGTTGTCGGCATAGACCAGCTCGGCGGGACGCCCGTCCGCGCTGCGTTTCGGGTCGGCGGAATGCGCCGCGTCGATCGCGGCACGGGCTTTGGCGTAGGGATCGGCGCTCATGGTGGACCAAGTTCAACCACAAAAGACGCCAAAAGCGCAAAACCAGAAGTCCGCCCCCGCCGTCGCGCCGGCCGGACCTTTTGGATCCCCGTCCGGCCACAAACCCGCCCCCCCTTTCCGCGTTCTCAGCCTTTCCCTCCCTTGATGAGCACGAAGTGCGCGAGGTCGTGCTTCTCGAACTCGTCCCAATACGCGTCCTCGATCTCCTTCAGACGCGCGTCGGCGTCGATCGGCGGACCGTCCTTGCCCTCGGCATGATGACGCGCCTGCTCCGCGGCGAGATCACGATCGGCGAGACGAGCGACGAGTTCGTGCCAGAAGATGTCGTTCGCGCTGTCGCCCTCGATCTTCCTCAACCGCTCGTCCTCGGTGAGTTTTTCCGAAGGCGCGAGCAGGCCGTTGCTCGCCACGGTCACGAGGTCGGCGCAGCCGAGCGGTGTCGCGAGTTCGAAAAGTTTTTGCTGGATGCCCTCGTAGCGGGCGACGTGCGGATTCTCCTCCTCGGGCGGACGCGAGCCCGCGACCACTCGCGAGCCGAGATACACGAGCTCGAGCAGGCGGGCGTATTCCTTGGCGGTGAACATGACCTTCATAAGGGGGCAGCAATGCACCGCCCCCGCCCTCCGGCGCAAGGCGCGAAGTGAGGAAGCCGCCCGCGGCCCCGCCTCGCTCCTCGGATTTTATTCGGCCGGCTTTTCCAGCGAGATCAGCCCCGAGACGGTCAGCGGCGACTCGGCGTCCTTCAACGCGGGCTGGAGGAAGTAGCCGTGCAACACCGGCGCGTCCGGCTCGCCCGATCCCGACTGGAGCAAGACACCCCGGAAACCGATCCGGCGCTTCCCCTTGCGGTCGGCCTCGACGAGCGTGAAGCCGCCCGTGACCAGGCCGGTGTTGCGGTTCACCGAGAACGTCATCGCGCCCGCGCGCCCCGTCTCGGCGGCGAGCTTCAGCGGCGCGCGGAAACGCGCGCTTTGCGGAAGATCGTAGCGGTTGACGCCTTCGTCGTTGCTGAAATCCGCGCTCGAGAGACGAAGCGGCAGCGGCGTCTCCGCCTCCACGCCGAAGGAGACGGCGAGGGCGGGTTTGATCCACGGCTCCGCGCGCAACGCGAGCCCGGCCGGGCCGAAGCCCTCCGGGTAGAGCTTCGAGCCAGGCGTCGGCGCGCGCATCCAGTAAACGTCGCCGCCCGTTCCGACCGGCACATGATAACGGTCGTCGTCACGCGGCTCGAAACGAAGCCAGCCCGCGAACAGGCTCTTGCGCTGCTTGTAGGGTCGCGAAAACAGGCGGTAGTGGCCGTCCGTCCCCGGAAGGACCGACGTGGTGAACGCCTTCCCGTCGGCGAGTCGTCCGCTGACGGAGAGCTTGCCTTTCGCCGAAACCGTGAGCGCCGCGAAACCGATCCCCGCCGGCAAGGGGGGGCCGTCTTCCGCGAGCGCGACGGCCGCGCCGAGCGATGCCGTGTAGCGGCCCCGCCACGGGGCGGAGTTGTCCGCCCGCGTGCCCGCGTAGCTCGTCTGCAGGACGCCGTCGTCGAAGGACGAGGCATACGGCCCGACGCCGACCTCCTCCAAATTCGCGCGCAGCGTCCCGTCGGGCCTGAGGTTCACCCGCAGGCGGAAGCTCGCGGTCGGGTTTCCTTTTTTCCGCGCAACGGTCAACCCGGCCTCGGGCGCGCCGAAGGAAGCGAAGGCGGCGAGTTCGCCCGGCGTCTCCGGGTCGGGAGCGAAAACGCCGCGCAACGGATAGGCCGCGTTGTCGTCCGATTCGAGCGTGCCGGTGAACGTGCCCTTGAGGGTCGCCTTCACCGTGAGCCGCGCGACCGGATAGGTCTCGTCCTCGCCGGCCAGCAGCAAGGTCTGGAAGGCGCCGATGCTCGTCGACGGCAGGGGCTCGACCAACGTGAGCACCGTGCGCTTTCGTTTGTTCGCCTTGTTGAGGATCGTGGTCGTGAAAAGTCCGACGCGGGAAAAGCGTCCCGACACCGTGCGCGTGGCGTCGTCGTAGCCCAGCCCGGCCGGCAGGCCCGTGACCTTGTAGGGCCCGTCGCCGAGATCCGGCACGGACGCCTCGACCCTGTCGCCGACACGCGTGGTCTCGCCGAAGAGAAACGGCGCGTAGCCGCTGATCACGAAGGGACGCGACGCGTTGTCCGCCTCCGCGTTGCCGATGATCGTGTAGGCGCCCTCCTCGGAATCGTAACCCATGCCCAGGATAACGGACGAATACCCGGAAAACTTCCACCGCTCCGAACCGGCCGCCCGCTGCTCCAGCGTGGCGACGATCGTCGCCAACGGGAGGCTCCGCCCGGAGGCGAAGTGGTGAAGCGTCCGCCCCGAGGCTTGATCGCGAAACGCGAGCCGCCCGTCCGGCGAGATCAGGGTGCCGCGGCTGAACCCGGAGCCGGGACCGAAGGTGTTCACGCTCCATTCCTCGCCGACGCGCGTCCACAACGCCGCCACGGGAGCCGACGCGGCTTTTTTCCGCAGCTCGCCGACCACCCGATCTCCGTCGTGGGAAATCGAATACGGCTGCGTCGGGCCCGCGCCGACGCCGGGGAGAAATTTCGCCGACCACGCGTCGCCGTCTTCCGAGAGGGTCCACACCACCGCGCGCCAGCCCGCGTCGCCCGGGCTCGTTTGCACCAGACCGACGACGGTGCGCCCGTCGCCCGACACCGCCACGGCGGAGCCGTCGAGCGTCTCGCCGGAGGGCGCGCCCAGGGTGAAGACTTGCCAGCTCGCGCCGTCGTGGCGCCACGCCGCGGGAGCCAAGGTCACGCTCTCGTCCTCGTGCTCGATCCTTCGCGATCCTACGAGCGTCGATCCGTCGGCCGACAAGGCCCGGCGGTCGAAGCTGGTTTCCCCGTCCGGCAGTTTGCCGCCGCTCCACACGCCTCCGACGCGCCGCCACGCCCAGGCGATGTTCTCGACCAACGAACCGCCCGCCTCGGAGGCCGCCACCCCGGTCGCCACCGAGCCGTCGTCCGAGACGAATTCCGGTCGTGCGCCATGGCCGGGAGGCAAAGGCAGCTCGGCGCGCAGCCAGACGCCTTCGTCGAAGGTCCATACCAGCGGAACCGTATCGACCAGAAAGGACGTCGCCGCCCCCGCGATCACCGAACCGTCGCCCGCGACGGCGTGTGTTTTCGTCCGTTCGAAATCGTCCGCGGGAAGCACGTCCAACACCCATGCGTCGTCGACCCGTCGCCACGCCAGGGACGCTCGATCTGCTGCGGCAGGGCCTCGGGGACGTGGGTTTGACCGAAAAGCACCCGTCCGTTGGCGGACACGCCGACGACCGACGTGTTCGCGTCCTCCTCCAGATCGAAAAGCGCGGAGGGGCCGGCATGCAGCAACCCGAAGCACGAACACACGATGACAAACGAAAGCCGGCCGGACAAACGAGGCGTGGACATGTATCCGGGCTAGACAGAAGCCCTTGCCGGACAACGCGATTGATTGGCGCCGCCCAAACTCACGCCCTTTTTACGGCGCGCGGCATGCGCTATAAACGCCTCGTCGTCGGCCCGTCGCGCCATTCGCCGGGCAGGAGATGGACGCGGCGCGGCGCGGGCGTCCCTCGCTCGTTGTTGCGTATCCGTCCCACCACGACATCGACCGCCAACTCGGCCAGACGCCCGGTCGGCTCCACGATTCCCGCGTGCCTCGGCCGCCCCTCGGCCTCTTCTTCAGGCAGCACCAGCAAGGCCAGCCCGAGGTCGCGCGGCGCACGGATCTTCCGCCGACGCAACGCGCCGAGACACCCCGCCGGGCCCGCCATCGTGATGATCGCGTCCGGCCGGCACGCATTCAGCCAACGATCGAACTCCTCGCCGTCCTGCTCCGCCTCCTGAAACGGGGGCAACACCGACAGCCCCGGATGCGCCGTCTGCTGGTTCAGATAGGACCCGCGCCACAAACCCGCCACGCGTTCGTTGTAACCACGTGTAAGAGAAAAACCGATACGGTGGTGGCCGAGCTCAGCCAGACGCCGGAAGCACAGCTCCATCGTCTGGAAATGGTCCGTCGAAACCAGGTCCACCGGCGGCCAGCCGACCGACCGCCCCATCGCCACCGCCGCGAAGGGCGTGATCTCCAGCTCCACCCGCGCATACGGCTCCGGGCGCGGCCCGAAAATCACACCGGCGATCCCGCGCGCGGCGAAAATCTGCTCGAAGCGCCGCGCCGAATACCCCGGCCGCCGCTCCCAATGGTATTCGAGCCCGTAGCCCAGCGCCTCCGCACGACGTCGCGCCGCGAGAAACAGGGTGCGTTCATACGAGGCCTCGCTCGGCGGCGTCGCGCCAAACCACGCGAGCGAAGCGCCGCGCGCGATCGGACGCCGCGTGCGCCGATACGCGTTCAGGCAGGCCAGCACCGGGTCGGGCCGGTAGCCGAGCTCCGCCGCCGTCGCGAGAATGCGGCCGCGCGTCTCCTCCGAATGACGCGCCCCGCCCGCCAAGGCGCGTGAAACCGTGGCCTGGCTGAGGCCGAGTTTTCGCGCGAGTTCGCGCTGGGTGATGCGGACGCCGGAAGCCATGAAGGATCGTCCCGCCACTTTGTGTATCAATATACACTCCGGCAACATCGTCCCGTCCGGTGTTTTCGCGGAGCATCGCGCCATGAGCGTTTCCCCCTCCCCGCAGCCGGCTCAGTTCCCCTTCGGCGCCGTCTATCTTCTCGAACCCGAGTATCCGTGGACCGAGGTCGAACGCGACATGAAGCTCATGCGCGAGCAGGGCTTCGACCACCTCACGCTCTGGCCGGCCGCCAACTCGTGGCTCGCGACCCGCCCCGACGAGTTCGTGTTCACCGACACCCTGCGTTTTCTCGACCTCGCCCACGCGCACGGCATGCGCGTGCTCGTGCAGTTGATCGGGCAAAACCAGAGCCAGGAGTTCGCGCCCGACTGCCTCATGCGGCCCGACATGCTCCTGCACGACCCCGCGCCGGGCGGTTGGCGAAACTGCTTCTGGGCCAACCTCAACCACCCGGAGGTCGACACGCTCGTGCGCCGCTACCTCGCCGCCTGCATCGGCGCGCTGCGCCACCACCCCGCCGTCTACGGATGGGATCTCTTCAACGAGGCGCACTTCCGCAGCGACGATCCGCACACCATCGCCGCCTACCGCGAATGGCTGCGCGCGCGCTACGGCACGATCGACGCGCTCAACCGCAAATGGCTCCGCCGCTATCGCGATTTTTCCGAGGTCAATCCCGCCGACCGCGAGGCGCCCTACAGCATCTGGAGCAGCGTGCTGCCTTCGGCGGATTTCGAACACTTCCGCGCGGAAAACCTCACCGCGATCTGCCGGCGTTGGGCGGGCTACGCGCGCGAACTCGATCCGGATCATCCCGTCGTGATCGACGGCACCTCGGGCCAGTTGCTCGAAAGCTCGGTCATCGCGCGCAACAACGACGAGTTCGCCACCGCCCGCACCTGCGACGTTTTCGGCGGCACCTTTTATCCCAAGAGCTGGGGCCGCGACCTCAGCCGGCGTCCGTGGGAACTCGTCCACTACTACGGCATGAGCCGCGCCGCCGCCGCCAAGGCCGGAAAACCCTACCACATCAACGAACTCCAGACGCACACGCAGTCGGTGCTCACGCCCGGCTCGGAAATGTCGCCCGACGAGCTCCGGCTCTACATCTGGGCCGCGATCGCGTCCGGCGCGGAGGCGGTGCAGCTCTGGCGCTGGCGCCCCTTTCTTCGCGGCTACCAATCCACGGGCCGCGGCCTCACCCGCCTCGACGGCACGCCCGGTCCGCGCGCCGACGCGGTCGCGGAAATCGTCCGCGCCCTGCGCGAGCACGCGGCGGTTTTCTCCACCGCCCGCCCCGTGCGCGCCGACGTGAAGATCGCCGTCGGCTACCGCGCCCGCCTGCTGCACGACGCCTTCCTCAAGTGGGGCCCGAGCCGCCAGCCCGAATCCGTGCGCGGATGGAACCGGCTCTTCCACGCCGCCGGCCTCGCGGTCGAGACGACGAGCGTCGAGCACTTCGACGACGAGGACTGCGCCACGCCCGTGCTCGTGTTGCCCGCGCTCGTCGCGCTCGACGAGGCGCAGGTCGCGTGGCTCGAGCGCTACGTGCGCGAAGGCGGATGTCTGATCGCGGAAGCGCGTCTCAATGTCGTGGATACGGACGGCGTCGTGCGCCACGAGGGCCCGCCGGGCGCGACGCTCTCGCGCGTCTTCGGCGTCGTCGAACGAGACGTCGGTCCGGAGGCGGAGTTTTCCTGGGACGACGTTCCCGCCCGCGCGCCCTTTCTCACGCAGCAACTCGAGACCGCGCCCGAGGCGCGAGTGCTCGCGCGCGACGCGCAGAACCGGCCGATGGTCGTCGCGCACGCCCACGGCCGCGGCCGCACGCTCTACTTCGCGAGTTTCCAGGGTTTCGAATGGCACCGCGAACTGCGGCGCGAATTGGTCGACAAGGTCCTCGCCGAGCTGCCCGCGACGGTCGTCGCGCGTCGTGTCGAAAAACCGGAGGACGTGATCGTGCGCTGGCACGAAAACGCGGAGCACGTCTTCGCCTACGCGATGAACTTCGGCGACACCGAGGCCGTCGTGCGTTTCCCCGCGGCGCTCGGCGCGCCGGAGCGCGTCTTCGGGCCGGGAGGCGATCTCGATCGCCTCCCGCCGCGCGGCGTGCGACTGCTCCGCTGGAAGAAGCGCCGATGAAAGCCGACCTGCTCGAACTGCTGCCCAATCGCGTGCGCCGCAACTACGCCGGCGGCGCGTTGCTCGACCGCCTCGAAGGCCGCGCCTCCGCGCGCGACGGCGACCGCCCCGAGGACTGGCTCGCCTCGACCACCCCCGCGATCAATCGCGGCATGCCCGAGATCGCCGACGAAGGCATCGGACGCGTGCGCGGCGTCGACGGCGCGACGCATCTCGTCACCGAACTTTTCGCGCGCCACGGCGAACACTATCTAGGCGCGCACCACCTCGCGCGCATCGGCCCGCGGCTCGGTTTTCTCGCCAAGCTCCTCGATTCGTCGATGCGCCTGCACACGCAGGTGCACCCGACGCGCGAGTTCGCCCGCGAGCGGCTCGGCTCGCCGTGGGGAAAACTCGAGTGCTACGTCATCCTCGGCGTGCGCGAAGGCCACCCCGCGAATCTGCGGCTCGGTTTCCAACATCCGCCGACGCGCGAGGCGTGGCGCGAGATCGTCGCGACGCAGGACATCGCGCGCATGGACGCCTGTTTCGAGCCGATCCCCACGCGGCCCGGCGAGGTGTGGCTCGTGCCCGGCGGCATGGTGCACGCGCTAGGCGCGGGCTTGCTGCTGCTCGAGGTGATGGAGCCGTCGGATCTCGTCGTGCGCTGCGAGTTCGAGCGCGAGGGCATCGTGGTGCCGCCCGAGGCGCGCTACATGGGGCGGGATCTGGATTTCTGTCTCGATGTCTTCGACTACGCGGCCGCGCCGGTGGACGCGGTGCGCGCGCGGTGCCGGATGCAGGCGCGCGTGCTCGCCGACGAGCCGACGCATCGCGAGGAGGTTTGGGTGCCGGCCTCGGCGACGCGGTGCTTCGAGGTGCGTCGTCTTCTCGTGCGACGCTCCGTGCGCTGGAGCGCCGGCGGCGCGTGCCGTCTGCTCGTCGTCGGAAGCGGTCGCGGACGCATCACCGCCCGTGAAGCGGATTTCGCGCTCGCGCCCGCGAGTCGTTTTTTCGCCGCGGCGGAAGGCGACGCGCTCACGATCGAGCCGCGTTCGGCGGAAGAGCCGCTGGAACTCTGGATCTGCCAACCGGCCGTCGCTTGATGCGCTGAATCAGGGATTCAGCAGAAACAGCGAGCGACGATACGACGCGTCGGAGTCGAGCCGCGCGCGGTCGAGCTGCTCGACGTGTCCGTCGACAAAGACGGCGGGCACCTTGCCCGTGCCGCGATCGCCCGGACGGTTGTCCACCGCGGTGCCGTTGACCCAGTTGCTCGTCTCGATGAACCAGCTGCCGACCGGCGGCGTCTGCGTGGTCGTCTCGCCCGCCGCGACCATGACCGTGCGCGAGGGCTGTGGCACTTGGCTGAGGCCGATCTCCTGCCCGTCGGGTTTGAAGATCACACGGCTCGCGCCGTAGTCGCCGGCGGCGTGGTGACGATCGTCGGCCAGCAGCGGGTCGACGTAGACCTCGTTGATCGAGTAGAGCGAGCCGTTGAACGCGCGGAAACGCTGCTTGCCCGTGGTCGGCAGGTAGGCGTTGAGGCCTTTTCGCCACTCCGGAAAACCAAGCCCGGAGTCGGTCCAGAGCGGCGCGGTGAAACCCGTGCCCTGGCCGAGCGGCGGAAATTTCGAGCGATTGTCCGCGAGGTAGAGCTGCACCGCCTGGCCGATCGATTTCAGGTTCGACACGCTCTGCGTCATGCGCGCCATACGGCGCACCTGCCCGACCACCGGGATGATGATCGCCGCGAGGATGCCGATGATGGCGATCACCGTGAGCAGTTCGATCAGGGTGAAAGCGGCGCGACGCGCGCGCTGCGAGCAGGCGGGGCGGATGGCATGCATGGGGATCTGGTGGGGAAACTTGACGGAGACGCGCGGACGCGATCAGCGCGGCGCGAGCAACAAATCGCCGACGGCAAGCTGACCGCGCGTGAGACGAACCTCCTCGATCACACCGTCCCAGCAGTTGTAGCCCGCGCCGCGTTCTCGCAGCCCTGCGCCGATCGAAAGCGGAACCGACGAAGCGAACAAACCGCGCACCTTGCGCTCGACCGGACGCGTGCGGATTGCCCAGCCGTCCTCGGCCGAGGCGACGTGAAACACCGCGCCTTCCGGCGAGGTCTGGTTCGCGTCGAAGGCGAACGCGACATAGTAGCGCTTCCCGATCTCGAGCTGGATGTCGGGCTTCAGCGTCGCGAGGCCGTCCTGCATGGTGCCGTCGGTCGAAAACTGGAACAGGAGCTGACCCGCGCCGTGGCTCGAATCCGAACCGGTGACGATCAGCTGCCAGGCCATGCTGCCGTCCCAGCCGCCGCCGTGCGCGAGGATCGTCGCGTAGGTGCGCCGCGCGATCGAATCGAGCCGCACCAGCGCCTCCAGGGTGAAGGACTCGCCGAGCAGATCCGCCGGCGGCTGTTCGCCCAGCACGCGAAAAACCTGGAACAACTTTCCCTCGAAACGCGCCGCGCCGAGGTTCGGTCCCGCCGACGGATAACGCGCGGCGGCGGAGGTCGGCGTCACGGCGACCTCCGAAGGACGCGTGCCGTCGACGCCGAGTCCGACGAGACGCAGCGCGACCGGGCCCTCGTTGCGGGTGAAGCGTCCCGCGCCGGGCTCGAAACGCCAGTGCGCCACCGTGTCGGCGGATGCCGCCGATGCGACACCGCCCGCCGCCAAGGCGAGGGCGAGGAACCATCCCCATCGAGCTGAGCGTCGGACTCGCATGATCACGCGCATCACACTCACGCGGAACGGCGACGTCCGGCGGGACGACGCAGCACAACAAAACCGGCCAGCACGCCCGCGATCACGGCGTAGCTCGACGGCTCGGGAATGGCGGTGGCGCTCGCGATCAACAGTTGTTCCGCCGTCAACGCGCCGGCGGAGAGGCGGACCTCGTCGATCACACCACTGAAAACCCCGACCGCGCTGCCGCCGATCGTCAGGGCCGCCGCGGTGTCATACAGCGCGATGCTCGACCCGCTGCCGGAACGGTTGATGCTCACCAGATCGCCACCTTCCGTGAGGTCCTGAATGAAGAAGGTGATCTGGTAGGAGACGCCCGGATTGATGCTCATCGACATCGCCACGAAATAGTCGTGGTTCGCCTGAAAGGTATAGTCCGAGCCGGTGCCTTGATTGCTCAACACCGCGCCCCAGTCCCCCGCGTCACGCGAGAACTGCAGGATGAGTTGATTCGCGTTGTTGAAGCCGAAAAACCAGCCGCCGTCCTTCAGCCCCGCCCCCTGCCCCGCGATCGTGCGTCCCGTGCCCGATGCCGTGGACGGAGTGATAAAGGCCTCGATCGTGAAGCCGTTGGTGAAGGTGAACTCCGGTTTGTCCGTTACCCGGAAATAGTTCCCCGAGAAGCTCGCGCCGGTGGCGCCGCCTTGAGCCGCGCCGTTGTTCGCGCCGACACCGGTGAACGCACGCGGATAGGACGAGCCAGCTCCGCTTTCGCCCAAGGCATATTGGGTGGTCGTCGCGGAAGGCGCATCACCCCAAGCCGAGCTCGTCGCGCTCAGGTTGAAACCGTTGCCGCTCGAATCGGCCAAAAACGCGCCGGATTCGAAGCGCCAGTAGCCGACCGTCTGCGCCGAGACCAAGGAGGCGGAACCGAAAGCCGTCAGCGCCAAGGCGCCGAGGCCGAAGCAACCGAGCAGGCGGTTGCGCATGGGGCGGGGTGAACAATTGTTCATATATAAGAAACAATTAGGGTTGAGCTGAACTAACGAAGAGCAATACGAGTGACACTGCCATCTCGCCGCCCATGTCTTGTCAATACGCTTCGGCGGCGGATCCCGCTGTTTCGCCCAAATAGGCATCATCTGTTTTTATTATCAGAACATTTCGATAATGCAAAATCTCACCCTAGAAGTCTCCCTCAAGCCCTTCTATGGCCTCGATCCCGACGCGACGCTGGCCGTCTGCGCCGAGGCGCTCCGCCAATGGGACGCGCTCAGCCGCCACGCCGAACGGCTCGGCGTCCTGCTCTGGGCGTCCGACGGCTCCGAGATCCTCGAATACACCGGCGACCTCGACGCCGAGATGGAGTGGGCGCGCTACGTCGGAAACTCCAACCCGCACCTCCCGAGCATCCCGCACGACCCCGAGGGCCGCAGTCTCCACTCGCGCAGCTATCCCTATCGCGAGAACACGCGCCCCATCACCTACCGCCGCCTCGCCGAGATCGCGCGCGCCTGGCGCGAGGCCGCCGCCGCCGCGGGCCGTGAGATCCGCGTCGGGCTCGCCTTCGATCCGGGCGGCGAGTTCGCCCCGTCCGAGTTCAAATACAAACGCCACCGCGAGATCTGCCTCTCCGACACGATGGGCAAGGCGAGCTTTGTCTGCTGCTACGGTATCCTGAATTCGGATACACACCGCTACGCCGGCTTCCCCGGGGGCATTCCGCAGGGCACCAGCGTGGGCGCCTTCCTCGGCCGCCAGTTCCGCGCGCTCGCCCGCGACGTCGGCTTCGACTTCCTCTGGCTCTCCAACGGCTTCGGCTTCGGCATGGAGAACTGGAAGACGGTCGGCCCGCTCTTCGACGGACATCGCTTCCTCCCGGAAAAGGCCGCCGAGACGCGCGACCGCATCCTCGCCTTCTGGCGCGACCTGCGCCGCGAGTTGCCGCCCGAGATCGGCGTCGAGACGCGCGGCACCAACCTCGGCACCGGCACCGACCTCGCCAGCGACGCCACGCCGCTGCGCGAACTCTACGAGGGCGGCTTCGATTTCGCCCCGCCGCCCAATTCCCCCTGGGCCGCCATCAACGGCGATTTCGGCATCGAGCTCGCCGGCTACATGTCGCGCGTCGCCGAGCTCCCGCCCGGCCGCCCCATGCCCTTCCGCTACTACATCCACGATCCGTGGTGGCTCAACAGCCCCTGGCTCGACCGCTACGAGGGGCAACCGCACGACATCTATCTGCCGCTCGCCGTCGGCCGCATCGACGCCTCCGGGCGCACCGAGGGCGCGGGCACGCTCAACCTCCTCTCGATCGACGACTCCCACGGGCGCATGCCCGTGACCGTCCCCAACCAGTCCACGCCGCATCTCCTCCGCGCCTGGGAACACCGCCCCGACGCCGCCGGCCCGCTCGTCTGGCTCTATCCCTTCGATGAGATGCACGACACGATGTTTGGCCCGCGCCCCGTGCCCGAGCGCCTCTTCCACACCGACTGGTTTGTGCGCGAGGCGATCAACGACGGCCTGCCGCTCAACACCGTCATCAGCACGCGCGCCTTCGACGCCCTCGGCGAAAAAACACGCTCCGTGCTCCGCGACCGCGTGCTCGTCAGCCCCACTCCCTTCGACGAAACCGCCGAGCAACGTCTGCTCAACTGGATCGACGCCGGCGGCCACCTGCTCCTCTACGGTCCGCTCGACCACGCGCCGCAACTCCGCGCGCGCCTCGGCCTCGACGACACCGCGCCGCTCTCCGGCGAACTGAAGGTGCGGTCGCCGCGCGCCGCGCTCGATCGCTACCAGGTCGCGCCCCATCGCCCCTCCCGTTACGAACACCGCGACATCACCTCCGGCGGACCGCTCACCGAAGCGCCGCGCGACACGGCCGCAGATCACGTGCTCGCCATCGCGCCGAACGGCGAACGCCGCGCGCTTTCCGCGGGTTTCTCCACGCCCGCCGGCGGCCTCGTGCGCTGGCTGCGCGCGCCGCTTCCCCTGCGGATGGTGGACGGCACGCATCTGCCGGTGCCCGACGTGCCCGCGGAGACGTTTGGTTTCACCGAACTCGTCCGCCAGACGCTCGCCGACTTCGGCTGGCACGTCGGCATCGTCGCGCTGTCGCCCGCCAACCGCCACCCGGTGCTCGGCGTGCATCGCAACCAAAACGCGTGGTTCTTTTCCGGATACATGCCCGACACCACCGTCGACATCGAGTTGCGCGCTCCTTTCGGCGCACCCGTCTTCATCGGCTGCGAAACGCTGCTCTCCGAAGGTCGCGCGACCTATCGCATGGCGCGGGCCTGGCACCACGAGTGCCGCGTCTTCGTCGACCAAAATGACGGCGTCGTCGGCTGCATCGAGCGTCACCCCGCGCAGGTCGGCGTCACGCGTCGCCTGCTCGTCTCGGGGCTGAAGAACGCCACCCTCCGCTTCTACCCGCCGCCCGACGCCGGTCCGGTCACCGCGTGGCACAACCTCCAGTGGCCCTACATCACCGGCGACCGTATCGAGCTCCGTCCGGTCGAAACCGGCATGCAAGGCCTCGTCCTCGAATCCACCACGCGCGTCACCGGCGACGTGATGTTGTCCTGGTGATTTTCCACGCGCCGCGCGCCATCTTCGCCCTCAGCCATCCACCATCCACCCCGCCATGCTCGTCTCCCGCGTTCTGCGTCCGTTCTGTCTGTTCCTGTTCTTTCTCGGCCAAGGCGTCCTCACCCGCGCGGCCGAGACCGCGCCGGCAAACGGCGAAGCCGTCTTCTCTCTCGGTGAAAACGCCGGCCTCCGCGTGACGTCGGGCGGCGTGCTTCGCTTCGCGGAGATCGAGTTCCTGATGGACTACCGCGAGGCCGGCCGCGGCACGCGCCAGGATGCCGCCGGCGCGCTGGTCCCGGCGGACGGACAACCGAAATTCACGCCCGACCGCGCCTGGTCGTTCGACGCCGCCTTCAAACCCAAAACCGCGCCGTATTCGCTCGCATTTCGCCAGACGCTCGAACGCGTCGCGCCCGACACCTTGCGCCTCGACGTTTCCCTGCGCGCGCCCGACGGTGCCGCCGTGCACGCGCTGCGCTGGGTCGCGCAGCTCCCCGCGGACGTCTTCGCCGGCCGCAGCCTCGCGCTCGGGTCGCGTCTCGTCACGTTGCCCGAGAAACCGATCGGCCGCTTCGATCTCGCGACCGCGCGCGGCGAGACCGTATCCATTCCGCTGCGACACGGCATGCTCGAACTCCGCGGAGACTTCCGCGTGCTCGTCGCCGACAACCGCCATTACGGCCAAGGCTACTACAGCCTGATCATCGAGCCGCGCGTCGCCGACGCGGGCGCCACCGTCTTCCGGGCGCTCACGCTCGACTACGCCTACCGCCCGCACGCCTTCGAGGCGATCGATCTGCGCTCCGTCGCCAACCGCGGCTTCGCCGACGAGGTGGACGGCGACCGGGCCGGCGGCTGGACCGACGAGGGCGCGGCGCACGACCTGCGCACCTTCCCCGTCGGCCACCAAACCCACCTCGGCATCCCCTTCGACATCGTCGACCCCGCGAAAAACCGCGGCCGCGGCGCGCTCGTGTTCTCCGGTCCGCAACGCCCTTACTTCCTCTCGCGCGCCGAGCCGCCCGCGCCGAAGGGCGCCGCCCGCGTGCTGTATTTGCTCCACGCCTACGCGTGGGATCAGCCGAAGGACGCCGTCGTCGGCACCATCGTCGCCACCCACGCCGACGGCACCTCCTCGAAGCTCGAGGTCGTCGCCCATCGCGACGCGGGCAACTGGACCGCGCCGAGCGATGTCGCCAACGGCCGCGTCGCCTGGCGCGGCTCCACACAGCGCTTCAGCGAGGTCGCGCTCTACCTCTCGCGCTTCGAGCTCCCCGGCAAACCGATCACCCGCCTCGCCATCGAGGGCTCCGGACGCGCCGTGTGGATGATCGCCGGCCTCACCGCCGGCGCCGATCCCGTGCCCGCGTTTCCGCCGCTCTCCGAGTCATCCTTCGTCATCACCGCCGGCCCCGATTGGCAGCCGCTCGACTTCGAGCACGACGTCGAGCCGGGCAGCCTCCTCGACTTCTCCTTCCTCGTCGACGCCCCCGCAGGCAAACACGGCCACCTCGTCGCGCGCGACGGACATTTTTATTTCGAAAATCGTCCCGGCCAACGCGTCCGCCTCTTCGGCACCAACCTGAACTACGCGACCAATTTCATCGACCGCGAGCTCGCCGACCGCCTCGCGCGGCGCCTCGCCGCCTACGGCTACAACGCCGTGCGCCTGCACCACTACGACGCGCTCCTCCTGCGCGCCAACGCCGCCAACAGCCACGACATCGATCCGGAAAAACTCGACCGCCTCGACCACCTCTTCGCCGCGCTTAAGGCCCGCGGCCTCTACATCAACATCGACCTCTTCAGCACGCGCTCCTTCGCCGCCGGCGAGATCGACGGGGTGCCTTCCCGCGTCCGCAACGGCATCAAACCCGCCGTCGCCGTCTCGCCCTCCGCGCAGCGCGCATGGGAACGCTTCGCCCACGCGCTCCTCACGCATCGCAACCCCTACACCGGCCTCACCTGGGCCGAGGACCCCGCGCTCGTCGGCATCTGCCCGGTCAACGAAAACGTGCTCTCCGCCACCTGGGCCTCCGCGTCCTCCGACGTCTCCATCGCGCAGCTCTACCAGCGCCGCTTCGCCGAGTGGCTCGAGGCCAACAAGCTCGCGCCCGCCAACGAGCGCGACCGCTCGCTCGCCTTCGCCCGCTTCCTCTCCGAGCGCCAGGAGGCCTCGCGCGCCGCGATCTCCTCGTTTCTCAAAAACGAACTCGGCGTGCGCGCGCCGCTCACCGACGTGAACCACCGCGACTACAAGCCGCTCGGCCTCGTCCGCGACCGGCTCGATTACGTCGACATCCACCGCTACTGGGACCACCCGAACTTCGCCGGTCCTCAGTGGGGCCTGCCCTACTTGCACCTCGACGCGTCCGCGATCACGCGCGCCGCCGAGCTGCCACGCCAGCTCTTCCCCGCGCGCATCGTCGGCCTGCCTTTCGCCTCGACCGAGTTCAACTACACCTACCCCAACCGCCACCGCTCCGAGGCCGGCCCGCTCTTCGGCGCCTACGCCGCGCTCCAGGATTGGGACGCGATCTATCGCTTCGCCTACAACGGCAATCTCGTCGGCCACCTCGCCGCGCCCTCGCCGATCATGAGTTTCAACAGCTCCAACGATCCCGTCGCCACGCTCACCGACCGCCTGCTCGCGCTGATCTTCCTCCGCGGCGACGTCACACCTTCGCGCAATCTCGTCGCCTTCGAACTCGATCCCGCCACCGCCTTCGCCGCGCCCGAGGCGCTCGGCTCCTACTCCGACGATTTCTCCAAGCTCGGCCTCGTCTCCGCGCTCGGCACCTACGTCACCGGCAACTACCGCGACACCGGCCGCAAGCTCCTCGCCGTCGTCACCGAGCCCGGCGGCGAGAGCACGCAACGCGTCCCCGCCTTCGCCGAGACGCCCGATCTGTCGAAACGCGTCCGCGCCGCCGGCGTGTTCCCGCGCGATCGCTATGATCCCGAGGCGGGCCGTTTCCGCAGCGACACCGACGAACTCGAGCTAGACGTGCCCGCCGGCCGCTTCGCCGTCCGCACGCCGCGCACCGAGGCCTTCGTGCTCGCCAAGCCCGGCCGCGCCGCCGGCGCCGTGCTCGAAACCTCCGTCGACATTCCCGCCACGGTCGCGCTCTCCGCGATGGACGACCGGCCCCTCGCCGCCAGCCGCCGCCTCCTGCTCCTGCATCTCACCGACGCGCAGAACACCGACGTGCGCTTCCGCGACGAGACGCGCAAAATCCTCGAAGACTGGGGCGCCGCGCCCGTGCTCGTGCGCCGCGGCGAAGCCGAGATCCTCCTCCGTCTGCCCGCCGGCGCCGACGCCCCCTTGCCGCGCGTCTGGCGTCTCTCGCCCTCGGGCCGCCGCCTCGGCGAGGTGCCCGTCGCGCGCGACGCCCGCGGCCTGCGTTTCACCGCCCGCAGCACCGCGCCCGAAGGCCCGGCCTTCGCCTACGAGATCACCCGCGCCGATTGATCCGCTCGACCGCGCGCGGCGACCGTTTACAGCGTCGTCTCCCGCGTCCAGCGTCGCACTCCGATGCCGTCCCTCCTCACCCTCGAAAAGAGCCTCAACCTGATCGAAGCCGTCATGCGCGCCGACTCGGGGGTGGGCACGCGCGCGCTCGCGCAGCAGCTCGGTATCAACGTCACCACTACGCACAACATCGCCATGACGCTCGTGCGGCGCGGCTACCTGCGGCAGGACCCGGTGACGCGACTCTTCTACCCCGGCATGCGCCTCATGCACCTGGGGCATCACCCGACCTTCCAGCGCTTCCTCTCCGACGCGGCCAGCGGCGTCGTGCACCGCTTCGCCCACGAGATCAACGAGACCGTGCAGCTCGTCGCCAACGACCAGGGCCGCTTCATCAACCTCGCCTACGTCTCCAGCACGCAGTCGCTCGCGGTCAACGACCTCAACGAGATCAAATCGCACAACGCCCACGCCACCGCCTACGGCAAGCTCCTCCTCGCCTTTTCGTCGCCGGCCATGGTCGATTCCTACCTCGCGCATCACGGCCTGCCCGCGCAGACGCCGCGCACGATCACCGATCCCGAGGTCTTCCGTGCCGAGCTCGCGCACGTCCGCGAACAGGGTTATAGCCACACCTGCGACGAATGGTGCGAAGGCGTGAGCGCCATCGCCGTGCCGGTGCGCGATTCGTGGGGCGAGGTCTTCGCCGCGCTCGGCGCCAGCGCGCCAACTTTCCGGCTCGAAAAATCGGGCGTCATCCCGCGCATTCTCGACGGTCTCCGCCAGGCCGCGACCGAGATCGAGCAACTCTGGACCGCCGGAGTCGACGCCTCGACCACGCCCGCCCCGCCCGGCAACCGCCGCGGCCGCCCGCGCAAAACCGCGCCCGCGACGACATCGCGGAACCGCAAAAAAACCGACAGCTAACGGGCGCGCCCTACCCGTCCGCCAGGACTTGGTCTGAAGCTCCGGAGTCGCAGCACGCCGCGTCGCGGCGCCCGGCGGGCCTACTTCAGCACATACCAGAGCTGCATGTTCGGATCGGAGGCGGACTCGACGCGCACCTGCGAGCGATCGAGGCGCGCGACGTGGCCGTCCCAATACGCAACGTTGACCTTGCCGCCGTGCCGGTAAGCGGCGGCCTTCGAGACGCCGGTGGTCGGCTTGGAATGATCGTATTTGTCGGAACCGCTCCACTCGATCAACCAGTCCACCGCGTCGGCCCAGGCGAGACTGGTCGAGGGACGCACGACCTCCCGCTGCGTGAAGCGGCGCACGCCGGTCGTCTTCTGCGTGACGTTGTATCCGTAGGATAACTGCACGTAGTTGTTCGGGCGCGCCTCGGGCGTGTTGCCGAGCCCGACGCTCGTGGGGCAGAGAAACTCTTCCGGCCAGTTGTTCGTGCCCGAGGCCTTGCGCGGACTGAGGTAGCCGTAGAACGCGGCGTTCACGAACCACTTTCGCTCCGGATCCGTGCCGTCGCCGCTCCCGATCGCCGCGGTCACGTAGTTTCCGTTGTGCTCGTTCGCGTAGACGATGTTGGCCATCTGGATCTGACGCAGGTTCGAGCCGCACTGGGTGGCGCGCGCCGACTCGCGCACGCGTCCGACGGTCGGCACCAGAATCGCGGCGAGTATGCCGATGATGGCGATGACGGTGAGCAGCTCGATCAGGGTAAAACCGCGGGCGCGAACTCGCGCGCGTCGCGCGACGGTGGAACGATGGTTGCGGGGGTTCATGGGTGGGGCGGGGTCTGGAGACGAAGGCGAAGCTGGGCTTCGTAGAGGTTGGCGGGCTCGGGCACTTCGCCGGTGCATTCGACGCGGCAGGCGGAATGGCCCGTGGTGGCGAGTTTCTGGCCCTCGGGGCGGCTCCACTCGGGCTGCACGCCCTGCAGGCCGACGATCGCGCCGGAGGGCATGAGATCGGCCCAGCCGACGATGTAGTTGTTTCCGGAAAGCACGCGGATGTTCCAGTTCACGAAACGCGCGCCCATGATCGGGCCGCCGTTGCCGCCGTGCACGCCGTCGTTGGTCACGAGCGTGAGGTCGGTGCGGAGATTTTCAAAGGGCGAGCGGCGGTGCGAATCGAGCGTGCCGTGCTCGAGCACGCCGCGCGTCCAGACGTTGCCCGTGCTCTGGCTCTCGACGTTGAGACCGTGGTAGGGGCGGCTCTCGATGCGAAAATCGACGAAGAGGTTGTCGTGGCTGTTGGTGCGCGTGAGCGTGCCGTGATGGTGCAGGGCGAGTTCGGGACGGCTCGCCTTGAGCGTAAAGCCGGAGAGCGTGACGCACTTCGCGGACGCGAGCGCGGGGCCGGTGTCCATGTCGACGAGCGTGACGTCGCGCAGCCAGCAATGGACGGCGTTGTTGAAGTAGGGTCCGTTCCAGCCCTCCTCCTCGTGATGCTTGGCTTTCGTCCACTCCCCGGCGCGGGCGAAGCGCAGGGTGAGATTTTCGATGCCGCTCTCGCGCAGGAGCGGGCCCATGCGATGGAGCGTGGGTTTCCACTCGGGGCGCACGTCGAAACGCAGCGGCTGCTTCAGCGTCGCGACGGAGTTGTCGGCGTCCCACGCGACGACCTCGACCGGCCAGCGCAGCGTCTCGGGTTTGGCCCAGCCCGTGCCCCAAGGGGCGCCGGAGCCGCCGTGCCACTTGTAGCGCTCGGCCCACTCGCCGTCGCCGGCGATGTGCTTCGCCAGCGAGTGGTCGGACGGATGGATCAATTCGAGCAGGACAAAATCGCCGGCGCGCGGCGCCTCGGCATCCGGCGCGAGTTCGACCCGGAGCGTGCGGTCGCCGCGACGCGCCGCCGCCACGGGGCCGAGCTCGCCCGTCGTCAGCCAGTGGAAGCGGTAGGCCTTGCGGTCCATCGGCGAGTCGAGCGCGACGCCCTCCGGGCGCCAGGTGACGCCCCGTTCGCGCGGCGCGAACCAGATCAGGCCGCCCTCGTAGCTCCAGCGCGTGATCGCCACGCCCGAGGGCGCGGTGTAGTTGAATGTTCCATACGCCCTGTCGAGCGGCCGGGTGAACACGATCTCCACGCCGTCGCGACTCTCGCCGCGCAGGACGGTGCGGTTGGTGTGCACGAAAAGCGCCTGCCCGACGTGGTATTTTCCGTTCGGGAAATAGACCACGCCGCCGACCTCCGGATCGACCGCCTCGAGCGCGGCGCGGATGGCCGGCCCGTCGTCGGTCACGCCGTCGCCGCGCGCCCCGTGGCGGGTGACGTCGTGCACCGGCCCTGCGATGTCCGGAATCGGCCGCTCCCCGTATCCATAGCCCGCATACGAGCAGTCGGGAATGTTCGGATGCGTGGACGGAGAACGCGCAAACTCGGTCCAAAGGCCGGCCTCCGCCGCACGCCCCATCGACGCCCCGCAGAGGGCACCGAGGGTTAACACGAACACCAAGAAACGAGACGGGGCGGGCGGCGACATGAGGCGGCTAAGGCGGAGCGGCTGACAGGCGGGACGCGAAAAGGCTCAGGAGCGTCGACGGCGCAGCGCGGCAAGCACGAGACCGACGGCGCCGGCCATCGCGGCGTAGGTCGAGGGCTCGGGGATCGCGGCAGGCGTGAAGGAGAGCACGCCGTCGGCACTGAGCTGCGGGATGTAGGCCGGATCGTAGTTGATGAACGTCAGGCCATTGATCGAACCGGAGGCGAAGCCGTTGAAGACGCTGTAGGAGACGCTGTAATTGGCCACGCTGTTGCCCAGATCGATGATGCCGCCGTTGATCGTGAAAACGCCCGAGCCCTGGCCATTGATCCGATCGTAGGCCACGTCGCTGGACAAGGTGAGCTGGAGCGTGCCGCCGTTGAGGGTGAAGTGCTTGCCGACACCCATGTTCACCGAGCCCACCGCGTCTTCGTTGATCGTGAGCGTGCCGCCGGAAACCAACACATTGCCCGCACCGAGGGATTGCACGTGGTTGGCGTTCACCGTGCCGGAGGCGATGGTGAAGGTGTGGCTGGCGCCGAGACCGCCGTTGTAGCCGAGGGTCAGCGTGCCGAGCCCAGTCTTGGTCAAGGCATAGTCACCACGCAGCTCGGCCGTGTGGACAAACACCGTGTCCGCGTTGACCACGTTGATGCTGCCGCTCTTCTGCACCATCACGATCAGACGATTGCTGGTGCCGCTGCTACCCTCGTTGGAAATCGTCAGCGTGCCGGAGCCGACACCCGAACCGATGACGATGAGATCGTTGGCCGTGCCACCGGCGGCTTCCGCGGCCGTCGAGTCGGTGGCGCCCCCGAGGTTGATCACCTTGTTCGAACTTTGATTGTCGGAGATCCGGATGGTCGTGTTACCGGTCGAATTCCACACGAGCCGGCCCCAATTGAGCGTGTTGCCCGTGCTCAAAACAGACTGCGGCACGTTCGTGAACACGACCTCGTCGGTCAACGAGGGCACCGCACCGCCGCTCCAGTTGGACGGGCCATTCAGATTGATCGACGAGGGCGCAATCCAGTTGCGGATCTCGGCGGAAGCGGGAACGGCGAGCGCGGCGAGAACGACGGCGCCGGAAAACAGGCGGAAGGCGGGGGCGGGGGAGGCGATTTTCATGGGCAGGGTAAAACGCGGCCGCCCAGCCATGCCGCCTCCGCACGCCAGGGCAACCACCTCGGTGTTCAAATAGTTGAGCAACCGGGCCGGGCGGTCGTCTTCGCATCATGCCGACGACGACGGCGCAGCGTGGCGCCCTCGTGAAACGTGCCCGAGATCATGTAATGCCTCGGCGTCTCCAAGATGCCACAGGCTTGCTCGTGGATCAGCGACACGAGGAAGTGGATGGTGTTGGCCGCGAGCACCTCCGCCTTGGTGTCGAAACCCGAGAAGCGCACCGTCGGCTCGGGCTCGTAGCTCTTGCGGGTGAGCAGCGAAAACCCGAGGTCGCGGGGAAAACGCCAGCCGCGTGCGCGAAGCATGTCGTGTTGCTCGTGGTAGGCGATGATGGCGTCGAGCCGGTTTCCGCGTATCCAGTCTTCCAGGACATCCGCGTCGTCCACGCCCTGGGCCAGCACGGGCGCCGGCGCCGGGTCGGGATGCTGCGACTGGTCGAAGATGTAGGCCGCGTGGACGCGCCCGGCCGTGTAGCGCTCGATCGAGTCGAGCAGGCAGAGACCGACGCGGGAGTAGCCGCGCGCCCGCAGCTCCGCCAGGTGCAGCATCGTGTTCTCGAAGTGGTCGAGCAGGGCGCGGTTGAAGGCCGGCCTCGGCGTCGAATAGCCGTAGGCGACGACCGGCCAGCGGTCCCACGAAACCTTCTCGAGCGGCTCCGGCGCGGCGAAGGGGCCGATCATCACGCCCCGCACGCCACGGCTCCACCAGATCTCCTGCATGCGGGCGAGATCGGGGCCCGAGCGGGTCAGCGTGTATCGAACAAGTTGATACCCGAGCTTCTCCGCGCGTTCCCGCGCGTAGCGGTAGGTGGTCTCGGCGAACGGCTCGCTGCGGTCGCGGTCCGTGAGATAGGCGAGCTCGCTGTGGATCTCCTTCGGGCGGCGCGCGGTGCGGTAGGCCGCCAGCGCCGCCAGCGCGGGGTCGGGCACGTAGCCCATCTTTTCGGCGAGCTTGCGAATCCTCGTCCGCGTCGCCTCCGGGATCCGCGTGTCCCCGCGGAGCGCGAGCGAGACGGAGGAGTAGTGCAGCCCCGCGCGCGCCGCGATGTCCCGGATGGTGACGCGTTTCTCCATGCTCAACTTGTTGAGCGCGGCCCGACGTGACGTCAAGGGGCGCCCCGCGAGAATGCTTGGCGGACCGCCCTCCGCGGCCGGTCCGCGTTTCCCGATTCACCCATCGCCCATGAGCGTTTCCCCTCCACCTTCTTCGCCCGCCCCATCCACGGCGTCCCGCGCCGGCTCGGTCTTCGACGAGGTTTTCGACGTCGTGATCGTGGGCGCCGGTTATCTGGGGCTCGGCGCCGAGGAGGCGGCGAGGGCGCTTCGGCTGCGCGTGCTCGTGATCGAGCCGAGCGGGCAACCGCTCTGGGAATCCACCCGCGCGCTCGAGACGAAGCTCGCCGGCGGCGCGGCGGACGGACCGTGGTCCGACTGGCTCGCGCCCTTGCGCGAGCGGGGCGGGGCCGACGAAACGCACCTCGATCCGTGCTTCGCCGAGATCCAGGTGCAGCGCATGTGGTCCGACGACGCCGCGTCGATCGCGCGGCTTTTCTACGCGATGCCGGTGCGCGTCACACACGCCGACGGCGTTGTGACCGCGCTCAAACTCGCGACCAAGTCCGGCTGCCGCACGGTGCGGGCGCGGCGCTGGATCGACGCGACCGAAAACGGCCTGCTCGCGAAGCTCCTGCTTCCCGGTCAAACGCTTTCCTCGCGCGCTCCCTCCGAGCTTCGCCACCGCCTCGTGCTGCAGTCGATGTGCTGGTATCCCGAGGAGATCGCCGCGCTTTCGGCCTTCGCTCCGGAGGACTCCGGCCACCTCGAGACCGCGCGACGAAGCACCGAGCGCCGCCTCGTCTGGTCCGCGAACGCCGCGCGTCCGTGGCATGCGGAAATGACGACGCGGCTGAGGCGATTGCGCGGACTGCTGCCGTTGCCCTCGAACGTCATCGTCAGCCAATGCTCCGCGGAACCCTTTCCCGTGTATTCGGCGAACACGGTTTCGGCGCCGATCGTCCCGACGCCGGCGAACCTGCTTCTGCTTTCCCCGGCCTTCGGAAACGCCGCCGTGGATTCGCTCGCCGCCCGCTTCGAGCACGGGCACGCGCAGGCGCTCGAATTCGTTTCGCGGACCAAGGACCTGAGCCCGCCCGACGTCGCCCTCACGTCCGAGCTCGCCGCGGTCGAAACGAAGCCCGTGCGCGAAATCGTGGGCGAGGTGCTCGTCGCCGGCGCGGGCACGGCGGGCGCGCTCGCCGCGATCTCGTCCGCCCGAGCGGGCGCGCGCACTTGCGCGGTGGACTTCGCCTCTTTCCCCGGCGGCGTCGGCACCGGCGGCGGGATCACCGGCTATTTTCACGGACTCGAAGGTGGACTCCAGACCGAGTCCGACCGCCTCACCCGCGAGCTCAACCTCCTGCTCGAAGGCCGCGAACTCGCCTCGCGCCGCTGGCACCACGAGGGCAAGAAACTCGCCCTGCTTGCGCTGTTCGAGTCACACGGGGTCGCGTTTCACGGCGGCTCGTTGCTCTGCGAAATCGAAAAGGACGACCGCGGTCGCGTGTGTAGTGCTTTGATCGCTACACCCGAGGGCCCCGTTCGATTCCGCGCCGAGGCCTTCGTCGACTGCACGGGCGACGGCGATTTGTGCGCCTTCGCGGGCGCGTCCTACGCCTTTGGTCGCGAAGGCGACGGGCGTCCGCTCGCCTATTCGCAGTCCGCCTTCGTGCTCAAAACCGAGTCCGACGGCCCCGTCGTGTTTTCCTGCAACTTCGACTCGGGCTGGACCGATCCCACGGATGTCGAGGATCTCACGCGCGCCCGCGTCGAGGGCGTGCTCCAGCACGAACGCCCGCGCTGGGACGAACGGACATGCCCGCTCGCCATCGCGCCGCTGCCCGGCGTCCGCCAGTCGCGGCAGATCGACACCGACCTCACGCTGAGTTTCCGCGACGTGGTGGATCACGCACGTTTCGCCGATTGCATCGGCGAGGCTTGCTCCGTCGCCGACACGCATTCGGTGGACTTCGAATTCGAGGATGACGAGGCGTTGTTCTTCTTTTGGGTCTGCCGGCTCTTCCGCCATCCGCTCCGCGTGCAACTGCCCTACCGCATGCTCCTTCCGCGCGGCTTGAAAAACGTCTGGGTCGCCTGTCGCGCCGCCGGCGTCTCGGTCAACGCGGCCTACGCCGTGCGGATGCAGCGCGACATGCAGCGGCTCGGCGAGGTCGCGGGGCGCGCCGCCGCGCTCGCCGCCCGCGCGGGCCTCGGTTCGCGACAGGTGCCCGTCGCCGCGCTCGTCGATTCGCGGGCCACCACACCCTCTCCATCCGATGAACCGTCGTCCGCGTCGCTCCCCGAGCTTCTTGACGCGCTCGCGGGGGGACGACCGGGCCCGCACCTGTGGCGACTTTATCGGCGCGCCCCTCGCCCGTGCGCGGAGTTGTCCGCGCTTCTTCGCTCGGGCGCCGCGTCACCGTTCGCGAGCTTCTACGCCGCCGCGATTCTCGCGATGTGGGACGATCCCGCCGCCGAGCCGCGTTTGCTCGAGGCGGTCGTCGCGCGTGAGGACGGTCCGCCGCCCACGCCCGAGAGCTCCGGCGCGCATGGCCAGGAGATCGACGCGCCCTTCTGGTTGATCGCGGTCACGCTTCTGCGGCGCTGCGGCACGCGACGCTCCGTGCCCGTGCTGCGCGAACTCGCGGCCGATGCGAATCACCTTCTCAATATCCGCACCGCCGTCGGCCTCACCATCGAACGCCTCGCCGCGCGCGGCGTGCTCGCGCCCGACGAAGCCGCCGATCTCGCGGAGCTGTTGATCCGCCATCCCCTGCCCGACCCGGTGCTGCCGCCCTCGCGTTCGATCTGGCGCACGCTGCGCCGGGAGTCGCAGATCGTGTTGCGCAACGACGTCGGCGCGCCGACGCAGCAGGACCACGCCTGGCAACTGCACCTTGTCGTCGCGCGCATCCGCGTCGCCGCCGGCCGTCCGCTTCATGCCGCCGCCGAGAAGGCCCTGCGCGATCCTCGCGCGCACGTCGCGCGGGCCTTCGTCGGGCTCGCGCCGCGGGGCCGGACGCGTCGGCCCGACACGCGGGAACTTGTCGCCTAGATGCGTAAAACAACGGGGCCTTTTGTGGCGCCCGCCCGTTTGACATTCGACCGTCCCGGAATGCCTTGCGCAGGAACGTCCGCTTCGCCCGCCTTCGTTCCCGGCAGGCCGGCCGCCCCACCATGCCCACCCCTCGTTCGCCCCTCGGCTCGGTTCTTTTGCCCGCCTGCGTGGCCGCCCTCGGCGGCTTCCTCTTCGGCTTCGACAGCGGAGTGATCAACGGCACCGTGTCCGCCCTCACCGCCGCGTTCGGCTCCAGCAAGGCCGTCACCGGCTTCAACGTCGCCTCGATGCTGCTCGGCTGCGCCGCGGGCGCCTTTCTCGCCGGACGCGTTGCCGACGCCTTCGGCCGCCGCATCGCGCTTTTGGGCGCCGCCGTCGTCTTCGCCATCAGCGCCTGGGGCTCGGGCATCGCCGACGATTCGGTCGAGTTCGTCATCTACCGCCTGATCGGCGGTTTCGCGGTCGGCGCGGCGAGCATCATCTGCCCGGCCTACATCTCCGAGATCGCGCCCGCGTCGGTGCGCGGACGTCTCGCCACGCTCCAGCAGCTGGCGATCGTGCTGGGCCTCTTTTCCGCGTTCCTGAGCAACTACCTCATCGCCCTCGTCTCGGGCGGGGCCGGCGCGTCGTGGATTTTTGGATACCAGGCCTGGCAATGGATGTTCTGGGTCGAACTCGCCCCCTCCGTCGCGTTTTTCCTCGGCCTGTTCCTGATTCCCGAGTCGCCGCGCTACCTCGTGGCCGCCGGACGCCACGACGAAGCCGCGCGCGCCTTCGTGCGCCTCGGGACCGCCGGCGACGGCCGCACCGAGGTCGCCGATGTGCGCGCCACGCTCTCGCGCGACCGCAAACCCTCTTTCCGCGATCTCCGCCACCGCGGCCGCGTCCACCCCATCGTCTGGGTCGGCGTCATGCTCGCCGCGCTCCAGCAGCTCGTCGGCATCAACGTCGTCTTCTACTACGGCGAGGTGCTGTGGCGCGCGGCCGGTTTTTCCGAGACCGACGCGCTCAAGATCAACGTCATCGGCGGCGTCATCAACATCAGCGCCACGCTCGCCGCCATCGCCCTCATCGACCGCATCGGGCGCAAACCGCTGCTGATCATCGGCTCCGCGATGATGACGGTGTTTCTCGGCGTGCTCGCCGTCGTGTTCGCCCGCGCCCGGACCGGCGAGGACGGCGCGCTCGGTCCCGTCGCCGGTCCGCTCGCGCTCGTCGCCGCCAACCTCTACATCGTCGGCTTCGGCGTCTCGTGGGGCCCGGTGATGTGGGTGTTGCTCGGCGAGATCTTCCCCAACCAGATCCGCGGCGCCGCGCTCTCCGTCGCCGGACTCGTCCAGTGGGGCGCCAACTTCGTCGTGACGATCACCTTCCCCGTGTTGCTCGGCGCGCTCGGCCTCGGCGGCGCCTACGGCATCTACACCGCCTTCGCGGCCTTCTCCGCCTACTACGCGTGGCGCCACATCCGCGAGACGAAGGGCAAGACGCTCGAGCAGATGAGCGTCGACCACGCCGCGCCGGCGGCGACCGGTCCCGGCCGACCTTGACCCCGCGCGCCTCGCGCGGTTGGCTCGTCGGTTCGCGTCTACTGCCCCGCAAGCCGGCGGTGGTGGCGGATGCACCGAGCCTCCCGTCTCGCGCCACGGGGTTTTCTCCAAAACATCGCAGTCATGTCCTCGTCCGCCGAACCCGCCAACCTCATGGAAGCCGTCGTGTCGCTCGCCAAGCGCCGCGGCTTTGTTTTCCAGTCCTCCGAAATCTACGGCGGCCTCAACGGCTTCTTCGACTACGGTCCGCTCGGCGTCGAGTTGAAGAAAAACATCCGCGACTGCTGGTGGAACGACATGGTGCGCCGCCGCGACGACGTCGTCGGCGTCGAGACCTCCATCATCATGCACCCGAAGGTCTGGCAGGCCTCGGGCCACGTCGACGGATTCACCGATCCCCTCGTCGACTGCAAGGCGTCCAAGAACCGCTACCGCGCCGACCAGCTTTTCTTCTCGCCCGTCGTCGTCGACGGCAACGTCGTCGGCTACGTCTCCGCCCTCGAGTCCGAGCGCACCACCGAGGAACTCCAGGCGGCCGCCGAACAGTTTAAGCGCAAGAAGGCCATCCAGGGCACTCTCGCCCCCGTGCAGCCGCGCGACATGACCGAGGCCAAGCCCGAGGAGATCCCGCAGATCCCCTCGCCCGCCACCGGCGAGCCCGGCAGCCTCACCCCGCCGCGCGCCTTCAACATGATGTTCGAGACCTACGTCGGCGCCCTCCGCGACGCCTCCTCGGTCTCCTACCTCCGACCCGAGACCGCGCAGGGCATGTTCGTCGACTTCAAGAACGTCGTCGACACCGGTCGCGTGAAGCTGCCCTTCGGCATCGCCCAGACCGGCAAGTCCTTCCGAAACGAGATCACGCCCCGCAACTTCATCTTCCGCTCCCGCGAGTTCGAGCAGATGGAGATGGAGTTCTTCATTCACGAGGACGACGACTGGGCCAAGTGGCACCGCTACTGGATCGACTGGTGCAAGGACTGGCTCCTCTCCATCGGCCTGCCCGCGTCTCATCTTTCCGAATACGACCACCTCAAGGAGAAGCTCGCCTTCTACTCGAAGGGCACGACGGACATCATGTTCAAGTTCCCCTTCGGCGTGCAGGAGCTCTGGGGCATCGCCGCGCGCGGCAACTACGACCTCGGCCAGCACGAGAAGGCCAGCGGCGTGCCGCAGGCGATCTTCGACGAGGCGACAAAGAAGAAGTTCATCCCGCACGTGATCGAGCCCGCGGTCGGCCTCGACCGCATCTTCCTCGCCGTGCTCACCGCCGGCTACGCCGAGGAGCAAGTCACCGACGAAAAGGGCAACACCGAGACCCGCACCGTGCTGCGCCTCAGCCCGCGCATCGCCCCGGTCAAGGTCGCCGTCCTCCCGCTCCTCAAGAACAAGGAGGCCCTCACCACCCGCGCCAAGGAGCTCTACAAGAAACTCCAGCGCCGCTACGCCGTGTTCTACGACGAGGCCGGCGCGATCGGCCGCCGCTACCGCCGTCAGGACGAGATCGGCACGCCCTGGTGCGTCACGATCGACTTCGACACGATCGAGAAGGACGGCACCTTCACCCTCCGCGAGCGCGACAGCATGCAGCAGAAGCGCATCACCGAGGCCGAGCTCTTCGCCCTGCTCGACGAGCAGGTCTACTGAGCATACCCTGCTGAATGCCTCCGCGTCCTCGTCCTTCGGTTGTGCGCACCGTGCGCACTCCCGAGGCGCTCGACGCCCTCCGCGCCGCCCTCGATGACTTCGACGGCGGCGCGCGCCAGCGTGGTCGCGATCTCTACCAGGACGGCGCCGTTCGCCGCGTCTGGTCCGACGCCGACCACCTCGTGAAGGCCGAGGTCCAGGGAGGCTCGCTCTACGGCGTCACGCTCTACAACACCCGCGGCGCCTGGACCGCCCGCTGCACCTGCGCCGTCGGCATCGACTGCAAACACGCCTACGCCGCCGGCCTCGCCTGGATCGCCAATGTCCGCGCCGGTGTGCCCGACGGACGCAACCCCGCCGAGGCCGCCGCGCTCGCCTCGCATCCGGTCCGCTTTCCTCCGCGCCCGTCCGCCATCGCCAGCTTTTCCGAGTCTCCCGCGCCGTCGCCCGAATCCGCTCTCGAGCACGAGATCGGTCGCTGGCTTCGCGCGCTTCCCGAACCCGAAGCCGCCTCCGCCGGCGCCGCCTTTCTCGATCGGCTCAATCCCCTTCGCGACATCGTCGGCCTGCGCGTCCGCCTCGGCGCCGACGGCGCCTGGACGGTCGAGACGCGCCCCGCCGCCGACAAGCCGTGGAAAACCGCGAACAAACGCGTGCTCGCCGATCTCGCTCGCGCGCGTCCGGCCGACTTCGCCGCGTGGCCCGCGGCCGACGCCGCCGTGGCCACGATGCTCGCCGCCGAGCTCCGTCTCGGCCTGAGCCCCTCGGCAAAACTCGCCCCCGTCGCTGTCACCCATCTCCTCCGCACGCCCGCCGCGCTGGCCGGGGTCGTGTTGCCCGACGGCGCACCCTTCGTGATCGAGGCCGAGCCGCTCGTGCCCGAGGCGAGCGTCGACGAAGCCGCCGCCGACCGACTCTCGCTCCGCCTCGTCACCCCCGATGGACGCGACGCCACCACCGCGCGCCTCGTGGCCGAGCACCCCGCGCCGCTCTACCTGTTCGAAAATCGCGTCTGGCGCGGACCGCCGCATCTGCCTTCGCCCACGCTTCCGCTCGCGGCGCTCGACGATGAACGCCTGCTCCCACGTCTCCGCGCCGCCGGTCTGCGCCTGCCCGCCGGCCTCGCGGCCGAAACTCGCACCGTCGCACTGCGTCCGCGGCTGCGTTGCTGGCTCGCGCCGATCCCCGGCACCGACGAACGCGAATTCCACGCCACGCTCACCGCCTCCGCCGACGAACCGCGTTGCACGCGCGTGTGGACCGGCGACGCCGGCTGGCGTTGGGCCAAGGGCGCCGAACCTCCGCCGCGCGTCGCCGGCGGTCCCGTGCACGAGTTCGACCTCTCCGCGGCCAACACCGCCGCGAGCGCGCTCTCCGCGCTGCGCCTCGTCTGGGAAAACTGGGCGGAACACTGGAGCCGCCCCGTCACCGACGAGTTTCCCGACGAATTCATCGCCTGGCGCGCCGCGCTTCCGTCCGCGGTCGAGGTCGAGCTTTCGCCGGAACTCGCGAGCCTCTTCGGCGCGCCGGTCGAAGCGCGTCTTTCCGTCGCCGTGGCCGCCGTGCCCGATTCCGAGCAGGATTGGTTCGACCTCTCCGTCGGGCTCACCGCGAAAGACACCACGCTCACGCCCGACGAGATCGCGCTGCTCCTCAAGGCGAACGGCAAATGGGTGAACCTCCCGCGCCACGGCTGGCGCCGCCTAAAGGAAACGCCCGCGCTCGATCCCGCCGACGCCGACGCGCTCGACCGGCTCGGACTCTCCGTCGACGACGTCCTCGCCAGCGGTCGCGGCGCGAAACATCGCCTCCACGCCTTGCAACTCGTGCTCGAGGCCGAGGCGCTCGCCGCGCACGACAACGTCCTCGGCCACGTGCTCCAGGACCGCGCCCGCAAACTTGCCGCCACCCCGCCCGCGCCCCTGCCAGCCGGACTGAAGGCCGAGCTTCGTCCGTATCAGAAGGAGGGATACCAATTCCTCTGCCACCTTTCCGCCCACGGCTTCGGCGGCGTGCTCGCCGACGACATGGGCCTCGGCAAGACCGTGCAGACCCTCGCCTGGCTGCTCCACCTCGCCGAGGCGCCGCGCCCCGCGGGCGCCGCGCCCTTCCGCGCCCTCGTCGTCTGCCCGAAGAGCGTCACGCACGGCTGGCTCGCCGAGACCGCGCGCTTCGCGCCGGGGCTCTCCATCGCCGCCTTTTCCCCCTCGCCCTCCGCCCGTCCCGCTCTCGCCGCCGCAAATGTAGTGGTGGCCAACTACACACAGCTCCGCCTCAACGCCGCACGTTTCCGCGCGGTGACCTGGGACGCCGTCGTGCTCGACGAAGGCCAGTTTATCAAGACACCGACCAGCCAGGTGGCCGTCGCCGCGCGTTCGCTCCGCGCCCGCCGTCGCCTCGTGTTGACCGGCACGCCGATCGAAAACCGTCTCGCCGATCTCTGGAGCCTTTTCGCCTTCGCGCAGCCCGGCCTGCTCGGCGACCAGCCGAGTTTCCGCCGGCAATATCCCGAGCAGGAGCCCGCCGCGCTCGCCCGCCTGCACCGCCGCGTGCGGCATTTTCTGCTGCGCCGCACCAAGGCCCAGGCCGCGCCCGATCTGCCGCCACGCACCGAGGACGAGATCGTCGTCGAACTCGAGGGCGAGCAGCGCCGCCTCTACGACGCCGAGCTCAAGCGCGCCCGCGCCCAGCTCCTCGGCGTCGAGACGAAGAGCGAACTCGACGCGGTGCGCTTCCACGTCCTCGCGAGCCTGCTCCGCCTGCGCCAGATCTGTTGCCATCCCGCGCTCATCGATCCCGCGCACGCGAAGGCACCGAGCGCCAAACTCGACGCGCTGCTTGAACGCATCGAGGAGCTCGCCGAGGAGGGACATCAGGTGCTCGTTTTCAGCCAGTTTGTAACGATGCTGGAGATCATTCGCGACCGCCTCGCGGCGGCCGGCGTCGGGCATCTCCTGCTCACCGGTGCGACGGAGAACCGCGCCGAGCTCGTCGAGCGGTTTCAGACCGACAAATCGAAGACCGTTTTCCTGCTCTCGCTCAAAGCCGCCGGCTTCGGCCTCAACCTCACCGCCGCGAGCTACGCCTTCCTCTACGACCCGTGGTGGAATCCCGCCGCCGAGGCGCAGGCGATCGACCGCATCCATCGCATCGGCCAAACCAAGCCGGTCATCGCCTATCGTCTGCTCGCGGAGAACACGGTGGAGGAAAAAATCCGCCTCCTTCAGCGCGAGAAAGCCGCCCTCGCCGCCGCCGTCGTGCAGGAGGAAAATCTCGCCGCCGTCCTCGACCTCGAAAGCTTGAGGCGGATTCTCGCTTAATCGGCCCACACCGATTTCCCCGGTTACTCTGCGAAAACTATCTCGCGTCGGGTTGCTCGAGAGATGCGCCCTCCACGATTTCAACGACGATGAGCTTCGACCCCATCGCCGCGCTTTGTTGAAGAACTCCAGACCAAGTCAGCCGTGTTCGCCTCATCTACGCCATTCTCGTCGTTCCTCGCCCCCGCCGCCTTCGCCGCGGACTTCGACCGCGAGGCCCGGGCGCGCGGATTTCGCGCCGATCCGCTCGGCGTCGTAGCCGAAATTCCACTACACGCCTACGTGCGCCCGAATCCCTCGGCGCGCGCCAAGCTCTACCTCTCCAGCGGCGTGCATGGCGACGAGCCCGCGCCGCCGCAGGCGTTGCTCGAGCTGCTCCGTCGCGGCGTCTTCGACGAACGCGCGGAGTGGTATCTCGTGCCCCTGCTCAACCCGACCGGTTTCATCGCGCGCACGCGAGAGAACGCGGACGGCATCGACCTCAACCGCGACTATCGGAACCCGCGCAGCGCGGAGATCCTCGCGCATACGCGCTGGCTCGCGCGGCAGCCGCGCTTCGACGCCACCTTCTGCCTGCACGAGGACTATGAGGCGACGGGCTTCTATCTCTACGAGGTCAACACCGGCGAACTCGCCTCGCTCGTCCCCGTGATGCTCGACGCCGCCCGCGCGCTCGGTCCGATCGATCCGGCCGAGATCATCGACGGCCGCGCCATCTCCGCGCCCGGCGTCATCCGCCCGAACATCGATCCCGTGTTACGGGACGCCTGGCCCGAGGCGCTGTTCCTTCGCGAACACCACACGAGCCTGAGCTACACCTTGGAAACCGCGTCCGCCCAGGCGCCGGACTTGCGCGTGCGCACCCATGTCGCGGTCGTGGAGGCCGCGCTCACGGCTTTTCTGACGCGGCCGTGATCCACGCCCCTCCCCTCGCCCGCTAGGTCGCGCGCGTGGGCAACTTGGCGCGGACAAACGCGTAGGCTTTCGCCGGGGTCGTCACGAAGACACGGCGCAGCAGTTCCTCGGTCACGCCCGCCTCGCGCAGCTCGGGCGCGAAAACCTTCAGTAGATAATCCATACCGGGCCCACCTCCGTGGCTCGTCCAGTAGGCAGCGCGCGCGGCGTCCATTCCGAGCATCACCTGGTCGGGAAACTCCGCGAGCAGCGCCACCACAAGGTCGCGCGTCGGGTTGCCCCGCCCCGGCTTCCAGCGGAAGGCCGAATCGTATTCGACGCACACGCCCGTGGACAGGATTTCACGGTGATAGGCGAGATCCGGACGACGATCGAGGTGGGACAAGACCACGTGACCCAGCTCCACCCCCAGCGAAAGTAGGCGCTCGACCTGCTCCAGCCCGAGCAACCCCTGCTCGGTGTGAGTGAGGATCGGCGCGCCGGTGCGGCGGTGCGCCTGCGCCGCGGCGGCGAAAAGCTTTTCTTCGCGCACGGTGAATTTTTCGCCGCTCGCGATTTTGATCAGTCCCGCACGGTGTTCCGTGCGCCGCACAAGCGGGCCGTTGTAGTCGCGCTCGTCGATGCCGTGTTCGATGTCGGTCACGAAGAGCTCGGTCAACTCGGTCTCGGTGTAGCGGTTTCCCCAGTGTCCGGGATCGTAGTATTTCGCGAGGTGCAGTCCCGTCGGTGCGAGCACGTGGACGTCGGCGCCTCGAGCGAGCGCCGCGAGCTTGAGCACGTTGCGCCCGCAGTCGCAGGGCATCGAGTCTACCAAGGCGCGCCCTCCGGCGGCACGAAACCGACGCAGCTCCTCGACGCCCTTCTCCACGTCGGAAAGCTCGAAGCCCGGCGTGTCGTGCGTCGTGAAACTCGGGTCGATGATGAGGTGCTCGTGCGCATAGGTGACGCCGAGCTCCTCCGGCCCGATGTCGCCGAGAACGGTGCGGACGAAGCTCATGACCCGCGATTTTTCCGCCAGTCGTCGGCGCCGGTCGCGGCGACGCGCTCCGGCGTTTCCAGCACCGCGCCGCCCGCGCGCAGACGATCCTGCAATTTTCCGACGGGCACTTCGCGCGCGCCGCAGTTCTCCGCGAGGCTCAGAGCGGCGGCCGCGCCCGCCGCCTGGCCGAGCGCCATCGTCTGCCCCATCGAGCGGCAGCTCGCGTGGGCGTCGTGGGTCGCGCTGAAGCAGCGGCCCGCGACCCAGAGCTCGTCGCGGCCGCGCGGCACAAGCGTGCGGTAGGGCACGTCGTAAGCTTCGCCGCCCGGGATGTAGCCCCAAACGGTTTCCTCGCTCTTGCCGTCGGGCGCGGCGCGATGGTCCTCGATCGGCGCGCCGCAGAGCGCGATGCGGTCGTCGAAGCGCGCCACGCCGAGGCAGTCGTCCTTCGTGAGGCGGTATTCTCCATAGACGCGCCGCGTCTCGCGCACGCCGATCTGGTGGGACAAGCCGATGATGTTGCTCGCCGTGAAACCGGGCACGCAGTCCCGGAAAAACTTCTCGAAGATGAAGGCCTGCCGACGTCCCTCCCGCTCGGCCGCCGTGAGCTGTTCGAAATCGGTCGCGTCCACGTCGGCCACGCGCACGGCGACGGTCGAGATGCAGCCCAGGGCGTTCATCCTGTGCAGGCTGCCGGCTTTACGCGGCAGCGGGTGCGAGCCGGAGTCGACGGCTTCGGCCATTTTCTGCGCGAGCATCTTTTTTCCGCCCGCGGCCTCGTAGGCGTCGAGGTCGACGTTGCTCATGCGGAAGGTGGTGGTGAGCGTTTGCGCGGGCTCGAGATCGCCGGCGCGCTCGTAGGGCACCTCGGCCCAGTGGCAAAGGTCGGCGTCGCCGGAGGCGTCGACGAAACGCCGCGCGGCGATGCGCAGGAAGCCGCGTTTGGTGAAGACCACCACGCCCGTGATACGTCCCGCGGGATCGCGCTCGGCGTCCACGAGCGTGCAGTGCAGCAGAACGCGCACGCCGGCCGCCTCGAGCAACTGGTCCCAGACGAGTTTCAAGCGCTCGGGGTTGTAGTTCACGCCCGTGCCGGCGCCGTAGGTGTTGGGGCGAAGAAACACCGCGCCAGCGGCGTCGAGCGCGTCGACGACCCGATCCGGCAGGCCGCCGACGACCTTGCGCGGCCGTTCGCCCGGCGTGAAGAAGCCGTAGAAGGTGTCGAGCATCTGCGTGCTCGACCCGCCGGCGAAGCCGTGGCGCTCGATCAGGATGACGCGTTCGGCGCCGGCCTCGCGGGCGGCGATGGCGGACGCAGCAGCCGGCGGAGCCGCCGCCGACCACGAGAACATCCGCCGTTGCGAAAAGAGGAACCCGGTCCGTGGGGGGCATGCCGCGCGGATCAGGCCTCGACGGCGTCGGGAAGCCCGACGCGGGCGTAGAGTTTGGCGAGACGGTGGGCGTGTTCGTCGTAGGCGGCCTCGAAGAGCTCGGTGGCGCGGGCGGCGCCGACCACGGCGGCGCCGCTGAGCACCTTCGGCGGACGGCCGGCGGCGACGAGGCGTTGCGCCACCTCCGCCTTGATTGCGTTGACCAGCAAACAGCCCCCCACGGTGGAGCCGGGCGCCACGGGCGTATCGAGTTCCTCGATACGCACCATCGCGTCGCCCACCGGGGCCCCGGTGTCGAGCACGAGGTCGGCGAAGTCCTGGAGCTTCTTGCCGTCGGGATGGCGCGAGGCGCTCGCGACGGAGTGGCGCGTGCTGATGACCGCGACGACCTTCACGCCCCGCTTTTGAAATTCCTCGGCCATCTCGATGGGGACAACGTTGCAGCCGGAGGAGGAGACCACGAGCGCGCTGTCGACTTCGGAGAGGTCGTAGTTGCGCAGGATGCGGGCGGCGAGACCGCTGACGTTCTCGAGGAACATCGCCTGGCGCTGGCCGTTGGCGCCGACCACGAGGTTGTGGAAAGAGAGCGAGAGTTCGACGATCGGATTCCAGCCCGGAAAGGAACCGTAGCGCGGCCACATCTCCTCGGTCATGATGCGGGAGTGCCCGCTGCCGAAGACGTGCACCATGCGGCCGGCGAGAATGGTCTCGGCGAAGATATCCGCGGCACGGGCGACCAGCGGAAGCTGCGCCTCGACGGCGTCGATCAGACCGCGGGATTTCCGAAGGTAGTCTTGGGCGGGTGTCATAGGGATTTTGAAAGGGAGAGGAATGCGGCGCGCGCCGCGCCGAGCGCGCCGGCGCGGTTGCGAAGCTGCGCGGGAACCAGGCGCACGGCGGCGCCGCCGGGCCGCCACTCGAAGCGGTCGAGGTGCTTTCGCAGCGACGGAAAAAGGGCCTCGCCCGCGGCGGAGATCCCGCCGCCGACGACCACGATCTCGGGATCTAGCACGTTGACGAACCCGGCTACGGCGGCGGCGAGCGACTGTATCGATCTATCCCATACGCCGGTCGCGAAGGCGTCGCCCGCGGCGACCGCGGCGACGAGTTCGAGCGTGGTCGCGAAACGCCCCCGGGAGCGCAGGGAAACCGTGCATTCGCCGACGGCCAGCTCGAGCGAGCCCGGCGTGTTGACGATGTCGAGGGCGCCGAAGGCGTCGAGCGACACGTGGCCGAGATGGCCGGCGCGGCCGAGGTGGCCGCGGAGCAGACGACCATCCGCGAGCACGGCGCCGCCCACGCCGGTGCCGAGGGTGAGCAGGAGGACGTTTTCGCTGCCGCGCGCGGCGCCGAGCCAGACCTCGGCGAGCAACGCGGCCTGCGCGTCGTTGACCACCGACACGGGCGCCGGGGCCTCGAGCAGTTCCCGCCAGTGAAAACCTTCCAACCCGGGAAGCCGGCCGGGCATGCTGGCGATGGAGAATCCGTCGCGCGAAGGCAGGCCGGGCGCGGCGAGGCCGATCGCGGCGGGGGCGGAGCGAAGCTGGAAGCGCAACGCCGCCACCGCGAGCGCGACGCTCTCGCGCCAGGCCGGCGTGCCGTCGTCGCTCGTGGGCAGAACTTGTTCGCCGAGGATTTCGCCCTCGGTGGTCACGGCCACGGCCTTGATCCGCGTGCCGCCGATATCGATGCCGATCAGGTAGCTCACCAAGGCATCAGGTTGAGATTCTTGAGCGTGCCGCGTTTGAAGGAGCGGACGCTGCCGTCGACCATCGCGGCGCCGGCGGAATCGTTGAGACGATAAGCGATCGCGCCAAAGGCGCCGCCGATGTCGGGCGCGGTGGAGGGCACGAGGGCGTCGAGGTTGGTGATGTCGGCATACACCGAACCGTAGAGCGAGGCGGAGGCGTTGCCGTTGGTGGCGTCCTGGGTGCCGGTGACGACGAGAATCGTCATGCTCGGGCGGGCGACGCGGCTGCGGGGATAGACCGGCGCGGTGCCCGGAAACGTGGCGGTGCGGACGCCGGTGCCCGGGTCGTAGCTGCTGCCGGTGACGACTTGGTTGAACGAGTAGTGCGTCAACGCGTAGGTCGGTGGATTGCCGACGGACCCGGGAAGCGCGGCGGGGTCCTTGTAGACATCGTGACGCTCTCCCTGCGGACGATCCTGATCGATGTAGGAATCGAGGAAATCCATCCAGTAGATCGTCGGGTTGTTGTATTGGCCGGGCGCGAAGAAGTCCTTGTTGGCGTCCGCGTAGAGCTGCTGGCCCATTCCAATCTGGCGAAGATTCGAAAGGGAGTGCGTGATGCGGGCCTGTTTCCGCACGGAGCCGACGACCGGGATGATGATCGCGGCCAGAATGCCGATGATCGCGATGACGGTGAGCAGCTCGATCAGGGTGAAGGCGCGCCGCGAGAAACGGGGGGAAGGTGATGAAAGCCGATGCATGGTGGTGATCTCGTGGAGCCTGGAGTGTCGCCGGGGCTAGCATCAACCCGGCGACGGGACGCTATAATCAGACGTGCGTGCCGTGACGACGACGGCGGGCGGCGACGAGGGCGAGTCCCGCCACGCCGCCGAGCAGGGCCGCGGCGGAAGGCTCGGGAATCGTGCTGGCGGCGACGCCGGTGAAGCCGAGGGCGAACACTTGAAAGTTATATTGGGACGGAGAGCCGACGTTGTTGCCGGTGAACAGATCGTTCTCGAAATAGAAACCGATGCTCGTGATGCCGGTCGCGCTCATCGCGGCGCCGGAGACGGAGTAGTCGAGGCCCCCGAGATCCAGATTGAGGCCGCCCGAGGTGGCGGGAGTGATCGCCGCCCAGCTGGTTTCCGCCACATTCTGGCTGGCCGTGGTCGCGACGGTCTGGCTGGCCACGGGACCCGCTTCGGAAATGTAGTATTGTCCGTCCGCGGCTTGCACCACCCAACGGACGACGGCCCCTTGGTTGTAGCTGGTGTTACCGGACGCGATCGAGAAGTTGGCCTGAAGCGTGCCGATGTTATACCCGGCGGTGGCGCTCGGGGAGGTGCCGAGCCAGTCCTCCTGCCTGAAAACAAAATAACCGGCCAGACTGGCGGAAGTCGCGTTCGACCACGCCACGAAAGGGCTCACGATCTGAACGGAATCCGGAACCGCCGCGTTCGAACTCTGGCTTACCCGCTGGGTGCCGATGACCGAATTGCCCGCGCCGGTGGAGTTGTTGGTGATGATCTCGTAACCGCCGTAAAACTTGGGTCCGGAATAGCCCGCCAGCGGATGCAACGACGAGCTGTCGTTGAACGAATTCCGGTAATCACCGGTGATCGCATCGGAGCCGACCTTGGAGGCGGTGCGCTGAAAATTTTGATTGGCAGTGACGTAGTCGGCGCTGCCCGTGCTCGGTGTGGCGCCGAACGCGGTGATGGTGACGGGAGTCTGCGCGTGCGCAAAGGGCGCGGCGGCGAGGCCGAGGCCGGCGACGAGAAGGTTGGGGAGCTTGGTCATAAAGCAGATGCGGTGTTCGTGACGTGGATGGAGCGGGCCTTCAGGGGTGAAAGATGTCCCGTGCCATGGATTTGTCCCAAGCGCTCGGGGCGGGCGACGTGCCGTTGCTTCGACAAATTGAAATCACGTCCGAAGTCGGTGCGAACGCGCGGCTTCAACTGAATGATGCAACGCCGCGTCGTGCGCGCCGCCGATTGGTGTTCGTTTCAACGCCATCCCCCCATGCGCCATCGTCCGACTGTTCTCCGTCTAGCCCTGTCGGCCCTCGCCGCCGCCTCCTTTGTTCACGCGGCCGGCTTCCCCTCGCTCGTGCAGTGGCGCGAGCATCACTTCGGGCTGAACTCCACCACCTCCGTCGAGGCCTCCACGAACGCCGATCCCCGATGGCGACGGCGTGCCCAACCTCCTCGAATACGCTCTCGGCGGCGATCCGCTCTCCGCGAACTCCGCTCCCGCGCTCTCGGTGGAAACCTCCGGCGGCGTGCTGCACGCGAGCTTCGCGCGAGCGGCCGACGACCTCGCCTACGTGGTGCAGAGCTCCAACGATCTCACGCAGTGGACCGAGCTCGCGCGCGATCCCGGCGAGGTCGGAGCCGTCGCCCAAGTCGACGCGCCGATCGACGGCAACCGGAAGTTTCTCCGTCTCGAAGTCGTCCCGCTTTCCGTTCGCCGACACACCCTCGCCCTCCCTCAAGGTCGCGACGCTCGGCGACAGCAAGACCCAGTATGCCGGCTTCGTGCAATTCCTCGCCACCGAGGGCAACCCGCTCTCCCGGGTGGAGCTTCAGGCCGACGGACCCATCGTGTGGGCCCGGCGCGGCGGGCGCTTCCGCCACGTCCTCGTGCCCGACCGGGAGGCCACGGCGGCCAATCTCGTGCCCGCCTACGGCGACGCGCTCGCGGCCGATCCGTTCTTCCGCGGCGCGAATTTCGGTTTCGCCGGCGACACCGCCACCGGCGTGCTCAAGCGCGTGGACGCCGTCCTCGCCACCGGCGCCCAGATCGTCGTCTATGCCGCCGGCACCAACGTCGGCACGACCGATTCCTCCGTCGCCGCCACCACCGCCGCGATCGGCGAGGCGGTCGATCGCATCATCGCCGCCGGCCGCACCTGCATCGTATGCACCATCGATCCGCGCGCGACCGTCGCCTCGAACCCCACCGGCTACCAGCTAACCCCGGCGCACATGCAGCGTATCCTTGATATAAATACATGGATCCGCTCCGAACTCCCGGCGCGGGGCGCCATCGTCGCCGACACCTTCGCCGATCTCGTCGATCCGGACAATCCGGTCTACGGCAACGCCCTCCCGCTCACCTTGCGCGACGGCGTGCACTTCGCCCCACGCGGCGCCTTCCTCGCCGGCGAACGACTTCGCGGCATCCTTGAGCAGATCATCGCGCCCGGCACCTGGTTCGATCCCGATCCGTCAAAGAACAACCTCATCCCCAACGGAGCTCTCGCCGGCACCGCCGGCGTCGTCGGCGGTTCCTGCACCGGCCAGGCGCCGACCGGTTGGTCGATCCTCAACACCACCCCCGGCGAGAACAACCCCGTGACCGCCGCCTCCTCGCTCGCTCCCGGCTCCGAGCCCGGCTCGCAGCTCTGGATGGTCGACATCACCTCCGCGGGCGGCGGCTCGTCCACGTCAAACACGCAGACGATCCGGCTTTATCCGACCGCCGTGAACGTCGCATCCGCCGGGCTGGCCCCGACGCAGTGGGTGTCGTGGTTTGTTGAATACGAGGTTTCCTCCTCGGAGATCGCCGGCTCGCTCCAGGCGACGCTCACCGCGGCCCCCGCCACGGCCAAGGATCTCGGCAACACGATCAACAATCGCGCCACCGAGCCCTGGCCCACGCGGGCCTACGGCGGGTGGTTCGAGACCACGCCCGTGCCCGTGGGCACCGCCACCACGCTCGTTCCGCGAGTCGACCTCGACATCCGTATCGACGTGCCGGGCTCCATGCAGGTGCGCATCAAGCGCGCGCTGCTTCGCGTGGTGGAGAATCCCGACGACCTGTTCTGAGCCCGGCCTTGTGCGAACGCGCGCCTGCCCGCCTCAACGCACCACCGGTCGCGGCGCGAAGATCAGGCCCGCCGCCGTGCGCACGTCGCCCGCCATCCTCCGCTGGGCGACGCCGACCGCCGCCGCCACCACGTCCTCCCACGGGATCGCGATCGTGGTGAAGTTCATGCGTTCCGCGATCGGCGCGTCGTCGAAGCCGATCAACTGCGGCGGCCGGCGCCCGAGCCGGCGCGCCTCGTCGAGCACCGCCGCGGCCAGACGGTCGTTGGCACAGAACACGCCGGGATAACCCAACACCTGCGAAGCCGTGGCCAGCGCCTCCTCGTAGAACCAGCTCCCCGACCTAACGACCTTCGCGCGCCGCTGCACCGCGAGAAATCCCGTCACGCGCAGACGATTGCGCACGTCGTCCTCCGGTCCCGAAAGCACCGCGCAGCGCGCCCCGCCGACGCGTTCACGCAACCACTCGCCCGCGGCGATGCCCCCGCAAAAATCGTCCACCGACACGCTGTCCGCGTAACTCGCCGCCAGACCGCGCACCGGCCGGTCCTCGAGGATCAGCACAAAGCGCCGCTCCGCCGCGAGCGCCTCCGCAAGCTCGGCCTGCTCCCAGAGCACCGGATAACGATCCCGCGGCACGTCGTCAGGGCCCGACACCTCGCCGGCCCATCGCGTGCGATGCTCGATGCCCGCGCGCTCCAGCGCTTCGCGCAACATTCCGAGCAGGCGCGCACCGAAACTGTCCGCGCGTTTCGCGCGATCGGTGAAAATCAGATCCACGCCGCGGCAGATCTCGCGCTTGCCCGCCACGTAGGTGCCCGACGCCGACCTGCGCTCCAGCCAGCCCTCCGTTTCCAATTCGCGGATGAGCCGGTGCGCCGTCTGNTAGCTAANTCCGTAACGCTCCGCGAGGGCGCGATTCGAGAGGAAGCGTTGNCCCGGCCGGTGGAACCCNTCGCGCAGACGCACGATGAGCCGGGATTTGATTTCGNTTACCGCGGCGCTGCGNGGACGAGGCATAGGCAGGNCAGTTATCATATCGGTTTTGAGATAAAGCGATATTTTAATTTTTGCCCCGCTCAGCGCTGGGACAAAAATTTGCGGCATGTCAGATCCCCTCGACACACTGGTTGTTGTCATCATTGGCGGCACCTCCGGGATGGGCCTTTCCGCGGCACGGGCCTGCCTCGCCGCCGGGGCATCCGGCGTGGTGATCAGCGGACGCGACGCCGAGGGCGCGGCGGCCGCGCAACACGAACTCGGCGAACGCGCCGCCTCCTTGGCCGGCGACGCCGTCGAGGGCGACCATGCCACCCTCGCGATCGAGCTGGCCTTGAAACGCTTCGGGCGCTTCGACGCCCTCTATCACGTGGCCGGCGGCAGCGGACGCCGTTTTGGCGACGGCCCGCTTCATGAGGTGACCGACGAGGGCATCGACCAGACCCTCTCGCTCAACCTTTCCTCGTTGATCCGCTCGAACCGCGCCGCGGTGCGCCAGTTTCTCCGCCAAGGCTCCGGCGGCGTCATCCTCAACATGGGCTCCGTGCTCGGCTGGCGCCCCTCGCCGCAGTTCTTCGGCACACACGTCTACGCCGCCGCAAAATCCGCCGTCGTCGGTTTCACGCGCTCCATCGCATCCTACTACGCGACGCAAAACATCCGCGCGAACGTCCTCGCGCCCGCCCTGGTCGAAACGCCCATGGCCCGACGCGCCGCCGAGGACGAGGCGATCCGCCGTTTCGTCGCCACCAAGCAGCCGCTCGACGGTGGGCGCATCGCGCGTCCCGACGATCTCGACGGCGCGGCCGTTTTTCTCCTTTCGCCCGCCGCACGTTTCATCACCGGCCAGACGCTGGCGGTGGACGGCGGTTGGTGTGTCGCCGAAGGCCGCATCGCGCAGGAGCCCACTTCCTGACACCGCCGCGCGCCGCCCCGCTTCCACGAAACCCCAGAACCAAGACCACACTTCGATGAGCGTGAACCTCTCCTGCCTCTCCCCCGGATCGTCGTCGCCGTCGGGTTACCTCAACGACCGCCGTCCCGCGCCGCAGCGCATCACCCAGCGCGACGTCGCCAAGGCCGCCAACCTTCACTTCTCGACCGTCAGTCTCGCTCTCAGCAACAGCCACAAGGTCAACGCCGAGACTCGCGAGCAGGTCCTGCGCGTCGCTCGCGCGCTCGGCTACGAACGCGACCCGATGCTCGCCGCGCTCGCCTCCTACCGCAAGGGACGCGACGCGCCGGCCTATCAGGGCGAGTTCGCCTGGATAGTGCATTCGACGCCCGAGTCCGGTTGGCGCCAACGTCCCGGCAACGGATCCTACTTCGACGGCGCGCAGGCCATCTCGCGCGATTTCGGCTACCGCGTTTCGGCTTTCGATCTTAAGGACTATCCGCGTGGCGTCGACCGGCTCGCCACCATCCTTCGCAACCGCGGCGTCCGCGGCGTCTTTCTCTGCCCCGAAACGCCCGATTCACCCATGCTCGGCAGCGATCTCGGCGGCTTGCCGGCCGTCGCGATCGGCTTCGCCCTTCGCCGCGCGTCTTGTCCCGCGGTCGCCGTCAACCGCTACGGCGCCGTCCTCGACATCATCGAGCAACTCGCCGCGCGCGGTCACCGCCGTATCGGCTTTGCCATACCAAAATCCGCCAGCGACCACCTCAACGGCATCTCGCTCGCCGCGTTTCTGCTTCACCAAAACAGCCTGCCCGCCGACGAGCGCGTCGTTCCTTATCTTGAGAACGAGCCCACCGAATGCTCGCTCCGCCTCTGGCTGAAACGCGAACGCCCCACCGCCGTCATTGCCGCGCCGGGCGACATTCCTCGCATGCTCACCAATCTCGGCGTTCCGGTGCCCGCGCGTCTCTCCATCGCGCTGCTCTCGCTTTCGCAGCCCGACGAAGTTTACGCCGGCATCGACGAATGCCCGCTAGAGGTCGGGCGCCGCGCCGCCGAGCTGCTCGTCTCGCAAGCGGAGACCACCCGCGCCGCCCAGGTCGGCCGCCAGCCCGAGATTCACCTTGTGCGCGGCATCTGGCGTGACGGAGCTTCCTGCGCCCCCGTCGCGAAAAACTGAATACACATCGCCCGGCCTTTTCCGTCCGCCACCCCTCGCTCCTTCGCACCCTTATTCATGTCGCCTCGACCTTTCGCTCGCGCGCTGGCTTTCGCCGGCGCTCTTTTTTGCTCCGTCGCCCACGCCGCGCCCGTCCTCAAAGTCGTCCCGGACAGGCCGGATTGGACCCAGTCTCCCGGCGCGCCCGTGCGTTTTCAGCTTTCGATCTCCGATGAGGGGCGTCCCCTCCCCGGCGTTGAACTTGCCTACACGCTCGGTCCCGACGGATATCCCGGCCCCGAACGCAAGATCGTCACCGACGCATCCGGCACGGCCGTGATCGATGGCGGGACGCTCGCCGAGCCGGGTTTCCTGCGCTGCTCCGCGCGCCTCGCCGCACCCGTCGCCGGCGGCGGCAAGCCCGTGCGCGGCACCGCCGCCGTGGGTTTCGCGCCGGAGAAGATCGCTCCCGTCCAGACCGAGCCCGCCGACTTCGACGCCTTCTGGGCCGCGCAAAAGGCCGAGCTCGCCAAGGTCCCGGCCATGCCCGAGCTCACGCCCTTGCCCGAGCTGAGCAACGAACGCTACGAGGCGTTTCATCTCGCGCTCCAGAACGTCGGCGCCTGGCGCGGTCCGACCCGCGTTTATGGCATCCTCACCGTTCCGCGCGGCACGCCCCCCGCGCCCGCGCTCCTCGCCCTTCCGGGCGCCGGCGTGCGCGGCTACAAGGGCTTCATCGATTACGCCAACCGCGGCTACATCACGCTCCAGATCGGCGTGCACGGCGTCCCGGTCAACCTGCCCGACGTCGTCTACACCGACCTCCAGGCTGGCGCGCTCATCGACTATCCTTCGATCGGGCTCGAACGTCGCGAGACCTACTACTTCCGTCGCGTCATCCTCGGCTGCCTTCGCGCGGTTGATTACCTCGCCACGCATCCGCGCTGGGATGGCAAAAATCTGATCGCGCTCGGAGGCAGCCAGGGCGGCATGCTCGCCATCGCCACCGCCGCGCTCGATGCACGCGTCAGTCATGTCGCCGCCAACTACCCGGCCTTCTGCGATGTCGCCGCGCCGCTCCAAGGTCGCGCCGGCGGCTGGCCGACGATGTTCAAAAACGACCGCCCCGGCGACCGCACGCCCGAAAAAATCGCGACGACCGCCTACTACGACACCGTCAATTTCGCCCGCCGCGTCCGCGTGCCCGGCTTCTACATGTGGGGCCACAACGACGAGGTCTGCCCGCCCGGCGCCACCTACGCCGCATACAACCTCATCCCCGGCCCCAAGACCCGCGAGATTCTTCCGCCACGCGGTCACGAAAGCGTGCCCGAGTTTTCCGTTCCCGTGCGCACCTGGATTCTGAAAAACGTCCCCGTCGCGCGCTGACCGCGACGGACGGCGTCGGCCTCGCGTCGATTTCAACTCGATGAAGCGCGCCGGGCTCGCGCGCGCGGGCTCGGTGTAGTTTCCCTCCCAATACGGCCGGACGCCCTGCGCCGGCCTTTGCAATCGCCCCCGCCGAACCCCGTCGGCTCACCCCAAAAAACATGAAAACCATCGCCCGACTCCTCGGCGCGCTAGGCCTCTGCCTTGCGTCGTCCGTCCTCTCCCGCGCCCAAACCCCGCTGCCTTTCGACGGCTTCGAAGGCTATTCCAACGGCAATCTCCACGGCCAAGGCGGCTGGACCGTCACCAATCTCGCCGGCGGCTCCCAGGCTTGGGTCGGCTCCAGCTACGTGCTGAGCGGCCTCAAGTCCATGTATCTGCTGGACGACGACAGCGCCAACAACCCCAAGGCCTGGCGCGAGCCCACCGGCACCAACCTCACCCACGGCCGTTTCGACTTTGCCGTGCTGGAGAGCACGCTCACCAGCGGACGCGATTATTGGACCGTTTCCTTCAGCAACGTCGGCTCCTCCACCGCCAACTTCAAACTCGCGCTCATTAGCGCCACCACGCTCGCGCTCTACGGCGGCTCCGGCGGCTCCACCTCGCTGGCCACCGTCGCCATCTCGTCGACCAGCTACGATCCCGCGGCGTGGAACACGTTTTCCCTCGTGTTCAACGAGTCCACCAACACCGCCGCGGTCTACCTCAACGGCGGCGCCACGCCCGTCCTCAGCGCGACCCACGCCGCCACCAACTGGAGCGCCGGCCGCTACACCTGCTCGCCGGGCAATAGCACCTTCACCGGCATGGCGGTCTTCTTCGACGAGTCGCTGCCCGAGTGGGAATACACCGAAAAACTCCGCTACGCCCCGCCCACGCTCGTCGCGCCCACCGTGTGGGCTCCGACCGCCGGTTTCAACAGCCGCACCTTCGCCACCGACGAGGACGTGATCGTGCAACTCTCCCCCACCGTCACTCGCACCGGCAATCTCGGCGTCGTCTCCGGCCGCGGCGTCCGCCTCATCGGCGGCGATCTCGGCACCACCTACCTCGCCGCCACCGCGCAGACGAAGAGCCTCTTCATCGAGGGCATCAAAGCCGACCACTCCGCCGGCCTCCCCGTCGTCAACGGCGTGCCCGTCGAGCTCGTCGCCACCCGCGGCGCCGGCAGCAAGGAGAAGGACGGCATGATGATCACCGGCACCACCACCGGCACCGGCGCGTCCGTCTATCTCCAAAACTCCTCCATCCGCGGCGTGCACGGCACCGCCAACGCTCACGGCGCCGCCGTCGCGATCTCGTCGATCGTGCTCAACTCCGTCACGCCCCACCCCACGCTGCCGAACCAGGGCACCTACAACGTCACCATCAACACCTCCGCGCCCATGACCCTGCCCGCCGGCACCAACTGGGTCATCGTCGGCGCCACCAACCAGCCCAAGCTCGCCGGCACCTACAAGATCATCCTCTCCTCCGCCACCACCGCGTCCTCCTTCACCGGCGATCGCTGGGACACGTGGAATCCCCTCCCCGCCTCGCCTTTCTCCGCCGGACTCACCGGCACCGGCGGCTACGTCTGGCCGAACGACCCGAGCATCTCGCCGCTCCACGCCGACGCCTACCAGTCGATGGCCGAGGGCATGTATGAGATCGCGTATTTCTATCGCGTCACGATGGACAGCAACGCCGAGTGCTTCCTCGGCATGAACCAGCTCAACACCCAGGGCATGCGCAACCTCGTCATGACCCGCGTGAACATGTCGGTGAACAGCATCTACCCGCAGAACTACGACTCCGCCTCGATCTACCTCGGCACCACCACCGAGACCGGCGGCGGTTGGGGCACCAACGGCTTCCCCGTCACCCTCGATCGCGTCTATATCAAACCCCGTGCCGGCCGCGGCGTCGTCCAAGCCGTTTGGCCCGGCGCCGGCTCCACCCGCGGCGGCGTGCCCGTCGGCGCCCTCAGCGACGACGGCGGCGCGACCGCCTACTGGCCCGCCGCGCTCGGCGTCACCGGCGTCGTGACGAAGTCCACCCACGTCAACGGCTACCCGCTCGAGCCCGGCTACACCAACCGCGACTACGCCAGCCTCTCCGGCTCCAACGCCCCCGGCCTCAACTACGTCTCGCCCGGCTACTCCTCCGACGCCGTGCAACCGCTCGCGATGAGCACCATCACCGGTGCCCCCGCGCTCACCACGATCAACGTCGCCTCGTCCTCCGCCGTCGGCACGCTCGTCACCCGCCTCGACGTGAACTTCACCGGCGCCGGCCACATCATCGACCTCGCCCTCACCGATCCCTCCGGCCGCTTCGGGATCGACGCCAACAACAAGCGCAACGTCGTCGTGAAGACCGCCCTCGCCTCCGGTTCCTACCCCGTCACCGCCGTGGCCACCCAACAGGGCAACACCTCCAACCAGATCACGAAGAACTTCACCATCGTCGTTCCCTGATCCACTGACCGCCCGATACCGTTTCACATCCCGTCATATCAAAACCCGGAGGACTGCGATCCTTGTAGGCCAGGCCGCTGGCCTGGCTGCCCGACCAGCGGTCGGGCCTACATCGCCGCGGAGTTTTGATACGTTTGAATGCGAAATGGCATGATCCTTCACACGAAGCGTCGTATCGATCTAGTCGATACGCCGCTTTTTTTCGGTTGGTAGGGCGGGACCGCCGGGCCCGCCGCGTCGCCGCTCCGCTATTCGCCGCTCCACCACGACGGGCTCAGAGAGTCACGTCGCCCTGTCGTAGGCCGCGAGCGACACCACATGAACCGGCGGCTGCCCCGCCAGCACACGCGCGAGATTCTCCATCAACCGCTCGCCCGCGCGCAGCGCCTCGTCGTCGGTCGGTCCCGCGAGGTGCGGCTGCAAAAACGCCTCGTCCAACCCGCGTAGCGGCGATTCCGGCGGCAGCGGTTCCTCCCGATACACATCCAGCCCAAGCCGCAGTCCCCGCTCCGCCGCCACCCTCGCCAACGCCGCCTCGTCCGCCACCAAGCCGCCGCGCGCCACGTTCACGAAGACCGCCCCCTCCGGCAGCAAACGCAGCCGCCGCTCGTCCACCGAGCCGGCCGTCGCGGGGGTGAGCCCTTCCGCTTCGATCAAAATTTCGCTGTTCGAAAACAACACGTCCAACGAGTCCGCGTGCCGCACCCCAAACGCCGCGTAGTCCTCCGCCGACACTCCCTCGCTGTAAGCCGCGATCTCCACGCCGAAGGGCCGGAGCAGCGGCACCAGCGCCCGCGCCACCGAGCCGAAACCATGGATGCCCACCCGTCGCCCGAAGAGAGTGCGCGTGCCATGCGGCAGCGCCGACCATGCGCGCGAATCGTTCGCCACGAGCTTCACGTAGTGCGGCGTGCGCCGCAGCGCGCACAACACCAGGTGCAGCGCCGCCTCCGCCACCGTGCGCCCGGGCAGATCCCCCCAGTTGCTCACCACCACGCCGCGCTCCAACAGGCTCCGCGGCACGAGACCACGCACCGAACCCGCCACGTGACACACCGCGCGCAACGCGCCGGGCTCCTCCGGCAAGCGCGGCGTCACCCATCCGCTCACCACGATCTCGATCTTCTCCGCGCGCAGCCACTCCGCCCACGCCTCTCCGCCCAGCTCCGAAGGCCAGGCGCGCAAACCCGGCAGCATCGCCTCGAGACGCGCCCGCGCCTCGCCGGGAAAGAATCGCGCAAACTCCGCCTCGTTGAGCGCGATCACAGCAGGCGGCGGCGCGGGCTCTTTTTTGACGGCTTCCTGACTGGAGGACAATTCGGCACGCATGAACGCGGACCTAGCGCGCGGTGCGCTCCGCGAACAAGCCCCGTGCGAGTCGATTGGTTGAAACGACGGCGTCTTGTGCCGCTCTCGACATGGCACACCGTTTGGCCCGATGCCGCTTTCGTTGCCCCGCCGACTTTTCCTCGCGCTCTTCTTTTTGCTGTGCGCGCTCACCCACGCACAGGCCGCGTCCGTCTTCACGCAGGCCGTGATTGACGAGGCCGCCGCGTGCAAACTCGTGCGCTGGGGTTTCGGGCCGAAGGTCGACACCGAGTTTTCCTCGTTCAACACGCTGCACGACAGCCGTGCGATGTATTACCTCGCCCTCGTCGCGCGTCTCGACCCCGAGGCCCGCGCCAGCGACGGCACCGAGCCCGCCGCGCGCGCCCTCGAGCACGTCCGCCACGTCATCGCCGGCGGCAACGAACCCATGGCCCGCGGCGTCATCGCCGGCTGGGCCGACAATCCCCTCGCGCAAACCCTCGCGCTCGTGCGCCGCACGCCCGCGCTCTGGGATCGCCTGAACGCCGACGAACGTGAGCGTTGCGACTGGCTCATGCGCGCCCTCGCCGCCGCCGGCAACTACTGCCACAACCAAGCCGCCTACATCAAACGCGACATCCCGCAGGCCGAGGCCTGGGGCAAGGCCTGGAACGCCAACCACGTCGAGGGCTACGTCGGTGTGATGATCGCCGCCTGGCACTACTTCGGCGGCGCCGACGCGGTGAACGCCGAGCTCGCCTCCTTCGACTACGACCGCTGGCTCGGCGAGTTTCGCCGCCTAGGTTTCAACCACATCGCCGGCTGCTGGGAGATGGCCGGCAAGAAGCTGCTCGAGGACGGCGGCCGCGACGCCGGCGGCGGTTACGCGGCCGGCATGCGCCCGCCGTTTGTCTATCAGCGCATCGAGCGCCCGCCCGGTCTCGATCCTTGGTCGCGCGCCGATCTTCTCGGCGAGACGCGCGTGCCCTACGAGCCGATGGCCCTGCTCGGCGCGCTCGTGCACCGCATGTGGCCCTACATCGTCGTGAGCGAGTTTCGTATCGACGAAACCCTTACGGCCCGCACCGCCGACGGCTCGCGCAGCCCCTACGAGGGCCGCTGGGGAATGGGATACGAGTTCATGTCCTGGGACGCCGGCGGCGCGCGCAGCGACGCGGGCTACGTCTACGAGGGTTTTTTCAACGAGGTGCTCACCCGCGCGACCATGGAGGCTCTCGGCACCTGGCCCGCCCAACCGACCGACGAGACCAACCGCCTCCACGCCGCGATGTTCGTCGGCGGCGCCGATCTCCTCTACAAGATGGATGTCGGCTGGCACGGGAAGAAGAACGGCAAGCCCTCCTTCCAAGGCGTGTCGCCCAGGGGCAAGATGGGTTTCAATTTCGTGCGCGACATCTTCGAGCGTCTCCAGAGCCACGACTCCGCACCCGCGATCGACACCCCGCCCGCAGATCAATCCGCGATCGTCGGAGAACGCGTCGTGCTCCGCGTGCTCGGTGGCGCCCAGCCCGCGCCGAACATCCGCTGGTTCAAAAACGGGAAACTCGTGCCCGACGCGACCGGCCTCGAACTCGTGTTCCCCGCGGTCACTCCGGAAGACGCGGGCGTTTATACCGTCTCGCTCGAAAACGCTCTCGGCCGCGTCGAGACCTCGCCCGCCCAACTCACCGTTCGTCCCCGCTCCTGACCACTTTAATCATGAAGATCCCACGTCTGCTCGCCCTCTTTCCGCTCCTCGCTCTCGCCGCCTGGCACGCGCCGCTTCGCGCCAGCGATCCCCAGCTTGTTCCCGTTCTCGAAAACGGCGACTTCGAGGACGGCCAGATGGGATGGAAGCTGATCGGCGCGCCCGCGACCTCCGCGACGATCAACGGCGCGGCCGCACGCAACGGCCGCTTCGGCCTCACCATCACCGACAACTCCACCGAAGGCTTCGCGCGCGCCGAGAGCAAGCAACTCCCCACCGCACCCGGCCGTCGTTACAAACTCACCTTCTGGACCCGCACCCAGAGCGAAGGCACTTACGGCGGCATCTCGGTGCGCTTCCTCGACGCCGCCGGGGCGACCGTCGGCGAGCCCAAATCCACGCACGCCCAGGCCATCAACACAGAGGGCCAATGGCAACCTTTCGACCTCACCGTCACCGCTCCGTCCGGCGCCGCCTCGGTCAAACTGCTGATCCACACCTACTCGAAACAGGAGGGCGTGCTAGACGTGGACGATGTCGTTTTCTCCGAAATCGACGGCGCCCTCCCTCCCTCCGCCTCCACCGAGGCACCGACCGCCACAGCACCCGCTACATCCGCCGCCGTTCCGACAGACGGCGCCCGTGGACTCTACATCGTCATCAAGGTCGACGACCTCATTGCCGCTCCCGGTGGCGTGCCTCCGCGGTGGGAGAGGTTCGTCTCCTATCTTCGCGAGCGGCGAATCAAGTCGGCCGTCGGCATCATCACCCAATCCCTCGAGGCCGATAATCCGGCCTTTTTTTCTTGGATCAAGGACGCGCACGCGAGCGGCCTCGTCGAGTTCTGGCACCACGGCCACACGCATCGCCAGTGGAAGGATAACGGCGCCGACGTCTTCGAGTTCAAGGGCCCCGCGTATGAGGATCAGCGCGCCAACTTCGTCCTCGGCCAGCGCCTCGCCCGCGAACGACTGGGCTTTGCTTTCGCCACCTTCGGCGCGCCCTTCAACCTCACCGATGCCGCCACCGTTCGCGTTCTCTCCGAGGATTCCGACATCGTCGTCTGGCTCTACGGCGACAAGGTCGCGAACGCCGGCAAGGTCGTGCTCGATCGCGACTGGGGCGTGAACATCGAGAACCCGATCTTCGTGCCCAGCCTGGAAAAATTCGCCGCCGGCTACGCCGCCACCTCGGCCTCGCGCCGATACTACGTCATCCAAGGGCACCCCGCGCAGTGGGACGACGCGCGCTTCGCGGAGTTTACGCGCATCGTCGATTTTCTTGTCGCGCACGAAGCCCGCTTCGTCACGCCGGCCGAACTCGCCCGGGCGCTCGGTTCCTGAGCCTTTCCCGGCTTCTCGTTTCACTCCGCCGCTTGTTTCCGCGTCTCCGCCGAAACGTATCTTTTTATCGATACGCACCGCCGTCGGTTCACGACGGCGGTGACGTTCACCCAGGCGCCACGTAGCCCTTCGGTCCGCCCAGCGCCATCCAGCGCCGGTGCACCACCAGCAGCGCGCCGAAGGCCAGGAATGCGAGCCCCGCGCCGGCGAGAAAGGTGTGGCGATACACATGCCCGGTCAGGTCGAGATAACGCCCCATCAAAGGCGGCAATACCGCGAATCCGCCCGCGGCGACCAGGCCCGCCGCCGAGGCGAATTGCGCGAACTTCTCCCGCGGATAGAGCCGTTGCCCGATCGAGGCTGTCGCCGTGAAATACACGCCCGACAGGACGCCATGCGCCACGAAGGCGACCGCGAAACTTCGCGCATCGTCCGCCGCCAGCCCCGCCCAGAGCGCCATCGCCCCGTAGAGCGCAATGGAGATGATGCCGAGCCGCAGCGGGTGCAGCAGATCGGCCAGCCAGCCGAGGAAAAACGACATGACGAACGAGATCGTGAACACCAAGGAGAGGTATTTGCCGTAGGCGTCCATGCTCATGCCGACGGACTTCGCGTAGAAGACGCCGAAGGTGTTGACCGGCCCGAATGAGATCATCGCCAGCGTCGTCGCGGCGAAGATCCAAAGGTAGTGACTGTTGGCGAAACACTCGCGCGCATAGGCCACGGCGCCCGCTGCGAAATCTTTAAGCACCGACGCGCCATCGCCCGTCGCAGGCGGCGGCGGCGGATACTCGCCCTCCTTCACCCGCAAGCACATCAGCGTGAAGCCGCCGCCGTAGATCACGCCCACGCCGCCGAAGATCCAGAAGGCGTATTCCTCCGCGTGCCCCATCAGCCAAAAGTTGAACACGACGCCGGCCGCCAAACTCACCGCGCGAAACAGCCCGAAGAACCGCCCGATCACCTCCTGCGGCACGACGTCGTTGATGAGCCCGCCGAGCACGGCGTTCGCCACCACGCTCGCGATCTCGAACACCGTCCAAAACAGCCCGAACGAGATCAGCACGCAGGCCGATTCGCCCGGCGACCTGGCGCCGAGCCAAGCGTGCAACAGCGCCCCGAGCCGCGGCGTGAAGGCCAGTCCGACCATCGAGAGCGCGGCGATCGGCGTCGGGATCAGCAGATACGGGATCCGCCGCCCCCAACGCCCGCGATGCCGATCCGAGCGCACGCTGACGATCGGGCCGAGCACCATGCCGAGCGCGGCGGGCAGGGAACCGACGAGCAAGCCCACGATCATGTCGGTCGCCTCGAATTTTTTGAGGAACAACTGCGCCACCGGCACGACCGAACGTTCCTTCAGCCACCACGCGAAATCGCCCCATAACAACCAGGCGAAAAGCGCGACGAGTCCGGCCGTCGTGTAGGTCAGCGTGCCCGCCCGCCACACACGTTGGCCGGAGAACGGAGAGCGGGAGGGTGAGGAGGAAGCGGCCATGAGAACATAGCAGCCCTACACCTCCTGCGTCCTCGTGCAGCTCGCCGCGCCGGCCAACCGGTTGAAATCATCTCCCGGAAGCGCCTCCGGCCAGGATCAACCCGAATACACGGGACTCCCCTCGCACCGGATGTAATCAAAATCCGGATACATATTCCATTCCGAATGTCAGCCTTCCTCGGAAAGCTTCAGCACGGCGCGCACCTCGGAGATCAGGCGGCGCACCTCGGAGAGGATGTCCTCGATCTCCTCGCGCGCCTCGCGTCGCCACTCGGCGTCGGCGAGATCCTGTTCGTCGGCGACGTCGAGACCGCCGAGCGCGTCGCGCAGGTGGCCGCGCGCCTTCTTCAGGCGCGTGAGCGTGGAGCCCGCGCAGAGCGGGTCGGGCGGCCAGTCGGAGGCGTCGTCCAAGGTGCCGAGCGCGCCCGCGAGTTTGCCGCCGGCGATCATCACGCCGTCCATGACCGCGCGGAGCGGATGCTCCTCGATGTCGTCGTCGCCCAGCCAGCCGCGCGCGTGCGACTGGTCGCGGAGGCGATGCGTGAGCGCGTTGCAGCGCTCGACCAAGGGGTGCCAACGCTCGTCGCGAAAACCCTCGTCGTTCCACGCGTCCGCCGCGGACGCATCAAGCGCCTCCTCCGCGGCCGCGTTCATTTCCGCGATCCATTCCGCGCGTTCCGCCTCCTCCTCGGGACTGAGCGGCGCCGGATCGGGCTCGCCGCGCTCGCGACGCAAACGGGCGCGTTCCTCGTCCATGACCTGCGCAAGGTCCGGATCACGCCCCGCGGCGCGCTCCCGCTCCATCCGCGCCTGCACCCGGTCCAGCAACAAATCCATGCGCGCCTGTTCGGCGTCGGCGGCGGCCTCGGCCGCGCTTTGAGGCGTATCGTCTTCGTCCGGATCTTCCGGCGTTTCGAGGGACGACATTGAAATCGCCTCGGCCATGCGTTCGATCGACTCGCGGGCCGCGTGTTCGTTCGCCTCACGTTGCGCGCGCTCTTCGGCGGCGCTCATGCGCCAGGCCGCGTCGGGATCGATTTCGATCCGGTAGGCCGCGGACTCGATCACCACGCGCCCGTTTTGCTCTCCATGCCACTCCAGATAGAGGCTGTTGCCCCAATGCCAGGGGAAGCGCTTGCCCGCGCGCACAAGCCGCAGCACCTCCTCCATCGGACAATCCGGCACCTTCACGCGCCGCGAGGCGGTGATGTCGCCGACCACTCCGCGCTGCACGGTCGCGAAACCCGCCAAGGCGTCCGACGCTCCGGGCTTCGGCCCGGGATTGGTGAAGCGGATAAAATGGCCGGCCACGTCCCGCCAGGCGTCGCCGCGAAGATCGAGGATCACCGGCTCTGCACGGCCAAGGAACCACAAACGGCCCGTCACGCGACCGCGCACACGGTTGTCGATCTCGCCTCGAACCAGTTGTTCGTCGATGCGCCAAGCCATGCCCTTACTTTGCGCGTCCGGCGAGTCTCGCGCCAGTCCGCAATACGCGGCCGGGCCCCGTTTGACCTTGCCCGAACGACTCCCTTGGCTCCCCTCCCCCCGCGCCATGACCGTCCCCTCCCTCACCGCCCCTGCCTGGCGTCCCGCCAAACTCGCCGATGCACCAATCGTGCTTAAGCTGATGCAGGCCTTCTACGCCGAGGAAGGCATCGTCTTCGACGGCGCGACGCAGGGCCGGGCGCTCGACGCACTGCTCGGCGATCCCGCGTTGGGCGAGGTTTTCCTGCTTCAGCCGACGGAGCCGGACAAAACCGCGCACGCCTTCGGGCACCTGGTCCTCACCCGCGGGCACAGTTTGGAGTTCGGCGGCCGCTTCCTCCTCCTGGATGAACTCTATCTCGTTCCCGAGCTGCGCGGCCGCGGCGAAGGCACACGCGCGATCGCCTTCGCCGCCGATCATGCCCGCCGAAGCGGCGCGCACGCGCTGCGTCTTGAGGTTTCCCGGCACAATCCACGCGCCCAGGCGACCTATCTCCGCGCGGGGTTTGTCCCGGAAACACGCGATCTCATGACCCTCCGCCTCGACTGAGCACCCGACGTTTTCGTCATGTGCCGTGGCGCCGACCAAGCAAAAGGCTCGACCTCGCCCCCGGCTCCACTCGAAGTTTTCCACGCTTCTCGCCCCATCGCGCGGAGTTCCAAGCGGGCCTATAGCTCAATGGTCAGAGCAGGGGACTCATAATCCCTTGGTTCTGGGTTCGAATCCCAGTGGGCCCACCATGAGCGGGGAGGCATCAGGCAAGACCCTGATAATCAGCGGGTTATTTATGAGACGAGCAGTAAACCATCAGGACGCTGATGTCCGCCGGATTTACTCCGCTGATTCGGCTCGCCTGCCCAAGCGTGACCGGACGCGCCTCGGCCAATTTGGCACGACTCTCGGCGCGAAGTCCGCGCACGGTTGTATAATCGATATCCGGCGGGAGCTTGATTTTCTCGATATCGGCCAAGCGGGCAATCTGCCGCTCTTCTCGAGCCAAGTAGCCGGCATAGGTGACCCGATAATCCACTTCGGCTCGATCCGCCGGCGACAACTCCCCCGCCTCGGGTATATGGGCGATCAACGCTCGCCACGCCGCCGGAAGAGAGCCCGCATTCGGCGGGGTGGAAAACGTCACCGTCCCATCGGAACCGGCTCCTGTTGAGCAAGTGGCTCCCCCACCCTCCCCCGCGCCAGCCTTGGGCTGCGCGCTATGCAGGCGACGGAGATGATCGGCCCAAGTTCCGATTCCCAAGCCGGCCGAAGATGGAAGCCGCGTCTCCTCCAATCGGGCAATCCACTGCCGGATGCGTTGCGCCTTCTCTTCGATACGCGCCAAACGAGAAGGCGAGAGCAGGCCGCAGGCGCGGGCGTGATGGATAAGTCGCAACTCCGAGCTGCCGTGATTGAAAAGGAGCCGATGCTCGGCCCGGCTGGTAAACATACGATAGGGCTCCCGTGTGCCCTTGGTGACGAGATCATCGATCAAGACCCCGATATAGCCCTCGTGCCGGGCGATCACCAAAGGCGCCTCTCCCCTGCCCTTGCGGGCGGCGTTCACGCCCGCGATCAGGCCTTGGCACGCCGCCTCTTCGTAGCCCGAAGTGCCATTGATCTGACCGGCAAAAAATAGGTTTTCCACCTTCCGCGACTCGAGCGACGGAAACAACTGGGTGGGCGGCGCAAAGTCGTATTCGACCGCGTAGGCCGGGCGCAGCAGCTCCGCACGTTCCAATCCCGGGATACTCCGAACCATTTCCACCTGCACCGCGAAAGGCAGCGACGTCGAAAGGCCGTTGATATAAAACTCATTTGTCGCCCTGCCCTCCGGTTCGAGGAAAAGCTGATGGCGCGGCTTGTCCGCGAAACGCACGAACTTGTCCTCGATCGAAGGACAATACCGAGGCCCCACCCCCTCGATCTCGCCCGAATACATCGCGGAAAGATGCAGATTGTCGCGAACGAGACGGGAGGTGCGCTCGGTGGTATAGGTTATCCAGCACGGCACTTGGTCGCGTCCCGGATCCCACCCCAGACGCTCTTCCCGCAACCCCGAAGGCCGGCCCGGCGCCTCGGGCAAGGAATGTTCCACGTGGAACAACGCCTGCGGATCCCGGGTGTCGTGGAACGCGAACAGCGTTGGCACCGGATCCCCATATTGCGGCTCCATCTTGGAGAAATCGATGGATCGCCCGAGAATACGCGGAGGAGTGCCGGTCTTTAGCCGCTGAAGCTCAATTCCGGCCTCCAGAAAGCTGGCCGAAAGGGTCTTCGCGGAGAAATCGCCGAGCCGGCCCCCTTCATTCTTGTTTTGGCCGATATGCATGAGGCCGCGCAGGAAAGTGCCGGTCGTCACCACCACGGTCCGCCCGCGGAAGTCGAGATCGAGATTGGTGCGCACCCCGAGCACCCGGCGCATTCCACCGGAGCCTTCGCCGAAGATCAGACCCGTAACCGTGGCTTGGAACAGGTGCAGGTCGGGCTGAAGCTCGAGGGTGTGTTTGAGCCGAAATTGGTAGGCCTTCTTGTCGCATTGCGCCCGCGGCGACTGGACCGCGGGGCCCTTGGATTCATTCAAAAGGCGAAATTGGATCCCGGTGAGGTCGGTGTTGATCGCCATCTCTCCCCCCAACGCATCGATTTCCCGAACGATCTGCCCCTTGGCCTGGCCACCGATAGCCGGATTGCAGGACATCTGCGCCACGGTATCGAGATTGCCCGTGAGCAACAAGGTGCGGGCTCCTGTCCGGGCGGCCGCCAAAGCGGCCTCACAACCGGCGTGGCCGGCTCCACAGACAATGACATCAAAAAGCTGATCGAAAGAGGCGGACATGAGTCGGCGGATAGCCGCAAGAACGCACGGAAAGCGCAAAAAAGAAAACCACGCAGAAAGCGCCGGCGCCACCGCACCTCCCGCCCGGTCCTTACGGCATCACGCCCAATCGGCAATCGCCGCTACTTCCCGATACAGAAGGTCGCGAAAAGCGAGTCCAACATCCGCTCGTTGTCGATGCGGCCGGCGATCTCGCCGAGCGCATCCATCGCCGCACGCAAATCGGCCGAGACAAGTTCAATCGGGGAGGGTGGGGCGGCTCGAAGCCCATCCAGCGCAGCCTGCAAGCTCGCCTCGGCTCGCCGCAAGGCGTCGGCGTGACGGGCGTTCACCGCCAACTGCTCCTCCGCGGCCAAGGCCGGGGCGAAGGAATCCGCACGCGCCACGATCGCCGCACGCAGTTCCTCCAATCCAGCGCCCGTCCGGGCCGACACATAGACCTGCGGCAAGAGCGACCCGAGGAGCGGGGGAGCGGGCAAAAGATCCGCCTTGTTCAAAACCAGAAGCGTGTTGTCCGGCCGCAGATAGGGTGCCGTCTCCGCAGGCAGCTCGGGAAGAGGCTGGGTGCAGTCGACCACCCACAGCACCAAGTCGGCCTCGGCCAAACGCTCAAGGGACTTCTCGATGCCCAGACGCTCGATTTCACCGGGTGTGGAGTTGAGGCCCGCCGTATCGATCAAACGCAGCAGATGGGGACCGATTTGCATCGGCTCTTCCAAAAAATCCCGCGTCGTTCCCGGCTCCGCGCTCACCAAGGCGCGTTCGCGTCCCACGAGGGCGTTGAGCAGGCTGCTTTTGCCTACATTGGGAACACCGAGGAGCACGGTCTTCAGCCCCTCGCGCAACAGGTCTCCGTAGCGATGAGTGGCGAGCAGACGATTTGTTCCACGTAGAACATCCGCGATGCGGTCGACCACTTGGCCGCGATCTTCGGGGGGAAGGTCTTCATCGGGAAAATCGATATAGGCTTCGATTCGCGCCAAGGCCTCGAGAACCCGTTCGATCAAACCTTCCAGATGCCGTCCCAGCGCGCCCTGCAGTTGTCGCTGCGCGGCGGCCAAGGCCCGTTCACTGCGGGCATGGATCAGATCCATCACCGCTTCGGCCTGAGTCAGCTCGATCCGGCCGGCCAAGAACGCCCGGCGCGTAAATTCACCCGGTTCGGCGGCCCGACAGCCGCGAGCAAAGAGATCCGCCAGTATGAGCTGCACGATGAGCGGATTCCCATGCGGCGTAAGCTCCAGCACATCTTCGCCGGTCGATGTCTTCGGCCCAGGAAAAAAGGTCCAAACCAAGTCATCCAAAACACGGCCATCCACCCCGTGGTAGAGACCATGCATCGCCCGTCGCTCGGGTAGGGCGGGGGACTCGCGGCGGAAAATCTCCTTGGCCAAATCCCGGCACGCCAGGCCACTCACCCGCACCAAAGCAAGCGCCGAGGTGCCTGTCGGCGTCGCCAAAGCGGCGATCGTATCCGTTGCGGAAAAGTCCATCGTCGCTCCCGCTGCCTCAGTGTCCCGCCCCAGCCAAGCTCAAGCTCGCCAAGGCCTGTTGTATCGGAATCGGATGCCGTTGACGATCCAGAAATACGTTAACTTCCTCGTATCCAACGTCTTTTAGTGTCTCCAGCGCCGTTACGAAACGATCGGCGACCCGTTCCGGCCGATGCGCGTCGGCGCCGACGACAACAGGGATCCCGCGTTCCCGCATGAGACGAAGCTGCGATTCGCCCGGGTTCATCTCCGGAAGCGCCTTCAACAACCCGCTGGTGTTGAGCTCCATCGCCACACCGGTCGCGGCGATACGGTCGAGCGCCTTTTCGATGAAGGGTTGGATGCGCGGGAAATGCCAGTCGATCGGCGACTCGTTTTTCACGAGATCGGGGTGGGCGAGGGTGTCGAAGAGTCCTGTTTCAGCCGCCTGCGCAAGGTGGTCGTAGTAAAGCTGCTGATACGCGAAAACGTCGCCCGTAAAATACCGCTCGCGATAAAACCCGACCTGGTAGTGCACGCTGCCGAGCACATGGTGAAGCGGAGCGCGCCGGTGGAGTTTCTCCAGCCAAGGCTCCACCCCCGGGAAAAAGTCGCTTTCCAAGCCGAGGCGGACGTCGAGTCGCCCGGCATAGGCCTGCCGCGCCCGGTCGACCATCGCGACGTAGGTGTCGAATTCAGCGTCGGTCATCCGAACGTCGGCCGACCAGCCGTTGGGCAGCGGCGCGTGACAGGTGAAAATGATGCCGCGCAACCCGCGCAGCAGCGCGATCTCGCAATACGCCTCCGGCTCGCCCACGGCGTGTTTGCAGAGCGGAGTGTGACAGTGGGATTCGTAGAGGATCGGTGCGGACGAGACGGGCATGGGAACGCCCAAGATGGGCCACCCGCGCCGTCCGGCGCAAACCGAAGAGGCAGGTATCCGCCCTTGCCGCGAAATCCGCGGCCGGCCGTCCTCCGCCTCAGCGGGCGCGGATCAACAACAGGGCCCGGTCGTCGTGTCGCGGAGCCAGCGTGCAGAACTGCCGCAGATAGCGGTTCACGCGCCGCAGGATCTCGGCAAGCGGCTCCTTCTGGTGACGCCGCAGACTGTCCGCGAGGCGATCGCGGCCAAACTCGTCGCCGGCCGCGTTGCAGGCCTCGTTGATGCCGTCGGTGTAGAGCGCGAGCAGGTCGCCGGCGGCGAGCACCACGCGTCCTTCGTCGAGGGTCGCCTCGAAGAGCTCGTCCGGCGCCATGCCGAGGGCCATGCCGCCGTCGCCGAGCAACACCGGCGCTCCGCCTCCCTCGCGGAGCAGCAACGCGGGCTCGTGGCCGGCGCGGCAGAAACGCAGGGCGAGCGTATCCAAGTTTAGGATACCGTAGAAGAGCGTGATATACATGCCCGGCGGCATGTCGGGCTGGAGGGCGCGGTTCACGCGTCGGAGCACCGCCGCTGGCGAAAGTTCGCCGGGCGCGCAGAGGCGCAGGCTCGCGCGGCAGGCCGCCATCATCAACGCGGCCGGGGCGCCCTTGCCGGACACGTCGGCGATCACGAAACCGTGGTGGCGCTCGTCCACCGGCAGCACGTCGTAGTAGTCGCCGCCGAGCTGCTGGGAGGGCTGGGAAAGCACCTCGACCTCGATGCGTCCGAGGGGCGGGAACCGGCTGGGCAGGAGATGCTGCTGCACGTCGCGGGCGAGCGCGAGTTCGCGTTCCTGCGCCTCGCGCGCGCCGGCCTCGGCGGCCTTGCGCGCGGTGACGTCGGTGATGAGCCCCTCGTGGTGCGTCACCCGTCCGTTTTCGTCGACACGCACGATCGTGTGGTCGTCGACCCAGCGCACCGAGCCGTCGGCGCATTGGATGCGGTATTCCTGGTTGTATTCGAGATGTCCCGCCGCGGCGTGCGCGTCGACCTCGGCGCCCACGCGTTCGCGATCGTCGGGATGCGTGATGTCGCGGAAGCTGATGCGCCGGGAGATGAGGTCCTCGGGCGAGTAACCGAACTGGCGCACGCTCGCGGAGACGAACTCCACGGGCCAGTTGCCGCCCTCCGCACGCCAGAGCACGACGACGGAAGGCGAACGGTCCACGATGCGCGCCATCTCCTCGAGCCGGGCGAGGGCGGTTCGCAGCTCCTGTTGCGCCTCGCGTCGGATCGAGATGTCGCGACCGACGCCGAAGAAGGCGCGGCGCTTGTCGCGGTCGGTGTAGGCGGAGCCGGTGGAGGCGTGCCAGATCCAGCGGCCGTCGCGGTGGCGGGCGCGGTATTCGATCCCGTCGCCGTCGCCGCCGGTTTCGAGCGTGCGCGCGAAAAACGCGTCCCACATGGCGACGTCGTCCGGATGGATGAAATCGCGAAAGAACGAACCGAGCACCTCGTCCACCGGATGCCCGAGCTTGGCCGTCCAGGCCTGCGAGACGAACTTCACCCGGCCTTCGGGCGTCAGGGCGTAGAGGATCTCGCTCGCGGTTTGGATGTAGGTGCGCCACCGCGCCTCGGTGCGTCGCAACTCGTCCTCGGCGAACCGTCGCGCGGTGATGTCCTCGAGCATCGCGAAGTGATGCGTCACGCGTCCGGTGGTCGGCGACCGCACCACGACCACGGTGAGTATGCCCCAGACGATGCGCCCGTCGGGGTGAAGGTAGCGCTTTTCAATCGTGAAGGAGTCCCGTTTGCCGGCGTAGATCTCGGCGTTCATCTCGTCCTGCCGCTTCCAATCCTCCGGATGGGTGACGCGCTGGACGTTGCGGATGTCGGCCGCCTCCTCGGGAGTGAGGCCGATGAGTTCGCAGAAGCGTTTGTTGACGTGGTTGACGCCGGCGTTGCCGTGCTCGTCGACCTCGCGCCAGCTCAGGCCGATGGGCGAATGGTCGAACAGGAGCTGAAGCTCGCGCGTCTTCTGGGTGAGCTGGCGCTCGACGTTGATCAACCGGGTGACGTCGGTGCGGATCGAAAGATAGCCGAGCCGGCGTCCGCCGAGCCCGAGCAGCGGGATGATCGTCGAGTGAACCCAATACAAGCGCCCGTCCTTGGCGCGGTTGCAAATCGTTCCGCGCCAGGTTTCGCCGGCGAGGATCGTTTTCCAGAGTTCGACGTAATAGGAGTCGGGATGATGCCCGGATTTGAGGATGCGGTGCGTCTGTCCGATCAGCTCCTCCTCGGAATAGCCGGAAATTTCGCAGAAATTCCGGTTCACATAACGGATCACGCCTTCCGGATCGGTGAGCGCGACGATCGCGTGGTCGTCGAGACCCCGGCGAAGCCACGCCAACAACATGGGTTCATAACAATCGAGCGTGCTGTCCAAGGACATCGCGGTGGCTTCGGGCATGGCGGGAAGGAGGCCTTAGGAAGCACGCCGCGGGCCGCGGCTCAACCCTTGAGAGCACCTGCCGCGATTCCGCCGACCAACTGCCGTTGAAGCAGCACGTAAACCAGGAGGATGGGCACCGTCACGACGACCAGGCCCGCGAAGAGCCGGGCCTGGTCGCCGCCATATTGCGCGGTGATGGCGAGATTCGCGAGGCCCAGCGGCAGGGTGCGCGCCTCGCCCGAACCTCCGCCCACCAGCATGAAGGCGAAAAAATATTCCTTCCAGATGCCGATGAACTGGAAGATCGCCACCGTCACGAGACCCGGTCGGGCGAGCGGCAACATCACGCGTCGAAACGCGGCGAACTCCCCGCAGCCGTCGACCACCGCCGCCTCGTAAAGCGTGCGCGGCAGGCTGCGAAAGAAACCCGCAAGGATGAACACCGCGAAAGGCAGGCCGTTGGCGGTGTAGACGAGGATCAGCCCGAGTCGCGAATCCAGCAGGCCCAGCGCGCGCAGCTCGAAGAACAGCGGCACCATCGCGAGCTGCGCGGGGATCATCAGCCCGGCCAGAAAAAGCAGGTGGGCGGCCCGGCCCAACGGCAGCCGGAAACGCGCGAGCGCGTAGGCCGCCGGCGCGCCGAGCGCGAGGATCAACACGACCGAGGCCGCCGTCACGAAGACGGAATTGAGAAACGCCTCGCCGAGTTGCGCGCCATGCCAGGCGCGCTCGTAGGCGCCGAAATCCGCCTCCGCCCAGACCGGCGGGGCGAGCGGGTCGCGCAGGATCGCCGTGTCGGATTTCACCGACGAATACGCCACCCAGACCATCGGCAGGAGGGTCCACGCCGCGTAGCCGAGCAACACGAGCGCGAGCAGGAGTCGCGAAACGCGAAAACCGGCTCGGGGCGGGGTGGGGGAGTCCGGACGCGAGAGGTTCACAACTCCACCGTCTCCTTTCGCGTCGCGCGCAGCACCGCGAGGCTCGCGATGAGCACCATCAGGAAAAGCAGCACCGCGATCGCCGCCGCGCGCCCGACCTGAAACTCCGTGAACAAGGTGCCGACCATGAAGGTGCCGAGCGTGTGCACGCCGGCCGAGGGATCCTGCGAGGTCAGCAACCACACCAGCTCGAAGGCGTTGAGGCCGCCGATGACCAGAAACACCGCCGAGATCACCAGCACCTCGCGTATCAGCGGAAGTGTTACGAGGAGGAACTGGCGCGGCTTCGAGGCGCCGTCGAGTTCGGCCGCCTCGTAGAGTTCGCTCGGCACCGCCTGCATCGCGGCGAGGTAGAGCACCAGGTTGAAGCCGCAGGCCATCCAGAGATAGATCGGCACGAGCGACCAATAGAGATTCGCCTGCGCCAGCCACGCGTGCCCGTGGAACGAGTGGAACCAGTTTTCCAGCGTGCGCGGTCCGCCCAACAACTCGACCAGGTCGCCGCAGGCGACGAGCGTGGCGTTCACCAGGCCGCTTGTCGGCTCGTAGGCCGCCAGCCAGATCAGGGCCGCCGCGATACCGCCGAGCAGATTCGGAAACAGCAGCACCACGCGCAGCGCGCCGGCGCCAAGTCCGCCACGATGGACATAAGCGGCCAGACCGAGCGCCACCGGCACCACGACCAGCGGCGGCACGAGCATGAGGAAAAGGTTGTTCCGCAGCGCCGACCAAAACACATCGCTCTCCAGGAGCAGCCAGCGGAAGTTGAAACGACCCGCCCAGCTCATCTCGCCAAACCCGTCCCAGCGCGTGAAGGCCCATGCGAAGGCCGCGAGTCCGGGCAACAGCACGAAGGCGGCATACAAACCGAAGGCCGGTCCGACGAAGCCGAGGCCCTTGCGCGCGCCGAGTCGGCCGAGCTGCTCAGTCGGAGCCGCGGACGGAACGGTCACACCGGCCCCTGCGCCCGGCCGCCGGCGCGACCAGCCGAGCCAAACGACGACCCCGAGCAGGACCGTGCCGAGCGCGGTCGCCTTCCAGAAGTGACGATTTTCCACGTGGTTGGGTCGCGCCGCACGGGCGCGTTCGACCGTCGCGGCGGCCTCGAGCTTTTCACCGAACTCCTCGGGCGTGATCCGTCCCGTCATCAGCAGGTAGCGCGCGTCGGTCAGCGCCTGCGAAAGGGTGGCCTGCGCGGCCGAGGCGGGCGACGGCGCCGCGTCGAAGGCCGCGCTCGCGGCGGCAAGAATCGCGGCGGTGTCGGCCATGCGCGGCGAGTAGTCGTCCGGCCCCGCCGCAAGCAACGCGGTCGGCGCGTCGGTCAGCGCGGCAAAGCGGCGGACCCGTTCGCGCGAGGTGAGAAAGCGGAAAAAGTCGACCGTGGCCCGTTCGCGCTCCGGATCGCCCGTGCGAAAAAGAAAGTAGTAGCCGCTCTGCGCCTGCACCGTATCCGCCGGAGTGATACCGTCCGGGAAGACGGGAAAATTCATCGCTCCCAGCTCGAAGTCGTCCGGCAGGCGCCCGCGCATCTCGTTCGCGAACCACGACGCGGAGAGCGTCATCGCGCAGCGTCCCTCGAGAAAGGCGAGTTGCGCGGCGGTGTGCGTCATGCCCTCCCAGCCGCGCACGAGATGGCGCGTCGAGACGCGTTGGAGCACCTCCGCGGCGCGCACGAAACGCGGATCGCTCCGCGCGCCCGGTTCGAGGGCGTGGTAGGCCGCGTATCCATCCGGCCCCACAAGGTTGTGGTGCGCCGCGCGCAGGATCGCGTCGCCGTAGCGCATCGTCACTCCGGGCAGCGAGAGCGGCGCGAGTCCGGTCGACTCGATCTTTTCGCAGAGCGCGAAAAACTCGTCCCAGGTGCGCGGCAGGTTCCAGCCGTGTTTCCGGAACAGCGCCTTGTCGTAGAAGATCGTCCAGATCGCGTGCGCGAAGGGCACGCCATGCACGCGCCCGTCCGCGGCGCCCCAACGCGCGAGCACGCCGGGCCGGAAGGTGTCGCGCCAGCGCGCGTCGCCCTCCCAGTTGGGGCCGTCGAGCGCGGGTCCGAGGTCGAGGATGCGTTCCGCCTCGACGAGACGCGGATATAGCAGGACGGCGTCGGTCGCGTCGGGGAAATCGCCGGCCATCACGCGCGTGCGGACCTTGTCGTTGATCCGGGGGTCGCCGTGCAGATGCACGCGCACGCCGGGCCGCAGTTTCTCGAATTCCCGCGCCGTCTCCTCGAAAAACTCCGCCCCGTAGCCGGCGACGAGCACGGGGATGTCGAGCGTCAGGACCCCGGGGGTTTTCCCCGAATACGTTTCCGCCCCGCGGGCACCGGCCGCGAACAGCAGGCAGAAAGCGAGAAGGAATCGGAGCGAAAACATGGGGCGACGCGACGGAACGGTGGTCAAGGTGGCTCGCGCGGAGAGGCGGCGGCAATGCGCAAACCGCTCTCATGGCGCCCCGCGGGCTCCGTCGCAGCCTTGCCTTGAGGCGACGCGACGGGTTGCTTGGCGGACCATGTTTCAGGTCACCTTCTCCGCCCAGGCGCTCGGCGAGCTGAAGAAGCTCGATCCGCTCGCACAGCTTTCCGCCATCGATCCGGTGGGCAAGCTGCGGCCCGAAGAACTCGCCCATCCCCGCGAACCGCTCGGTCGGTTCGTGCGCGCGGGGAAGACGCTTTACCGCCTTCGCGCCGGAGAATTGCGCTACTATTTCGAAGCGCAGGGCGAGGACACGCTCCACGTCGTCTACATCCTGCACCAACACTCGCTCGAGGACTTCCTCCTCCGCAATCGCCTTCCCGTCTCCGAAAGCCAGCTCGTCGAGCAGCACTCGAAATTCTGGAAATACCTCGAGACGCTCACGAAGTAGACCTTTCGTTTCCACCAACCCCGCCCGACGCCTCGTTAACCGGCGCGTCGCGGACCACATTTCCTCTTTTATTCGGACCTCTCCGTCACCCATGGCCTCCAACTCACGCCCGCCGCTTATTGACGAAGACTACGAACCGCCGCTCGACCCGGCCGAGGCCAGCCGGATCTATTTCCTGCCGAACCTCATGACCGCGGGAAATCTCTTCTGCGGTTTCGTCGCGGTGATCATGTGCATCCAAGCGCACTACGCGATGCGCGGTTCCGACGTCATCAGCATCGAGGCCGCCGACCTGTTCAAACGCGCGGTTTGGCTGATCTTCGGCGCGATGGCCTTCGACGCGCTCGACGGCCGCCTCGCCCGCATGGGAGGCAAGGAATCGTTCTTCGGCGCCGAATTCGATTCCCTCGCCGACGTCGTGTCCTTCGGTCTCGCGCCGGCCCTGATGGTGTTCTTCCTCATCCTGTCGCCGACGCAGGGTTATCCCCATTTCCGCGAAATCGGCTGGTTGCTCGGTTTCATCTACCTGCTTTGCGCGGCGATCCGTTTGGCGCGGTTCAACGTCATCACGCATCCGCTGCTGCAAAAACCCGGCGTCCGCTCGAACAAGGACTTCATCGGTCTCCCCGTGCCCGCAGCGGCCGGCACCGTGGCGGCGCTCGTGCTTTTCCTGCTCAACCTCGCCCAACACGACCGCTCGTTGCAACGCTGGGCCCTGATCCTTCCGGTCCTGATGCTGCTCATCGCCGTGTTGATGGTCAGCAAAGTGCGCTATCCCAGCGGCAAACAGATCGATTTTCAGACGAAAACGAAGCTCACGACGCTCATTCTCTACGTCATCGCGGCCGCCGCGGTCGTGGTTTACAAGGAATACGGCATGCTCGCCGCCTGCCTCGGTTACGTCTTCTACGGGCTCGCCCGACACCTTCGCCGTCCCCCGGAAGACACGAATTCGTCGATGTGAGCGACCTTGGGAACAAGTCTGCGAACAAAACCCAACAACCCGTTCGCTGGGCACAAGTCCCGCCTTGCCGGCCAAAATCCCACCCTTGTTCGCAAACCCGGCCGACCCCGTTTTCAGAGGAGAAACGGGGGGTTGTTACACTTGTTCGCAGGCCAGAAGAAGAGGTCTGACTTAAATTAAAGGAGAAGGAATAACGTCTGTCTTGGGCAAAACTCCCGCCAAACCCCGGCCCGCTTCCGTCCCTCCCGTCGTTTTTCCCCTTCCCTCGCGACCGCGCCCTTGTTCTCTCTAGCCCTTACATTTTTCACCAGAGCTCTAGACCGGCCAGACCCGCCCAGCCCAACGCCTTCGCCCCCATGAAATTCAAGATCAACCGCGACCACTTCAGCAACGGCCTTGCCCAGGTGCTCAACGTCGTCGGCTCCAAAGCCACGATGCCGATCCTCAGCAACGTGCTGATCGAGGCCGAAAAGGACGGCGTGACCCTCACGACGACCAATCTCGACCTCGGGATTCGCGCCAAGATCAAGGCCGAGGTGAAGGAAACCGGCGCCGTCACCCTTCCGGTCAAACGCCTCGCCGGCATCGTCCGCGAGCTGCCGCAGCTCGACGTCTCCTTCGACGCCGCGCCCAACCATCAGGTCAAGCTCACCTCCGGCGGTTCGATCTTCCGCATCATGGGCATCGGCAAGGACGAGTTTCCCCCGCTGCCCGACTTCGGCGACGACAAGACCTTCACCCTCGAGCAGGCCGAGCTCCTCGGCATGCTCAAGAGCGTCGCCTACGCGCAATCCACCGACGAGACGCGCTACATCCTCAACGGCGTGTATTTTAATTTCCGCGACGCGAAGCTCTCGCTCGTCGCCACCGACGGCCGCCGCCTCGCCCTCATCTCGAAGGAACTCGACGTGCCCGCCGAGAAGGCCGGCGCCATCATCCTTCCGGCCAAGACCGTCTCCGAGCTCCTCCGCATGCTCGACAAGGGCGAGAAGCTGAAGGTCTCCTTCAACGAGAGACGCGCCGCTTTCCAGATCAACGCCGACAACCCCGACAGCGGTCTCGTCGACTCGATCTACCTCTACAGCAAGGTCGTCGAGGGCAACTACCCGAACTACCAGCAGGTCATCCCGAAGGAGACCCACCAGCGCGTGAAGCTCGAGCGCGAGCTCTTCACCGAGTGCGTGCACCGCGCCGCCCTCGTCTGCTCCGACAAGAGCAACTCCGTGAAACTCAAGCTCAGCAGCAACCTCCTCGAGATCAGCGCGAGCAGCCCCGACTTCGGCGAGGCCCACGAAAGCATGGCGATCGCCTACAGCGGCCCCGACCTCCAGGTCGCCTTCAACCCCCAGTTCCTCATCGATCCGCTCCGCGCCCTCACGAAGGACGAGGTGTATTTCGAGCTGAAGGACGAGGTCAGCCCCGGCGTGATCAAGACGCTGGAAAACTTCGTCTGCGTGGTGATGCCCGTTCGTATCAGTTAACTCAATACGCATGCGCCGCCCGCGCGAAGGGCGGCGCCCCGGGCGGGCCCGCCGACTTTCCGGATCGAACCCCGCCGAATATCGGGTCCGGGTCTCGCCGGCTTTCCCGCTCCGTCCGCCGTGGACACCCCATTGATCACGCCGATCCTTTTCCTTCTTCCCGCGATGGTCGCGTCGCTGGTGCTGATGCGCGTGAACCAGCATTTCGCCTCGCCGACGCTCGCGATCGTGAACCGTTGGCTGCGCTGGATCGTGCTCGCCGGAGGATCCGCCGAGGCGATGTTGTATTTCGGCTGGAGCGAACGCCCCTTCGGGGTGCTCTTCGTCGCCTCGCTCATCGGCTGGTTTCTGCTCGAAAGCATCTACCACTGGGCGGCCATCCACGCGATGAGCGTCAGCCCGCTGCCGCTTTTCCCCCGTTTCACGCTGAACCGCGGTGGCGACGAGTGGCCGGTGCAAAGCCGCTTCATGCGACTGCGCGACCAAATCCGCGCCGCCGGTTTCAAGCATGTGCAGGCCCTGCGCGCGGAGATCGCGAGCGGGCTCCATGTCCGCTCCTCGTATTATCACGACGCCGAGGGCACCACGCGTCTGCAGGTCACGTTTCTTCCGCAGCCGATGGGCAACGTCACCGTCTGCCTGCATCTTGTGACGCAGACGGTGGACGGGCGCCGGATCGTGACGGACAACCACCATCTGCCCTTCGCCGGCTTCTATCCGGAGAACTGGCTCGTGGAGCGCCGTCCTTGGTGCCGGTCTTTCCCCCGTCTGCTTGCCGAGCACCGCGAACGCCTGGCCCGGTCCGGGGCCACGCTTGTGCCGTGGACATCCGAACCGCTGGAGGACGTGAACGCGCAGCAGGCCGAGCTGGAGCGCCTGAACACGCAACTGGGCTTTTTGCTTCCGAGTCCCGAGCATGAGGAACGAGGGCGCATCAGTTCCGAAGGTCGTTACCGCGTCTGGAAGGAAATGCTCAGCCTCAACTACCTCGGCCGCCCCGCCCGCTACGAATAGCGCACGTCGTCGCGCCCAAAAAAGAACCCGGGTGCTTCGCCGGTCCGGGCGGCCCGGGGCGAGGGGCCGGCGATATCTTCGACGCCGCATTCGCTTTCCGCCGCACATTTGGCGGCCCGACCCAAGCGAAACATCCACGCTCCGGCGAGCAGCATGAACGCGCCCACTCCGAGGGTTTGCGCCGCACCGGCCAACGAGCCGGTGAAGGGCGTGATGCAGAGCACCAGCGTGCCCACGAGCAGCAAAAACCCGCCGAGCACGATCAGCTGGCGGAGGTCGTTCGCCCGGCCGACCTCCCGCTCGAAGTCCACCGGCCGGTGCATGCGCGCGAAGAAGACCGAAACCTGCTCACGGTAGGCGGCCGTCGCTCGCGACCATCCGATGAGCGAGGCGAAAAACGCCAGCGATCCGGGGCCGAAGGTCAGGCTCACCGTGGTCTGGAAAGCAGCAGATTCAGACTCGCGACCGCGCAGGCGATTCCGACGGCTTGCCCAGCGGCATGGCGTCCACGTGGGCGGAATAAAGCAGGCGAGCGACCATCGGCGGCAAGAACCACACGACGGAACCGAGCAACATGAGCACCGAGCAGAGCAGCGCGGCCTTCCGCACGTCGCGACCGTCCACGCGCACGCTCGACAAGCCCTCGGCCCCGATCACCGGCCCGGGATTCCGGGCGCGCGTGAGCGAAGCGATCCAATCCTCCGGCCGCTCTCCATCGCAATCGGGCGGCGAAGCCGCGCCCTTCAGCTCGTCGAGACAACGTCCGCCGGGATAGGAACGACGCACGCGATTGGGGCTCAGCGGAAAGACGCCGCGCCGCCAGCCCGACGTCTCGAATCGGCGGCGTTCATGTGGCGCGGTCGTAGATTTCGAGCGTCACGGGCTCGCGCAGCGCCTGGCCCGAGAGGAATCGCTCGAGGTTATCCATCGCGAAGGCGCCGATTCGCGGCATCATGTCGCGAGTGGGACCGGCGATGTGCGGGGATAAAATCGCGCCCTTGACCGTCCACCACGGCGAACCCGGGGGCGGGGGCTCGACGATCAAAACGTCCAGCGCCACGCGCAAACGTCCCGACAGGGCCTCCGCCAGCAGAGCCGGCTCGTCCATCATGCGTCCGCGGCCCACGTTCACAAAAAGCGCCCCGTCGGGCAGTCGCGCGAGCAACGAGGCGTTTATCCATCCCTCGTCGCCCGGGACGAGCGCCTCGCATTCGAACAACACGTCCCGATCGGTGAAAAGTTCCTCGATCGAAGCGGCCGGGGTCATGCCCGCGGAGCGCACCACGTCGTCGGGCACGCCGCGCGACCAGCAGACGATGTCGCAACCGAAGGGCGCGAGCAACCGCGCCAGATGCCGCGCGACACCACCGCAGCCATGCACGCCCACGCGTCGGCCAAACAGCGTTCGCGTGAGCGCGGTCTGGACTCCGATACCCGCCGCGGCGCCGCGCTCGCCCAGCCACGACGCGAGATCGCGGAGCGAGGCGAGCGCGAGCAGCAGCGCATGTTCGGCGACCAGGGGAGCCGCGAGACCGCCCCAGTTGGTCACCCATCCCCCGCGCTCGATAAAACCCCGCGGCACCAGGCGCCGCACGGAACCGGACAGATGGCAAACGTAACGCAGCGGACAATCCTCGCGCGCCAGCCAGTCGGCCGGCAGCGGCGGCGTCGTCCAGCCCGACACGATCACCGCCGGCGCGACCCGGAGTAAAACCCCGCGCCAGTCCTCGTCCGGCCCGAGCCGCGTCGGGTCCACGACATCGATCCGCTCCGAGAGCCGCACGTCGGGGAGAAACAAATCCAGCTCTCGCTGGCTGATCGCGAACAGGATACGACCCGCGGCCGGAACCGAGGGGACGAGACGAGGGGAAGACGCATGCATGGGGGCGCGGGCAATGCATTCCCCGCGATCCGCCCTGGCGACACGCCCGCGATTAACACAGGTTAACCCATCACGTTTCCGACGGCGCCGCGCGCAGCGATTCGCCCTCGTTCCAGAGGCCCTCCACCAGGATGTAACGCGGCTGCTCCGGCACGCCTTTCTCGCCGCGCTGGATGGCGGACACCAACGCGTCCACCGCCACCTCGCCCATGTGGATCGAGTCCTCGAAAACGCCGGACAGCCCCCGGCTTTTCCCGGGCAGGGTGGGGCACACGATGCCAAGCTTATCGGGTATCCGATTCTCGAATACACGCAACCGATCCAGCGCCTCGTATTCGCCGGTGATGATGGCGTCGGGCCGGTGGCGTTTTATCCACGCCACGACCTTTTCGGACGAGCGGCGATACGTGTCGGTGAACACCGGCACGCGCGGCGCCCGGCCCGAGTAGCCCATCTCCTCGGCCAGATACGCGGCGAGAAAGTTCTGGTCGGTGCGCAGATCATGCAGCTCGGAAAACGCGTAGCCTATCCGGTTATAGCCGCGGCGCCGAAGTTCGCGCATGCAGCGCACCGTGTTGCGATGGTGCGAAGCGGTGACGGTGTGCAGGCGGGGCTCGGCCAACGTGTAGCCGAAGGTGACCGCCGAAAGGTTTTCCCAGGGGAAACGCATGACCATGGACGCCTGCGGCTGGGGGCAGAGCAGGACCCCCTGGATGTTGCGCGCGCGGAGAATGGCGCCCATGCGCCGCGAAGACATTCCGCGCGCGTTCAGGTCGATCGTCTCCAGATTATACCCGTGATGGCGCGCGCGGGAAACCGCGCCCTGGTAATAGTCGCGGTAGTGGGGAAACCTGTCCCAGACGTAGCCGCCAGCCGAATTGACCAGCCACGCGAGCCCGCCTTGAAAAGCCTGTGGTCGCAGCCTCGTGCGATAGTTGGCCAACGCGGTGAGCATCGGGTCCGGCGCGTAGCCGAGCCGATCGGCGATGGCGCGGATCTTTTCCCGCGTCTCGGCCGGGATGCCGGGATGATTGCGCAGCGCGAGACAGACCGTCGTGCGGTGCACGCCGGCGACCTCGGCGACATCCTTTTGCGTCACGCGTTTCAGGCCCATTATTAAACTGTGTTAACGCCGTGTGAATTGCCGGGCCAATCTTTTCGAGTCCATCTGACGTGAACGGCGCCGCGCGCGATCGCGCGAACGCCGTCCGTCCGTTCACCCAATCTCACCCCGCCCCGATGAAATCCATCCTATCCGCCCGCCTCGGTCCCGCCGCCTTCGGCTTGGCGCTTTTTGCCTGCCCTCTCGTGACGCCCTTGGTCGCCGCTCCCGTGACAACGTGGACATCGGGCGCCGGCACGGTCACCGGTCTCGACACCGCGAGCCCGTCCTTCGGCTCCGGCTCCAACCAAGCCCGCGCCAGCTTCGCCGCCCACACCTTGAGCGAGATCGGCGACTCGCTGGTGTTTTCCGGTGCGGTCACCTTCGTTTTTCCCGCCGCCACCAACGGCGGCGACGGTTCGTTCCGCTGGGGATTGTTCAACGCCAACGGCAGCTCCAACGACAACGGCTGGTCCGGCTATCTGACCGCGAACAAGCTCAACGGCTCGGTGCCTCTTTACGAAAAAGACGGGGGCGGCGGCTGGAACTCCACCAGCAACTTCACCGCGGTGACGACCGGCATCACCGGCGGACGCAGCAACTACGCGCTGAGTTCGGGCACCTACAGCATCAGCTTCACCTTGGTCCGGGTGGAGACCGGATTGTCCGTGAGCTGGTCCCTCGTCGGACAGACTAACAACTATGCGTTGTCCGGCTCGTGGATCGATACCGCGCCCACGACCTACACGTTTGATCGGATCGCCCTCCAGACGGTTTCCAACTTCGGCCAGACCGAGATCAATTTTGCGAATCTGGACATCACCTACACGCCGGCGTCCGTGCCCGAGCCGTCCGCCGCCGCACTCGGGCTCGGCGGCGCCGCACTCCTGACCGGCATGAGTCTCCGCCGGCGGCGCTAAGTTTGGGCCTCGCCCGATCCCCGCTCGCCGCGCACATCCCCCCGCCTCGCCATGCGCCCCTCTTCCCGCAGAAAACACCGCGGCTTCACCTTGATCGAGCTGCTGACCGTCATCGCGATCATCGGCATCCTCGCGGCGATCCTCATCCCCACCCTCGGTCGTGTGCGCTCCCAGGCGCGGCTGACGCAAACGTTGTCCAACCTGCGCCAGGCCGGCGTGGCGATGGCGCTGCATGTGGAAGACAACCGGCAGGAACTGCCGGGTCGAAATCCGGGCAACGGTTTCGTCGTCGGCACCGGAGACCGCGGCCTGGATGGATCGGTCAAGGCCTTGTTCTCGAATGGCGACGTCACCCAGCTGGCGCGCCATCTCTCCCGCTACGTGCAATTGCCGGAAACGAGCGGACGGAAGCTCCTTCCCTTTCTCGAAGATCCCTCGGCCGAGGGGAAACAAACCGGCACGTCGGACAATCCGGTGCTGTGGGTTCTGAATCGCCGCCTGCTCGCCACGCACTACGACAACACGTTCAGCGGCGAACTGCAGCCCTTTGGCACCGCCAGCGCGGCCGCGCCGATGCGTTACGACAGGCTCACGCGCCAGATCGAACCGAGCCGGACGTGGGCGATGATCCAGGCGGATATGCAAATTCCCGTGGACTCGAGCACCCTGATCACGGCGGCGACGGTGACCGGCACACCCGCGGAACCGGTGGCGGGCAAACACCGGCTGGCGGTGTTTTTCGATTGGAGCGTCGGTCGCGTGCCGGCGGGCACCGATCTTCGCAAACCGGTGACTTCTCGCTGATGCGCCTGCTCAAAGGAATCGTCGCCACTGGCTGGCTGGTTTCGCTCGGCTTCGGAAGTGTCGCTCTCGCGGAAAGGCCCTCCGGGCCTCCGGCCCCGGGCCGGCTCTCTCCGGCCGTCATCGAACAGGCGCTCGCGCAACCCGCGCCCAAGTGGAGCTACTCCTTTGGCAAACGCACGCGCGATATCGACGCGACATTCGCGCTTTTCAGCCTGGCGCTCGCCGCCCATGCCGACCGCGAAAACGTGGCGGAGCCGGGCGAGCCCGCGCGTCAACTGGTCGTCCGGTTGCGGGAGGTTCTCTCCGGCGGTCGCGAGCCGGAATGCCAGGGCGGACTCGGCGGCTGGACCCACGGGCCCTTCGCGTGGACCGTGCTGCTGGCCCGCAAGACTCCGGCGGTGTGGAACGAGTTGTCCGCGCCGGATCGCGAACGCGCCGATCTCGTCATGCAGGCGATGGCCGTCGCCGCGTGCCACACGCTCGACGACGACAACATGTATCGATGCCTGATCGACGGAGACGGGAATTGGGCGAAGGGCATGAACCCGAACCACATCGAGGGCTACGTCGGCGTCGGCCTCGCCGCGGCGCGCTATTTCGGAGTCGATGAGCTGGACCGTTTTTTCGAGACGTTCGATTTCGACGCGTTCATCGCGCGCTGCGAGGCCGCCGGCCTGACCAATATCGTCGCGACGTGGACGCACACGCCCGACACGCGCCGGGTGTTGATGGAGGGAGGTCATTTCCGCGCCAACCAGCCCCGCCTCGGCCTGGGGCGCGGCGTGCGCGGCAACGCCTTCACCTACGGCGGCCACCGCCTCGATCGAGGCTGGCCGATCTACCGCGGCCTCGCCGAGCGCATGTTCTCCAAAGTGACCGTCTCCTCGCTGCCCATCGACGGCCGGGAAGAAACCACGCGTATCCTGGACACGGATACGGACGGCAATCCGCTGCGCTCGCCCTGGGAGGGCCACATCGGCATGGCCTACGAATTTCTAACGACTAACGCGCACCTCGAAGGCACCCGCTTCCGAAGCAGCCTCTACTACGTCTACGAGGGCTGGATGCTCAACATGGCCAACGGCGCCGCGCTGCTGGCGCTCGGCGAATGGCCGGACAACCGCGACACCCGCACGCTGCGACTCTGCATGACCGTCGGCACGGAGGATTTTCTCTTCAAGGCGCGGCATGGATACCGCAGTTTCGCGAACGGGAAATTCGGGGACGTCCGCGAGTCGAACCTGATTCGCCTCGGCGGCTGGCTCTGGGCCTGCGCCTGGTGGACTGAAGTGCTCGCGCCCGCGGTCGCGGAGACTCCCTGATACAAATCGCCCGATCTTTTAACGCGAAGCGTGCCAGGGCCTCCGAAGCAAAACCCGAGTTCAGGACCAAAACTTTGTAATCTTCGGCCTGTTCTTCGCTCTAAAGTCCCAAACCTGGTGGCGGGAGCTGGCGTGACTTCGTGGCGGAGACGAGAGCTTGGCGCCGGGCTGGCGCGGTGTAATCAAAACCAGCAGCCGTGGCTGCCGCAGAGGTGCCACTTGCGCACCGTGTCCGGACGCGACCACACGAGAATCCAAACCGCCTTAATAACGGCGAGTGTAGACGACGCCGTTGGCGTCGGTGAACTGCAGCATGCCGTCGGCGATGCCGGTGAAAACGAGGCCGCCGTCGATCGCTTGGCCGGCGCGGACGATACGGCCCGCGAGCATGATTCGCGGAGGATCGCCCGGCGTCACCGCGCTGATCGCGAGGTCGGCCACGAGCTGGATGAGTTCCGGACGTTGCACGGCCGCGGGCGTGGAGGCGACGCCGCGCGCCGGTTCAGCCGCGGAAACGACCGGTGCGGAAGCCGCGTTGCCGCCTCCACCGGCGGCGATGCCGAAAGCGCCGCTCGTCTCGGTGTGGGAAAAGGGAAGCGAATCGGGCAGGGGAGGGAGCTCGTCGCTCAACCGCATCCAGACCACGAAAGCGGTCAAAGGAAACGCGACCGCGATGATGGCGATCCAGACACGTTGGCGCATGCGGGAGCGGCGCAACGCGGCGGCGGCGGCCGCCGCCCGCTCGGCCTCGTAGGCCTCCGTGCTGGCATTGGGAACCATGAACGGAACGGTGGTGCGACCGGTGCGCTCTTTCGCTTTGGCCAAGGCTTGGGCGATCTGGCTCATGATCGGGAAGCCTCGGGAAACGGGGTCTAAAGGCAAGCCAGTCTAGGGTAAAAGACCTATCCGACGGGCCGATTTGAGCAAAAATATGTAAAAATAAACCAAGGGGGCATGGCTTCAAAGGAGGGTGACATGGGCTGCGGAGAAATGCCGGAAGCAGCCTGATCCTCGAAAAAGACGCCGATTATGGCGCGGGAGACGCGGGCTATCGCAGCCACTCCTTGCCGTGCAGGACGAACTGCCAGTCGCCCCGGTATTGTCCGAGTGCGCCGTAGAAGCGGTCGAGTTTCCCGGCCCTGGCCTTGGCGCGCATCTCGTCGCGGAGCTCTTTCTGGTGGGCGAAGACGTCGTATTCGAGTCCGCCGACCTTTACCTTCACGTGTCCCCTTTCGTTCACGTAGCAGGGGGCTTCGACGAGGAAGATGCGGCCGGTGTAGCTGCCGTCGCGAATGTCGGTGCCGGCGGGGAGGCTCTTGTATGCGATCGCGTTGGCGAAGAGATCGCCCGGTGCGGTTTCGACGCGGATAACGTCGCCGGGGCCGTTCTCGGTCTGGCTCGGTTTGTCGAGCGGGATCCACTTGTCCTTGGCTCGGGTGTCGACGGTGCGGAAACGGGCGTAGAGGGGGAAATGGTCGGAAAACCCGCCGGGAGCTTTGCCGCGCGACCAGCGGTGGGGGAGGCCGAGGGCGTTGGCGTTGAGGCCGGGAAATTTCATCACGGCGAAGGAGCCGTCTTCGTATTGCACGCCGTTTTGGTCGTAGAGGCCGCGGGAGACGATGAGGTGGACGAGCGTGCCCCACTCGCCGCGGTAGGTGTCGGAACCCCGCTGGTCGGAGGGGAGTTCGAACCAGAGATTGTAGAGGTCGCGCTCTTTGCCGCGGACGGCGAGTTCGTTGCCCTGCGAACCGAGCACGTCGTTGATGCCGGTGACGCGCATCTCGCGGTAACGCTGCTTCTGGTTGTAGTGCGAGTTGAGGTCGCCGGCGATGAGGATGTCCGCGTGGGGATCGGCGCGAAGGATCTCGTCGAGGCGTTTGCGAAGAACCTTCGCGTTGGCGCGGCGGATGGCCTCGGTGGCGGGATCGGCGGCGCCGGACTTCCAGTGGTTGACGAAGACGATGAACGGGGCTCCGTCGACATCGAGGGTGGCTTCGAGGATGGCGCGCGCGTTCGGAAGCGGATGGGTGCGGGTCGAGGTGACGGGAAACCTCGAAAAGAGGACGTTGCGCACGGCGGAACCGCGGCCGTCCTCGTGCTTGCCGGGGCGTTCGTCGGTGACGGCGACGTGATAGCCGGCGAGCCCGGCGTCGGCGCAGGCCTTGAGGAGCCAGGCTTCGGCCGGCAATCCGGCGAATTCGGGCGGGAGCGGGTCCCGGGCGAGCATCGCGGCCGCGGTGGTGTGGGCGACGGAGGCGAGCCAGGCGGCGTAATCGCCGTCCCTGATCGTCGAGTCGGGAGTTTGGTCCAGCTCGATTTCGTTGAAGGCGACGATGTCGGGGCCGGCGCCCTTGTCGACCTTCGCGAGGACGGCGACGGTGTTGGCGAGTTTCGCGCGCAGGTGCTCCGGCGTCCAGTGCCCGGGCTGGTAGTCTTCGTAGACCGCCACGCCGTCGACGTCGTGCAGATTCTCGACATTGTAGACGACGACGGAAAAAGCACGGGCGAGGGCGCCGGGCGTCGCGATGGCGAACGACAGGAGGGCGAACGCGACGGCGCGGCCAAACAGGCGAAAGGGCGACATGGGAGACAGGGTGGCGGCGGAGAAAAAGACGCCAAGGTTCCGGCGAGGTTGCGACGCCGCGCGACGACCGGCCACCGTGAAACATCGCGACGGCACCGGGCGTTGACGCGTGGGACGAACGGGGCAGGGTCGCCGCGCATGAAGACAGAGCGCGTGCGCGACGAATTGCTGCGAGTGGCCGGACTGCGGGTGGAGCGCGGGGAAACGACGGTGCTCGACGGCGTGGATTGGAACGTGCGGCGTGGCGAACACTGGGTGATTCTCGGCGCCAACGGCTGCGGGAAGACCTCGCTGCTCAAGGTCTTGCTCGGATACCTCACGCCCTCGGCAGGCGACTTACGGGTGCTGGGACGCGAATACGGGGCCTACGACTGGCGGGAGCTGCGTCTTCGGCTCGGCATGGTTTCGAGTGCGCTGCACGCCTCGGTGCCGGAGCACGAGCCGGCGTTGGAGACGGTGGTGAGCGGGCGCACGGCGCAGCTCGATCTCTGGGGGGAGCCGACGCCGGCGGAGGCGCGGGAGGCGAGACGACATCTGCGGCGCCTCGGGGCGGGACATCTGGCGGAACGTCGCTGGGGAGTGCTTTCGCAAGGCGAACGGCAACGCGTGTTGATCGCCCGGGCGTTGATGGCGCGCCCGAGACTTCTGATCCTTGACGAACCCTGCGCCGGGCTCGATCCGGTGGCGCGGGAGGCGTTTTTGGAGCGCATGGAGGCGTTTGCGCGCGAGCCCCGCGGACCGTCCCTCGTGCTGGTGACGCATCACGTCGAGGAGATCACGCCGGCCTTCTCGCACGCGCTGCTCCTGCGCGCCGGTCGCGTGATCGCCGCGGGCCCGCGGGGGAAGACGATCACGGCGGCCCGGCTGGGCGAAACCTTCGGTGCGTCGGTGGCGCTGCGTCGATCGGGCGGACGGCTCGCGCTGCGGGTGAGCTGAAATTGGGAGACCCCTGCTTGCCAAAGTTTACTACCACGCCACACCGAAGGCATGCTGCAACTTGATTTGTTCTCCAAGCCCGCCGAGCCCACAGAGGCCGCGATTGGAAGCATGCGTGGGGACAACTCCACCACTTTCACGGACAATCTGTCGTTGCCTGTTCATCGTTGGTTTCGCTACTCGGCCGGCTTCTCGGCGGCATGGGTCGCGAGCGAAATTAAGCGCCTTGGTTTGACGGAACGGAATCGGGTGTTGGATCCATTCGCCGGTGCGGGCACCACGCTGGTGGAGTGTGAGCAACGTGGAGTGAGTTCGGTTGGGCTTGATCCGCATCCCTTCGTCTCCCGCGTCGCGCTGGCGAAGTTGGAGTGGAAAACAGACGTGAACGCGTTTCGGCTGAAGATCCGTCGCATACTCTCGCTTGCCGAAGAAATTGCACCCGATTTGACAGCCTACCCGGAGCTCATACGCACCTGTTATTCTCCCGAAAATCTTAGTGCGTTGGACACGCTTAGGAGAGCTGTCGAGCGGGAATACGACGATACGCCGCAGGCGCGGCTTTCATGGCTGGTGATGGCTGCGATCATCCGGCCGACCTCATCGGCTGGAACAGCGCAGTGGCAATACGTGTTACCTCGCAAAACCAAGAAAAAGGTGCTCCACCCGATGGAGGCTTTTCAGGCCACAGCGGCACTTTTCGCAAGTGACATGGAACTGGCACAAGCTCGCCGTCAGGGCGACACTACGGCTGAATTTTACGCAGCCGACGCACGCGATTGCGCGCCGGTGGAGGATGCCTCTGTGGACTGTGTGCTTACCTCGCCGCCGTATCCCAACAACTACGACTACGCAGACGCCACGCGGTTGGAGATGTGTTTCTTCCAAGAAATCGAAGGATGGGGCGATCTTCAGGAAAAGGTGCGGCGCCATCTCGTGCGCGCTTGTTCGCAACATGTTCCACCGAGGTCCATAGATCTTGGCGTGGTGCTTGCATCTCCGGAACTAGCCGCCATTCGTAGCGAATTATCCGAAGTCTGCGAGCAGCTCACTGCTTTGCGAATGGAGAAAGGCGGTAAGAAGACATACAACAACATGATTGCTTGCTACTACCTCGACATGGCGCGCACATGGCGTGCCATGCGTCGAGTGTGCAAGCACGGTGCTCAAGTCTGTTTCGTGATTGGCGACAGTGCGCCCTACGGTGTGCATGCGCCGGCGGTGAAATGGATGGCTGAGTTGGCGTTGGCCGCAGGCTTCAAGTCATGGACCTTCGAGAAGATTCGTGACCGCAACCTGAAGTGGAAAAATCGCAAGCACCGCGTCCCCCTGCAAGAGGGACGCCTGTGGGTGCGAGGTTAAACACGGGCCCCCTACATGGCGGAATCTAACGCGCATAAACTTGGGCAGATCATTGGCGAAGCGCTGGAGGACTCGATACGACCTCACCTCATGGCCTTCGCCAGCAAGCATGGGCTCTACCTTGACCAAAAAGGACCACGCAGATGTCGGTCTTCGGCGAAGGTTTCATGGCGCGATATTAACGGAAACTCGCACGACCTTGATTTCGTGTTGGAGCGTGGAGGCACCGATGAGGCACAAGGCGTGCCGGTCGCCTTCATCGAAACCGCATGGCGCCGCTACACAAAGCACTCGCGCGCCAAAGCGCAGGAGATACAGGGAGCAATCGAACCCTTGGTGCAGAAATATCGGCACATATCTCCGTTTAAGGGTGTGGTAATCGCCGGCGTGTTCACCCCAGGCGCACTCGAGCAGTTGCGTAGTTTAGGTTTCGCCATCGTATTTATCGCCTATCCGGTGATTGTAGAGGCCTTCGCCACCCAAGGAGTGGATATCAGCTTTGACGAAAAGACATCGGAGCGAGAGCTTGGTAAAAAGGTTCAGGCCTATCGCAAGCTGTCGCCCGAGAGCCGGGCTGCGATCGCCAAAGTCATGATCTCGGCCGTGGGGCTGCAATTGGTCGAATTTTTGAAGCTGCTGGAACAGGCGGTGAATCGAAAGGTTACCGTGGTTCGCGTGCTCGCCCTGTTTGGAAAAGTGATAGAGGCACGATCTATCGCCGAGGCGGTGCGCGCGGTGGAAAACACACGAGAGGGGGCGGGCGGAGTCCACCCCATGCACGCCTACGAGCTTCAGGTAGAGTTTGGTAACGGCGACCAGATTAACGGCCGTTTTTCTACAAAGGAGGAAGCGGCTGCTTTTCTCAGGCGCGTCGAGCCCACCGTGCTGAAAAGCTGACCAATCAGTTTGATGCCCCAATCTTCCGCGGGGCGGAGGGAAACGCGTCGGGGACGGGAACGCCCCAGAGCGCCGGACGTTCGTCGCGTTCGGGGGAGAGGCCGGGGGCGAGATGCCGGAAAATGTCGGCGTAGCGCAGACTGCATTGGAGCCGACGCTGGCCTTTTTCGTCGATCTTCGGGTTGAGCACGAAGACGCACTCCGAAAAGGGCGGCCGGGCTTTCATCTCCCGCGCCGTCCGGCGGGCTTCCGCGGGGGAGAGACGACGATCCTTGATCGCCGCGTCGAGCCGCTCGAGATCGGCGCGGGTTACCGGACCCCAGAGCGCGCGCCAAGTTTCCGGCTCGATGCGCAGGGCGAGGATCTTCGCGAAGCGCTTGTGCCCGGGTCCCGCCTGTTCCCAGTAGCCGAGCACGAGGATGAACGGCTCGGTGATGTCGTATTGGCGGAGGGCGTCGCCGAGGCCGACGGGAGCGCCGAACTTCGCGGCCTTGGGATTGACCGGCAGCCCGGCGAGGGCGGGGTCGGGGAGGCGGTTGACCTCGCCGGGCACGTCCCACTTCTGCGTGTATCCGTCAGGCTGATACGATTCGAAGAAGGTGTCGCGGATCCAGCGTTCGAAGAGCAGGCCGTGAGCCTGGACCTCGGCGGCCGGGGCGCGTCCGACGAGAAGCAGGCCGGACAGGATCAAGAGCGGGAGCAGACGGCGGGGCGAAGGGGCGCGCGGGGGCACGGGAAAAGGAATGGCGTCGACGAATCGGGCGTGCAACGATGCACGATGTGAACGACTCGGAACAGGGGATCGCGGCGGGCTTCGCGAAAATGGGTCTGGAAAAGGCGGGTCGCCACGCGTTTCTCTGCACCGGTCCGCAGTGCTGTTCCCGTGAGGAGGGGATGGCCTCGTGGGAGGCGCTCAAGGCGGCGTGCAAGCGGCTCGCGGCGACGTCGTTGCGCACGAAGGCGGATTGTTTGCGCGTGTGCTCGGGCGGACCGTGGCTGGTCGTTTATCCCGAAGGCGTGTGGTATGGAGACGTCACGCCGGAACGGGTCGACCGGATCGTGCACGAGCACGTGGTTGGCGGCCGGCCGGTTGCGGAGTGGGTGGTGCGCACGCATCCGCTGTGCGGTTGATCCGCGGCGTGCAGCAAGGAACCGCTGCGTCGGACGACGCGGCGATTTTGTTCAGCGGTTCGCGCTGAAATCGAGGTCGAGCGCACCGGGTCCCGTGCCGGCGGCGGCGTAGCGGACGCCTTTGAACTCGATCTGGACGGCGTCGCGCGCGGCGACGGAGACGAACATGGGCGTGTTGGGCAGCTGGTAACGCTGTCCGGCGGCGAGGGTCACGGGAAGCGAGGTGGGCGCGATGTCGCGACCGTCGGCCTTGGCCTTGACGCCGGTTACCTGAACGGGACGGAGGGCGACGAGATAGACGGACTCCTCGGTGGCGACGGCCGGCGGAGGAGTGTCGGAACCGCCGCTCGCGAGACGCACCACGCCCCAGATGACCAGGACGAGGAGGACGACGGCGGCGAGGCCGATCCAGATGCCGTTTTTGGACAGCAGCGCGCGATCGAGGCCGCCGAGCGGCATGCGGGGTTGGAAGGGGGCGCGTTGGGGCGCGGGGGCCGCGGCTTCGGAACCAGCGGATGCGCCGGATGAAGCGGAGGCGGCGGGAGCGGACGTGGCGGAGGCGGCGGAGTTTTTCGCGGAGGCGGCGCTCGTGTGCGAGATATCCATCTTGCCGTAGATCTCGCGGTTGAGGCCGCGTCCCGACGGCCGGCCGCCTTCACCGAGCCCGAGGGCGAGGAAGTCGGCCACGATCTTGTCGCCGGGCAGCTTCAGGAAGTTGGCGTAGTTCCGGAGAAATCCACGGATGTAGATATCCGGCAGACGGATATCGAACTGGTTGTTCTCGAATTTGTGCAGGTAGTCGCCGCGGATCTTCGTGGCTTCGGCGGCTTCGCGAATGGATATGCCCTTTCGTTTCCGGGCTTCTTCGAGGCGTTCGCCGATCGTCTGCATGGAGTCGAGCTAGTGGGGCGGGGGGTGGGAATAAAGGACGAAGTGTAAAGACCCGGGATGGGCTCGTCCTAGAAGGGCTTGGGTTCGGGCACGACGCCGACCACCTTGATCTCCACGCGACCGACGGCCTCGGTGAGTCCGAGGTTGAGACGGTAGATGTCGCCGATCTCCTGCTCGAGATATCCTTGGATGGCGTCGAGCTTGGCGTAGGGCCGGACTTTCAGGTGGAGGGTGGTGTGAAATTTTTCGCCGCGTTTGCTCACATAGGCGCGGGCGTGGGCCACGCCCTTGAGCTGCTCGGCGCAGGCTTCAAGAAGGCGGTTCAAGGCGTGTCGCGAAATGGCGAGGCGGCCGCCGTCGGTCTTGCGAAGGACGAGGGTGGAGGTCGGGCGAAGGAGGACGAGGACAACCCAGAGGGCGAGCGCGAGCCAGATCAGGGTCATTGCGCGCGGGTCCTCCTGCCAAAGCACCTCGGCCCAGTTGGAGTGATCGTTCATTGCGACGTCGGAAGCGTGGGCGGGGAAAAGCGGGCTCAGTCGGTCGCGGGCGCTTCGGGCCAGGTATCTTCGTCGTCGCGACCCTGCTCGGCCTGACCGGAGGGAAGACGGACGCCTTCGATGATGACGTCGACCTTGCGGACGGGTTTTCCGGTCATGGCGGTGACCTGCTTGGCGACGGCGACCTGCACCTCGTAGGCGGTTTTGCCGATTTCGGCGCCGTAGGCGACGACGAGGCGGACTTCGATGTAGTAGTTGTCCTCGGCGTCTTCGGTGACCTTCACGCCGCGGTGGTCGGCTTCGCGTTTGGCGAAAAGCTCGCTGATACCGTCGACGATGCCGCCGCCGACGCCGGCGACGCCCGGCACGCGCAGGGTCGCGAGGCGGACGATACCGGCGACGACGTTGTGGTTGATCTTGATGTCGCCGAGAGTGGGCTGGTCGTCGTAACGGGTGATGGGCGTCGGTGTGTCGGGCGCGGACGGCATGATGCCCAAGGCAACAATCCCTTGCGCGGACGGCAAATCCCAATCGCGAGGGGAAGCGTCTTCGACGACGGTTTGAGCGGACGCCCGCCCGGGCGGGCGAAGCGACGCCGGCGCGCGGCACGCTTTTTACCGCGCATTTGCCGACGGGAGAACCGGCGCGAGGAGCGAGGTTGTCCGCGCAGGCGCCGTGGGTGCGGGCTTTTCCCGGGTTTCACGGTGTGCGGTTGCCCCGCGTGGCCGGCGCCGCATCTTCCGCCCCCATGATTTCGCGCTCCGGCGTCCTTTCGGTTTTCCGTCCGCTTCCGTCGTTCCTCGCGCTCGCCGTTGTGGTCGGGTTGGGCGGTTGCCACACCGTTCCGCGTTCCGCGCCGCCCGCTTCGGTCGCCACGTCGGAGCCGTTGAACCTTTCCGACGCCAAGGCCGCGGTGCTCGCCTATGTCGATTCCGGCGCCTACGCGCGCGATGTCGCCGCCGTCGCCGCCGAGGCGGGAAGCTGGATCGAGCAACGCGCCGCCGCCCGCCGGCCGGGCGAACGCCTCGCCGTCGTCTTCGATATCGACGAGACCGTGCTTTCGAACCTGCCCCACATGCGCGCCGAGGATTTCGGTTACCATCCGCGCGCGTGGGCGGACTGGATCGATTCCGCCGACGCCCCCGCGCTCGAGCCCATGCTCGAGGTCTTCCGGGCCGCGCGGGCGCGCGATGTCGCCGTGCTTTTCCTCACCGGTCGTCGCGATCCGCAGGAACGCGCGGGCACGGAGAAGAACCTGCGGCGCGCCGGCTTCGGCGACCACGCCGCGTTGCGTCTCGCCGATTCACGCGATGCCGCGCTCCGGACCGCCGCCGAATACAAGGCCGCCGCGCGCGCGGCCTGGGCCGCCCAGGGCTGGACCATCATCGCCACCGTCGGCGACCAGGAGAGCGATCTCGTCGGCGGCCACGCGGAACGCGGCTTCAAGCTGCCCAATCCCTTTTATCGCATCCCGTGAGCGCGACCGCCGCCGTGACCGCGGAGGTGCCGCCGGCCTCTATCCTGCTGCCGCTCGCCAGCGGCGCGGGCTACGTCGCGGCGGTGTTGTTGATCAAGCGCGCCTCGGCCCACGGCGTCGGCCTCTGGCGCACCGCCTTCGTCTCGAACATCGCGATGGGGCTTTGTTTCTTGCCGCTTTGGCTGCTCGGCGGGAGCGACTTCGTGTGGACGGATCTCTGGCAGCCCGCCGTCGGCGCGGCGCTGTTTTTCGCCGGGCAGGTCTTCACGTTCATGGCCCTCGCGGGGGACGTCTCGCTCGCCACGCCGGTGCTCGGTTTGAAGATCCTTTTCGTCGCCGCCGCCAGCGCCCTGCTCGTGGCCGAGCCGGTGCGCGCGTCCTGGTGGGCGGCCGCCGCGCTCGGCACCGCCGCCGTCGCTTTCCTGCAAACCGCCCCGCGGAGCGGTCCCGCCGCCCCGGCGCTCGCGCGGGCCGCGTCGATCCCGCCCGCGCAGCATCCCCGTCGGACCATCGTCTGCGCCGGGCTCGCCGCGGTGTGTTTCGCGGTCACCGACGTGCTGGTGCAACGGTTCGCCCCCGCCTGGGGCACCGGACGTTTCCTGCCCTGGATGTTCGGGTTGCTCGCCGTGTTTTCGTTCGGCCTGTTTCCGTTTTTCTCCGCGCCGTTGCACGCGATCCCGCGGGCGGCCTGGCGTTGGCTGGTTCCCGGTTCGGTGCTTCTCGCGGCGCAGGCGGCGGGCATGGCCTACACGCTTGGCGCCCACGGCCGCGCCACCGTCGCCAACGTCCTCTACAGCACCCGCGGGCTCTGGAGCGTCCTCGCCGTCGGCTTGCTCGGCGCCTGGCTCGGCACGGCGGAGGAGAAAAAACTGCCCCGCGCGGTTTTCCGCCGCCGTCTGTTCGGCGCGGGGTTGATGTTGGCCGCCATCGGGCTCGTTGTCGGCTGAGCGGGCGCCGGGAGCTTGAGCCGGGCGGGACAAGCCGTTTCAACTCCACCCTTTCCCGGTGACCGAGACGGCGCCGCATCCACATGCAAAACCTCTATCTTTTCCCGCTCGCCGACTATTGGTGGCTCTACGGTGTTTTCGGTCTGCTCGTCATGGGTGTGCTCGCCCTCGATCTCGGCGTGTTTCACCGCAAGGCGCACGCCGTCTCGGTCAAGGAGGCCGCGGTCTGGACCGGAGTCTGGGTGAGCCTCGCCCTGCTCTTCTGCCTCGGGTTTTGGCAATACGCCCATCACAAGTTTCCCGTCTACGCGCCCTTGTTGGAGGCGCTTGCGGAAAAGGGCGTCGTGGGCGAGGCGGCGGTGGCCGAGGCCGCGCGCTTCGCGGATCGCGCCGCGCTGGAGTTTCTCACCGGCTACGTCGTCGAGCAGGCGCTCTCGGTGGACAACATCTTCGTCTTCATCGTCATCTTCAATTTCTTCGGCATCCCCGCCCAGTATCAGCACCGCGTCCTCTTCTACGGCATCCTCGGCGCGGTGATTTTCCGCATCGGCTTCATCGCGCTCGGCGTGGCGCTCATCCACCTGCACGTCGTCGTCTGGCTCCTCGGCGCCTTCCTCGTGTTCACCGGCGTGAAGGTCTTTTTCTCCGAGGACAAGGAGCTCGAGCCGGAGAAGAATCCCCTCATCCGCGCGTTGAAAGGCTGGTTCCCGGTCACGCCCAGCTTCGAGGGCCAGCGCTTTGTCGTGCGCAAACACGGCATCCTCCACATCACGCCGCTTTTCGTCTGCCTCGCCTGCGTCGAGGTGACCGACATCGTTTTCGCCGTCGACTCCGTGCCGGCGATCTTCGCGATCACGAAGGAGCCGCTCATCGTTTTCACCTCCAACATCTTCGCCATCCTCGGCCTGCGTTCGATGTTCTTCCTGCTCGCGGGCGTGATGCACAAGTTCCACCTGCTCAAATACGGGCTCGGCCTTATTCTCGTTTTCGTGGGGCTGAAGATGGTCTGGCTGGATCACGCCTTCGGCGGCAAATTTCCCATCGGCGTTTCTCTCGGCATCATTGGCGGCGTGCTGGCGCTCTCGGTCGTCGCTTCGCTCATTATTCCGCCCAAGGACGAACCCGAACCGGCCGGCTGATCCGGGGGGACTCAGAAAAGCCCCAGGAACCAGGCCTTCACCGCGTCGAGCGCGCGCACCGCGGCGTCGCCGAGAAGATAGAAAAACGCCGCGCCGCCCGCGCCCACGCCGTAGCCGGCCGCGATCGCGAGGCCGTCGCGCTCGAGCAGCCCGCCCGCGATCAACACGATCATCCAGGCCGGAAAGGCGTTGCTGAACGGCACCGGCAACGGAAGCAGGAGGATCGCGCCGCCGGTCAGCATCATGAACGCGTGGAAACGCGCCAGCGGCGGGAACTCGGCGATCCAGGCGAAGCGGGGCCGGAGGAGGCGCTCCAAAAACCGCAGCACGCCGCCCGCCAGGCGCAGCACTTTGCCGAAGAATCCCGGCGGGAGCGGCTTGTCCAACAGGCGTCGCGGGAGCCAGGGACGTTGTCCGAGCGCGAGCCGCAGCGAGATCAACACGATCGCGAGTCCGAACGGCGTGGACAAAAACGGCAGCGGGATCGGCGTGATGAAGGGCAGCGCGAGCAGGATCAGCACCAGCGTCCAGGCCCGCCCCTGCAACACCGTCACCGCGTCGCCCAGCGTGAGCGGCCCCTCCGCGAAACGATCCCGCAGCGCGGCCACCTCCTCCGAAAGCTTTCTCGGGGGCGGATGCGCGCGCATCGCCACCCGCGCCAGCCGAAGCTTTTCGCGCGTCTGCTCCCGGAGATAAAATCGCCGCCGCCGTGCCATGACACCCCGCTTGTGAGTCTCAGGTGCCGCGTCGGTTCCCGTAAAGCTCCACGTGCAAGCGATGTGCGTAGCGCCACCCGCGAGCCTTGCACGCCTCGCCGAGCCAGGCCGCGCGCTCGCGCATCGTCTCGACGGTGCGCGCCTCCGGCATCACGAGGATGTTCGCGGGCGGCACCGGCCGGTCGATTCCGGCCACGCAGGCCGCGATCTCGTCGAGGTCGGCCGGCGCGGCGGCCACGAACTTGAGCTGATACGCGTAGCCGGCGTCCAACCAGGCGCGCAACACCTCCGGACGACGGCGCGTCGCCTCGTGCCGGGCGACCCAGCCCGCGCCCGCCGGCGAATCGGGGGCGGGCGTGGAGTTCGAGAGTTTGGGCGAGATCGAGGCGAGGTCGCAGGCCAGCCCCGCCGGCGGCGCCACCGTTCCCGCGGTCTCGATCGTGATGTGGAAGCCCGCCGCGCGCAGGGCCGCCGCCAGCGCGGGCAGCTCCGGCGCGATCATCGGCTCGCCGCCCGTCAGCACCGCGTGCCGGCCCGGGTGTAGTTGCGCTTCAGATACGAGGTCGGCGACCGGGCGCTCCGTCCCCTCCGGCCGCCACGAGGCGTAGGGCGTGTCGCACCACGCGCAGCGCAGGTTGCAGCCGCTGGTGCGGATGAAAAACGACGGCACGCCGGTCAGCACGCCCTCGCCCTGCAGCGAATAGAAGGTTTCGGAGATCAGCATGTGGGGGGGGCGCGACTTGGCTCAGGCCGGACCCGGCGCCGGCGGCAGAGGATCGAGGTGCTCGTAGTCGGTCGGATCGGGCAGGCCGGCGGCGACGAAGGCCTCGCGCCGTTCCACGCAGGTGCCGCAGCGCCCGCAATGCCGCGCGCCTCCCTTGTAGCAGGACCAGGTTTTCGAGAAATCCACGCCCAGGCGCGCGCCCTCGGCGGCGATCCGGCCCTTGTCCATCGCGATGAACGGACGCAGCAGGCGCACGCCGGCGTAGGTGCCGAGCCGCATCGCCTCGCCCATCGCCGCCATGAAGTCCTCGCGACAATCCGGGTAGATCGCGTGGTCGCCGCCGTGCGCCGCGATCACCAGCCCCTCCGCGCCGACGCTTTCCGCGAAGCCGCAGGCGATGCTGAGGAAGACCGCGTTCCGGAACGGGACGACGGTCTGTTTCATGTTGTCCGCCGCGTAGTGGCCCTCGGGGATTTCGCCGCCCGAGCGGAGCAGCGCCGACGAAAACAGGCGGTTTGCGAAATCGAGGGTCACGATCTCGTGCCGCACGCCGAGCGCGGCCGCGTGCGCGGCGGCCATCGGCAACTCGCGCGCCGAGTGTTTCGCCCCGTAATCGAACGAGATCGCGGCCACGACCGTGTGCTCCCGCGCCGCGAGATGCAGCGCGGTCACCGAATCCATTCCGCCGGAACAAAGGACCACGACCTTCATGAGGAAAGCGAACCCATGCACGTGCGATCCCGCCGACGCAACCCCCGCCGCCACCGCCTCGCCGAGGCGTCGTTTTCCCCCGGCGGACGCCGGCTCCGCTCCGCCCCTGGATCCGTGTTTGTCCGGGAGCCCGAGGTGAATACCCTCCGCGATCGTTCGCGAAATCCGCGTTCAACCCCGACTCCCCCAACCCCCGCACCTCATGAAAACCGTTCATATACCGGGTTTGCCCGAAACCCATGCGAAGTCGCCGACCGGCAAATACGAATCCTACTGCAAGGACATCTCCCTCGCGCTCGGCGGCGTGAAGGACACCGGTCCGTGGGGCGGCGGGCATCCGTTCGATCTTCAGCAACGGCGCGTGCCGCCCGGCGCGGCCGTCTGCCCGCTTCATGCGCACAGCGGCCAGTGGGAGTTGTTTGTGATTCTTTCCGGCTCGGCCACCGTCCACACCGGTGACGGGACGAAGACGGAAGTCTCGGCCGGCGACGCCTTCATGCAGGCGCCCGGCACCGCCCACCAGATCGTCAACACCGGCCGGGAGGACCTCGTGTTTTTCGTCATCGCCGACAACCTCCCGGTCGACAGCACCTATTACCCGGAATCCGACAAGTGGCAGATCAAGCCGCAACGAAAGCTCTTCCGCATGCGCGAGACGGACTACTTCGACGGCGAGGAGTAGCCCTTGTCCCGCGGTGAGCTCGGATTGTCCGGAGGTTCGCGTCCTGCGGATGAAGCGGACGCCACCCGGGGCCGGCGTTGCCCTCGGTGGCACGGGCCTCCCGCCCGCCTCCACCTCGGGCGCCTTGGCCGAGCATGACGCCCACCTCACGAAGCATCGCTTTGTTTGGAGACGGCGCCTAGGAGAACAGGTTGTATTTGAGGATCGAGTAGATGGCGCGGAAGCCGTCCTTCATGCCGATCTTTTTGCCCTCGGCGTAAGTGCGGCCGTAATAGCTGATGCCGACCTCGTAGACGACGATGTCGGGGATCTTGGCGATTTTGGCGGTGATCTCGGGTTCGAAGCCGAACCGGTTCTCCTTGATGCGGATCTGCTTCACGACCTCGCGCTTCATCACCTTGTAGCAGGTCTCCATGTCGGTGAGGTTGAGGTTCGTGAACATGTTCGAGAGCAGGGTGAGCACCTTGTTGCCGACCATGTGCCAGAAATAGAGCACGCGGTGCGGACCGCCGCCCATGAAGCGCGAGCCGAAGACGACGTCGGCCTTGCCGGCGAGGATCGGGCCGAGCAGCAGCGGATACTCGCGCGGATCGTATTCCAGATCGGCGTCCTGGATGAGCACGATGTCTCCGGTGGCGGCCGCGAAACCGGTGCGGAGGGCGGCGCCTTTGCCCTGGTTCACCTCGTGGTGGAGGATCTGGTCCACCAGCGGTGCGATCTCGGTGCGGAGCACCTCCGTCGTGCCGTCGCGCGAACAATCGTCGACCACGATGATCTCCCGCCCGAGGTCGGGGGGAAGCGGCGCGGCGCGGACCGCGTCGACGATCCTGCGAATCGTGCGGACTTCGTTGTAGCAGGGAATGACGATCGAAAGCTTCATCGGGGCGACCGGGTGGGGGGATGCAACCGTCATGGATGCGAAAGAAAGCACGGCCGGCGCGAGTCAATTGATCCCGGACCTCTCTCGAAATGCCGAACCCCGGAGCCTGCGCCTGTCTGGGTCGGGTTCTCGACGTCTTGTCCGGCGTCCGCGACTTTACAGAAAAAGCCCGCGCGAGGTTCAAAGGCTTCGCGGCGTCGGGCGGAATGGGGCGAAGCTTTCGCCGCATGCCCCTCCTTCCGCGTCTCTTTCTTCGCTTGATCGCCTGCCTCGTCGTCGCGGCGGGATTGCGCGGCGCCGTGGCCGATCCCTCGGCGATCCATGTGGTCGTCTCCCATTCCGCCGACGAGTTCGCCGGCTGGCCGGCCAACGAAGGCTGCTGGGCCTGGGGCGACGAGATCCTGGTCGGCTACACCGTGGGACGCTACGTCGACCGCGGGGAAAAACACAGCCTCGATCCCGAGGGCCCGCAGACGCTCGCCTTCTCCCGCAGCACCGACGGCGGACGGACCTGGACGCGTGAACACGAGACGGATGCGCGGGCGTTTCGCGCCGCTCCCGCCCCGGCGCCGTCCGCGCCGCCCGATCTCGGGTCGCCCGACGTCGCCTTGAAATTCCGTTACAATGTCTGGCACCACTCCGCCGATCGCGGGAGGACGTGGAGCGGCCCTTTTCGTCTGCCCGACTTCGACGCCGCCCATCTGATCGCGCGCACGAACTACATCGTCGCGGACCGCGACTCGGCGCTCGTGTTTCTCACCGCGTCCGATCGTGGCGCCGACGCGTCGACCGGGGGCGGACGTTCGTTCGTGGCCCGCATGAGCGATGGCGGTTCGCGCTTCGAGTTTCTTTCGTGGATCGGTCCCGACCTCGCCCGGGGACTCGCGACCGACGAGCGGCCGATATTCTCCACCATGCCTTCGGCGATAAGGACGGGCGAGGGCCGCTACCTGTGCGCGCTTCGCCAGCGGATAGGCCGGAGAAAGTGGACCGACATCTTCGAATCCGTCGACGGCGGAAAAACCTGGTCCCATCTCGGCGAGCTCGAACGCGGAGCGACCAACCCGGCCGCGCTCGTGTCGTTGGGCGGCGAGCGCGTGGCGGCGGTCTATGGTTCTCGCAAAAAGCCGTTCGGGTTGCGCGCCAAGATCAGCGAAAACGCCGGACGGGACTGGTCCGACGAGATCCTTCTGCGCACGGACGGACGCACCTGGGACCTCGGATATCCCCGCGCCGTGCGGCGGCCGGACGGGACCGTTGTAGTGCTCTACTACTACACGACCGCCGGGCGGCCCGAACAGCATATCGCGGCCACGCTGTGGCGGCCGCCCCCCGCGGCCCGTTGAGTCGAAACCGTCTTTCTCATGCGACACTCCAAGCTGCGCGGGATCGTCCCGCCCCTGATCACGCCTCTTCTTCCCGACGCCTCGCTGGATCGCGAGGGGTTGGAACGCCTCGTCGAGCATGTGCTCGCGGGACGCGTCCACGGATTGTTCCTGCTCGGCACGACCGGCGAGGGCCCCGCGCTGCCCTACGCGCTGCGCCGCGAACTGGTGTCCCGGGTTTGCCGGCAGGTGGACGGCCGGGTGCCCGTGCTCGTGAGCGTGACGGACACGGTTTTCGAGGAGTCGGTCGCGCTTGCGGAACATTCGACCGCGCAGGGCGCCGAGGCCGTCGTCCTCGCCCCCCCGTATTACTTCCCGCTCCAGTCCGCGGAGCTGATCGCGCTCGTCCGGGCTTTTTCGGCGCGCAGCCCGTTGCCCTTCTACCTCTACAACATCCCCTCCCTGACGAAGACCTGGCTGCACGAGGACGTGATTCGCGCGAGTCTCGACGTGAAAGGCTTCCGCGGTCTGAAGGACAGCTCGGGCGACCTCCAGTATTTCAAACGCATGCGCCGCGTCCTGGGCGAAACGCATTCGCTGTTCATGGGGCCGGAGGAGCTGCTCGTCGACTGCCTGCTGGCCGGAGGCGACGGCGGGGTGTCGGGCGGGGCCAACGTCTGGCCCCGGCTCTACACCGAGATCTTCGCCCTGGCGGAGGCGGGGGAATGGACCGCGGCGCGGGCCTCCCAGGACCGGGTGCTGGAGATATCCCGTCGTGTGTATTCGATAGGTGGATACGGATCGACCGTCACCCGCGCGCTCAAGGCCGCGCTGTCGCTCGAGGGCGTGTGCGGGCCGGCGCTGGTCCCGCCGCTTCAGGGCTGGGGCGAGGCGGAGCGCGAGGTCCTGCGGCGCGAGCTCGCCGGCGTCCTCGCGACGGCCTGACCGGCCGGACGTCCGGCGGCGGTTCGCCGCCCCGCGGTGCGGCCCTCGGTCCACACCCCCTCGAGCAAAAGGCTGAAGGGACGGGCCGGCACGCCCTGCTCGTTGCGGTGGATCATGCCGACCACCGCCTCGACCGCCTGCGCGCCGATCGACGGCACGCCTTCGTCCACGCCGGAGATCGTCGTGTCCTTGTAGGGCACGGAGGCCACGGCGACGCTCACGTCCTCCGGCACCCGGGCTCCGAGCTCGTTCAACCATTCGATGACGAGGTGGCTCATCGACGCGGCGACGACGACCGCGTCGGGCTTGGAGCGACGATACCACGACACGAAGGCCTTCTTGTCCAGGTCCGGCGCGAGAAGCGGCTCCAGCCGCGCCGCGTCCTTGGGAAAATCCCGCTGCGCGATCCAGTAGCCGCCGAGATAGTTGTGGTCCACCCGCTCGTCGTTGGCCGACGGCATCGCCAGTCCGATGCGCCGATGCCCCCGTTCGTGCAGCGTCTGCACGACATGCTTCATGTTCCGGAACTGGTTGTTCATGATCACATGCAGCTTCGGCGACGACAGCGAGTAGCCGAGGGCGACGGAGGAGAAATGGCGCCACTCCAGCTCGAGGGCGCCGCGCGGCGTCGGCAGCGGCGCGATGATCAGGCCGCGGATGCCGCGGGCCAGCAGGATCTGGCTGGCGCGTTTCGCGTTCAGGCCGGGTTCGGCGAGCCAGAATTCCTCCAGGCGATATCCCAGCTGGTCCGCCCGCGCGGCCGCCCCGTCGAAATAACCGGTCGCCTGGATCATCCCGCGCCAGCCGTCGCGTTCGGGAAAGTTCGTCACCCATGCGAGCGTGCCGTGAAACCGCGCCGGAGCCTGCCGGATGCGATAGGCGTTCAGCGCGGCCAGCGCGGGGTCGGGCCGGTAGCGCTGCTGCTCCGCGAGCTTGACGATGCGCGCGCGCGTCGCGGGCGAGATCGAGGGATGGCCGCGCAGCGCGAGCGACACCGTCATCGGGGAGACGCCGGCGAGCCGGGCGAGATCGCGTTGGGAAACCTGTCCCTTCATGGGGACGACGATTCCGGAATATCTCCGGAGGAGCAACTTTACAGATACAGTTTCCGGCCCGTTTTGTCCGCCTCCGCGGCGGCGCAGCCTCCCCGGCATGGTGTCCACCTCCCCATCCCCGACCGGGCGCGCCGGCGCCCCGGAGTCCTTCGACGTCATCGTGTGCGGTGGCGGTCCCTCGGGCGTCGCCGCCGCCCTCGCCGCCGCCCGGAGGGGCGCGCGCACGCTTCTTGTCGAGCGCTACGGTTTCTGCGGGGGCATGGCGACCGCCGCCTTGGTGAACCCGTTCTCGGGCCACGCCTTTCACGACCAGCTCGTCCCCGGCGGCCGGCGGGCCTCGTTGATCGGGGGCATCTTCAAGGAGATCGCGTCGGAGCTGCAGAAACGCGGGGGATTCGGCTCGGTGCTCATGGACGCCGCCTTCGACGAGGAGCTGCTCAAGCACGTATACGACACCGCCCTGCTGCGGGCGGGCGTCACCGTCCGCTACCACACCCAGCTGGCCGGGGCGAACATCGCCGGAGGTCGTATCCAGTTCATAGATACGATTTCGAAGGGCGGGCGCGAGACGTTTTCCGCGCACACCTTCGTGGACTGTTCCGGCGACGGCGACCTCGCGGCCGCCGCGGGGTGCCCGTTCGGCGTCGGCCGCGACTCCGACGGTCTCACGCAGGCGATGACGGTGAGCTTCCGGATGGCCAACGTGGACAAGCGCGCGATGTTCGCGACCGGCGGCATGCGCGCCGCCCGCGCGCTGGTGGAGCCGTATTTCCAGAAGGCGCTCGCGAGCGGCGAGCTGCACTATCCGCACCGCAACTTCATCCATTTCTACGACCATCCGCGCCCCGGCGTCCTGCATTTCAACATGACGCGCATCACCTGCGTGTCCGGGCTTTCCCCGGTGGACCTCACGCGGGCCGAGATCGAGGGACGCCGCCAAGCCTACGTGATGAGCGACTGGTTGATCAAAACCGTCCCCTGGTTCCGCGACGCCTTCCTCGACAAGATCGCGTGTCAGGTGGGCGTGCGCGAGACGCGCCACATCCACGGCCTCTACACGATGACGATGGAGGACATCGTGCAGGCGCGGAAATTTCCCGACGGCATCGCGCGTTCGCGCTACTTCATCGACATCCACAATCCCACCGGCGCGCAGGACCCGCATCAGAAGGCCGGCGGCAAGGGCGAGGTGCGGGCGGGCTTCGGCCCGCCGCCGGGCGACTACTACGAGGTGCCCTTCCGCAGCCTCATCAACGCGCACTGCCCCAACGTCGTCGTGGCCTGCCGCGCGCTTTCCGCCACGCACGAGGCGGCCGCCGCGGTGCGCGTCATGGCGACGATGCACGCGATCGGCGAGGCCGCCGGCATCGCGGCCGCGGAGTCGGTGAAGCGCCGCTGCGAGATCGCAGCCATCCCCGGGGAATGGGTGCGTTCGCAAATCGACTACATCGACCAGCCGCCGGACTACGGCGCGCCGTGGAATCCGGTCGACGACGCCGCGCCGGTCGAGGCCGGCCGCGCCGCGGAGATCGGCGTCGCCGGCTAAGCATAAACCCGCCGCCGGGCGCGCTCGCCGCGTCCGGCGCGACAGCCTTTAACCCCTCGGCCCGCCCCGCTCGTGAAGATCCACCCTGCAGACCTCCTCGTCATCGCGCTCTATTTCGCCGGCACCCTCGGCCTCGGGCTGTGGGTCTCCCGGCGGAACCGCGGGTCGGAGCAATACTTCCTCGGCGACCGCAACTTTCCCGGCTGGGCGATCGGCATCAGCTTCATCGGCGCGATGATCAGCTCGGTCACCTTCATCGCGCTGCCCGCGGACGCGTTCAAGACGACCTGGGTGCGTTATCTGCCGAACTTCGCCTTTCCGCTCGTGGCGTTGTTCTCGGCCTACGCGTTCCTGCCGTTCTTTCGCCGCGGGACGGTGACCTCGGCCTACCAGTATCTCGGTCTCCGTTTCGGACCCTCGATCGCGATCTACGGCGCCGTGGTGTATTTCGCGGCGCAGATCGTCCGCACCGCGAGCATCGTCTATCTGATGGCCGTGCTGATGTCCGCGATGACCGGACTCGGCATCGGCTGGGGCATCCTCATCGCCGGCGGCATCACCGGGCTCTACACCGTGAAGGGCGGCTACTCCGCGGTCATCTGGACCGATGTCGTGCAGACCATCGTCCTCATGATCGGCGCGGTGGTCGTGATCGGAGCGGTGATCGCCCGCCTGCCCGGGGGCGTCGCCGAGATTTTCGCCGCCGCGACGGAGGCGGGGAAGTTCTCCCTGCGCGATCTGGATCCCGCCACCGGTCGGCTGGAGCCCCTGGCGTCCGGCTTTTCCCTCACCGAGAAGACGGCGACCATGCTCGTGCTGGTGGGGTTCGTGCAGTTTCTCACCGGCAAGCTGAACCAGGAGAGCGTGCAGCGCTGGTGTTCGACCAAGTCCCCGCGCGAGGCGCGCAAGTCGATGCTCATCCTCGGCGCGGGCGCCCTGCCGATCTGGGCGGTCTTCATGTTCATGGGCACCTGCCTCTGGGTCTACTACGGACGTTTCCCCGACGAGGTGTCGGGCGGCGTGCTCGACGGCACGCTGAAGGCCGAGTCGATCCTGCCGCATTTCATCGTCACCGCGCTTCCGGTCGGCGTTTCCGGGCTCGTCATCTCGGCCGCCCTCGCCGCCGCGATGTCGACGTTGAGCAGCGCGATCAACTCCGTGGGCATGGTGCTGGTGAACGACATCTGGACGCCGCTGCGCCGGCGCCCGCTTCCCGAATCCGCGCGACTCGTCGCCGGCCGCGTCGCGGCCGCGATCGTCGCGTTCTGCATGATCGGCGGAGCGGCGCTCTTCCACCTCGCCGACACCAAGACGCTCACCGACTTCAGCATCATCATCACCGCGATCTTCGGCGGCGGCATGGCCGGCGTGTTTCTCCTCGGCATGCTTTCGCGGCGCGGTGACGCCCGGGCCGTGCTCGCGGGCATCGTCGTCACCCTGTTGTTCACCTGCTGGGCGCTGCTCATGCAGTTCGGCGCGCTGCCCCGCGTGTTCGATCCCTACTACACCGCGATCCTGGGCAACCTGATCATGATCGCCGTCGGCTACGGCGCGTCGTGGATCTGGCGCGCGCCGGCCCGCGATCTCACGAACCTCACCGTCTGGGATCAGTCGAAGGAGGCGATGGTATGAACGACCGCGTCTCCCGCGCGCCGGCCTCGCGCATGGTCGTCTTCGGTTCGCTCAACCTCGACCTCGTCTGGCGGGTGTCGCGCCTGCCCTCGCCGGGCGAGACGATCTCCTGCCTCTCCGCCGCCCGCGCTTTTGGCGGCAAGGGCGCCAACGTCGCGGTGGCCGCCACCCGCGCCGGCGGCCGCGTGACGCTCGTCGGCGCGCTCGGCGACGACGAACCGGGCCGCGCCTATCGCGCCCATCTCGCCGCGGAGGGCGTGGACGCGCGCCTCGAGAACGCCGGCGATCTCCCCACCGGATCGGCGCACGTCTACGTCGACGACGCGGGCGAGAACCTCATCGTGGTGCACGGAGGCGCCAACGACTGGTGGAACGCGGAGAGGGTGCGGGCCGCGCTCCTCGTCCATCTCGACGGCGCCGCGTTGTTGCTTCTGCCGGCGGAGATTCCCGTCGACGCCGCGACGGCCGCGTTGCGCGAAGCCGCCCGCGCCGGCGTGCCGGCCTTGTTCAACGCCTCCCCCTGCCCGCGCGACTTCGACTGGGGCGGGACGCCGATCGACACCGTCGTGGTCAACGAGCACGAGTGCCGCGAGATCTTCGGTCACGCCCCGGAAGCGCTCGCCGCCCTCGACGTCGACGGCCGTCGAGGGCTTCTCCGCTCGCGAGGCGTGTCTCGCATCGTGGCGACCCGCGGCGCGCGGCCGACCCTCTGGCTCGACGACGCCGGGTGCGGCGAGGTTCCCGCGCATCCGGTGCGGCCGGTGGACACGGTCGGCGCGGGCGACACCTTCGCCGGCGTGCTCGCGGTCGGCCTCGCCGAAGGCGACCCGTTTGCGAAGGCGATCCGTCGCGCCAACGTCGCCGCCGCGCTTTCCGCCCTCGAGTCCGGAGCGCAGACCGCGATGCCGCGACGCAACCGCATCGAGATGGCGCTTCTCTCTCCGACGCCCCTCTAACTTTACAGAAAAAGTCACCGGGGGTTTGGGCGGGGCGTTCTTCTGGGGATGCTTCGCCCCGAGCGCCCGCCATCTCCCCTCCTCCCGAATCCTGGCGCCTGTTCCGCCCCGCACCCCCTCCGTCATGAATCCGCCCCGTCCCCCGTCTTCATTCCGGCCTTTCCGAAGTGGTTTCACCCTGATCGAGCTGCTCACGGTCATCGCCATCATCGGCATCCTGGCGGCGATCCTGATCCCCGTGGTGGGCAAGGTCCGCGGGCAGGCCAAGTCGGCGCAATGCCGTTCGAACCTCCGGCAGATCGGCATGGCCTACCGCCTGTATGCGGAGAACAACAACGGACGGCTGCCGGGCAAGAGCGGCATCCCCTCCGCGTTCTCGGCGATCAAGCAGGTGGCGCTGGTCGACCTTCAGCCGTATATCGTCTCCGCGGTCGGTAGTTCCGTGGCGGATACGACGCTGGAGGGCGTGTGGCGTTGTCCGGCGGGCCCCGAGGGATGGATAACCTATTCGCCGAACAACTACATCTGGGAGCTGAAGCTGAGCCGGCTGCACACCCCGTCGCGCTTCGCGATGCTGTGGAATCGGGGCGGCACGGTGGACGCGCCCCCGGGAACCCAGAACCCCGGCGTGGGCTGGCACGGGCCGAATCTCTACAACACCCTCTACGCGGACATCCACGTGGAGGGCGTCACCAAGGAGCGCCTGCTCGTCGACCTGGTGCTGCCGACGAAGTGAGCGATGCGCCGACGCATGCCTCCCGTTTTCCGCCTCCTCTTGAACACGAGCCGCCTGCTGGGCCCGGTGATGTTCGTCGTCTGCGCCTTGGGCCTCGCGGCGCCCACCGTCTCCGCGGCGGTGCATCGCCTGAAGGCCAAGGACACGCTGGCGGTCGCCGAGATCGACGCGGGCGATCTGCTCGAGTTCACCCTCGCCGACGGTTCGGTGCGGAAGTTCGAGCTGATCTCCACCGACGCGCGCGTGCTCTACACCAATCTCGCCCGGCCGAGGAAGGCGCAACCGGGCGGCGGCACCATCTACGAAATGAGCTGCGTGCTGAAGGCCGACGGACAACTCGTGGAGCTGCGTCGCTACGTCTGTTCGCAGGAGTCGTTCTACGAACCCTATGTCATCAACGGCGTGCGCCTCTGGTTCGACGCGGTGGCGGACGTGGAGAAGTTTCTCACCTACGACCACGGAGATTGTCGTCCGGGCCGGCAGGCCCGCTTCGCGTTGCAGGACGCCGCGCGCCGGATCGCCCCGGAGGAGATCCTGCCGTGGTATGACAATCCCGCGGGCTTCATCGACATCGCCGACGTCCACAACGGCGACGATTGCTGGATGGGCGCCTTCGCCGGGGCCGACGCGCATAACGGCCTCGATATCAACCAACGCGCCGGGAGCCGGAACTACGCCCCGATCGCCTTCGACGACCATTACCTTTTTGAAAGCCTCGCGGCGGGGAACGACAACAACCGCTGGCGCGGCGTGCGCCGCTGGGCGAGCGGGGACGAGTGGATCCTGCAGACCCACCACATTCTTTCCCTGCTCCATCCCGAGCATTCGCAGATCGAGGCCGGCGCCGCCTTCGCCACCGCCGCGGGGGTGAAAATCGGCGGACGCGAGCACAGCCACTACGTCTTCAAGGTCCGTCCGGCGGGCGCCGCCGGCGAGGTGATGATCGATCCGTGGATCCTGTTCTGGCAGGCCTTCGAGGACCGGAAACAGCGGCAAGGCGTCATCAAGGCCGCGATGACCCCGCTCGCGCCCGTCCGCGTCGGCGACCCCGTTGCGTTCTCCTCCGCCGCGAGCCGCCCCGGGCCGGGACGCAGCCTGGTCCGGGTCCGCTGGACCTTCGGCGACGGCGGCGCTTCGCATGACCGGGAGGCCTCGCACGTTTTCGCGCGTCCCGGCGTCTATCCGGTGACGCTCACCGTCGACGACGGCGCGCACCTCGCGAGCACCACGCAACACATCACGGTGACCGGTCCGGAGCTCGCGCGTCCGGTCCTGTCGCTCATGGCGCCCGACGAGCCGGCTTTCCGTCCGCGTCCGCGGGACGCGATGGACGTCTACGGCGTGGCGCCGAAATTTTTCCCGCACGAGATCTCCCTGGTGGCGCGCGCCGAGAGTCCGCGTCCGCGCGTCCGGGAGTTCCGGCTTGGCAACCGCGGCGGCGGAACGCTGCCGCCGGCGACCGCGACGATCGCGTATTCAAGCGGCCGGGACTGGCTGCGCTTCGAGATCTCCGGAAAAGGCGACGAGCAACAGGGACTGCTCCACGCCGACGCCACCGGGCTCCCGCCCGCGCTCTATCGCGCGCGTGTGACGGTCACGGCGCCGGGCGCGGTCAACTCCCCGCAGTCCTTCGACGTTTCCCTGCTGGTGCCCTCGCACCCCGCGCTGCCGCCGCGCAGCAGGCGGGTGCAGTTCCCGCGGGAAAAGACCGTGGAGGAGGACGCCCCGTCCGAGGTCTATGCGACGCCGTGGTTCTGGTTCGCGCATCGTTTCCCCGGCCATCCCCAGGGCGGCGGCGGCAGTCATCTGATGAACGGCGGCCGGGCCCGGGACGGCGAGTTCGTGCGTTTCACCCCCGATCTGCGCAAGGCGCGCTACGAACTGCGCCTGCCCACGGCCGCACCCTACGAAGAGGGCTGCCGTTTCGAAGTGCGCGTGCGCCACGCGGGCGGGCTCAGCTCCGTCTGGATGGAGCCCGCCAAGTCCCGCGTCATCGGCGCCTTCGACTTCGAGGACGGCACCGACGGCTACGTGGAGATCCACGCCGGCGGCTCGACCGGCCAGGTGCTGGCCGACGCGGTGATCTTCAAGCGGCTCGGCCCCTGACCCCTCCCTTTGGCGCAGCGATGCGCGCATCCCCAAAACCTCAAACCCGACGATATCCATGAACCACAAACACCTCCTTACCCTGCTGGCGCTCGCCTCCGTCTCCGCCGTGTCGGGCCGGGCCCAGATATTTTCCGAAAACTTCGGGAACCTCGCGCCCGGCACCGCCATCTCGACGGGCAACACCGGGTTCACCCTGGTTCGCACGCTTGGCGAGCCGTCGCTTGTCGAGGCGATCTCCTCCACCGTCGGCACGGGCAGCAGCCTGCGCATCGTCAGCACGGTGTCGAACCTGTCGGGAAGCTACGTCGGAGTCGGTGTGGACGACCTGGCCGGCGGCGACGTCGCCACGTTGTCGTTTACCGTGAAGTCGGCCAACTGGCGGACGAACCACGGGCTCATCATCGCGCTGGGCGGCTCCTCGACCGCGAACGGTTTCTACGACGCGTCCGGCAACATGTCGGGCTCTTCGCCCGGAACCATCTACAACGAGTCGCTGTTCGCGGTCCGCCTGATGGGCAACTCCAACGCCGGCTCGAATCCCAACAGCGCCGCGCTGCAACTCGCCGGTTCCTCCGCCTGGGAGGTCCCCGCGTCGGACAGCCCCGGGGCCAACGTCATCGCCAACGGCGTGGCGGTGAACTTCCATTTCGTGATCAACGGCGGCTCGTCCTCGCTCTCGGTCGACGACGTCGTGATCGACGCCGGCAAGGTCGCCGTGTGGCTGGACGGCCAGTATCTGGCCTCCTACGACGTGCCGGGCAACGCGGACGCCACCTCCCTCCGTATCTTCGCCCACGGTCGCGGCGGCAGCTTCACGACGACCCTCGACGTGGAGATCGACGACCTCCGCATCTGGAACGGCGCCGTCGCCTTCGGCTCCCAGATTCCCGAGCCCTCCTCCTTCGCCGCCGTGCTCGGCCTCGGCGCGCTCGCGGGCGTCGCCTTCCGCCGTCGCCGCGCCTGAGCCACCCTCGTTTCTTTCCGTATCCGATGTCGATTCGCCTGCTCGCCCTGTTTTGCCTGTTCGTCCCGGCCGTCCTCGCGGCCGGGGCCGAACATCGCGTCGTCTATCACGACCCCGCCGAGTTCGCCGGCTGGCCCGCCAACGAGGGACTCTGGTCCTGGGGGGACGACGAGATGCTGGTCGCCTTCGAGGTCGCGAAGTTCGTCGAGACCGACGGCGACCACAGCGTGGACCGGGAAAGCCCGAAACGCATCGTGTTCGCCCGCAGCCTCGACGGCGGCGAGACCTGGACGCCGGAGGAGCATCCGGAGATCGCCGCCCCCGAGTATCTCGGCGACGCGGAAAAGTTCGTGCAGAAGACCGCCACCGCGCGCGATCCGCGTCCGTCGCCGGGCGGCTTCGATTTCACCCATCCGAATTTCGCGATGAAGCTGCGCGGCGGCACCTTCTACGTGTCGCACAACCGCGGCCGGAGCTGGGAAGGGCCGTATCTGTTGACCGAATACGACTTCATCCCCGAGGCCCGCACCAGCTACATCGTCACGGGACCGTCCTCCGCGACCGTCTTCATGACCGGCCGCGTGACGCGCGACGGCCTGAAATACGGGCGCTCCTGCGTCCTCCGCACCGAGGACGGCGGCAAGACCTTCCGCTTCCTCTCCTGGATCGGCGAGGACATCGCCGATCGGCTCAAGCCGAACGAGCGCGGCAAGGGCTTCGACAACATTTTCTCGATCATGCCCTCGGCCGTGCGTCTCGGCGACGACCACTTCGTCTGCGCCGTGCGCCAGCGGACCAGCCGGGTGAAGTGGACCGACATCTTCGAGTCGAAGGACGGCGGCCGGAGCTGGGAAAAAATCGCCACGCTCGAGAAGGGCTCCAGCAACCCCGCCACGCTCGTGCTCATGACGGACGGCACCATCGCCGCCGTCTACGGCAACCGTCGCAAGGCGCCCTGCGGCGTCGCGGCCAAGCTCAGCCGCGACCAGGGCCGCACCTGGTCCGACGAGATCGTGCTGCGCGCCGACGCGCGCAAGTGGGACATCGGCTACAGCCGCGCGCTCCAGCGTCCCGACGGCAAGATCGTCGCGCTCTACTACTACACCACCGAGGACATGCCGCAGAATTTCATCGCCGCGACCATCTGGGATGTCGCGTCCGCCCGGTGAACGCACCCGACACGACCATGTTTCGTCCACGTATCCTGTCTTTCGCGGGTCTGCTCGCGCTGGGCTTCGCGTTCGCGCCCGTCCGCGCCGACGTGTTTTGGGAGTTCGAGGATCCCGCCGACCTTCCGCTCGAACGCGTCGCCGGGAGCGCGGGCGCGCCGGCCTGGATCGGCGATCTCGGCCGGAGCATGACCACCGGCCGCGGCGCCCTGCAGTTGCGCAACATCGGCGGCGGGAAGGCCATCGCGTCCGTTCCCCTCGGCGATCTCGCCGACGGACGTCCGCTCTGGTTGCTGGTGCGTCTCGACGGCTGGAAACTCGCCGGCGCGGGAGCGCGCGAATTCGCGGTCGGTTTTTCCGAGCGCGTCCGGCCGCAGCGCGCCGTGGTGCAGATCGGCCTGCGCGGCTCCGCCTCCCGCGGACTCTACGTCACCGGCGAGGCGTTGCGCAGCGAGGAGGGCGCGAAAAACACGCGGGCGATCCGCGTCGGCGAAGGCGCGCAGGCGGAGCCGGTCGGCCTCGTGCTGGAGTATCGCCCGGCCGAGCGCGTCTTCAATCTGCACCGCTCGGCGGCCGACGGTTCGCTCACCCTGCTCGGATCGGGGCTCACCAGCCCGCGACGCAACGCGCGCTTCCTTCACGTCGTGATCCAGGGCGATCTCGGCGTCGCGGAAGGCGAGTTTGTCGACATCGGTTCGATCATGGTCGCGGGAGGCCAGACCGGGTTGTCCGGAGGAGGGGGCCGCCGATGAAACCGGAGGCGCCCGTCCGCATGGTGCTGGACACGGACACCTTCAACGAGGTGGACGACCAGTTCACGCTCGCCTACGCGCTCCGTTCGCCGGAGCGGCTGCGCGTCGAGGCCTGTTACGCCGCGCCCTTCCACAACGCGCGTTCGACCGGCGCGGGCGACGGCATGGAGAAGAGTTACGAGGAGATCCTGCGGGTGCTTTCGTTGCTCGGCGAGGATCTCGGCGGGCACGTCCACCGCGGCGCGACCTCCTTTCTCGCCGCGGACGGCCGCCCGGTGGAAAGCGACGCGGTGCGCGACCTCATCTCCCGAGCGCTCGACGATTCGGAGCCCGGTCCCTTGCACGTCGTCGGCATCGCGGCGGCGACCAATCTCGCCTCCGCGATCCTGATCGAACCCCGCATCGTCAACCGCGTGCGGATGATCTGGCTCGGCGGGCATCCGCTCGACTGGCCGACCGCGGACGAGTTCAACCTGCGCCAGGACGTGCGCGCGGCCCGCGTGCTCTTCGACTCGGGTGTGCCGCTCACCCTGATTCCCTGCAAGAACGTCGCCGAGCACCTGCGCGTCACCGCGGCGGATCTGCGCGAGGCCCTGCCCACGGGGCATCCTCTCTGCGATTTTCTTCGGCAACGCTTCGACCTTTATCTCCGCGAAAAAGGGTTTCTCTCGAAGCCGCTCTGGGATGTCGCCGCCATCGCGCGGCTCGTGAATCCGGAATGGGTCCCGGTGGCCCCGGCGCGAAGTCCGCGGATCACCGACGACCTGCGTTGGGACGACGTCCCCTCGGCGCGTCACTCCATCCAGGTCGCCACCCAGCTCCGGCGCGACCCGATCTTCGTCGACCTTTGCCGAAAGCTCGTGCGCACGCCCGTGCGCGCCGACTGATGCGCGGGCTCCGTCACGTCTTCCGTCTCGGCCTGACGACCGCCCTGCCGTTCGCCGTCTTCGCCGACGTGCGTCCGGGACCGCTTTTCCGCGACGGGGCGGTCTTGCAGCGGGACATGCCGGCGCCGGTGTGGGGCGAGGCGGATCCCGGCGAGGCGGTCGTCGTCGAATGGCGCGGCGCGAGGCACGAGACCGTCGCGGACGAACGGGGGCGTTGGCGCGTGGTGCTGCCGGCGATGCCCGCTTCCACCGGGCCGTCCGAGCTGGTGGTGTCGGGGAAAAACACCGTGCGAGTGCGCGACGTGCTGGTGGGGGAGCTCTGGCTGTGCTCCGGCCAGTCCAACATGGCGTGGACGGTGGCGCAGTCCGCCGACGCCGGGGCGGAGATCGCCGCCGCGGACTTTCCCCTGATCCGTCATTTCCAGGTGGCGAAAACCGTGGCCGCCCGCCCGGCGTTCTCCGTCGCCGGCGCATGGAAGGCCGCGTCGCCGAAAACCGCGGGCGATTTTTCCGCCGTCGCCTACTACTTCGGTCGCGAGTTGCACCGTCGGCTCGGCGTCCCGGTCGGCTTGATCAACGCGAGCTGGGGATCGACGCACATCGAGTCGTGGATGAGCCCGGCCGCGCTCGCCTCGGATCCGGCCTTCGAGACCGTGCATCGGCGCTGGGCGGAAGTCGTGGCCGCGCATCCCGCGAAGCTCGCCGCGCACGCCGAGGCGCTCGCGGCCTGGGAGGCGGCGGGACGCCCCGCCAAGAGGCGGCCGCGTTCGCCAGACGGACCCGGCGGCCGTCTCGAACCGTCGGGGCTGCACAACGGGATGATCCACCCCTTCACGCCCGCCGCCATTCGCGGCGTGATCTGGTATCAGGGGGAAAGCAACTCCGCCCGGCACGAGGAATACGCGCGGCTTTTCACCGGTCTCATCGAATCCTGGCGCTCGGAGTTCGCGCGACCGGGTCTGCCTTTTTATTTCGTCCAACTCGCCAGCAACATCCGGCGTCACGATCCGAGCGGGGAGGAGTTCTCTCACATCCGCGAGGCGCAGCGCACCGCGCTGGCCCTGCCCGGCACGGGCATGGCGGTGACGATCGACATCGGCGACCCGCGCAACATCCACCCGTCGAACAAGCAGGACGTCGGCCGGCGACTGGCGCGCCTCGCGCTCAAACGCGTCCATGGTCTCGAGCTCGAGGATTCCGGCCCGCTGCCCGCCTTCGCGCGCAGGGGGAAACCCGATACGGGCGAAGTTCGCGTCGCCTTTTTCCACGCCGCCGGGCTGGCGGCGACGGATCCGGCCCTGCCGGGCTTCGAGGTTGCCGGCGCGGACGGCGTGTTTTTCGACGCGACCGCGCGCCTCGAGGGCGAGTCCGTCGTGTTGAGATCCCCCCGGGTGGGGGCTCCGGAGACGGTGCGTTACGCCTGGGGCAACAATCCGCCTTCCCCGTTGCGGAACGCCGCGGGACTGCCGGCCTCGCCCTTCGTGATCCCGGTCGCTCCGGCGGCTGGCGACGCGCCTTGATGGTTTTTCCCTTTCCTCCTCGTCATGAAGTTCCGGTTTCCGCGTTTCTCCCGTCGTGCCTTCACCCTGATCGAGTTGCTGACCGTCATCGCGGTCGTCGGCATCCTGGCCGCCATCCTGGTCCCGACGGTCGGACGCGTGCGCGAAAACGCCCGCGCCTCGCAGTGTCGTTCCAATCTGCGCCAGATCGGCATGGCCTACAGCCTCTACGCCGACGCGAACAGGGGCATGTTCCCCAAGAAGACCGCGGCCTCGGCCTTCGACTCGATGCTTTCGGTGGTGACGGTGGACATGCTGCCCTACATCGCGCATCCGCTTCCGCCGAACGACGGGACGAAGCTGTTGTTCTCCGAGCCCTGGCGTTGTCCGAGCGGGCCGGAAACCTGGCAGACGACCTATTCGCCGAACAACAACCACTGGGCGATCAATCTGCGGAAGATCCAGAATCCGTCGCGTTTCGCGCTTTATTGGGATCGCGGCGGCACGACGGCGTCCGCTCCCGGCACGCAGACTCCCGGCGCGGCCTGGCACGGCAACGACCGCTACAACGCCGTGTTTGCCGACAGCCACGTGGAATCGCTCGGGCTGGAGGCGCTCAAGCGCCGCATGCTGTTTGTGGAGCAGTGAGTCCGGGGAAACGCGGCGGGGGTGAAGCAAGCCGCCGTTTCTTCTCTTCGTTACCGCGGCGGGTTTATTTTCCGACGCAAGAAAGGCGCCACGGGGAACGTGGCGCCTTTCTTGTGTTTGGCCCGGCGGAATGCCGGGGCCGAACAGGGATCGAACCCTTACTGGATGAAGAGATCGGTCGGCGTGCGGGCGAAGAACTCCTCCATGTAGGCCGTGGTGGCCTTGCCTTCCATGAAGGTCGGGTCCGACATGATCGCCTTTTGGAGCGGGATGGTCGTCTTGACGCCGCGGATGAGGTATTCGCTGAGCGCGCGGTAGCTGCGTTCGATGGCGATCTTCCGGGTCGAGCCGTAGCAGATCAGCTTGCCGATCATCGAATCGTAGTAGGGCGGGATCTGGTAGCCCGAGTAGACGTGGGAGTCGACGCGCACGCCGTGGCCGCCGGGAGCGTAGTAGAGGCCGATGGTGCCGGGGCTGGGCACGAAGTTGCGCGCGGGGTCCTCGGCGTTGATGCGGCACTCGATGGCGTGCTTGGTGAAGGTGATGTCGCTCTGGTCGAAGGAGAGCTTCTCGCCGTTGGCGACGAGGATCTGCTGTTTGATGAGGTCGATGCCGGTGATCTCCTCGGTCACGGGATGCTCCACCTGGATGCGGGTGTTCATCTCGATGAAGTAGTAGTTCCCCTTGGCATCGACGAGGAACTCGATCGTGCCGGCGTTTTGGTAACCGGCGGCCTGGGCGGCGCGGACGGCGGCCTTGCCCATCTCCTTGCGGAGGGCGGGGGTGAGGAAGGGCGAGGGGGCCTCCTCGATCAACTTCTGGTGGCGGCGCTGCACGGAGCAGTCGCGTTCGCCGAGGTGGACGGTCTTGCCGTGCTGGTCGGCGAGGATCTGGAACTCGATGTGGCGCGGTTTCTCGATGTATTTCTCGAGGTAAACGGCGCCGTTGCCGAAGGCCTTTTCGGCCTCGTTGCGGGCGACGTTGTATTCCTTGGCGAGGGAGACGTCGTTGTGCGCGATGCGCATGCCGCGGCCGCCGCCGCCGGCGACGGCCTTGATAATGACCGGATAACCGATCTTGCGGGCGATCTTGATGGCCTCCGTCTCGGTGGTGACAGGGCCGTCGGAGCCGGGGACGGTGGGGACCTTGGCCTTTTTAACCGTGTCCTTGGCGACAGCTTTGTCGCCCATCATCTCGATGGACTTCGACCGGGGGCCGATGAACTTGATGTTACACGCCTCGCACTGGGCGGCGAACTTGGCGTTTTCGGAAAGGAAGCCGTAGCCGGGGTGGATGGCGTCGACGTCGGCGATCTCGGCGGCGGCGATGATGCGATCGGCGCGGAGATAGGAGTCGGCGCCCCGGGGACCGCCGATGCAGATGGCCTCGTCGGCGAGCTGGACGTGGAGGGACTGGGCGTCGGCTTCGGAGTAGACCGCGAGAGTCTTGATTCCGAGTTCGCGACAAGCGCGGACGATGCGGAGGGCGATTTCGCCGCGGTTGGCGATGAGGATCTTTTGGATCACGGGCGGAAAGAGGGGGAGAGACTGGAGGACGAAAAAATTAAACCACTAATGAACACTAATGGTCACTAATTCGAATTAGTGATGCTTAGTGTAAATTAGTGGTTTCCAGGGGGTTTTGCGAGAACTCAGCCTTGTTTGATCTTGAAGAGCTTCTGGCCGTATTCGACGGGCTGGCCGTTTTCGACGAGGACCTCGACCACGGTGCCCTTCACCTCGGCCTGGATTTCGTTCATGATCTTCATCGCCTCGATGATGCAGACGACGCTGGTTTCGGTGATCTTGGAGCCCACTTCCACGAAGGGCTTCGATTCGGGCGAGGCGGCCTTGTAGAAGGTGCCGACCATCGGGCTCTTCACGTAGACCACGCCGGCCTCGTCGGCGGCGGGAGCCGCGGGCGCGGAGGGCGCCGCCGAGGCGGCGGCGGGCGCGGGGGCGGCC
>Ga0065721_10003595_pt1 | contig 178634 bp, 173 predicted proteins | sample Mesricmetagenome_FD_59108 | JGI IMG/M metagenome (GOLD analysis project Ga0065721, IMG submission 59108) | Mesophilic microbial community from rice straw/compost enrichment Sample: eDNA_1 v2 (version 2) | ecosystem: Engineered > Solid waste > Grass > Composting > Bioreactor | place: USA... | reverse complement strand
GCCATGTCGCCCACCACCTTGGAGCTGGGCGTCACCTTGACGATATCGCCGAACATCTGGTTGACGTCGGCATAGGTCTGGGCGACCTCGTGCCAGCGGGTTTCCAGCCCCAGCGAGCGCGCCTGTTCCTTGAGATTGGTGAACTGGCCGCCCGGCATTTCGTGCAGATAGACTTCCGAGGCGCCGCCCTTGAGGTTGCTTTCGAACGCCGTGTACTGGGTGCGCACCGCTTCCCAATAGAACGAGATCTGGCGGATCGCCCTGGCATCGAGCTCCGGATCGCGTTCCCCGCCGGCGAGGGCGGCGACCAGCGAGCCGAGCGTGGGCTGGCTGGTGGTGGAGCTGAGGGCATCCATGGCCGCGTCGACCGCATCGACCCCCGCCTCCACCGCCGCCAGCACCGTCGCCGCCGCGGCGCCGGACGTGTCGTGGGTGTGCAGGTGAATGGGCAGGCCCACTTCATCCTTGAGCACCGAGACCAGCTTCTTCGCCGCCGCCGGCTTGAGGAGGCCCGCCATGTCCTTGATGCCGAGCACATGCGCGCCGGCCGCTTCCAGCTCCCTGGCGAGGCCGACATAATATTTGAGGTCGTATTTGCTGCGCTCGGGATCGAAGATATCGCCGGTATAGCAGATGGCGCCCTCGGCCACCTTGCCCTCCTCGAGCACCGCATCGATGGAGACGCGCATGTTCTCCACCCAGTTGAGGCAGTCGAAGATGCGGAAGATATCGACCCCGCCCCGCGCGGCCTGGCGGACGAAGAATTTCACCACATTGTCGGCATAATTCGTATAGCCGACGCCGTTGGAACCACGCAGCAGCATCTGCGTCAGGATATTGGGCGCGCCCTCGCGCACCTTGGCCAGGCGCTCCCAGGGATCTTCGTTGAGGAAGCGCATGGACACGTCGAACGTGGCCCCGCCCCAGCATTCGAGGCTGAACAGGTTCGGCAGGCCATCGCGATAGGCCTGGGCGATGCGGGTGATGTCGAACGAGCGCATGCGCGTCGCCAGCAGCGATTGATGCGCGTCGCGCATGGTCGTGTCGGTGAACAGGACCCGCTTCTGCTCCTTCATCCAGCGGGCCAGGCCCAGCGGCCCGTCGCGGTCCAGCACCTGACGGGAACCGTCCACGACGATGAGCGGATCGAATTCGGGCAGCACCGGCGCCGCGGCATCGGCGGGCGGGCGCGGCCGGTCACGCACTTCGGGATGCCCGTTCACCGTCACGTCGGCGATATAGGAGAGAAGCTTGGTCGCCCTATCCTTGCGCGGCTTGAAATTGAACAGGTCCGGCGTCGTATCGATGAAGCGCGTGGTGTAGCGGTTCTCGAGGAAATCCTGGTGGGTGATGATGTTTTCGAGGAAGGCCAGATTGGTGGCGACGCCCCGGATGCGGAATTCGCGCAGGGCGCGATGCATGCGGGCAATGGCCTCATCGGCGCTGGGCGCCCAGCAGGTGACCTTTTCGAGCAGCGGATCGTAATAGCGGGTGATGATGGCCCCGGCATAGGCGGTGCCGCCATCGAGGCGCACCCCGAAGCCGGTCGCGCCGCGATAGGCGGTGATGCGGCCATAATCGGGGATGAAATTGTGCTCGGGGTCCTCGGTGGTGACCCGGCACTGGATGGCATTGCCGTTGAGGCGGATATTCTCCTGCAGCGGCACGCCGGATTCGGGCGTGCCGATCACCGCGCCGTCGAGCAGATGAATCTGCGCCTTGACGATGTCGATGCCGGTCACCTCCTCGGTGACGGTATGCTCGACCTGGATGCGCGGATTGACCTCGATGAAATAGAATTTGTCATTGTCAGCATCCATGAGGAATTCGACGGTGCCGGCGCCGCGATAATTGGCGGCCTTGCCCAGGCGCACGGCGGCATCGGTCAGGTCCTTGCGCACCGCTTCGGAGAGATAGGGCGCCGGCGCGCGCTCCACCACTTTCTGGTTGCGCCGCTGCACCGAGCAATCGCGCTCGTAAAGATGCACGAGATTGCCGTGATCGTCGCCGATCAGCTGCACCTCGACATGGCGGGCGCGCTCGATCAGCTTTTCGAGATACATCTCGTCCTTGCCGAAGGCGGCCTTGGCCTCGCGCTTGCCTTCGCTGACCTCGGCAATCAGCGATTTCTCGTCCATGATGCGGCGCATGCCGCGCCCGCCGCCGCCCCAGGAGGCCTTCAGCATCAGCGGATAGCCGATTTCGGCGGCCAGGCGCTTGATCGCCTCGGGATCGTCGGGCAGCGCCTCGGTGGCCGGCACGACCGGCACATTGGAAGCCAGCGCCATGTTGCGGGCGGCGACCTTGTTGCCGAGATCGCGCATGGTCTGGGCGCGCGGACCGATGAAGATGATGCCGGCGTCCTCGCAGGCATCGACGAATTCGGGGCTTTCCGAAAGCAGGCCATAACCGGGATGGATGGCATCGGCCCCCGAAATGCGGGCGATGCGGATATATTCCTCGATCTGCAGGTATGCCTCGACCGGGCCTTTGCCCTTGCCGATCAGATAGGCCTCGTCGGCCTTGAACCGGTGCAGCGCCAGCTTGTCTTCCTCGGCATAGACGGCAACGGTCTTCAGCCCGAGTTCATTGGCGGCGCGAAACACGCGGATGGCGATTTCGCTGCGATTGGCGACGAGGATTTTCTTGATGGGCATCGATGTGAGTTCCGAGCAAAAGGGGGCAAGGACCGCGCACGGTCCGGCTCAGCAAAGCCGGCGAAAAGGGCGATTGCCCCCAACCGCCAAGGCATCCAGTCCTTATTTCTGGCCGAGATATCCGGCCAGATGGCTCATGTCATAGCCCGCTTCCGCCGCCTGGGCGATGATGTCCTGGGCGGGCATTTCCCCCGCCTGGCTCAGCGCCCACAGCGTGGTCGAACGCGTGCCCGACCGGCAATAGCAGAAGACCGGGCCCGCGCTCCCCTCGAGCGCGGCACGGGTCTGGGCCACGAGATCGGGATTGACCCCGTCGCGGCCCAGCGGGATGGCATGATAGGCAAGTCCGGCGGCCTTGGCCGCCGCTTCGATGGCAGCGCCTTCCGGCTGATCGGGGGATTCCCCGTCCGGCCGGTTATTGACGATGGCGGTGAACCCGAGCTGTTTGAGCGTCGCCACGTCTTCCGGCTGGATCTGTCCAGAAACGCTGACGTGGTCGTTGATCCGCTTCAAATCCAAGGCGCTGCTCCCCATGCCGAGTTTGGCGTTGCGGCCCCGTTATAGCCATCCGCGTCACCCTGACGCAACTGGTCCCGGCGCAAAGCTGTCATCAGACTGTCGCCTTAGGCAGAAGGTCGAATGCGCCGGAGGCTCAGGCGGCGCGAATTGCTTTCGCCGGCCCCAGCGGCATGGGGCGGCCCAGATGATAGCCCTGCAGGCTCGTACATCCGGCGGCGGTCAGCAGGCACCGCTGCTCCTCGGTCTCGATCCCCTCGGCCACCACCTCGAGCGAAAGCGTGCGGGCGATGTCGCAGACGGCGGCCACGATCATGGAATTGACCGGATTGGCGGCGAAATCGGCGACATAGGTACGATCGATCTTGATGATGTCGAAGGAAAAATCACGCAGGTAATGCAGGCTCGCATGGCCGGCGCCGAAATCGTCGATGGCGACGCGCACGCCCAGCATGCGCAGATGCGAGAGATTCTCCATCTCCATGCTGCCGGCCAGGAGCGGGGCATTTTCGGTGACCTCCACGATGATGCCGGAGGCCGGCGTGGCGGTCTCCTCCAGGATCAGGGTGAAATCCTTGACGAATCCGGGTCGGCGCAATTGCACCGGCGACACATTGACCGCCACCGGCGTGCCCAATTGGGCCTGGTCGGCGCAGGCGCGCCGCAGCACCCATTCGCCCAGCCTGTCGATGAGGCTGCTCTGCTCGGCCACCGGGATGAACTGGCTGGGCGCGATCATGCCGCGCACCCGGTGGCGCCAGCGCACCAGGGCCTCATGCGAGCGCACCAGGCCCGTGCGGCTGTCCACCACCGGCTGATAATGCAGCTCAAGCTCGTCCATCAGGATGGCGGCGCGCAATTCGCGCTCCACGAAACGCCGATGGCGCTCGTCGCCCAGCATGTCGGGCTCGAAGGGCACGACGCAGCCGCGCCCGGCCTGTTTGCCCTTGTAAAGCGCCAGATCGGCATTGGCGATCAGTTCATTGGGATCGTCGGTGTCGAGCGGGGCCAGCGCCACACCGATCGTGGCGGAAAGCCGGGTCATCCGGCCGGCAATATTGCGCGGCTCGTCCAATTGGCGCAGCAGGCGCTGACCCAGCCGGCACAGGGCCGGCTTGTTGTCGTGGCCCGGGATCAGCACGCCGAATTCGTCGCCGCCCAGCCTGCCGATAATGGCGCTGGGCATCAGCACCTGCATTTCCCGCGCCAGGGCCACCAGAGCCGCGTCGCCGGCGCCATGCCCGGCGCTGTCATTGAGCACCTTGAGATTGTCCATGTCGATCTGGAGGTAACCCAGAGCACCCAGCGAGCCGCCCTCGGCATGACCCTGCAGAAGATCGAGAAAATAGGAGCGGGTGAACGTGCCGGTCAGCGCATCGCGATAGGCCAGCGCCAGGGCATCGTCCATGGCCTTTTCGGCTTCCGCCATGCGCCGCCGCATCAGCCGGCGCGCCAGCGCCAGAAGCACCGGGATACTGACGGCAAGACCGGCAACGCCCCAGGCCAGGCCGGACGGCGCCTCCTCCCAGACCAGGCCGGCCACCACCAGCGCCGCCAGCAGCAGGGCGGTCAGGCCCACGGCCAGCCGCAGATTCTCATAGGCCTCGTTGACACGGGCAAAGGCGGGGCGAACCTTCATGGTATTCCCGGTTATTCAGACTTCTGTCGTGCGGGGACGATGCCCGACAATTCTGAACGAAGCCTAAATCTTTGAAAACAATTAGAAATTTATGAAAATATCTTGCGAGCGGCGGGGAGGTCGGGCCCTTGGCTGGCCTTTCAGGAACCCAGCGCGTGTCCCGCCTGACGCAGGGGTGAGGTCCTGCCGGACGCCCCGCCCGTCAAGGGGTGGACAAATCCCAGTATTCCTTAGTCTTTTTGCGACGGAAAGAGCACCGGAAACGAGGCTTGGAAGTTGTGCCGGAACACCGCCTAATCCAGATTTTGTCATTTTTGCGGTTGAAACGACGGTGCTGCTGACCTATTCTCCCCATCAACGCAACATGATTTATGCCATTAACGCCAGAACGGAGATCGTTTTGGCGCGGCATATTTTTGTTTATTCACAACCGCTCGAATATTCGTGTGTTTTCTACTTTATTCGATCGCGGGTAACTGATGAGGTCCTATGACAGTCAAGTTGAAGGTCAAGGAGATCTACAAGATCTTCGGTGACCGGCCAAAGGAAGCCCTGGCGCTTCTGGAGGCGGGCAACAGCAAAGAATCCATTCTCGAATCCACCGGACAGACGATCGGCGTTCAGGGCGCTGAATTCGAGGTCGAAGAAGGCCAGATCTTCGTGGTCATGGGCCTTTCCGGCTCCGGAAAATCCACCCTGGTGCGCATGCTGAACGGGCTGATCCGCCCCACCAGCGGCCAGATATTGATCGATGGCGACGATGTCGCCAATTGTACTGCCGCCAAATTGCGCGATATCCGCCGCAAGAAGATCGCCATGGTGTTCCAGCACTTCGCGCTCTTCCCCCACCGCACCATTGCCGAAAATGCGGCCTATGGCCTCAAGATCAAGGGCGTGTCCGCCCCCGAACGGCGCAAACGGGCCTTGCAGGCGCTCGAACAGGTGGGCCTCTCCGCCTGGGCCGACAGCTATCCGTCCGATCTTTCCGGCGGCATGCAGCAGCGCGTGGGCCTGGCGCGGGGCCTGGCCACCGAGCCGGAAATCCTGCTCATGGACGAACCCTTCGGCGCCCTCGATCCCCTGATCCGGCGCGAAATGCAGGACGAATTGCTGGTCCTGCAAAAGACGCTGAAAAAGACCATCATCTTCATCACCCACGATCTCAACGAAGCGCTGCTTCTGGGCGACAAGATCGCCATCATGAAGGATGGCCGCATCGTGCAGGTGGGTACGGCCCAGGACATCGTCTCCTCGCCGGCCGACGATTACGTCGCCGCCTTCGTGGCCGATATCGACCGCGGCAGGGTCTTCACCGCCGAGACCGTGGCCTGCGAACCGGCCGTGATGCAATTGGGCTCCGACACCGCCGGAGACGCCGTCAAGGCTATGGAAGACCAGAACCGCAACGCCGTCTATGTCATGGATGGCGAGGAAATCGCCGGCGTGGTCACCTATCAGCAGGCGGCCGCCGCCGACCGCGACAGCGGCGCCGACGACGTGCCCCTGGCCGAAGTCATGGTCACCGACTTCCCCACGACCGATCCCGATACGCAATTGGCCGATCTTTATGGTCCCGCCAGCTCCGGCCTGCCCATCGCGGTGACCGATGCCGACAACAAGCTGGTGGGCGTGGTCGAGCCCGAAGCGGTGTTCGCCCAGCTCTCCGCCGAGCCCAATGCGTCCGAGGACGCCGAGCCCGCCCTGGCCGCGACCCCGCCCCAGCCTGCTTCCGCCGCCGCCCGCTAGAGCGCGGCGCGACCAAACCAAAGGAGACGTGCGATGAGCCCGTCCGATTTTCTCGTCATCCCGTTCGACGAATGGGTCAATGCCTTCGTGCGCGGCTGGCTGGTGCCCAATTTCCGGCCCTTCTTCCGCGCCGTCCAGGTGCCGATCACCCAGGTTCTGAACGGGCTCGATGCCTTTTTCGCCTTCGTGCCCATGCTGGCCACCACACTGGTCTTCGCCCTGCTCGCCTTCAAGTTCGCCGGGCGCGGCATGGCCATCTTCACCGTGATCGGCTTTTTCTTCATCGACATGATCGGGCTGTGGCCGCAGACCATGACGACCCTGTCCATGATCATCACCGCGGTCCTGTTCTGCTGCGTCATCGGCATTCCGCTCGGCATCCTGGCGGCACGCAATGACGTCACCTGGAAAGTGCTGCGGCCGACGCTGGACGTGATGCAGACCATTCCCAGCTTCGTCTATCTCGTGCCCATCGTCATGCTGTTCGGCGTGGGCATGGCCCCCGGCATCATCGCCACCATCATCTTCGCCCTGCCGCCCATCGTGCGCCTGACCAATCTGGGCATCCGCAATGTGCGCGGCGACCTGATCGAGGCGGCGGAAGCCTTCGGCTCGACGCCGCTGCAGATGCTGGCCGAGGTGCAATTGCCGCTCGCCATGCGCACCATCATGGCCGGGCTCAACCAGACGCTGATGCTGGCCTTGTCCATGGTGGTGATCGCCGCCCTGATCGGCGGCGGCGGCCTGGGCCTTGTGGTCAATACCGGCCTGGGCCGGCTCGATGTCGGCGGCGCCACCGCCGGCGGCGTGGGCATCGTCATCCTCGCCATCGTGCTCGACCGCATCACGCAGGGCCTGGGCGAACAGAACCAGGTGCAGACCATATCGCTGCGCCAGACCTTGATTTCCTGGTTCCGGCCCGGCGCTCCCGCGCCGACCGAAACCGGAAAAGTGGCCTCCTAGAGCCATTCACGCTGGGGACATCCCCATTCGCCTCCGCCTCTCCGGCGGATCCACGAAAAGCAAAATAAAGGAGACAAAGACAGCAATGTTCCGTCTCAACACCAAGAACACTCTCGCAGCCCTTCTGCTCGCCACCACCGCCATGGCGCCCGCCATCGCGCAGGACCAGCCGGGCAGCGGCACCGAAATCATCATGGCGCAGCCGACCTGGGACACGGGCTGGTTCCACACCGAAATCTTCCGCCAGATGCTGGGTGAGCTCGGCTATTCGGTGGGCGAGGTGCTCACGCTCGACAATCCGGCCTTCTATCAGTCGGTGGCCTTCGGCGACGTGACCATGTGGGTCGATGGCTGGTTCCCCATCCACAATCCCTATATCCCCTCCTTCGAGGGCAGCGCCGAGATCATTTCCGGCGTGGTCACCGGTGGCGCCATGGAAGGCTATCTGGTGGACAAGGCGACGGCCGAGGAACTCGACATCACTTCGCTCGAGGACTTCAAGCGCGACGACGTCAAGGCGGCCTTCGACCGCGACGGCGATGGCCGCGCCGACATGGTCGCCTGCCCGCCGGGCTGGGGCTGCGAATTGACCATCGAGCACCATTTCAACGCCTATGACCTCAACGAGCATGTCAACCTGATCAAGGCCGGCTATGCCGCGTCCATGGCCGATGCCGTGGCCGCCTACGAGACCGGCGACCCGATCTTCTTCTACACCTGGACGCCCAATTGGACCGTCAATGAACTGGTGCCGGGCGAGGACGTGGTCTGGATCGAGGTGCCCGAGGTCAACCTGCCCGAGGAAATGGCCGACCTGGCCGATGCGGCGACCCGCGAGGGCGTGACCGGCTGCGTCAGCGATCCGTGCCGGCTGGGCTTCCCCGCCAATACGATCGACGCGGTGGTCAATTCCGCCTTCCTCGAGGATAACCCCTCCGTGCGGGCGCTGCTCGAAGCGGTCGAAATCCCCATCGAAGACGTCTATGCCCAGAATGCCGAGATGAATGCCGGCAATGACGATATCGAGGCCCAGGCCAGCGCCTGGATCGAAGACAATCGCGCCCTGGTGGATAGCTGGCTGGAAACGGCCCGCGCCGCGTCCTGAGCGGGGTGAACGTTTTAGGGCGTTTCCCGATAGCGTTGCAGCGATCGCCCCACCATCGTCACCACCGGGCTTGTCCCGGTGGTCCATGCCCAGGGCAAGATGGATTGCCGGGACAAGCCCGGCAATGACGACAGAGTTGAGTGAGAGCGGCCACCGTTTCAATCGATGAAGAAACGTTCAGACGGAAAGGCCGGGGTTCGCCCCGGCCTTTTTATTGCGGCAGGCCATTGTCCAGCCAGGCGCGCCAGATTTCGCCGCGCTCGGCGACGAAGCCGTCCGCCACCGCCTCGGGCGTGGCGCCGGGCTGGTTGAGCTGGGCCAGGAGGCGGTTCATCTCCACCAGCGGCAGGCTGGCCCGCTGGAAATAGCCGGCCACCTGGGGCAGATCGATAAAGACCCGCTCGGCCAGGGCGATGACCACCAGGTCCGGCGCGAAGGCCGAGGCCGCAGGGCTAGCACAGGCCCGGCCGGCCAGGCATTTCATCGCGCTCTCGTCATAGGCGCCCATGTCCAGCGCGATGAAGTCGAGTTGCGCCAGCACCGCATTGGGCTGCCAGTAATAGAACAGGAACGGCTCGCGGCGATTGACCGCCTCGGCGATCATCCGGTCCATCTCGAAGCGATTGGCCGGCTCGACGATCTCGACCAGGCGCTCGATGCCATGCGCCCGCACCAGATTGCGGTTGATGACCGAACAGGCCCAGTCGAGCGGACAGGAGATGAATCGGATCGGCGTGCCCGGCGACAGCGGGCCGAGAATCTCGTGCAGCGCCGCGGCGGCGGGCGCGGCGGCGCCATTGGTCCCCATATAGGCCGGCATGAACCAGCCCTCGAACGTGGTTTCGGCATAGGTGGGGGCGGCGCTGCGCACCATCTGTGCCTCCATGGCCCCGTTCCAGACGTCGGCGATGCGATTGACCCAGAGTTCGGGCGCCACGGCGGGCTGGCCGGTCGAGCCCATGGAGGACGCCGTGGCGGCCGGATCGCCCGGCGTCACCCGGGCATCGCAACCCAGCTCGGCCGCGAGCAGCCGGGCATGGATTTCCGCCAGCAGCACAGCCGAGGGCCAGTTCATGCGCGCAATGACCAAGGGCTGGTCGCCGCAGGGCGCCGGCGCGGCAATGGCGGGGGAAGCCGCCTCGTCCTGCGCCCCATCGAGCGTGGTGAACTGGGCCGGCACCGGACCGGCCAGCAGAACCAGCATCGATGCGGCCATCGCCGCGCGCCTGAAGCCCATGGATTTCCTCCCGCGAGAGGCGGCCAGTCTATGCTGAAAAGCGCCCCGTTAAGCAACTGCGCGATGACAATGATTTACCGCGCAAATCCCGGTGACTTTTGTTTCAAGAATATGCAACATTCCTTCCCAGCGAGGCGTATTGCGCGCCTCCAAGCCGTTGTCGCGCCGCAAGAAGCGAGGCCAGCAAGGCCACCCGGCGCGCAACCGAAACAGAGGGACGTCTATGTTCAAGAAAAGCCTGACCCTGGCGGTCGCCGCCTCCACCCTGGTCATCGCCGCTCCGGCCCTGGCCCAGGAAGTCAAGATCGGCTTCCTCGCCGACGTGACCGGCCCGATCGCCGGCTTCGCACCGGGCATGGTCGATGCCGGCAACCTCGCCATCGCCAATGTCAACGACCAGGGCGGCATCCTGGATGGCCAGACCCTGACCTCCGTGCTGGCGGATTCGGCCTGTGACGGCGGCGCCGCCGGCCCCGCCGCTGACCGCCTGGTCAATGCCGAGAACGTGACCGCCATCTTCGGCGGCTATTGCTCCGGCGCTACCATTGCCGGCGCCAATGGCTCGGCCATTCCGGGCAATGTCGTCATGATCTCGCCGGCTTCGACGGCCCCGGCCGTCGCCGAGCTGGACGACAATGACCTGGTGTTCCGCGACGTGGTTCCGGATTCCATCCAGGGCGTTAAGGCGGCCGAACTGCTGCTTGCCCAGGGCGTGACCGAAGTGGGCATGACCTATGTGAACAATGATTACGGTTCGGGCCTGGCCGGCGCCTTCGAAGAGGCCTTCGTGGCCGGCGGCGGCACCGTGCTCGCCAATGTCGCCCATGAAGACGGCAAGGCCGATTACCGTCCGGAAATCGGCCAGATCGAGGCTGCCGGCGCCACCACCCTGGTGATCTACGGCTATGAGAATGCCGGCGGCGGCGCCATCCTCAACCAGGCCGTCGAAGCCGGTTCGTTCGACCTGTTCATGGGCGGTGACGGCATGGCCGGCGAAGCCCTGCTCGCCAGCCGCAACGCCGCCGACCTGGAAGGCATGATCCTGACCCAGGCCGCCCCGGCCGAAGGTCCGGCCTTCGACGCCCTTTCCGCCCTGACCGAAGCCGCTGGCCAGGACGTCAACGGCACCTATGTGACCAATTCCTATGACGCCGTGTTCCTGCTGGCCCTGGCCATCGAGAAGAACGGCTCGGCCGAACGCGAAGGCCTCTCCGCCGCGCTGCGCGAAATCGCCAACGCGCCGGGCGAGACCATCCTGCCGGGCGAATGGGCCAAGGCCAAGGAACTGATCGCCGCCGGCACCGACATCAATTACGAAGGTGCCTCGGGCGCCATCGAATTCGACGATGTCGGCGACGTGGCCGGCGCCATCAACTATTTCGTGGTTGAAGGCGGCGCCGTCGTGAACAAGGGCCTGATCGAGTAATTCGATCGAGCCGATGGCAATAAGGCGGCCCGGGAGCGATCCCGGGCCGTTTGCTTTTGGGAGCGAGAAATGGCCGACGACGACACCCTGCGCTTTTACGCCGAACAGGCCGCCACCTATGCCGAACACCGCCGGCGCCCGATCGGCGCGCCGCTCGATGCCTTTCTCGATGGCCTGCCGTCGGGCGCCCGCATCCTCGAGCTGGGTTGCGTCAACGGCACGGACGCCGCCCATATGCTGGCGCGCGGCTTTGATATCGACCCGACCGACGGCACGCCGGAACTGACGGAAATCGCGGCCCGGCGCCTGCAAAGAGAGGTTCGCATCCTGCGCTTCGAGGATCTTGCCGCCGAAGCGGATTATGACGGCGTCTGGGCGGCGGCCAGCCTGCTGCATGTGCCGGCCGCGACCCTCTCCGCCATTCTCGCCCGCATCCACCGCGCCCTCAGGCCCGGCGGCCTCTTCACCGCCAGCTACAAGGCCGGCGCCGGAGAGGGTCGCGACGCCTTGGGGCGCTATTACAATTATCCCGACCCGCTGGTGCTGGAGGCGGATTACCGCGCCGCTGGCGCCTGGCAGGCATTGACCATCGGGACCGTGCTGGGCTCCGGCTATGACGCGCAGCCCACCGAATGGCTCTGGGTGACGGCGCGGCGCTAGGGACTGCTTTGCACATCCCTATCCGTTATCGTCATTGCCGGGCTTGTCCCGGCAATCCAGCTTGCCGCGGGCATGGACCACCGGGACACGCCCGGTGGTGACGATGCCGGGGATACCTAACCTTTCAACTCTAAGGCGAAACGCACTAGCGGCGTCGCGATCCAAACGGCCAAAAAAATCCCCGCTCTCGCGGGGATTTCCTTGTGCGCTGATATAACGGCTAACCCCGCTTCACCACTTCGGGAATGAGCCCCCTGGGTGCGTAGCGCAGGGCGATGGTGATGACCACGCCGAGCACGAAGACGCGCATCTGCAGGGCGCGGCTGTCGATCTCGGGAATAGCGCCCCAGCCGATGGAACTGGTGAGCTGCGACAGGTTGAGGAAGATCAGCTGCGCCAGCGGGTCGGAAATGACCCAGACGATGTAGATGAGGAAGGCCCCCAGAACCACGCCCCAATTATTGCCGGCGCCGCCCACGATCACCATGACCCAGATCATGAAGGTGTGGTTGATCGGCTGGTAGCCGGAGGGATCGAAAATCTGGGTGAAGGTGGCCAGGATCGCGCCCCCGATGCCCATCAGGATCGAGCCGAAGACGAAGAGCTCCAATTGGCGGCCGGTGACGTCCTTGCCCATGGAGGCGGCGGAGATGTGGTTGTCGCGGATGGCGCGCATCATGCGGCCCCAGGGCCCACCATAGGCGCGCTGCACCAAAACGAAGGCGATGACCAGGATGAGGACGGCGACGCCCAGGAACATCAGGCGCGCATACATGAAGCTGTCGGGGATCGACATGCCAGCCGCCTGCAGGTGCTGGGGCAGCGGCGTCGGCCAGGGCATGGGCGACACGGTCATGGTGCCGCGGGTCAGCCAGTCCATGTTCTTGATCAGCGCCCGCAGGATTTCGGAAATGCCGATCGTGGCGATGGCCAGGTAATCGGTGCGCAGACCCAGGCTGATGCGGCCGATATAGAAGGCGATCACCGCCGAGACCAGGCCACCGAACAGCCAGCCCAGCACCGGATGGAGGCCCAGCCCGCCCACGAAGCCGGCGGTGGATTCGATATAGGCGGCGGCCGGATCGATCTGGGTGCGATAGATGATGTAGGCGGCGAACCAGGCCAGCGCCACGACGGCGGCGCGCCATTTGCCCCTGATGCCGATGCGGTCCACGCGGCGGGCCAGCATGACCAGCGCCACGCCGACGATGAAGGCGGCCAGCGCCCGGCCCAGCATCATCGGCCCATCGCTCTCCCAGAAGGCCATGTTGACCGGATAGGAGAGGAAGACCGTGGAGGCGCCGCCCACCATGAGGAAACCCATGATGGCGAAGTTGAACAGGCCCCCATAGCCCCATTGGATATTGAGGCCCAGGGCGATCAGCGCGAAGCCGGTCGCCTGCGTCAGAATGAGAAGGATCGAGGCCGTGCCCTGCACCAGGCCCACCACCACGACGATGACGAACATGGCTGCAAAGAGCAGCAGGCCCCGGCGAAGCGGGCTGTCCCAGCCGGACCGGGGGGCGGAAGCGGCGCTCATGTCGAAGCTCCCTTGAAGATACCGGTGGGCCGCACGAGCAGGGTGATGACCAGGATCACGAAGGCCACGGTGAGTTTATATTCGGTGGGCACCAGAGCCAGATTGGCCGGCAGCGCCATGCCCTCGGGCAGCACCGCATTGAGCGGCCGCAGCACGGCCGTCCAGTTGAACACGGCCAGCGTTTCGGCGAAGGCGATAAGGAACCCGCCCACGATGGCGCCATAGGCATGGCCCAGCCCGCCCACGATGGCGGCCGCGAAAATGGGCAAGACGATGTTGAAGGCCAGGTCCGGCATCAAAGCCACGTCCAGCGCCAGCATGGTGCCGGCCACGCAGGCCAGCGAGCCGGCAATGACCCAGGTGACGCGCACCACCAGGGCGGTATTGATGCCCGAGACCTGCGCCAGATCGGCATTGTCGGCCATGGCGCGCATGGCCTTGCCCAGCCGCGAGCGGGTGAGGAAAAGATGCAGGGCCACCACGATCAGCGCCGTGAGCACGAACATGATCAATTGCGGCTCGGTGATGTTGATCGGCCGCGACCCGCCGGCCCAGCTCATATCGAAGCGGAAGATGTCCTTGGATTCGCCGGCCACATAGATGGACTTGGTGCCCGAGCCGAAGATCAGACGGATCAGGCCCTGGATCATCAGGGTGACGCCGATCGAGGCGATCAGCAGCGTCACCGGCTTGGCGCCGCGGGCGCGCAGGGGCGCATAAAAACCCTTGTCGATCCCCAAGGCCAGGATGGCGGTCAGCACCATGGCCACCGGCAGCACCACGAAGGCCATGGGCAGCGGCAGGATGATGCCCATGGCCGCCAGGGCCGTGGCCAGCACGAAGGCGATGAAGGCCCCCATGGTCATCATGTCGCCATGGGCGAAATGGGCGAAGCGCAGGATGCCGAAGATCAGCGTGATGCCGATGGCGCCCAGGGCATAGATCGAGCCCAGCACGGTGCCGGAAATCAGGACGCGGTTGATGAAGAAGATCAGTTCGTCCATTGCGCTCAGCCCCCCAGGAAGCTCTTGGCGACCTCAGGGTCGGCGATCAGTTCCGGCCCGGTGCCGGTGAAACGGTTCTGCCCCTGGGCGAGAACGAAGCCCTTGGAGGCAAAGGCCAGGGCCTGGCGCGCATTCTGCTCCACCATGAGAATGCCCACGCCTTCCTGGTTGACGCGCTGGATGGTCTCGAAAATCTCGATGACATAGCGCGGCGACAGACCCGCCGAGGGCTCGTCCAGCATGAGCAGGCTCGGCCGGCTCATCAGCGCGCGGCCCATGGCCACCATCTGGCGCTGACCGCCGGACAATTCACCCGCCGGCTGGCGGCGCTTCTCGCGCAGCACCGGGAACATGTCATAGACCCATTCCATGGTCTCCGAATAATCGTCGGAACGGGTAAAGGCCCCCATTTCGAGATTTTCCTCGACCGAGAGCGAGGTGAAGACATTCTTTTCCTGCGGCACGAAGGAAAGGCCCTTGGGCACCAATTTGTCGGGCAGGGAATTGGCGATGTTCTCGCCGCCGAATTCGATGGTGCCGCCGGTGACCTTAAGCAGGCCGAAAATGGCCTTGAGCGTGGTGGACTTGCCGGCGCCATTGGGGCCGACGATCACCCCGATATCGCTTTTCTCGATGGCGATATCGACGCCGTTGAGGATCGGCGCGCCGCCATAGCCGCCGACGACGTGTTTCAGTTCGATCAGGGGCATCAGATGGCTCCCCCGTCACGGCGCGCCAGGCGGTGGGTGGTAAGGCTGGCAGGGAGAATTGCAACCATCACGCGGCCTCCACCGGAGTGCCGAAATAGGCTTCGACGATGGCCGGATTGGCGCGGATTTCGGCCATGGGACCCTCGGCGATCTTTTCGCCCTGCGCCATGACGATGACCGGATCGCAGAGCCGGCCGATCAGGTCCATGTCGTGCTCGATGACGAAGAAGGTATAGCCCAATTCGCGGTTCATGCGTTCGATATTGCCGGCGAGATCGTTGAGCAGGGTCTTGTTGACGCCCGCCGCCACTTCGTCGAGCAGCACCACCTTGGCATCGACCATCATGGTGCGGCCCAGTTCCAGGAGCTTCTTCTGCCCGCCCGAGAGATTGCCCGCCAGTTCGTCGCGGACATGGCCGAGCTTGAGGAAATCGATGACGTCGAGCGCCTTCTTGCGCACCTCGGTTTCGCGGCTGCGCACCAGGCCCGGGCGCAGCCAATTGTCCACGAGATGCTCGCCCGGCTGGTCGCCCGGCACCATCATCAGGTTTTCGAGCGCCGTCATCTGCGAAAATTCATGCGCGATCTGGAAGGTGCGCAACATGCCGATGCGAAACAATTCGTGCGGCTTGAACCCGGTCACGTCCTGCCCGTCGAAGATCACCTGGCCGCTATCGGGCACGATATTGCCCGCGACCATGTTGAACAGGGTGGACTTGCCGGCGCCATTGGGACCGATCAGCCCGGTAATGGAGCCGCGCCGGACCGAAAGCGAGCAATCGTTGACGGCCAGCAGGCCGCCAAAGCGTTTTGAGACGTTGCGAACGTCAATAACCAAGTCGGAGGACAAGTGCGATCAGCCCCGATTTCCTGAAATACATGCCGCCCGGTTGAATCCGGGCAAATTTGCGGCATCTGTTCACAACAGGGGCTGGTGGTCAACGCATAGAGACTGACCAGATGGACAAATTCTTGCCAGCGGCGCGGTTTTCTACATGTCCGATGCCATGCCGGGGGCGGCAAACAGGCTAGAGAAAGGCCAGAACCGCATCGGCTGTGGCCTTGTTATTGGCGCAGGGCACGTCATAGAGCGTCGCCAGCCGGGTCAGGGCCTTGACGTCCACATCGTGCGGCTGGGCCGAGAGCGGATCGATGAAGAAGATCAGCACGTCGAGCCGCCCTTCGCAAATCATGGCGCCCAATTGCTGGTCACCGCCCAGGGGGCCGCTCTTGAGCAATTCCACGCTGAGGCCGGTGGCCGCCATCACCCGGCTGCCGGTGGTGCCGGTGCCCCAGAGGTCATGCTGGCTGAGCTTGTGCCGATGCGCCTCGGCCCAGCGGCACAGATCGTCCTTCTTGTCGTCGTGAGCCACCAGCCCGATACGCGCCATATCCGCCTCCATGCTGGCCCTGTTCATGCACAGCCGGGTGAAAAGGGCAAGCCATGCCCGCCGCTCAGAACTCGTCCCAATCCGCGGCCAGGGCCGTATTGCCGACCGCGCGCGGCACGGGCGCGGAACGAGAAGCGGGCCGCGCCGGCACGGACCTGGCGGCCGGGGGCACTTCGGCTTCGGTGCCGGTGCGGAACACATCGATAATGCCGTCGAGCTCCGTGGCCTGGGCCTCGGTCTGTTCAATGGCCGCATTGGTTTCTTCCACCAGGGCGGCATTGTGCTGGGTCATCTCGTCCATCTGTCGCATCGCCACGCTCACCTCTTCGAGGGCCCTGGACTGGTTGCGGTTTTCCTGGGCGATGGTGTCGATCAGCCGGGCGCTTTCCTCGGCGCCGGAGAGAATGTCGAGCAGGGCCTCGGCGGCCTGGGCCACCAGCCGGCTGCCATTGCGCACTTCGGCGGCGCTGGTCTCGATCAGCGCCTTGACCTCCGAGGAGGCATTGGCCGCGCTCTGCGCCAGCCGCCGCACCTCCACCGCGACCACGGCAAAGCCCTTGCCCGCCTCCCCTGCCCGCGCCGCCTCGACCGAGGCGTTGAGCGCCAGGAGATTGGTCTGGAAGGCGATGTCGTCGATGAGCCCGATAATGTTGGAAATCTTGCCCGACGAGGTCTCGATGGCGTTCATGGCCGCATTGGCCTGCGTCATCGCCTCCCCGCCATTGGTGGCATTGGACGCCACCGCCTGGGCCTTGTCATTGGCGGTCACGGCGCGCTGGGCATTTTCCACTACGGCCGAGGACAATTGCTCGATGGCCGCCGCCGTCTCTTCGATGGTCGCGGCCTGGCGCGTGGTGCGGTCGGCCAGGTCATTGGCGCCGGCCAGGATTTCCCCGGTCGCGGTCTTGAGCGAACGCGACGTGTCCTTGAGCCGGCCCACGATATCGGCCAGCCGGTCGACCACCGCATTGGTATCGGCCTTGATCTGGTCGAATTCGGGATCGAGCGCTTCGGTCACCCGCCTGGTGAGGTCGCCCATGGCCACGTCACGCAAGACCGCGCCGGTGGCGGCGACCGCACGCTGGATCTTGGCGCGCGAGGCTTCTTCGGCGTCCCGCGCATCGGCGCTGAGCTTGTCGAAATAGGCGCTTACCCCGATATCGATATCGAGCATGATCGCCTTGAGCAGGGCCACCAGGGTTTCGGCCATGACATCGGCATCGGCCAAAACGGCCTCGCCGCTGCGTGGCGCCTTGCGGCCGAACCGGGTCTTTTCCGGCTGCAGGGCCGCCGCCATCATGTCATGAACCAGACCCTTGACCAGGCCTTCCATGACCAGGCCATAACCCCCGATATGCCAGCGCGGCTCCAGACCGATCAGGGCATGGCGCAGGCCCACCCGCGAGGAGGCGGCGAAGTAATCGGCATCGAACCGGCCCTCGGCAATGGCCTGCCAATGCTGGACCTGCTTGCCCTGGGCGCGGTTCATCTGCGCCTTGCCGTCGAAGAATTGCGCCGCCTCCGGCACCCTCGCCAGGATATCGTAGAACCGGTCAAGCGCCGGCTCGAGATGAGTGTTCACGCTGGGCCGGGCCGCAGCCAGCCTCTCGCGCGCCGCCGCGTCCAGACCCAGGAAATCGAGGCGGGCTTGCAGGTGTTCGGGATTGGACGAAGACATAGACGCGGGGCCCCCAGGCTTTTCACCAGACCGGCAGCCCGCCCGTGGCGGCGCCAGCCAGATCTCCGGGCTATCCTTTTATGGTTAAGTCTCCGTGTATGCGCCCCCTGCCTTAATAGTCGATCAGCTTCTTGTCCGGATCGTAGGGTTGGTCCTTGACCACCTTGGTCACGGCCTGGCCGCAGCGCATTTTCTTGCTGACTGCGTCATAGGCATAGGTCGGCCCGCCATGCAGCTGCCAACCCTCGGAAAGCGCCTTGGTGACCTTGTGGCAGAAGGCGCTGTCGTCCTCGCCGGTCAGGAAGCGGTATATCTGCATGCATATCCCCCATGTGCCGGCGTCCCCATGCCGGTGATTGATTCTGTCGCCTCATACCGCTAATCGAAAGCGCATGCACAGCTTTCCTCAGCACCTGCTCGACGGCTACGCCAGTTTCATGTCCGGGCGCTATGCGCGCGAACGTGATCGCTATCGGGAACTGGCCGCGACCGGCCAGAAACCCACCACCTTGATGATTGCCTGCTGCGACAGCCGCGCAGCGCCCGAATTGATCTTCGATTCCGGGCCGGGCGAATTGTTCGTCCTGCGCAACGTCGCCAACCTGGTGCCGCCCTATCAGCCCGATGGCGGCCAGCACGGCACCTCGGCCGCCATCGAATTCGCGGTCAAGGCGCTTAATATCGAGAATATCGTCATCATGGGCCATGGCCGCTGCGGCGGCATCCATGCCGCGCTCAATCCCGACAAGACCCCGCTCGACGACGGCGACTTCATCGGCAAATGGCTGACCATGCTGGGCGACCTGCCAACCCAGGTGGTGCAGAACAGCCTGATGACCGCCACCGAGCGGCAGACCGCCATGGAGCGGATTTCCATCCGCAATTCCATTCGCAACCTGCGCACCTTCCCCTATGTCGCGGCGCTGGAGGCGGAGGGAAAGCTCGCGCTGCACGGCGCCTGGTTCGACATTTCGGGCGGCGAACTCTGGGTCATGGCCGAAAGCGGCGATTTCGTCCGTCCCAGCATCTGAACCGCCCTGTTGAGCGCGATAGAAAAGGCCGCCTCCGGGCGGCTTTTTCTTTGCCCTGGACCGACAAGGCGGGAGATGACACCAAATCGCCGCAAATCTGCACTTGCCCTGCCGCAATCGTGAACAGCTCTGCGGGCGGCTTAACCATATCGGATGGCCCGATCCTCCCGATCACAACTTCGAGAGCCAGGCGAGCCAAGGCTTTGAGGCTGCCCGCAAAATGCCCCGAGATTGGTCCGCCTCCGCCCAGCTCGGGGCCATAGCGGGCCACAATGGGCAGCGATTGTCCTTCTCACGGGTCGCCGGAAGCGCCCGTCGGCATCGATCCTGATGCTGCTCCTCCCAAGTCAACATGGAGCTTGATTGCCATGAAGAAGATCATCCTGACCTCCCTCTTCGCTCTCGGCCTTTCGACTGCGGCCATGGCCCAGGCAGCCACCGATTTCGCTTCGGTGGATACCGACGCCAATGGCGGTATTTCCTATGCCGAGGCCGTGGTGGCCTGGCCGGATCTGACTGAAGAGGCCTTTGCCGCTGCCGACACCGATGGCAATGGCGAACTCTCGGCCGAAGAATACGACGCTCTCGTCGCTGCTTCCGCTGCCCCGGCCCAATAAGGCCGAACCCGCCCTCATCTGAGGGACGTCCAGCCGGCCACCCCGAACGTCCCCGGGGTGGCCGCGGCTTTTCTTGAGACCTGATGGGGTGTGTCCACCCCGAACCTGGAGACTGTCATGCGCAGGATCGCCCTGGGCCTTGCCGCCCTCACCCTCGCCGCCTCCGCCGCCCTGGCCCAGACACCGCTGACCTTTGCCGAGGTCGATACCGACGGCAATGGCGAATTGAGCTTCGAGGAGCTCAGCGCCGTCTGGCCGGACCTCACCCAAGACGAATTCAACCGGGCCGACGTCAATATGAGCGGCGGGCTGAGCCCGGACGAGCTCAATGCCCTGCAGCCCGCCACCCTGCCGGCGCCGACCGAGGCGCCCCTCGCGCCCGCCGATCCCGGCATGCTCGAGCCCCAGCCGCTGCCCGGCCAGTAGAATCGGAAAGGGCCGCTTGCGCGGCCCTTTTTCAATTGTCAGTTCTCCCCTAGGGGGCGATAGGATCAGGCCGCCTTGCGGCTGGCAAAGCCCTTGGCGATCAGGGTTTCGGCGATCTGGATGGTATTGAGCGCCGCGCCCTTGCGCAGATTGTCCGACACCACCCACATGGCGAGGCCGTTTTCGACCGTGTTGTCCTCGCGGATGCGACTGACATAGGTGTCGTAATCGCCCACCGTTTCCACCGGCGTCGCGTAGCCACCGGCCTCGCGCTTGTCGAGCACGGCGATGCCATCGGCCTCGCGCAGCGCCTCGCGCGCTTCATCGGCGCTGATCGGGTTTTCGAACTCGATATTGACCGCTTCCGAATGGCCGACAAAGACCGGCACGCGCACCGCCGTGCAGGTCACCTTGATCTTGGGATCGAGGATCTTCTTGGTCTCGGCCAGCACCTTCCACTCTTCCTTGGTGTAGCCGTCTTCCATGAAGCTATCGATATGCGGGATGACGTTGAAGGCGATCTGCTTGGAGAACTTCTGCGGGCTGGGGCTGTCGTTGACGAAAATGCCCTTGGTCTGGTTCCAGAGCTCATCCACCCCTTCCTTGCCGGCGCCGGACACCGATTGATAGGTGGAGACCACGACGCGCTTGATCGTCGCCAGATCGTGCAGCGGCTTGAGCGCCACGACCAGCTGGGCGGTCGAGCAATTGGGATTGGCGATGATATTGGTGCGCTTGGGATCGGCGAGCCAGCGATCGAGCACATGCCCGTTCACTTCCGGCACGATCAGCGGCACGTCCGAGTGGTAGCGCCAATAGGAGGAATTATCGATGACGATGGCGCCGGAAGCCGCGATGCGGGGCGCCCATTCCTTGGAAATGGAGCCGCCCGCCGACATGATGGCGAAATCCACGGTCGAAAAATCGAAATGCTGCAGGTCCTTGGCCTTCAGCACCTTGTCCCCGTAGGACAATTCCTTGCCGATGGAGCGCGACGAGGCCAGGGCATGGACCTCCGAAGCCGGAAACTTGCGCTCGGCCAGAATATTGAGAACCTCGCGGCCCACATTGCCCGTGGCCCCGACGACAGCGACGCGATAACCCATTTTGGAACTCCGGTCCCTTACCATTTTCCGCCCCCGCGCATCGCTGGGCGATGCGGCTGCTTGTTGGCGCCTCTCCCCGGCGGGAGACGGCCCGGGGACAAGCGTCAGGCGGTTTTGGTGGTTTTAGTCATGAGCGCGGCACCCCCGGCGGCGAGCCGGGTGGCGACGAAGGCGGCGATGGAGCCGGCACGAGCCATGACGAACAAATGCTTCCTATCAAAGAGCAGGACTTCTCATACGCTCAAATAGGAAAGAGTCAATGCGCTTGCTCCGCGCCGGGCGGACGGGTAGGCCTGCCGTGACGAAAGGACAACACATGCCCGATTACGACGTGATCATCCTGGGAGCCGGCGCGGCGGGCATGATGGCCGGCATCGAGGCAGGGCGCCGCGGCCGGCGCGTGCTGGTGGTCGACCATGCGCGCGACCCGGGCGAGAAAATCCGCATTTCCGGCGGCGGGCGCTGCAATTTCACCAATGTGAACGCCACCCACACGATCGGGCGCGAACGCTTCCTGAGCCGGAACCCGCGCTTCGCGCTCTCGGCCCTGTCGCGCTACACGCCCGAAATGTTCATCGACAAGGTGAAGAAGCACGGCATCGCCTTCCACGAAAAGACCCTTGGGCAGCTCTTTTGCGACGGCCCGGCGACGCAGATCGTCGCCATGCTGACCCATGAGCTGCGCCAGGCCGGCGCCGCGATCTGGACCGGCCGCCAGGTCGGCTCCATCGCGCGCGTGGGCGACGATTTCGACGTCGTGATCGGCGATGGCCGGGTCACCACCGCCAGCCTTGTCGTGGCCACCGGCGGCAAATCCATTCCCAAGATGGGCGCCACAGGCCTGGCCTATGACATTGCCCGCCAATTCGGTCTTTCCGTAACCGAAACCCGCCCCGCCCTGGTGCCGCTGATGTTCGAGCCCGGCGCGCTGGAGAAATTGAAGCCGCTGGCCGGCGTCTCCACCAATGCCGTCGTCAGTCACGGCAAGACAAGATTCGAGGAGGCGCTGCTCTTCACCCATCGCGGCCTATCCGGCCCGGCCATCCTGCAAATCTCCTCCTATTGGCGCGAGGGCGATGCGATCTCTGTCGACCTGCTGCCCGATGAGGACGCCATGGAATTCCTGCGCGCCGCCCGCAAGGCCAGCCCGAAACTCCATATCCAGACCATTCTCAGCGAAAAACTGCCGAAACGCCTGGCCCAGCTCATCGGCGACATCGTCGATCAGCCCGGCATGATCGGCGACCTCTCCGACAAGAAGCTGCAGGCCGCCGCCGATATCGTCAAGAACTGGACGCTGAAGCCGGTCGGCTCGGAAGGCTATCGCACCGCCGAAGTCACCCTGGGCGGCATCGACACCAAAGGACTCGACGCCAAGACCATGATGGCGCGCGCCGTCCCGGGGCTCTATTTCGTCGGCGAAGCAGTGGACGTCACCGGTTGGTTGGGCGGCTACAATTTCCAATGGGCCTGGGCTTCGGGCTGGGCCGCCGGGCAGGACGCCTAGAACTTCCAGCCCAGGCGCAGGCCGACATTGGAGAGGCCGTCATTGGCCTCGCACCAGTCATTGTTGGACGTGTGCTCATAGGTGAGCGTGGCCGTGGCATTCTCGCCCAGATGAGCGCCCACGCCCCAGCGTTCGTAGAAATTGACGCGGCAACCGAAATTCTTGCGGCCCGGTTCCGCTCCGGTCAGCGCGCCATCATGAATGGCGGCGCCAAGCCCGGCTTCGAGATAGAACGGGGTGTCGAAGACCGGCAATTGCCAGGTAAGGTTGGCGTGGACCAGGCTATCCCGCCCGGCCAGGTTGAGCGTCGCGCCGATTTCGGGGCGCGGCGCGCCGATCCAGCGGAAGGCATCGATGTCGGGGGAAGTGAACAGCACGTCGAAGCTGACATCTTCCACGCGGCTGGTATCCCATTCGCCGACGAGGAAAGGCAGGGCGGCATGGTGCACATCATGGGCGTTGAGCCCGATGCGCAATTCGTCGACCACGCCCGCGAGCGGATGAGGGTCGAGCAAATCCATGGACAGGCCTGGAGTGCTGCACAGTCCCAAAAAGCCCGCCACGGCAATTCCGGTCCATTTCCGCATCAGCACGCTACTCCACAAGACCTCGCAATAGGGCCATTCCCGCCGCGCCAAGTCAATCAGCATGGGCGAAACACCACGCCAATGCGGCAAATGTGACACAGCGGCCTTGACCTTTGCCTTTATCATCGTGATTTAACGATGGACCACACGATCGAAAGCATCCGCATGTCCGCTCCCTTCGCCCTATCCCTGCAGGATCTCGCCCCCATTGCCGAAGGCACGTCCACGCCACAGGCCATGGCCGAAACCGTCAAGCTGGCGCAGGCGGCCGACGGACTAGGCTATGCCCGGCTCTGGTATGCCGAGCATCATGGCATGCCCTCCATCGCCTCCTCGGTGCCGGAAATCCTCATCGGCAGCGCCGCCGCCGCCACCAGGGATATCCGCGTCGGCTCGGGCGGGGTCATGCTGCTCAACCATGCCCCGCTGCGCATCGCCGAGGCCTATCGCACGCTCGAAGCGCTGCATCCGGGCCGCATCGATCTCGGCCTGGGCCGGGCGCCCGGCGGGGACGGCTATGCCATGCGGGCCTTGCGCAGTGGCGGCGGCGAGGAATTTTCCGCCTATCTCGCCGAACTCATGGCCTTCGACGAGGAGAGTTTTCCGGCCGACCATCCCTTTTCCCGGGTGCCGGTCTCGCCCGGCGGCATCGGCCTGCCGCCCAAATGGCTGCTGGGCTCGTCGGGCGCCAGCGCCGCGGCGGCGGGGCAATTGGGCTTCGGCTATGCCTTTGCCGCCCATTTCAGCCACAGCCCGGCCGCTCCGGCCTTCGACGCCTATCGGCAGGCCTTCCAGCCCTCGACCGATTTCCCCGAGCCGCGCACCATTCTCTGCCTCTCGGTGATCTGCGCGCCGAGCGAAGAGGAAGCAAAATATCTCGGCCTGTCCCAGGCGGTGAACTGGGCCCGCTTCGTCACTGGCGAGCAGCGGCAATTGACCGCGCCGGAAAAGGCGGCCCAGCACGTGCTGACCCCCCAGCAGCAGCAGGTGATCGACCACCAATCGAGCCTCTGGCTGCTGGGCGACCCCACGCGCATGGCCGAGATCATTTCCGACAAGGCCCGGGAAGCGGCAGCCGACGAGGTGATGATCACCACGACCATCCATTCCTACGATCTGCGCCGCCGCTCCTATGCGCTGCTGGCCGAAGCCCTGGGCATCGCGCCACGCGCATAGAAGCCGCCGGTCATTAACGTCTCCTTGGTGGCCGGCGCATAAGCATAGGGCATTCGGTAGCAGGACGATCCGTCATGAGCGCCGCCGCCTTCGTGCTGGCCATCAATATCTTCGTGGCGGGTCTGTTCGCGACCGCCTTCGGGATCGTCGCCGCCTATCAGCGCCCGGCCCTGGGCGCGACCTGGCTGGCCATCGGCTATGGGATCGGCCTGCTCTCGCCGTTGCTCGAATTCCTGATGCCCTATCAGGACGACCATCGCCCGGTCAGCTTCGCCATCTTCGTGAGCTTTCTCCTGGCCCAGGCCGCCTGCATAATCGGCCTCGCCGATCATTACCGCCGCCCCCGCCCCTGGTGGATCCTGGTCCCGCTGCTGGCCGGGGCCATGCTGACCAATCTGCTGATCCTCGACATGCCGCGGGCCAGCCTGCTGCGCGGCCTGCTCTACCAGGCGCCCTATGCGCTGATGCAGACCCTCGGCGCCGTCCTGCTCCTGGGCAACCGCCATTGGCGGGCGCTCGACCGGGTGCTGCTAGTGATCCTGGTCGTGTCGGGGTTGCACTATCTCGGCAAGCCGCTCCTCGCCCTCGCCATCGGCTCGGGCAGCTCGCCCCAGGCCTATCTCGGCACCACCTATGCAGCCTATTCGCAATCGCTGGCCGCCGTCCTGCTGGTGTCCACGGGCCTCGTCCTGCTGCTGATCATGGTGCGCGACATGATGACCGACATGATCGCCCGCTCCGAAACCGATACCTTGTCCGGCCTCCTCAACCGCCGGGGCTTCGAGGATCGCGGCAACAAGGCGCTGATGCGGGCCGCCCTGGCCGGCGTGCCCGCCGTGATGATCGTCGCCGATCTCGATCACTTCAAGGCCATCAATGACAGCTATGGCCATGCCAGCGGCGACAGGGTGATCGAACTCTTTGCCGGGACGCTGCGCGACAGCGCCGAGCAGCGCGGCATTGTAGGCCGGCTGGGCGGCGAGGAATTCGCCATCTTCCTGCCGGGCGCTAATCTTATGACCGGCCGCCTTTATGCCGAGACGGCGCGCAGCGCCTTTGCCGGCCTGCCGCCCGACGATCTGGGCGTGCCCATCGCCGTCACCGCCTCCTTCGGCATCGCCTCGCTGCGGCCCGGGGATACATTGTCCGACCTGCTGCGCCGCGCCGATGCGGCGCTCTACCAGGCCAAGACCGAAGGGCGGAACCGGGTGAGCCTGTTCATCGAGGAGCCGCCGCGCAGCCTCTGGCAGGAGCGCGGCCGAAGCGCCTGAACGGGCAGCAGGCTCAGTTCATGGTCTGGCGTGCAACCAGATCGCATTCGCCGCTGGGCTCTACCCTGAGCGCCAATTGCTGGCGGTCGAGTTCGGCGAGCCAGGCGGACCAGGAACAGGGGCTCATGCCGCTGTCCTCCCGCCCCTCGTCCTGCCGCGCGAATCGCAGCCGGAGCTGGGACGTTTCCTCGCCGAACCGATTGCGCACCCGCGCGATCGCCGGCATGCCCTTGCGATCCGCCACCCAATTGCGGATGTCCCTGTGGCTGGTCAACATATGCGTTTGACTCATCTGGGCCTCCTCTCCCTTTTCGGCCAAACGGTCCGGTCCTCCGCCGGTTCCCGTTCAGCCCATCAACTTTCCACCCATTGTGTGACAAGCCGAAGATCGTCCATCTCCTCGGGCGTGAAATAATAGAGCCGGTCCGGCGGCGTCTCGAGCGCATGCAGCCATAGCGAAGGATCGACGCCGGACAGGTCCAGATGCCGCGTGATCTCGGCCGTCATGGATTGCGCATTGGCCATGGCCATGCCGGCGACGCCCAGCGCATCGACCGGGTCGGCGCCGAGGGCCGCCGCATAGATCTGGTGCACGCCGATCGCCGCCGCCCGCCCCGCCTGGCGCTCGGTGCCCGAAGCAAAGACGATGGGGCAGGACGAGGCGCAGAGCCCGCCATCGGCGACCCTGGTCTTGAGCCCGCTTTCCCCGATCAGCCGCCCGATGGCCAGCGCATCCTCGACCGAGCCGCCGGGCGAATCGAGCAATATGGTTTCGACATATTCGCCCCGCGCCGCGATTTCGGCCGCGAAACGATCGGCGGCGCCCGGATCGATGGTGCCGGTGAGGCGCAGCACCCCTCCGCCTTCCAGCGCGATATCGAGCGGGGCGTCCAGCAGGTCCGGGCTGCTGGTCACGGCCGGCCGGGCGCCGCCCGCGCCATCCGGCGTGCTGGCCGGCGGCAGGATGGGCTGCGGCCGATGGGTCAGCGCCGCGGGCGCATTGGCGTCCAGCGCGCGAAAATCCACATAGAGCACGCTGATCGTCCCGGCCAGCAGCGCGAAAAAGGCGAAGCGCAGGATGGCGCCGTCCTCGATCCGCGCCAGCCGGGACGCGAGCCTCGCCAGGAAAGGCCGCGCATCGGGCGCGGTGCGGACATTGGCCTGACTGCTCATGCCGGGCGCGGTCCCTCGCCGCGTTTGCGGGGCGCCGAAGCGATGGGGGTGACCGTGTCGTCCTCTGCCACGATCGTCCGATCCGCCTCGCCGGGCGCCGGATCGGGCCGGTCCCATTCCTCGACCGCCGGCGTCAGCGCCGCCGCCGCTTCCGCCCCGCCCTCGGCCTCCATGCGCTTGTAGAGCGCCATGGCCCGCAGCATTTCGGCGGCGGTGATGGTCTCGGCCTCCTGGAGCGTTTCGGCCTCGCGCCGCATGGCGTCATTGACCACCATCAGCGTCAACACCAGCACCACCGGCAACAGGTCGATGGAGATCGCGCCGGCCCAGGAGGGGATGAAATCGCTCCAATAGCGAATAACCGCCTCGGCCGAGGACAGGGGCACGAAGCGGTGCTGCTCCACCGATTCCTGCGCCAGGATTTCGTCGGCCGCATCCGACAAGGCGGCCGATTGCGCCGCAACCGAGGCGCGCACCGTTTCCATCACCGCATCCTGCCGATTGGCGAGATCGGCCGAACGGCCATCGGCGACCGGAGCGATGAAGCCGGCCGAAAGGTCGGTCGCTGCCCGCTTGACCGAGGCGGCCACGTCGGTCTGCTGCAACGCGGCGATAATGGCCGAGAGTTGCACCGCCTCGGCCTGGAACGCATCCGAGCGCGGCTCGATGGCGCCGGGCGTGGACACCAGTTCGCGCATTGTGGCGAGGCGGGCCGAGCCCCGCTCGAACAGACCCGCTACTTCGGCGCGCGAACCGGTAATGGTGGCGGAAAGCTGGTTCATCTGCGTGCTCATCTGGCTGAGCAATTGCACGACGCTGCCGGCGCCCTGCGTGCCGGTCAGCGCGCCGCTGTCGCGCTCGTCCTGCGCCAGGGCGGCAAAGCGCGCGGCGGCGCGTTCCACATCGGGCAACAGGCTCTGGGTCGCCAGCGCCTTGGCATGGGCATTGTCGAGATCTTCGGCATAGCCCTGCAGCGTCACCGCCATATGCTGTTCGAGCGCCGCCGAGCCGGCCAGGGCTGCCGCATTGAGCCAGGAGCTCATGGCGATGATCATGCAGCAGCCCACCGCCATGGTGATGAAGAGCCCGATCCGCTGCACCCCGCTCACCACCAGCGGGATGAAGCGCATCATGTAGATCCAGAAGGCATAGATGGCGACCGAGACCGCCACCGAATAGACGATGGCCGCGAAGAACACGAAGCTCGCCGAGCCGTCGAGCAGGCCGCGCACCCCGAGATAGGTATAGACTCCCGAGGCCAGGGCGAGCACGGCCAAAGCGAAGCGGCTCATGGTTTCGACGGAACGCACCGTTTCGTGCAGGCGGAAGGCATTCGGCTTGAGCTGCATCTTTGGCCCCATCTTGCGGCCGCGCGGGCCTTAAGCGGACGTTAACACGGGCAAACCGGCAAGAAATAGGCAGATTGCGCGCCGCCCCCATCCGCACCGATGATTTCTGCGTGAATCCGGCTGACCCGGTTCAGGCCCCGCGCAGCTCCGGCCGGAGCAGCCGGGCACAGAGCATCAGCTCGGCGACCAGCGCTTTCCGATGGCCGGAAGTCTCCTGGAGCACAAGCTGGTCTAGCCCCCGCGCGATCAAATCGAAGCGCTCGCCCCCTTGCCCTCGACGCCGATTTTGTCCATATACGCCCTCGGAATGGGGCTGTAGCTCAGTTGGGAGAGCGCGTCGTTCGCAATGACGAGGTCAGCGGTTCGATCCCGCTCAGCTCCACCATCCGACTCACGGCTCAATTTTCGCAATAAAATCAGCAGCTTGCAAAAGCGGCAAGGATTACGCGTACCCCACGACGCACCCCATCTTGGTCCCCCGTAGAATTCGGTCAGAATTCTTCATCGCTTAAGGTGGCAATTCACCCCGCCGGTTTTCCTTTCCGTCCGACGGCCGGCCATGGCTTTCGCCTCCGGAATGTGGGGAAGCGAACGGTAGTTGTGGTTGTGCGGCCGTAATCCTTCGTTCCTGCCGAATTGGCCCCGCTCGGCCTTCCTCCTCGCTCGGTCTAAGCCTCGTCTCCAAGCTAGGAGCAGGAGCGCGGACCGATGGCGGACAATGACGACGAGTACACTTCGGGAACGCTGGAGCAGCTGCTCGAAGACAAGGCGGAGTTCCCGGATCCGCGCCTGGCCATCTGCGAGGCCTGCCTCAAGCGGACCATTCCGGCCGCCCTGCGGAACAGGCTGCGGGCAGACGGCTTCAGCATCGTGCTCCTGGAGGTGCCCAATGCCGAATGGGTTGCCTGGGTCGGTGCCGCCGCCAAACTCATGCTGCCGAAATATCCCTTGCTGATCGGGTCGACCTCGAAAGGTAAGCGAACGTCCGGCGTCGAAATGGATCGGCTGGTCTCGCTCGTCGCGAAGAAGGGGGGCGCGATCGTCATCCTGGAAGGCGACGACATTACCGACGACATCGCCGGTATGGCGGACTATCGGCTCGAGCTGAAGCTGCCGGACCGATCCGTGTTGCGGGAGGTCGCACGACGAACCCTGGTCGGAGACGCCGCGCGTATCGCGGTGGCTCCGGCGGACACTCTGAACCTGGGTCGTCTGGCTACATGTTTTCCGCCCGGCGCCTCCGTGAGCACCGCGATAAACAAACTGGCCAGACTCGTTCCTGCCAGGTCGAAGAACACGTCTCCCGTACCGAGCCTCGAGACCGTGCAGGGACTGGACGCCGCACGGGATTGGGCGCTCGACCTCAGGGCGGATCTCAAAGCCTACAAGGCGGGCGAGATTCCGTTTTCCTCGATCGATGCCGGCGCCGTGCTCGAGGGGCCGCCCGGCACCGGCAAGACCATGGTAGCGCGGATCATCGCCGGCGCCTGCGGGCTGACCTTCGTGCCCACGTCGATCGCGACGCTCTTTGCCACCTCGGACGGCGACCTCGACGGGGTCATAAAGAGGTTCAGGTCGGTTTTTCAGGAAGCGGCGAACGCAGCGCCGTCACTCTTGTTCATCGACGAGCTCGATGCCCTGCCGTCCCGCGACAAGATCGACAACCGCGGTCGAAGCTGGTGGACACCGCTCATCACGGACTTCCTGCTGCAACTCGATTCTTCGCTCAACGATCGGACCGGCGTTGTCGTCGTCGGGGCGACCAACAGGTATCAAGACCTTGAGCCGGCGCTGATCCGACCGGGAAGACTGGCGAAACGCATCCGGGTCGAGCCGCCGACGACGGAGGCACTCGAAGGTATCCTTCGCCATTACCTGGATCAGGACCTTCGCGACGTCGACCTGCGGCCGCTGGCTCTCCTGACCACGGGAGCAACCGGTGCCGCCGCCGCGGGATGGGTGAACGGAGCGCGCCGATCGGCGCGCAATGCCGGTCGCGCCATCACGGTCGATGACCTGTGGGACGCTGCCGTCGGCAAGGAAACGCGCACTGCCGAAGAGCGATGGCGCATCGCGGTGCACGAGGCAGGCCACTGCGTCGTCGGGTACCATATCGGGCGAACAGCTGATTTCGTTACCCTGCGCGCTATCGGCGAGGCGAGCGGCCACACACGCTTCAACGAGCGCCTGGAGGCCACGCGGAACGAGTTGGAGAAGGCAGTCGTCGTGATACTGGGAGGTTTGGCCGCCGAGCGCCAGCTGATCGGCGACTCCGTGCTGGGTTCGGGTGGACACCATGGATCCGATCTGCATCTTGCGACCGAGGTGATCGCGCAGGGCCATGTCAGCTTCGGGTGGGGAGACAACCTGGTCTGGAGAAGCGAACCCGAGAAGGCGGTGCAGCTCCTTAACGTCGATACGGCGCTACTCGACACAGTACGGGCCGATGTGGAGCGGCATTTCGAAACCGCCAACACGATCATCGCAGAGCAGGCTGACGCATGCCGAGCACTGGCCGAACTTCTGATCTCACGTTCGTCCCTGGACACGGAACAGCTGGAGGAATTCTTCCGCGCGATCTAGCAGCGAAATATCGGGTACCGGATAACGGATGCTCCGCAATTGCGGGCTTCCTCCGCAACTTCAGCGGACGGATCCATATTTCCAATTCTCCTAGTCTTATCCGGGGCTTATCACGTTTTTAAGCAATCTGGCGCCTTCTAGATTGTGACCGTCGCGAAGCGATCGAGCGGACATGCCGTTGGCGCGGCACCCGCTCGGAAGGTCGAACCTATTGGAGATCAACATGGAATTCGTTCTCGTCTACAGCCACACGCCGCCGCCCGGACACCTGTCGTTGTCCGGATAGAAGAGCCAGTCCTTGCCGTACGTGGCGTTTCGGACGTGCGGCGCAGTCGGACCTCTTGCTGATCCCGCAGCAACCCAACCACCAGACGTAAGCCCCGGCCGATGCACCAGCTCGGCCAACCGGTGCATCCGCGGTTTGCCGCGTAGGTGCTCGGACCCGTCATGTCTTTTGTTCAGGAGTTGTCTTCATGAATACCGACTACGAGCTAAGCACCGACGTCATCTGGGGAGCCGAAGCCATCGGCAAGTTCCTGGGAATGACGCGTAGGCAGGTCTATCACGCGTGCTACCAGGAACATTTGCCCATTTTCAGGGTCGGCAGCACCCTCGCTTGCCGAAGGTCTACATTGATGGCCTTCATCACGGAGCGCGAAGAAAAGAACGCTTCATTCCGACGAGGACTGGTGAAGGTATAGGCTCTCCGGCACGCGCGGTCGGACTCCTGCCCGGCCGCATCTATCCTTCCTCAACGCTGCACAATCCTTGACCGCTTCTGATTTGGATGGAGTAATCCTTGAAGCCCAACCGTGGTGTGATCTCCACACAGGTTGGGTCAGGCCGCTCCGCAACGCCAATTGTTGGAGCGGCCGCATGACCGCTACTTGTCCGGTGTCTGTCCCATATAGCGACCGAAACGGGGCCGGAAGCGGCCTGACCACTTTTGGCGACGCTGCTTGGAAAGCCGCCACTGCTCCATTTCCCTTTAGTTTGCTAGACACACTATTCCCCCACGATCAGGAGCTGGCCAAAGCGGCAAGAACATGCGGCGCCAGGGGATTGGTCCGGCTACGCGGGTCGGTGAAGTCGAAGGTGCTCACCGTCAGCCAGCCTTTGCCCAGGAAGCTGCGCTTTGTGAAGGCAGCCGCCTTGTGAATCCAGGCTACGACCACCCCCGCATCCACGAGGCCCGAAAAAGCGGTGCTTCGGAAGCCGGTCAGCACGAAGCGTGGGTGCAGACCTTCCCAGTGTTCGTCTAGCATGGGTCCATTGGGTAACTGGGCCCAGGGGCCATCGGTACGACGCCAGCAGAATGCTCCCATCCAGCGACCGTCCCAGAACGTGCCTTCGCGTTGGCGGATTTCCATTTTCGGAAAATTGACGAGGTCGCGGACAGGCAACTTGCGATCCGGATCGGTAAGCGCGTCCTGGTCATTGGCGAGCAGCAGGACCTTCCTGCCGTCCAACAGGGCCTGGCGTACGGCTGAGGTCAACCTGGTCGCGAGCAGAACACTGTCCCGGCTGTCCACGCCAGTCCAGTTGAAGGCGTCAAGGATATCCTGGGCGCCCGCGTCCAGCGCTTGCAGGGTTGGCAGATCGGTCGCGGAAGGCACAACGCAAAGTTCGAGACCATTTGTCGTCAATTCCTGGCCACTATCATCGGTCACGCGCAGCATTAGGGGCATCGAGGAAATCCTGGTTTCCATCGGAGCCACCAGCGTGAGCACGTGTTCGGCACTCCCGCTTTCTGCCGCTATCAGGTTGGCGACTCCCGTCTGGTCCCCGAGTCGCCAATGGAGGCGAGCCCCAGCGGGTGAAGGGGCAGCTCCAGCCAGGCGCACGCGCACCGGAACGCTCTCCCCCGGCACCAGAGTTGTCCGATCCACGCGCGCAATCACCAGCCAGGGGGTCTGCAAGGCCGCGAGCTGCTCACCAAAGGCGCGGACATTGTTCCGGGCATCCATCAGCCCGTTGGCTTCCCACTGGGTGTCGTTGAGTTCGGTAATCACATAGCCCGAGATCGGTCCGGCATGACGCAGGGTTTCGATCTGGTATTTGAGGCCCCGGAACTGGGTCTGTTGTGCCGCATCGATGAAGCGATCAAGGCTGCCGAACACAGCGCCAAGACCGGCGTCGCGGAAGCGTGTTTCGATGCCATGGGGCAGACCTGCGCCGTTATTCCAATCGTGGCCGCTTTCAAACCACCATGGTTCGCTGCCATCCCTTTCCCGGATGTCGCCGGGATGGGGGAGCCCCCAGACGCCGAATTCAGAGACGATCAATGGCTCCTGACCGGTACGGACAGCGTCGCCGTGTGGGGAGAAACTCCAAGCCGTACGCCCGGCAAAGGCCTCGGTCGTGGCCTGGAACTGATCGTTCTGCGACGGCCAACTATTGTACCAGTGGAAGTCTTCGATCTCGGTTTTTAGGTGATAATTGCGTGGGAAGCACGGCGAGTTGTCGACGAGCAAGCCGTGCGGTATCAGGGCCTTCAATCGATCAAAGCTTTCCCTCAACCACACCCGGTCGTCCGGGTTGTCATCGAGATCGATTCCCCAGCCCTCATTGGTGATGGTCCAGATGCAGACACTGGCGTGATGTCCGTGGTCGCAAACGGCCTGCTCGAAAGTATCGGTCAGTTCCTGTCGTGTCTCGGGCGCCAGGAATTCCATGTAGGGCATATCGAGCCAGACGATGATGCCGATCTGGTCGCAGAGTTCGAAATACGCAGGATCCGGAATCTTGACATGACAGCGCAACGTGTTGAGGCCGAGCGACCTGGCGTTGCGGAGCCGCGTCTCGAGAAATGCCCGATCAGGCGCACGGCATTCTTCCTCCGGGAACCAATCCTGGTCCAGCGCGCCCAGCATGTAAAAGGGAGCACCATTGAGATGCAGTCGGCCATCGCGTGCCTCGAGCAGGCGAAAACCCACATTGCGCCAGAGTTCATCCGCGATGCTGCCTTCGTCCAATAGCCGAACCCGAACCGTGTAGAGGGCGGGGGATTGGGGAGACCAAAGCTCGACGGCGTCCAGAGGCATGCTGGCTTCAATTTCTTTTCCGCCCGCCTCGAGACGCACTTTCGCCAGCACCCTGCTATCGCGCTCGACGCGGATCTCGATTGGTGCGGGCCTCGAAAGCGTCGCGGCGACGACCACGGCATGGTTGGTGAGGTCGGTTTCGGCGCGAAGCGACAACCTTTCGAAATGCACCGCATTGCGTATTTCCATCCGCACGGACTTCCAGATGCCGCCTTGGAGCCCATACCAATCCTGTTTGCCATGCAGCATGGTGGTGAAGCCGCGCTCGGCATAAGTCGTGTCGTCCGGAACAGTGGCGCGTACCGTCAGACTGAACTGCTCTGCGTTGCGGACGCGGTCGGTAATGTCGACTTCGAACGGGGTCCAGGGGTTTGCATGACTTGCCACTGCCTCACCGTCGATGAGGGCCGAGGCAAGGTGGAAGATGCCGTCAAAGATCAGGACCAGTCGCTGACCCTCTTTGATCCTGGGGACAGGCACGGTCCGACTGTAGGTCCCCGTCCCGGAAGAATTGCGCAGTTCGGCAAAATGTGGCTGCCAGATCCCGGGTACAACCTGTCGGAGCCCGTCCAGCGACAGGCCCATGCCTTCGAAAGCAAAATCCCACTCTCCATCCAGGGATAGCACCTGGCGTCCAGCCTGGGCCGTGGGCGTCGTGAAGTGGGCGTTAGGGGTCATCATGGTCGTATCCGTTGCGTCCATGCGCGTTTCGGCGCGGTCAGTTGAGAGGTTAATGGGCCCCGGAGATCACCTGCGTCGGCGAGGTCCGTGCCGGTTCAGAGGAATGCGTCCTCAAGCAAAGCGAGGCCAAAACCGGGGCGCTCGGGCAGGCTCATCACGCCATCCTCAAAGCGGTAGCCACTGGCATCCACATTGGTGATGTCGCCAGGCACGCCCTCGACGATGTCTGTGCGGCCCAGGCCAGCACCGATCTGTGCTGCATAGAGAGTTTTCAGCGGCCAGCCCCAGGCATGGGGCGACATCCGGGCGCTGGTTCCAAGAATTTGGGGCATGATCTGTCGCCAGGCGGTGAGGCCAAAGCCAACGACGTCCATCAACAGGACGTCGACCAGTCCTTCGGCGGCAAGCTGCAGCACCGCTGGAACGTCGGGCCGATATTCGCCATCGGCAATAAGGGTGGTGGGCGAGATCTGATTTACGAGGCGCCTGAGTTCGAGCATGTCGTCACGCCGCTCGCGGAACATCTCTTCGATCCAGTAAAGTCCTGTATCCGCCGTGGCCTCCAGATATTCTGCGACCAGATTTGGCGAATAGGCGTCGTTGGCGTCCACGAGGATGCGGGCCTGCGGATACAGGTCGCGCGCCAACCTTGTTACCTCGATGTCACGTTTCAGGCCCGCGGCCGGCGACATCCAGCGATAGCCTCGACCAAGCTTGAGCTTGAAGTCTCGGAAGCCGAGCGCGGCGTCCTGTGAAAGGTTGCGCGTGATCGCGGCAAGGCCAGACGGGGCGTCGGTCGGGTCAAGATCGTCCAGATAGATGCCGCCGCTATAGACACGAAGATGCTTGCTTCCAGCGTCCCCCAGCAGGGCGTAGACGGGCATGTCGAGGATGATGCCGGCCAGATCATGCAGTGCGTAGTCGAGAGTGCGGGCATCGTCGATGACGCCCCGTGCCGGATCGATCAACTCTGCCACGGAACGGCCAACGAAACGGGCTGGGTCGCCCAAGGCACCCAGGTGAGGACCCCAGCCGACGGCGCCACGGTCGGTCGTCAGCACGATGACGCGGTGACTGTCGCCCCTGCCATGCGAACCCAGAAAGGAATTGCGGCCGACCTCCCGGGGATAGACGCTGCCGATGGTGGCGTAGTCGACCCTGGCGATGGAGTGATGCGAGAGTGACGTCATCGATAAAACCGCTGCGCTGCGCGCAGGCCTTTCTCGTGTGCGCGCCGCTGTCTCGTAGCCGACGCCCATTTTGGATTTTCGGGGTTGATCGTTCAGGCTTTTGCTTCAGCTGCGCCGGCCTAGCCCTCGGCGCGGACATCCATGGCATCGCGCACGGCATCGCCAAGGAAGTTGAAGGCCAGCACGGTTACGAAGATTGCGAGGCCAGGAAAGAAACTCGCCCACCAGCTCAGCCAGTTGTCCATGCCCAGCGATACCATGTAGCCCCAGCTCGGCGTCGGCGGCCGTACACCCAGGCCAAGGAAGCTGAGTGCGCTTTCGGTAATCAGCGTCTGCGAGGCGCTGAGCGAGCCGAAAACCACGAGGTTGCCCATCACGTTCGGCCACAGGTGACGGAAGATAAGCCGCGTATGGCTGGCGCCGATGGCGCGCGCTGCGCTGATATATTCGACGCTGCGCAATGTGAGCACTTCCGCTCGAACCAGGCGGGCGAACGTCGGGACCTTGGCGATGGCGATGGCTATCGTGGCGTTCATGAGGTCGGGACCGAGCACGGCAACGATCGTCAGCGCAAGGACCAGGAAAGGGAATGCCAGCATCGCATCGATGATGCGCATCAGCAGGCCATCAACCCATCCACCGACATAGCCGGACACGAGACCGATCACCGAGCCCACGACGATCGCCAGGGAGACCGACAGGACCACGATCTGCAGCGAGACGCGCCCCCCGTAGATGACACGCGTGAGGATGTCGCGTCCCAGTTCATCGGTGCCGAACCAATGTTGGGCGCTCGGCGGGGCAAGAAAACGGTCGTAATTGATGTAGGATGGATCATATGGGGCAATGAGCGGCGCAAACACCGATACCAGCACCACGATGGCCAGTATCACCAGCGCAGTGGCCCCCAGATAATGCCGGCAGACGCGCCGGGCCACGATAAGCCAGGGGGGTATCGAGCGCGACGTCTCGGCAGGCGCATTGAGGGCGGCGTTGTCCATTCTAGTTCCCCGTCTTGTAGCGGATACGCGGGTCAAGGATCATGTAGGCGATGTCGGTGATCAGGTTGACGATCAGCACGATGGACACGATGAACAACAATGTCCCCTGAATGACCGGGAAATCCCGGGCAAATATTGCGTCGACCAGCAGCCTGCCTATGCCTGGCAGCGAGAAGATGGTCTCGGTGACGACGGTGCCGCTCAACAAGCCGCCGATCTGGAGACCAACCACCGTCACCACCGGGATAAGGGCGTTGCGAAGCGCATGCTTGAACACCACGACGCGCTCGGACAGACCCTTGGCCCGGCTTGAGCGGATATAGTCTTGGGACATGACCTGCAGGACAGAGGCACGAGTCTGCCGCATGATGAGGGCGGCAAAGGACGTTCCGATCGTCAGCGACGGCAGCAGCATCAGCCGGAAGTGCTGAACCGGGTCCTCCGTTATGGGTATGAATCCGGAGGGCGGAACCAGGCCCAGTCGCACCGAGAAGAGCAGGATCAGCAGGATACCGCTCCAGAAATAGGGGATGGCGACGCTGGTCATCGCGAGAAAACTGACGCCCAGGTCGACGATCGTATTGGGCGACCGTGCCGCGATGACACCAGCGGGCACGCCTATGGCCACGGCCACGAGGATGGACAGGATGGTCAGTTCTATGCTGACCGGGATGCGGTCCATCAACATCTGGATGACACGCTCGTTTGAATGCAGCGATCGTCCCAGATCACCGGTGAGCGCACGTCCCAGCCAGTTGACGTACTGGACCGGGAGCGGATCATTGAGACCGTATTGCTCGCGTGCGATTTCCCGCTGGGCCGCGGTGGCGTCCTCTCCCAGAATGGTCACGGTGGGGTCGCCGGGCAACAGCACCGTAATCGTGAACACGATCATGGTGGTGATCAGGACAAGCGGTATGAGATTGAGCAGTCTCGAGATTATGAAGCTTATCATCGCGCCAACCCACGCCGCGGAAGAGAAGTTGCCAGGGCCATGGCGCGTTCAAACGCGCTGCGGCCGTATTTTGCGCTACGCATTGGTCGAGTCCGAGCTGAGTAGAACTTCGACTTGTCCGTCCCTCTCACGGGTCTGATAGGTGTTGATGGGACAGTCGGCAGGACCCATTACCGGCGCTCCGGTTGTCACGTCGAACTGTGCGCCATGCAGCGGGCACTCCACCAACCCTTCTTCGAGCCATCCATCCGAGAGCAGGGCGAAAGCGTGCGAACATACGTTGTTGGTCGCATAGACCTCATCATCGACGACGCAGAGAAGTACGCGACGCTCACCGACTTCAAAGGGGTACATGTTTCCGTTCTCAAGGTCCGCTCGAGGACACAGGGCAGTCCACTCGGCAGTCGTCGTCATCGGTCTACTATCCATCTACAGCGGCACCCACGCTCTCGCGGGGTTGGGACCACTTCAGCAGTTCGTGGGGGATGGGCTGCCAGTTTCTGTCAGCCCGGCGAAGACTGGAAATGTAGCGCCCAGCGTTAAACCCCTCAGCGCCAACCAGATTTCCGTCATCATCCAGGCCAATCGTCAACCACGAACCTTCTCCAAGACCACCAACGTCGAAGAACTGGCTGGCTTTGACCGGCAGGCCAAGGCATTGGATGTTGGCATCGTACTGATCGGTCCAGAACCAAGGCAGTTCGTGGAATGGGCGGTATTCCCCGGCGATCGTGGCCGCAGCGACGACAGCTTGCGAACCTGCCGTGGTCCAGGATTCGGTGCGAGCGTGAACGCCCAGTCGGCCAATTGGATAATTGGTGACTTCGCCGGCTGCAAAAATGGACGCATCGGAGGTGCGGCCGTGGCAGTCCACCAGGATGCCGTCGTCGGTCACGACACCAGCCTCATCGGCCAGTTCGCTGTTGGGCAGCACGCCGATGCCGACGACAATCATGTCCGTCCGGATTTCGGACCCGGCCCAGTAGACCGTAACGCCACTGGCGTCGGCTTCAATCTGCATCACGCTGGCGCCAAACACGATATTGACGCCATTGGCCCGGTGCAGGTTCAGGATGCGGGACGACATGGCCGGCGTGCCCACGCGCGAGACCAGCCTGCCGTCCTGCTCCAGTACAGTCACCTCGCAGCCCAACTGACGCGCCGCAGCCGCAACTTCGAGGCCGACGAAGCCACCACCCACGATGGCTACACTTTTGCAGTTATGAAGGGTATCCCGCAGCTTTTGCGCTTCGCCTACCGTCCGCAGGTAGTGAATTCGGGCATTGTCCGCCGACACGATCGGAAGCTTGCGCAGCCTGGAGCCGGTGGCCAGCAACAGCTTGCGGTAGGGCAGGACTTCGCCGGCCCCGGTGATCACCGTTTTCCGGTGCCGGTCGATTTTGACAACTGTTGTCCCATCCGCAAGGGCCGGGTTTTCGCCATAGATGTCGACCGCGCCCAAGGTTGGCATCTTGGCGTTCGGAGCAAGCAGATAATCCTTCGAGAGCGCCGGGCGATCATAGGGAAAACCCTGTTCTGCCCCGATGATCCGTACCGAAAGGTGGGGTGCGAGCCTTGAAAGCTCTCGCGCGGCACTATGCCCGGCCACCCCGCTTCCGACTATAATGACATCATTCATGAGAGTTCGAAGACCGCATCGACTGTGATTGTGACGCACATGAAAGCACTGCAATTGCCGTACAGGCTAGGTACAGCTGCGGGAAATTTTCGTATACACACGACGTTTTCACGCCTGCATGCTTCCAAACCGCAAATTTCAGCTGTACAGCAGTTATGAATACTCACTCCTGTTCATATCCACAGTTGAGCTCAGGTCATGGTGCACAGGTATAACGCCGTCGTCGACCTCATTCGCAAGCAGATCGAAGCTGGCACGTTGAAAGTGGGGGACCGGTTGCCGTCGATACGGCAGTTGAGCCAGCTGACCGGCTTCAGCACGGTCACCATCTGCCATGGCTATGAACTGCTCGAAAGCCAGGGTGTGTGCACGGCGCGCCCTCGATCCGGATATTTCGTCGCTCGGATGCCCATGCAGCTTGGCGATTTTCCGACCGGCGAGGAAAATCAGGTCGAGCCACTGCCGATCCAGGACATTCCCCAGGATCTGCTCCCCTCCTGGCGGAAGAAGCAGCCGATCGCATTTGCATCGCCCTTTCCCAGTCCGGACCTTTTCGACACTACCGAGCTCGACGTCATCATGCGCAGAGTGTTGCGTGGCCGGACCAAGCAGGACAATGGACCTGTGGGTGGCAACATCGAATTGCGGCTCGAAATTGCCAAGCAACTGGCTCAGCGGGGCATCATCTGCCGGTTCGAAGAGATCGTGATCACCGGCACCGCCATCCAGAGTCTCAACCTTTGCCTCGATGCCCTGACCGAGCCGAACGACATCGTCCTGGTGGAAAGCCCCTCCTACCCACAGATGCTTGCCAGCATCAAGCAGCGTAACCTGAGGGTGCTCGAGATCTACTCCCACCCCAGGACCGGCACAGACCCCGACCAGTTCGAGTATCTCGTTCGCAACAACAAGGTCCGGGCCGCGATCCTGATGCCCAATCATCAAATCCCCAGCGGCACACACTATTCCAATCAGGCCATGCGGCGCATCGTTCTCGCTGCGCACGAGAACGGCACGACGATCATCGAGAACGACATGCTCGCCGACCTGCGCTATTCCGGTGACAAACCGACGTCGCTCAAGCAGTTCGACCCCGATGACGTCGTCCTGCAGTTCGGCAGCTTCGAATACACCCTGTCCGCCGAATACGGGCATGGCTGGGTCATTGCCGGCAAGCACACGCGCCGCCTGCTCGCCGCCGCCTATCTTGGCGGACATCTGGCCAATGACGATCGGCGGCAGAGTGTTGTCGCGGATTTTCTCGGCAACCGCGGCCACAGCCGCCAGTCCCGACGCCTGCGCGAAAACCTCGCACAACGCATGAATCACGGATTGCAGCTCCTGGCCGACACCATGCCATCCGGCTGTGGCATCAGCCGTCCGACCGGCGGCTTCATGTGCTGGATACGCGTCCCCCGCCCGTTTGCCGTGAGCGCCATAGCGCCCGCCCTCTACAAGCAGGACATCGGCATCCTGCCGGGACCGCTCTTTTCGGCAACGCGATCATTCGAGAACTTCTTTGCCCTCAACCTGTCGTTTCCGTGGACGGAGGCCAACACGGGCAAGATCGTCAAGCTTGCCGACATGATCGGCAAGGCCATCAAGGGCTGAGGCGCCAGCACAAGGGGCGCCACTCGGGCGCCCCTTGCCAGGACCGTTTCGCCAGTCGTCTCAGACGTGGACGTAGAGCTTTGGCCGGTTTCCGTCGGCGGTCGGCTCCACCGTCACCGCGAAGGTTTCGATGGAAGGGTCCTTGTCATCCGCAAGCGCCATCGCCCGCACCTCCGCTCCCGCTTCGACGCTGACTTGATAATTGCGCACCCTTACTTTGTGCGGATTGAAGACCGATTCACCGGTCTTGAGGTCGAACTCCCAGCCATGCCAGGGGCAACGGAGGATTTCGCCGGTTCGTTCGAACTCGAAATCGCCGGGCTTCTGGCCGGTCACAAGGCCGTCCACAATCCCCTTGCACAGTGGGGCTGCCTTGTGCGGGCAGCTGTTGCGCAGGGCATAATATTCGCTGTCCACGTTGAATATGCCGATGCTGCGCCCGGCAATTTCAACAATTCTCCTGTCGCCAGGCTGCAGTTCATCAGCGTAGCAAACGTCGTATTTCTTAGCCAAGGTCGTTCTCCGAACTCATGCCACCTTCGCAACCGGAGGCAAGGTCAGGTTGTAGGTCTCGATTGCGTTGCTGGAGAAAATCCGTCGGCGCATTTCTTCCGGGTAGCCAGCGAAGGTCTGGGTCGGATCGTCCCAGTCCCAGTGCGGATAATCGGTTGCGAACATCAGCAGCTTGTCGCCATCGATCCATTCGATGAGGTGCTTCAGCGCATCTGGGTGGTCCGGCTCTTCCATCGGCTGGGTCGCGAACCGGATGTGCTCCTTGATGTACTGGCTGGGAAGCTTTTTGACCCAGGGGGTCTGGCGGCGGAGGCCCTTCCAGTCGAGGTCCATCTTCCACATTGCCGGTGCCAGCCAGGCGAAGCCTGCCTCGAGCATGCCGATCCTGAGCGTGGGAAATTTCTCGAAGACGCCCTCGAAGATGAAGCTCGACACATGCACGAGATAGTAGCTCGAGCGCAACTGCCGGCCCTCGATATAGTAGCTGGGGAACCCCGCGGCCGACGGAGGCGGATTGATGCCCTTGCCTTCGTTGGAGAAGTGAAGCGAGACGGCAAGGTTATGCCGAACACACGCCTCATAGATCGGGTGGTACTGCCTGTGTCCGAACGGTCGCGGCGAGCCGCAGCCCAGCATGACGGAGCAAACGGCGGGATGGGAGCCGAGGCGCTCGATCTCCTCCACGGCGCCCTGGGGGTCCTGTGCATTGATATGGATGGCGTAGCGGAAACGCGAATCCTTGGCGATCCAGTGCTCCATCGAGTAGTCGTTGAAGGCTCGGCACAGGGCATTGGCGTAATCGGCGTCCATGATGGCGCTGGCCGCAGGCCCAATTCCACCTGTCAGAATGGCGATGTCGATATTGTAGGCATCGAGCAACTGCTCGCGCGCACCGGCGACATCGCGCGTCGCTGCACCGGTGTGTACCGACTTGCTGGCTTCGAGGACGTCAGCTCTCCGACCGAGCACACCACCATTGTTGGCATACGAACTGTCTACACCCAGACCGTATTCTGCAAAACGCTGCGCGTTGTACTTAGTCAGATAGGGATAAAGGTCGGACTTGTCGTGGTAGCTGTGATGGACGTCGGTATCCACCAGTAGCATCCGGTCCTTGGTCGGCGATGCAATGTCATTCATGGGCTCACTCCCGGCGTGGGTACAGCCGTAACAGGCTGCTAGGTTCTGATTTTCTGGAGCAGGCCGCCTGGACTCAAGCTCCAGCCTCCAGAACAGGCTAGCGTCCGGCCTCCTGTAGTTGAATGGACAGATTCCATCCAAGTTCTTCAGCACAGCCACGCGTGTGACTTCCGGCAGGCAATCGCGGCGGAGTGCCGTGTGTGATGAAAAACTTGGGTGGAATCTGTCCATTCTTTTGCTCCGCTTTGCGCGTCTAGAGTGGGCAGTAGCAACTCGCCGCAGCGCGAGCTCGCGTTATAATGAGGAGGAGGAGACTGCAATGTTGCATCAGAAATGGCCGAGATATGCGGCTGCTGCGCTGGCGGGTTGGATAGCTGTGGCTGTCAGCAGCGTGTCTGCGGGAGCTCAGGAAATCGTCCGAGGGGGCGACCTGGTCGTGACGTCTGGCATCGAGCCGCAAACACTCGATCCCATCATGGGCAATGCCGCCGGCGCCGACGCGCGCTTCCAAATATTTGAAACGCTGGTGAAATTCGACTCCGAAGGCAATCTGCAGCCATCGCTGGCGACATCGTGGGAATATGCCGAGGACGGACAGTCCATCGTCTTCAACCTGCGAGAAGGGGTCGTCTTCCATGACGGCACACCGTTCGACGCCGAAGCGGCAGCCTTCAACCTGCGGCGCGTGATCGATCCGGACGTTAACGCGACGCGCGCTCCCTATGTCGCCGACGTTGAATCCATCGACATCATCGATCCCCTCACCATCCGCGTGAACCTCAAGTCGCCTTCCGGCTCCGCCATTTCGGGCATTGCCTCGATTGCCGGCGTCATGTCGTCGCCTGCAGCGATCGAGGCCAAGGGCGAAGACTATGGACGCTCGCCCGTTGGCACAGGTCCGTTCAAGTTTTCCAGCTGGATTTCCGGCAGCCACGTCAAAGTCGAAGCCAACGAAAACTACTGGCGCGACGGTGCAGACGGGCAGCCGCTTCCCTATCTGGATACGCTGACGGTTCGCTTCATCACGGAGGTGGCGGTGAAGATGATCGAGATCCAGTCGGGATCTGTCCATATGGTGGATGGCATCACGCCAAACCATTATGAAGCCATCGAGCAGGACGCGAACCTGCACCTGATCGACCTGCCCGGCGGTACGCTGCAGTTCGTCGCGCTCAACAATCAGGTTGCGCCCTTTGACAATGAACTTGTCCGGCGTGCCTTCAGCCATGCCATTGACCGTCAGGCGATGATGCAGGCCGTCACCCGCGGTTTCGGCAGCATTTCGACGGGCTTCTATTACAACGCCCCCGACGAAGTTGAATACAATACCGAGCTGGCGCGCTCGCTGCTGATCGAAGCGGGATATCCCGACGGGGTCTCCATCGACATGAGCATCATCCAGCGCGATCCGGACACGCTGATCGGCCAGATCATCCAGCAGCAGATCGCCGCTGCTGGCTTTACCGTGCAGCTGGAGGTTCTGGAGCGTCAGGCATGGCTTGACAAGGTGCTTGGCAGCGGCACCCACCAGGCGGCAATGCTGATGGCAGGCATCCCCGAACTGGACCCGAATATGCAATTCGGTACCATGTTCGCCCGTGATGGTTTCTCCAACTGGTCGAGAATACAGGACGACAATGTGTTCGACCTTGTCGAAGAGGCGGCCCGCGTCACTGATCAGGACCAGAGGCGCGAACTCTATGGTGATGTCGAAAAGCTGCTGGTCGAGAAATCGTACTATGCGTTCCTGTTCTTGCGCGACCGCAAATATGCCGCGTCGAACAGTATGCAGGGTTTCAAGCAGGATCATGCAGGCGGCTGGTACCTGGATGAGACCTGGCTCTCCGAATAGGCCTTGGACTTCGGTCCGGAGGGTGGGTCAGCCACTCTCCGGGCCCCCGTCTCAAACGAATGACAGCGGTAGCTTCCAGTCAAATGACAAGATCAACTTCGGACAATGCCACGGCCATCGAAATCGCCGGCCTGAATATTTCCTTGCGAAAGGCTGGCATAAAGCTGGTGCGGGACGTTTCCCTGTCGGTTCGGCGAGGCGAGACCCTGGCACTGGTTGGCGAGTCCGGTTCAGGTAAATCGCTGACCAGTATGGCCATCCTCGGCCTCCTGCCCAAGGCCTTGCAGATCGAGGGGTCGATCACCCTCGACCCCGGATCGGACGAGGCGGTGGCAATTTCCGGACTCGGACCATCGGCTATCCGCACGATCCGCGGCAATCGCGTCGCCATGGTTTTTCAGGAACCGATGACATCGCTCGACCCGCTGTTCACCATTGGCGACCAGATCGAGGAAGCCTTGCGGTTGCATCTCAAGCTGTCGCGGCGCGGGGCGCGAGCAAGGGCGCTCGAGTTGCTGACCCTCGTCGGCATATCCGACCCCGAGCAACGCCTTTCGGCCTATCCTCACGAGCTGTCCGGGGGCATGCGCCAGCGCGTCATGATTGCCATTGCGCTGTCCTGTGACCCTGACGTGCTTATTGCCGACGAACCGACGACGGCGCTCGATGTGACGATCCAAGCGCAGATCCTCGATCTTATCCAGTCTCTGCAGGCGCGGCTCGGCATGGCGGTGATCTTCGTCAGCCATGACCTCGGTGTGGTTGCCGAGATCGCCGATCGCGTGGCGGTCATGTATTCGGGCCGCGTCGTCGAAGCGGCAACGACGGACGAGGTTTTCAATCGTCCCGCCCACCCATATACCGGCGCCTTACTGCGCTCTGCGCCACAGATTTTCGACAAGGGTGAACGTCCGCCCTCGATCAAGCCTATTCGCGGCATCGTGCCTGATCCGGTACACCGGCCATCCGGATGCGCCTTTCGGACCAGGTGCGATCATGCCGTCATCGGCCTTTGTGATGTAGAGGACCCGCCAGAGATTTCCGTTTCAGGCGGACACCTGGTGCGATGCCTGCGGGCCTTGGAAGTTATGGAGCAGAATGTTGTCGCCTGATCAAACCATTCTGTCGGTTGACGCACTCAACCGGACATTCACGACCAGCAAGCTCCTGCCATGGCAGAAATCGCACCGGGTCCACGCCGTCAGCGACGTGAGCTTTTCGGTTCGACGCGGTGAAATCGTCGGTGTCGTGGGCGAAAGCGGCTCCGGCAAGACAACGCTGGGTCGCATGATCCTGAAATTGACGAACCCTGACTCGGGACGTGTCGCCTTCCAGGGCCAGGACATCGCAGACGTCAAAGGCCATGACCTCACCACGTTTCGGCGACGCATGCAGGTCGTGTTCCAAGACCCTTATTCATCCCTGAACCCACGACAGCAGATATCTCAGATCCTGACGGAGCCGCTGGTTATTCACGGTCTCGCCCGCGGCCGCCGCTCCGAACGTGTCCTTGAGCTCCTGTCTCTCGTCGATCTTCCCCCCAGCGCCGCCAACCGGTATCCGCATGAATTTTCTGGCGGACAACGCCAGCGTATCGGCATTGCCCGCGCTCTCGCCCTTGAGCCAGATTTCATTGTCGCGGATGAACCGGTGTCGGCGCTTGATGTCTCGATCCAGGCACAGATTACCGCCCTGCTCGAGCGGCTGCAGAGGCAGCTTGGTCTGTCGATGCTGATCATCGCGCATGACCTGGCGCTGGTTCAGCACATCTCCCATCGGATCATTGTCATGTATCTGGGAAAGGTCATGGAGATTCTGCCCAGCGATGACCTGACGACCCCGCATCATCCGTACACGCTCGCGTTGCTCTCGGCGGCGCCAAGAATTCGCACGCAGAACCGGATGACCAAGCTCATGCTGAAAGGGGATATCCCAAGTCCGGCGAACCCGCCGTCAGGCTGCGTGTTCCGAACACGATGTCCCTTCTCGATCGACGCCTGCGGGGCGGCTGTTCCGCAACTCAGAACAGTGGGCCGGGACCACCTCTCCGCCTGCATCCGTACAGACCTTGTCCGAGACAAATCGTCCGCCTGGGCGCCGGGCAACGCAGCGCAGGAGAATCGGATAAATATGGAGAAAGGTCCGCTATAGGAGGCGGTGATGCGGGCAGCGAATATGCCGCTGATCAGGACAACCGAACGGCATCCTGCGCCAGTATCGCAGCCGTGGCGTCACTAGCACCTTTGACGAATATGCGCCCGGCATCGGCATTTGGCCCAGTAGGCTTCACCCATACCGGCTCCCAATATGGGCTGGTCATCAAGGCAAGCTAACCTTTGAGATAGACGTCATCCAGACCGAGATGCATAGCGCTGATGTCGTCCGCTTTCGCTCCACTCGGTTGCACAAGATCTGAAACTAGAGTGAGTTGATAGCCACGTCTAGGCAGAGCATATCTGGCAAGTACTGCCCCATGGACCGGCAGCTTTCGGGAAATCAAAATTTCAGTCGGAACGACCGGAGTGGGGCGCTTCGCCGACGGGAGAAGCAAAGCCTTCGAGAATTCGCGAGCACGGTTCATACATCGCGGTCGGCCGCTGAAGACTGAACTGCCGGCGCCCCATTCGGGAGATTGCAAGGGCAGGCCCGAAACCGTCGGTTGGTAGAGTACCGTTTGACGTCGCAAGCTGTGCTCGTTCCACATCAACGGAGCCGGGCATGCCCACACCTGCCTCACGAAAAGAAACGGAGGTCGTCAAATGCCGTGCCTCAGTCTCGAATCGGTCTTCGGAATGTAAACCAGATGGCTTTCAAGACCGAGAGTTTTGCCACATTTTGAACACAGTGTGAGGGAGTGACGGAATTTACGGGCAACTCTTGCAGACAAGATAGCGGTAAACCTCTGATGTAACTATGTTTTTTAGTTTAAGCACGTAATTCGCCCGGTTTGTACCGCCATTTCGGGCAAAACCATTCCAGACGGGTCATCGCCCGCTCGGCCTTCCGAGACCAGTTTTCGCGGGGGTTTGGAGAACGTGCGTAAGGATTGTCGGCCAATTCTTCGCCGTTCCCGGGACTCCATTCGTTACGGTACGTCTTACCCGTTGTAATCCTTCAACAATCGTTCCGCGGGCAGCAAATGCAAATGGGAGATTCCCGTTGCCCGAGCCCCCGTCGCCTTCCATGCTTGGCCCATCTTTTGCACGTTGGTTCAATTGGAGCGACCACATGGCGGAACTTCATTCTCCCCGATCACGAAAGCGCTCCGACGGTCAGGAGGTTTTCGTCGCCGACTACATCGACGACACCGGCGGCCGTCATCAAATCGATTGCGGTAACGAGCGCGAAGCGCGCCTCATGACCGAGCGCCGCGATGCGAGGTTCCGTGCCGACATATCCTTCGCCGGCTACTTGCTGCGTTTCTCGGATAGCCTGACCGAAAGCCGTCTCACCGGGGTGACCGCGCGGCAATACCAGGGTCGGCTGCGTCGTTGCGCCGGCCTCGCACCGGAAATCGCGCTTGCCGATGCCGACGCGACAACCGTAGCCGAGCTCTCCCGCAGCCTGGGCAGACAGGGGTTGCATCACGACACGATTGCCTCCTACCTCCAGGCCGTTGGCCTGGCGTTCGCGCAAGCACTGGATGAGGGCCGTATAGCCTGCAATCCCGTGAAAACCTATTTTTCCGAGCCGGGGCGCGGCCGCAACGTCATGGATCACAGGCTCGATCTACCGGATTCGACATTGTTGGACGCGATCTTGCCTCGGCTTTCACCATGGCTTCGTCCGGGTCTGCTGTTGTCCAGCAAGGCCGGATTGCCCGCGAGGCAGGCCGTATGCGTGCAATCGACTGACATCACCATCGGCAAAGGTCGCGTCGCCGTTCGGCGCACCCTTGTCGGGAACAAGATCACTTCCCCGCTCAGTCCCGCATGCTTACGTAACGTATTGGGCGTCGATCCGGAAGCCCTGCGGCAGATCCTCGATGCGCCGCGCGTCTCCCGCGGTGGACCGTGGGTGATGCAGCGCAACGGTCCGCAAAGGCCGGTCGGACGAGTGACTCTTTATCAGGATCTCCTCAAACAGCTCCGGCAGGTGCAGCAGGACTGCGGTATCGCCAGCCTCGAAACCGAAAAACCCTACACCATCGAAGACTTCCGCGACCGCTGGGTCGTGGATCGCTTGCGCGTCGATGAGCCACTCGTCGTGATGGCAATGGCGGGTTACTCGTCGTTTTCTCATTTCGCGGCACGTTACGGCACCGAATTCGTCAGGTCCGACAGCCACGAACAGATGGAACTCGGCATGATCGGCATGGAGGCGCTTGCGGCCTTGGAGAACATGTCCGCATGACCCGAAACAACAAAAAGTCACCCAAGAAACATCCGGCCAATACCTTTGACGTCAAAGCCGAGAAACGCAGCAGGGTATTCTACTCGACCAAGCGTGCGGCCCGTGTCCATTCCGGCAGGGATCTCGCAATTCGGAACGAGCGCGAAAAAAAGCTCGGCGACAAGACGATCGGATGCGCTGCCGCAGACCTTCGTGGTGAGTTCGTCGACAAGCTCGTCAAACGGGATGGTACCAAGGATAAGAAAGTCCAACGGGCAATCGAAAAGCTGGATCGAGCCATGCGTCGGCTTTCCGGTATCTGCAGCGGCGTGCGGTTGATAACCCTCGACCGCGCCGGGGTTGGCGAACTGGCGGAACCTCTCCTGCAGGAGGTCCATACCCCCGGCAACGCGGATTTCTATCTCAGCTGGTTGTGCCGGATCATTCGTCATGGCTTCACCGGTCTAGAGCCCCCCGTTCATACGCCTCGTGACATTCCCGGCAGAAAGCCCGTTTATCGTTACGGCAGTCTCGCCCCGCAACTTAATGACAAGCCCATTCCGTACGGACGCGAGCTTATCGATCGGCTAACTCTTGCGACCGGCATCCTCCGAGTTCTGCTGCACCTGTTGATCCGGTGCGGTTTGCGAATTGGCGAAGCTCTTGCTCTGAGGCGTTGCGACGTCGAGTTCGAAGACGCAAAGGGCAAGGGCTGGCTCCACGTCCGAAGTTCTCAAGAGCCAGGGGGCGATCGCAAGGAACCCAAGACTACCGCAGGCCGGCGGAAGATACCGTTGCCGAAAGCGCTGGCGACCGAACTGGAGGCTTGGTTCGCTTCCCATCCCGCCGACCCTACCGACCAAGTCATCACTGACAGGGCAGGACGCCGGCTGCGTTATACGTTCGTCAAAAGAATGCACCAGCGGTTCCAGAAGACCATCGGTGGTCGCAGCTTCACGTTTCACCGCTATCGCGCCGGCTGCGTTACGGCTTGGCTCGTTGCCGGTGTTAAACTGGACAACATCAGGATCTGGATCGGCCACGCGAACCTTCGGGTGACCATCAACACCTATATATCATCGGTGGCGTTCGCCGATGAGCTTTGGTGGAAATTGCATGCAGAGGGCAAACTCGAGAACTCGCCGCGCGAGCGCGTCCGTCTTAGCGTGGTCATCAACGATACCGAACCGCGGCCTTCGAGCTTGGCCAATGGCAAGTCCCCGATAATGCTGCCGATGGCGGCGTGATATTCGTGGCGTCTCCGCCCGGCCCAAGTATCTTCTCGGAAGCTCTACAGGATGCGCACATGACGAGCGGCCAAAGCGCTGTCTTGTGACACCGACCGGAAAAGGGAGAGTCGCCAGTCCCTTAGAGTACTCGCGATTGCGGCCGATGCCACGTAAGGATTACCGCACGTTTCGTAATCCGTCAAAAATGACAGCCGACGAAGATGGAAGCAATTTTATCAGATAACAGATCAACAGGTTTCTAGTTAATCCCGAAAATATCGTGTGAAGCTCACGCTGATAGCGTGAGCTGTGCCTCCGGTAAGATCAGCCGGCGGACGCCGACGGGTCCAACCTCGGAAAGCGCCCGGATGAACGGCCGCTGGCTAGCTGAAGGCGTCCGACCTAATACCCTGCCACACGTGATCTTTGGCCGCACGGATCTCAGTCTGACCGAAACGGTTCGCCCAGGCGATAAAGCCTGCTGACCGTTCGGGCCCAGCGGAGGTCCGGATCGATGATAAGAACAACGCTTGTCCAGCACCAGCCGTCCGGCAGGACGGGATGGCCGGAGACAAAGCCGCCGAGTCGGGTAAAGCCGTCCAACTCCCCGCTCAAGAGCCATCCCGTGATGAAGGGAGCCGAGGTCAGCTCAGCCTCCCTCGGCAACTCTCCGCCATGAAGCCGTTTCGCGGCCAGCAGACCAGCCGCCACCGCCTCATCAGACAGTTTGCCCATCACGTTTCCTGATGTATCCAATTTCCAGAGGTCGGCAGGTGTGACCCGTCCAGGCGCACTAGCAGGTGCGCCACCTGGAGGCGACGTGAGCCCGCCCTGCCGTTACGAGCTTCATCAGGGACGCTGCAGTACGGCCTGCGACGGGAACACGCGTGATTCCGATATCTGCGTTCCCCATGACCCGTGCCGCCTGGAGAAAGGCGGCGTGTTGCCGGCGATAGCGTTGGCCAACACTAGCCGAAGGCTGAACATGCACACTCGAGTTGGTGTGTAAAACCACCAATCCGTCCCTAACGGTGGCGAGGGCAGAGACCCTCCCGTCCTCATACCGGAGTCGGGTGCCGACCTCGAAACGCCGGAAGCTAACTGGCTCCCGAGCCAAGCCGATCAACAACGCGGGGCCGACGACTTCATCCGCCGGACCTCGCAGTGCGGTAGGCGGGAGGGGCCATTCCGTGGCATGCGGAGGGAGCGGCACGAAATCCGCGTCCCCGTCAAGTACCGCCTCTCCAAGACGGATCAACTCCAGAACACGATGCAGGACCTGCATGAGTTGAAGGCGTCTGCTCGGCTCCAAGTGTAGGTGACTGTGACGGTCGAAAGTCATGCTCGCGAGCGCATTCCCCTCGTCGATCCAGGCTTGTGCAAAAGCGTTCTCGAGGTACCTGCGTTCATGGACAAGCCATTCGCCTTCGGCGCTGAAGGCCGCGACTATCCTGGCTGGCAGGACCACAGGAGCAGCGCGATGCCGACGCAGGCGGTCGATGACCCTACCCTCCCCGATGCGCGCTACGCTGCCCGAAGGGTCCTCGACGCGATAGATGCCGGTAAGCGAAAGCCATTGTGCCAGCCGAGGATCTTCTATGGCGCAGGCTGGGGCGATCACGACTGCTGCTTTGCGATCCGGCGATACCATCACCAGTCCGTGGGCTGCGAGACGATAGGGAATGTGAAGGAATACGCCCTCGCGATTGATGAGGTGAGTAGCGGAAAGCCCCAAATGGTCGATGATCACTGGCAACTCCCGTCCGGCCGTCCGAAACCGCTTGTTGATGCTGCTTGTGAACCACAGTTACGCCTTCGTTGCCGGCCGGGGAACGGGAAGCTTCGACGGTTTGGGAACTCGACGAAACGTATGTCGATGCCCGGTATGCTCGCCGGTGTCGCGTGTTCGCTTAACCGGACAATAGTCGGATCGCCATCGAGCGGCCAGTTCGGGGTGGTTTTCTGCCTAGCAGCATTTGGAACGGATCCATGGAGAAGCAGCCGCTGTGGGTTGAAATATTCGGGGTAGGCAGCTGCCGCCTCGACTCATGACCCCACCTAGCGCCGTTTCGAATTTGGCTTTCGCTTCAGATCCAAGTCGCCGCTCGAACCACGGTCGTTGTAGTAGCGTCCGGTAAGCCGGTTCCGGTCCACATCCCAATCCATCTCAACGTAGGCCACCCCGTCATGGGGTGCACTGCGGTGCCGGAACTCGGCCTTAGGCTCATTCGAGTAGCTGTACCAGACCCGGAAGCGCTTGTTCCGATAGTCAGGCTCGAAATGCTCGCGGTTAGAATATGACTTCGACTCGCCAGACTGCAGCGCGATGCTGATGGTCAGCAATGTCTGCTTAATCGTCACCGTCGTATTGATCGGCGGCCATGGCGTGTCGCTTCCAGGCGCCATGTAAGTTGAGCAGAGCACCCCTGTCCATGTGCCGTTCAAGTCAGGAAAAGTCTTGGTTTGGAGCCAAGGTATCAACTCGGCGGTCTTGAACCAAAACAGCTGCGCCAAGAACACGACGCCGGCGGTGAAGATCGTAACGGCAAGCGACAGGTACTTGAGCGGCCCCGCATCTCGACCGGTAAAGTGCAGCGCCAGCGCGTCGATAGCGGTGACGAGGATCACTGCCGTTGCGCCAATGATCAGCACCTGCCACCGCTGCGGGAGAAGTCCCCACATCAGGCGTCGCCCAGATGGGCAAGCGCAAGAGCCACAAACTCCTGGGCGTCCTTAAGCTGCCACCCCTGGGTTGGGTGGAACAAGAACTTGCGGTCGTTGATTTCTAATAGCCCGCCGACCCTAGGCCCGGTGATGAGCTCTTTGACGCGCTGCAGCACGCGCTTGACGCGACCGTAGCGGTCATCGCCGGGGACCGTGAAGAACTCATCCTCCGCCAAATAGACGAGGCACTCCACCAGGAAAGAGGGCACGCGCTTGTCCGTGATGTCATAGTCTATCATGTCCCGCTGCATGCGTTTGATCGTCCGCACCACCTTTTTGAACTGGAGGCCGGTTCGGGAGCGCTTATCCCGGCCATTGGCGATGTGCTGGTCGGGGAAGTTGTAGGTCCACTTTCCAACTGTATCGAGCAGCGCAACACCTTCCGTTGTGATGAAGCGAGGCGGCATAAAGCCTTGCTGGATTTGCTCGATAAAGTGAAAGCGGAAAGCGGGCACGACATCCACCTCTGCCCGGCTGCCCTCTAACCCGTTGACACGTATCGCCTTCTTGCCTGTAGCGTCCACAGCGCTGCGTCCGAACGTGCCCTGCAAGTCCGAGACAATTTGAGCACGCATGTCCACCAGCTTGTCCTTGAACGACCCGCCAGGCGAGGTGTAGCCACCTGCGATGTATGCCGCTTGCCGATCGATGCCATCAGCGTACGCCACAAGGATATGTCTGTGCTGCACACGAAGGTCGATGTCGCTTTCGCCTCGGGTGTTCGTTCGGTTAGTGAAGCTGCCTTGCGGGCACAGTCGGCAACCTTCGGCATTGAGCCAGTCGTTGTACGCCAATGCACCCTGTACCATGTCGCGCGCCCGAATGATGCGATCGTACTCTGTGTCGCTTTCGGGCTTTTCCCAATGCTCAAAACGATCGTTCCACGACTGCCGGCGCCGAACTGACTCTGCGAGCTCTTGGGCAGCGCCAAGAAGAGTTCTCGACGGGTTGTTCAGGCCTGCAGAAAGCGAGCCGAAGGTGGGCAGCTGGGGCGGCCTTCCCCCTCCGTAAATCGTCATCAGCAAGCGCCTCGAACATTAATAGTCCGTAAACCATATAGGTGCGCCAATCTGACGCACAAGGATTATTAAAGCGATTCTTGGGGAGAATGTCGGAAGCCTTTCGGCTTCGGCACAAAGCCGCCATTTACTCACTTCGTTCCAAAGGCAAGCATATGAAACTTCGAAACCTTTCTTTTCTCAACCCTCATATCTATCTTCCGCGGCATTAAAAATGATGAGAAATGCATATGCGCTTCGCGGTTATTGCCGGTGCTATCACCTCTGCACTTTTCCAAACGCACTCCGCCCTGGCAGCTGAAATTCGGCTGTCTGATGAATACTATTTTCAGGACCGAATTGGCCCGGCAAGAAATCGGCGATGACGACGTCCATAAAGCCGATATCGAGGACCCCACGTCGCCCGGCCTCTGCCAGCTTCGCGGCGTCCCGAAACTCTCTGAGGTTGCCGAGAATGGCCTGGGCCAGCGGCAAGAGCGATTGTCCGGCCGGGGTCAAATCGGCGCTGCGTGATGTGCGCACGAGCAGGGCGACGCCGCTCCAGTCTTCCAGAGATCTGATCGAGCGGCTGAGGGCCGACGGCGACATGCCCAGGTTCTTCGCGGCCCGGGCGAAGTGGCCGACCTCGGTGACCTCAACGAATGTGCGCAGCGCGCGGATATCAAGGCTGCCGATGTCGCCGTCCGGCCGCGCCCGCATTTATTCGGTCAGCGGCAAGGTCTGCTCGACCGACCAGCTGAGGATGACGCGCTCGCCGGGCTGGGGCAGTTGTGGCATGCCGCCGGAGTAGTTGGCAGTCAGCACCTCGCCGCTACCGGTCACCGCCGTCACCACTTTGGTTGCCCCCAGATACTCGATATCGCGCACGGCACAGGCAATCCGGTTTTCACCCTGTGCTATGTCTTCGCTACCGGAAACCGCGATCACTTCGGGTCGGACCGAGAGGAAGCGGTAGTCGTCGCCGGGAGGGGCATTCCGGTAGGCAAGGGTTTCGCCGGAGGCGAGTCTGAAGCGTCCGGCCTCACTTCGACCTTCGAAGAAATTGGTCTTGCCGACGAAGCTGGCCACAAATCGCGTGCGCGAGCGCTCGTAGATGTCCTCCGGCGTGCCCACCTGCTGGATCAGCCCGCCATTCATCACCGCAATCCGGTCGGAAAGGCTGAGCGCCTCTTCCTGGTCGTGGGTGACGAAGATGGTGGTGAGGCCGAGCCGCCTCTGCATGGCGCGGATGTCGTTGCGCACTTCCAGACGCAGCTTGGCGTCGAGCGCCGAGAGCGGCTCGTCGAGCAACAACACGGACGGTTCGATGACGATGGCGCGCGCCAGCGCTACTCGCTGCTGCTGCCCGCCCGAAAGCTGCCGGGGCAGCCGGTCGGCATACTGATGCAGCCGCACCATTTCGAGTGCCTCTGCGACCCGACGCTTGATGTCGGGCTTGCTGACCTTCCGCATTTCGAGTCCGAATGCGACGTTTTCGGCCACCGTCATGTGCGGGAAGAGTGCATAGCCCTGAAAGACGATGCCGTTGTCGCGCTTCTGCGGCAGGACATTGGTGACATCGCGCCCGCCGACGGTGATGCGACCCTCATCGCAGGAGAGGAAGCCGGCTAGCATTCGCAGAGTGGTCGACTTGCCACAGCCGCTGGGGCCAAGGAGCGTCAGAAACTCTCCCCTCTCGATCGACAGGTCGAGATGCTCGATGGCGCGATGATCGCCGAAAGACTTACCTACATTCTCGAAGGTGACGTGGCCCATGGAATGGCTCCTTAGCTGCCCCAGACATCCTCGTAAATGCGGACAAGGTTGAGGCCAAGCACCTTGCGGATATCGGCTTCCGAATATCCGCGCCGTACCATGGCGTCGGTGAGGTTGCCGAGCTTGTCGGGGGTCTCGACGCCGCGCGGATAGACATAGGGCGGCTTGGTATACTGGATCGGGTCCCATTTGCCGGTGCGTACCATTTCGGCATGCAGGGCGATCTGAACCTCATCCGAGGCGAAGGGCGTCTGATAGTGGAAGTAGTCCATGGCCACATGCACGTGGTCGATGCCGACCAGTTGAGCTATATGGTCGATATGTAGCACGATGTCGTCCACGGTCGGATTTCCGCCGGGCTTGACGAAGGGCGGATAGGACAGGACGCCGATCGAACCGCCATTGCCGGCAACGGCCTTGATCTGCTCGTCGGAAATGTTGCGCGGAATATCGTGCACCGCTTTGACATTGGCATGCGAGAAGATGACCGTGCGCTCGGAAGCATCCACTGCCTCGAGCGAGGTGCGCAGGCCGCAATGGGACACGTCGACGATGACGCGGGCGTCGTTCATGCGCTTGACCAGCTTGCGTCCTAGCCGGCTTAGCCCCGCATTGCCTTCTTCCTCGCTGCCGTCGCAGAAGCGATTGCGGGTATTATAGGCGAGCTGGATGACACCGACGCCCAGCGCCTTGTAGGTATCGACCAGATCCAGCGAATCCTCAAGCGGCTCGGTGCCCTGGAAATGATAGAGGATGCCGAGCTGCCCTTGCGACTTGGCATCGCGGATATCCTGGGCGGTGCGGATCAGGCGGTATTGCCGGTTTTCGCGGATAAAGCCGTTCCACACGCCAATGGCACGCATGGTCTGGCCGCAGTTTTGCGAACCGCCGATGGTCGTGGCCACGACGGTGTAGCCACCGGCCTTGCACAGGTCGAGATAGGTCGGGGGCGTTGCCGCCATTTCGTACCAGAGCGGACAGCAGGCATCGATGACGATGGCGTCCTTGTGCAGGCTTTGTGCGTCGATTGCGGTCATGGGGTGAGCTCCTGCTGCTTGGGTTTGCTGGCGGCCTTGCGGTCGTCCTTCCAGTCGAAATAGCGCATGACCAGCGGCATGAACCACGGCCTGCCGTCGTAAAGGGGAATGGGGCGGAACGCCGTCTGCTCGAAGACGCTTGGCCCGCTCGAGGTACCAAGGATGTGCTCGGCGATGCGCTTGCCAAAATAGCTGCCCATGGGAACACCGGCAAAGTTATACCCCATGCCGAACCAGATGCCATGCGCCTTGCCCATATGCGGCATCATGTCGAAGGTGCCGGCACAATGGCCGCTCCACACATGGCTGAGGAGGGTGCCCGCCAGTTCCGGCAGGGTTTCGACCAGGGTGCGATGCAACTCGGTGCCGATCGCCTCGGCGTTGCGCAAGGGACTGCCGGTTGAGCCGCCGAACAGAATGCGCGGCTGGTCGGGGGCCGGGCGGAAGAAGTCGATATTGGTACGCGAGTTCAGCACGGTGCGGCCATGCGGCAGCACCCGCTCGAGCAGTGAGGGATCCAGAGGCTCGGTTGCGGCCATGAAGCCCTCGAAAGGCACCACCCGCCGTGCATGCCAGCCGTGGTCGCGGGTCGTATAGCCATTGGTGGCCATGATCACGTCCTGGGCGGAAAATCTGCCGCGGCTGGTCTCGAGGACATGACGCTGTCCTTCCCGGTTGGGGGCCGTTACCAAGGTTTGGTCGAGCACCACGCCCCCCGCCACCAGCACGCGGTCGAGCAGGCCCTTGTGGTAAAGCCCGGGATGGATCGATCCAAGGTCCGGGACCACTGCGCCTCGGTTCCAGCGCGGCGATGTGAACTCGCCGGCTGAGCGGGCGTCCGGGATCATGGCATAGGGAAGGCCCACATGCTCCTGCAGCAGCTGCAGTTCGGCGCCCAATTCCTGGTAATGGGCGGTGGAGTCGGCAGCGATGAAACGGCCGCAGCGTTGGGCATAACATTCGATCTGTTCGCGTTCGGTCAATTCGAACACAAAGTCGAGCGAGGCGTTCAGTTCAGTATAAACGGCCAGGGCATGGGGCTTGCCCTGATCCTCCATGAGGTCGCCGAACGATTTCTTGAGCACACGGCCGAGAAAGCCTGCATTGCGGCGCGAAGCGCCGTACCCGGCCAACTCCTTGTCGAAGATGACGACGCTGCGGCCACCCCGCAGCAGCGTCAGTGCGGCCACAAGGCCGGTGAAGCCGGAACCGACGATGGCGACATCGTAGTCGCGCTGCGTCGTTGTGGTTTCGATTGGCTCCAGCGGAGCCGCGTCCCACCAGTAAGGCTGGTGTTTGAAATTGTCGGTAAGGACATTGGTCATTGTCTGATTCCGCGTCACGCCAGTGTGGCGAGGCTTTTGCGCACGGCGTCGACGACAAGGTCGATATCGGCGGAGGTCATCGGGGTGGAAAGAGCCATCAGGCCATAGGGCGCGGCGAGGACGCCGTTGTTGATGAGCCCGAGGGTGAATTGCTTCATCCGCCTTGCCTGCTCCGGGGTGGCAAAGGCGGAGCGATAGCCCTGGATCGGTCCATCTGTGAAATGGACGCGGAGGAGCGAACCGGCGCCGGTCACCGAACCGGTGACGCCGGACTTGGCGAACGCCTCAGCGATGCCGGCACGGGCCTGCGCGCCCAGGCTGTCGAGGTGCGCATAGGCATTCTCGTCCAGCAGTTCCATGGCAACGCGACCGGCAATCATGCTGATGGGATTGGCCGAGAACGTGCCCCCATGCGGCAGCGCGGGCCGTCCGCTGCTGGGATCGAACACCGCCATGACGTCACCTCGACCGCCTACGGCTCCAACCGGGAAGCCGCCACCGATGATCTTGCCCAGCGTTGTCAGGTCGGGATTGATGCCCCAAAGGCCCTGGGCGCCATGAAAGCCCAGCCGGAAGGAAATGACTTCGTCAAAGATCAGCAATGTGCCGGTCTCGTCACAGAACCGGCGAAGCGCCGCGACATAGTCGGCATCGGCAGGGATCAGCCCTGCCCGGTTGGGCAGCGGATCGACCAGAATTGCGGCCAGCTCACCGGACTGGCGGCCGAGGATGGCCAGGCTTTCCTCGATGTCGTTGAACGGAATGACGACGACGTCGTCGAGCACACCTTGGGGTGTTCCTTTGGAATAGGGTACCGAGCGGGGCGTGTTGCCCCAGTTTTCCGGGGACGAATCGAGGCTGATCTCGGCGAAGTCGTATGAGCCGTGATAGGCGCCCTCGCACTTGGCGATTTTGGGCCTGCCGGTAAACGCCCGGGCAGCCTTGAGCGCCATCATCACCGCCTCGGTGCCTGAGTTGGTGAAACGGACATGGTCAACCGACGGCAGCCGCGCGCACAACAGTTCGGCCAGGTCGATTTCCGATGGCGTGGGCATGCCGAAGGCGGTGCCGAGCGCCAGCTGTTCGGCCACCGCAGCATTGATATGTGGCTCGGCATATCCGTGGATCATGGCGGTAAAGTTGTTGATGCAGTCGATCCGCTCGACGCCATCGACGTCCCAGACGCGACAGCCCTGGCCCCGCGCGCCGTAGAGCGGGTGCGGCTCCATGAACACTGTGGTCCGGGTATTGCCACCCGGCATGGAGGAACGAGCACGCTGATAAAGTCCGGCGGAGTGGGTGGTAGTGCCTGAATACATCGGAGTGGCCGTTACTGGAGACGCAGGGTGTGGGACTGTTCGCGCAGGAACTGCGCCAGAAAGTTGGGGCCAAGCCCGCCCTTGTGCGTGACGCCCGAACCCTTCCAGCCGCAGAAGGATTGCAGGCCCGGCCAGGCGCCGGTGGTCGCGCCGCTGGCGCGGTTAGCATAAAGGACGCCGGCTTCTGCGGTCTCCAGGAACTGGTCCAGTTGGGCGGGGTCATGCGTATAGATGCCGGCCGAGAGGCCGTATTTGACCCCATTGCCTTCCTCGATGGCGGCGTCGAGGCCCTGCACAGCCCGAACTGCGAGGAAGGGCATGAAGAATTCCTCACGGGTAAGTTCGCTGGCCGCCGGAAGGTCGACGATGGTGGGCCGCAGATAGAAGCCACGGTCGAAGAGGTCGCCTGACAGGCGCTCGCCGCCGCTCACCACCACGCCCTCGCTGCGCGCTTGCGCGACGCAGCGCTCGTAACGGTCGGCCGCCGCCTTGCTGTAGGTCGCGCCCATGAAGATGCCACGCTGCCGCGGGTCTCCGATGGACAGGTTCTCGGTAAAGCGCTTGAGTTGGGCGATGAAGTCGGCATGGACGCTCTGCTCGACATAGACCACCGAGCAGGCGCTGCACTTCTGCCCCTGCAGGCCGAAAGCGGAGCGGGCGATGCCCTCTGCGGCTACGGCCAGATCGGCGGACGACGTCACATAAGCGGGATTCTTGCCGCCCATTTCTGCAATTACCGGACGGGCGAACGGCCCTTGGGCGGCCTGGCGGAAGATGCTCATGCCCGCGTCGTGCGAGCCGGTGAAGGCAATGCCGTCGATCCCCTTGTGACCAACGAGGGCACGGCCAGTTTCGTCGCCGCCACAGACCAGATTTATAGCGCCCTCAGGCACGCCGGCATCGAGCGCAGCTTCAACCAGCCAACGGGCCGTGAGGCCGCAGCCGGGCGCCGGCTTGAAGACCACGGTATTGCCGGTCACCAGTGCGGCAGCCATCATGTTGACCGACAGCGCCAGCGGGAAATTGAAGGGCGCGACGACGGCAAACACGCCGTGAGGCCGCATCACGTTGGTGTTGCTCTCGCCGATGATGTCGGACCGCAGGGCCTGGCGCATGCCCGCCGTCGTTTCCATCTGGCTGCAGTAATAGTCGATCAGGTCCAACGCCTCTTCGGCCTCCCCGACCCCTTCCATGCGCGACTTGCCGATCTCCATGACGGCCGCTGCTGCAAGGTCATAGCGCCGCTCCGCCAACACCCCGCGCCAGCGCCGCAGGGTGGAGATACGGCGATGCCAGTCACGGCGCCACCAGGTGTTCGATGCTTCCCGTGCAGCGGCCACAGCTTGATCGATGGCCTGTGCAGAAGCGGCGGTGAAGGTGCCGAGCACGATGTCGGAATCGAGCGGGCTGACGACCTCGAAGGTTTCGCCGAGGCGGGAGTCGCGATCTCCGCCTATGATGTTACCGAAACGTGCACCCAGCTGGTCGCTGACGTGAAGGAACGATTGGTCCAGCGCGGTTTCCACCGCGGAAAAGTCCACGCCGGTGTTCGAATAGGTTACGCGGGGCAGTTCGGACATCGCTCACTCCAGTATCATTTTTCGGAACTAAATTCCGAATATTGCAATAAGATCTGGTGAACGCGCTGGTGTCAACGCCGATTCAGTGCTGGACGGGCAATTTCGCCACCACTATCTAGAACTCCAGTTCGCAATCCGAGGTGTTCGCATGGTTCGTTCGATGACCAAGTCCTCCGAATCCGCAAAGCCGCTCGAGCGCTATCTGCAAATCCTCGAAGTGGTGGGCGCGGGGGGCGGCGAGGTCACCCTGGCGGATCTCGTCACCATACTTGGCCTGCCCAAAACCACGGTCTATCGGCTGCTGCAGGGCCTGCTCGAAGTCGAGGCCATCTCCGCCGGCGGCCAGGGCAGGGGAACAGCTTATCGGGTGGCGCCGAGGTTGTTGCGCATTCTGCATCTTGGGCTGGACGATGCCGGCGTCGAAGTGGTGACCCAGCACCACCTGCAGCGCCTCTCCAGCCAGACTGGCTTTACCAGCTACATCGCAAAGCTCGGCGGCAACGCCGTCCGCTCGGTCACCATGCGTACGCCGGACGCCAGTTCGGGAATATATGTGATGCCCGGAACCGTGCTCGCACCGCACGCCTCGGCCGCGGGCAAGGCGATCTTCGCCTACCAGAGCGAAGATTTCCTTGGCGAGGCGCTGCCCGAGCCGCTGCCCCGGCTCACCGTCCACACGCTGACCAACCTCATACAGCTCAAGGCTGAATACGAAGCGATCCGCCGTGACGGATTTGCGCGCTGCCGCGCCGAGGACGTCGAAGGTTTCGGCGCGCTTGCCTGTCCGATCTCGATCCCGGCTCTGGGCGTTGCCTTCAGCGTCGGCATCACCGGCACGACCGACCGAGTCTTCAACGCGGACATGGAACGCAACGTCGCAGAACTGAAGGCTGCGGCGGCCGACATCGCCGGTGCCCTGCAGAGCCTGCCGGGTCATCGCAGCTAGATCAATTCAACCAAGCGAGTCCGGTGCCTCTTTCGGGAGCAGCCTTGACACCTGCTCACCTTCCGTACAATCATTCCGAATTATGGGAATTATTCCGTATTTCGGAACAGTGGAGAAAGTCCGAATGTCTTCCAATCTGAATTTGCGCCGCCGCTCGGTCCTCATGGGCATGGGTTCGATCGCGGCCCTCGGTCTTCTGGGCACCCGCGCTGCCTTTGCGCAGGGCGGTTCGCTGTCTATCGGCAACTATGGCGGCGATTGGGCCAGCCGCATCGACCGTATTTTCGAGGCCGATTTCCGCGAGCGTCATGGCGTCAATATGGTCTATGACCTGGCCGGCGGCCCGGCGCGCCGCACCAAGCTTCTCTCCGAGCGCGCACTTCCTCGCGGAAGCATGGATGTCGCCTGGTTCACCGATCAGGAAGCGTTCGACGTGCAGCAGCATGACCTGCTGGTCGAACTCGATATGGAAAAGCTGCCCAATGCGCAGCACATCTTCGAGAACCTGCGCTCGCCCTTCTACCTGCCGTGGGTGATTGCCTCCTACGGCATCCTCTACAATCCCGAGCTGGTGGACGCGCCGCCGACCTCCTATGCCGACCTCTGGGACCCGCGCTTTGCCGGCCAGGTGGGCATCAACGACATGAATTACGAGCAGAACATTCAGATCGCTTCCCTGATCTCCACGGGAAATGTGGGCAGCACCGAGGAAGCGTTCGCCAAGCTCGCCGAAATGAAGGCCACCCAGCAACCGCGCTTCTACGCCAACCACGAGCACCTGGGCGCCGCTTTCGCTGCCGGCGAAATCGCCATTGCGACTAATTTCACGGCCCGTGGCCACCAGTGGAAGAACGACGGCATCCCCGTCGAGGTCGCCTATCCCAGCGAGGGCATGATCGTACAGACCTTCGGCCTGGGCATTCNNCGGCAAGGCNCANAANNCGGATANGGCCTATGCCTATCTCAACGAAATCCTCGAGCCGAGCGTGATGGCGGCCATGGCTGCCGAGTCCTACTACGTTCCGGCCATCGACAATGCCGACCTGCCGGCCGAGCTCGATGCCCAGATCGGTATACCGCCCGAGCAGACCGAGATCATGCATCTGGTCGATTATGCGCAGGTCGGTGCCATGAAGACCGAATGGCTCGATCGCTGGAACCGCGAAGTCCGCTAAACCTCAGGCCGGCGGCGGCTTTTGCCGCCGGCTTTTATCTCGCCTTCGGAGCCCGAATGACACCGGCCAGTCGCCTGCTTCCGCTGATTCCCGCCACGGCGCTGGTTCTTTTCGTCATCGGCCTGCCGCAGTTGCTGATGCTGCGCTTCAGCCTCAACGAATACGATCCGGCGCTGCTGATGCGCGAAGTGCTGACGCTGGGCAACTACCTGTCGGCGCTATCCGATCCGTTCTATCAGGAGGTGATGCTGCGCACCCTTTGGGTTGCAGGCATATCCACCCTCGTTTGCGCCATACTGGGCCTGCCGGCCGCCTATGTCCTGTCCCGGGCCCGCTCGGCGCGGCTCAAGACCATGCTGCTGCTCTGCGTTGTCGTCCCGCTCCTGATCGGCAATGCGGCTCGCAGCGTAGGCTGGATCGTCGTGCTCAACGACCGCGGCCTCATCAACAGCCTGCTCATGACCCTAGGCATCACCGATGCGCCGATCCGCATGATGAATACCACTTTCGGCGTCGTGGTAAGCCTGGTGTCGATCCTGCTGCCCTACATGATCATTGCCATCCAGACGGTGCTCGATGGGGTCGACCGCTCGGTTGAAGAAGCCGCCCAGAGCCTGGGCGCGGGCTTCGGCACCACACTGCAGCGGGTGCTGATGCCGATGGCGATGCCCGGCATCTATGCCGGCGTGGTTCTGACCTTCGTTCTCGGCGTTGGCGCCTATGCCGCGCCGGTCTTCATCGGCGGTCCATCCTTCCAAATGATGGCACCCAAGATCTATGAGCAGATATTGGTCGCCAACAACTGGCCCATGGGCGCGGCTCTCTCCTTCATCCTCCTGGGGTTCACCATTATCGTCACGACGGTGCTGACAGCCCTGCTGCAGCGTCGTTATGGGAGACTCTAATATGGCACGCCGTGGCTCCACGCTCGACCTTGCGGCCCTTGCTTTCCGGGGCCTTGGCTACCTCACCATGGCGTTCATCCTGCTGCCGCTGGTGGCGGTGGTCTGGGTCAGCTTCTTTTCCAATCGCGTCATTATCTTCCCGCCTGATGGCTATACCTGGTCTTGGTATGGCGCCGCCTTGGCCGACGACAGCTTCCGTTCCGGCCTGCTCACCAGTCTCTGGCTCGCCCTTGGTGCAGCCGCGGGAAGCCTTGCGGTCGGCATTCCGGCATCCTTCGTCCTGGCGCGGCGCGATTTCGTCGGCCGCGGCGCGATTAATGCCTTCTTGCTTTCTCCGCTGATGATCCCGGCCATCGTCGCAGGCAGCGCCGTCTATCTGTTCTTCATCCAGATCGAGATCGTCTCGGGCGTGCGGTTCGCCGGCACTTTCCATGGCCTGCTGCTGGCCCATATTGTCATTGCCATACCCTGGACCATTAGGCTGATGGTTGCGTCGCTGCTGCGCTACGACATCGCTCTCGAGGAGGCGGCCATCAGCTTTGGTGCTAGTCCGCTCCAGGCAATCTGGCGGGTCACCTTGCCGGCTGTGCGTCCCGCCGTCGTCGCGGCTGCCCTGTTCAGCTTCATCGTTTCCTTTGTCGACCTCGAGAAATCGCTATTGCTCGTCGGACCGGGCACGACCACCTTACCCATTGCCATTGTGAACTACATCCAGTGGCGGCTCGATCCTACGATCGCGGCGGTATCCACCCTGCAAATCCTCATGGTCACCGTGGCGCTGGTCATATCAGATCGGTTTGTTCGTTTGACGCAGACCTTTTAGAGGCAGCGTACCGCTTCAATCGCCATGGCCCGGAGCTGTCGGTTTGTTTCCGGCTCGGCATCAGGCATCTGCAAGGCTACCGGGGCGATGGCTGCTTTCCATTTACGCCGACCTAAAGCTGTCGGTCTGCTCACGGCCCCAAATGAGCCGTTTTCTCGACAGAGCGGGCAGAGGGCGGCTTCCGTAACGCTTTCCGCGAAACGCATACGATTGCCGCTCTTAAGGCCAATAGCCGCGCTTCGCTTGAGCCTCAACAATTAGCCACCACAAAGGCCATTCTAAGTGCCTAGGTTGAAAGGTGCCAGCTGTGCCGTCACGCCGCTTTCGCAGCGTCGTGCTCCATCACGCATGCCTCCATAGCCACCCTATCCCGCAAACCGTCGGGAAGCTGGCGGAGAAAGAGGTGCTCGCTGCTGAACCGCACCAACGCAGCCTCTGCATCCGGCGGCAGATCACCTTCGTCGCGCCCGACCGAACGCCAGTCATGCAACTCGAGAAGTTCGTCAACGATCTCCTGCACGAAATGGCTAGGGCAGCAAAGCCAGCCCAACAAGCGTCCGCTCATCGGATGCATGATGCAAAAGAACTCAAAGTCATCCTGCGTCACCAAGGCCTTGACGATGGCCAAGCCGCCCTTGAGGCGTGCCTTAAACACCACCTTGTTGAGCTTGAGATTGGTTACCTGAAACGTCCCGTTTCTCCATTTCGCCATTCGAAAATCCTTATGCATCCGTTGCCACCTAGAAGGCTTTCCAAGAATCGGAAGCCGTCACCTGAGAAAACGGTCGCCCGGAAAAACGCGTGGCACAACCCACTAATCCTTGTCGGCAATGGCTAGATCGCGGCGGAAGCCCAATTTGCGAAGTATAGGACCCTTGATTTTCAGAGCTGCATCCGGGGTCAGAAATACTTCCGGCTGCCCGTGCGAAGTGCGTCCATCAGGCGATTCCGTCGCACCGGGAAACTAAGGGGAGGCAGGGGAAAGATCTGCGCCCCCGTCGGCAACGAGACGCGAACTTCGCCTCACTTGGTGGAGCGTCTCACAACGGGTGGATTGCGGACAGGCACGCGGTTTGTGTCAAGGGGCGCGCCGCGTCATCTGCCGCGAGGCGGCATTGTTGATCTGGAATGATTGCCATCGAGCGGCATGCGTACAGGTTCAGGCTTTGTAGCCGGGCATGAGGTCGCGCCACACGGGGCTCGCGCTTCTCTTCGGGGTCGGCGCTGGGCCGCCCCATGATGGGGTAAGAAAGGCGGAGTGGATCAATCTTTTGGGCGCCCTTGCCGAATGGGCAGGGCTGCTGCCAGTACGATCTCACGCCATCTTAGTCCCCGTGAGGACCTCTTTCCTGCCGAGGCAGAACCGTTAAAGCTCCTGTAAGTAGGTAATCAGGCGCCCGCTGCGGCGGGTTCGCTGCCCCAGCGGAAGTCAGTCCCGTCGGTCCACATCCGGTGCAGGATCACCGCAAGGCGGCGGGCTACAGCAACAATGGCACGGCGCTGGCCTCGCCGTTGCGCGACCCGCATGCCCCAGGCCTTTAGCCACGACCAGTGACCACGTTGGGTGAGCAGGACCTGGGCGGCCTCGTAAAGCATCGTGCGCAGCATGGTGTCGCCGGACTTCGAGATGCCGCCATCGTAGTCGATTTCACCCGACTGATGACGACGAGGCGTCAACCCGACATGGGCGCCCACTGCTCTAGAATGGACAAAGCGCTGCGGCTGGTCGACAGTCGCGCGGTAGGTCAACGCAACAACAGCACCGACACCCGGCGCCGTCATCAATCGCCGGCAGACGGGATCATGCCGCACGACGTCGAGCAGCATCCTGTGCAGCCTGGTGAACTCTTGGCGCATGACGCGGCGAATGGTCAGCATCGGCTCGACGATGGCGGCAAGCCTAGGCAAACCTTTGACCAGCTCACGGACACGCGTCTCAAATCCAGCTTGTCCGACGACGCCTACCTTTAGGCCGAAGTTGCGCAAGGTGCCTCGCAGGTCGGCATCAACGTCGAGCATCTTGCCTTGCAGCAGCTTGCGCGCAGTCAGCAGCATCCGCTTCTCCTGGCTGGCCAGCGTCTTCACACGGACCGGCTTGAACAGGCCGACCCGCATCATCTGCGCAATGCCGCGCGCATCGTGCCGGTCTGACTTGTTGATCTGCTGCGCCTTCAGCAGCGACTTCATATGGCGGGTCTCGACGCAGATCACGGGCAGACCGGCTTCCGCCATGCCGTTGACCAGCCACTGGGACAGCGGCCCAGCCTCAATCCCGATACGGCCGTAGTCCTCGCCGATCGAAGTCAGCAGCGTGACGATGTCGTCCGGCTCGGATGGCACCTTCTGCTCGCATATCACCTTGCCGGCCTCATCGACGACGCACACCGCGTCTCTTGCACCGACACGTCCAGTCCCACAAAATAGGCCATCGCCGTTGCTCCTTCCCGTAATGCCCAAGGTCAGGTGCGACCTTGCCAGTATCGTACATGAAGGGGCTGCAGCTTCCCGATCTCAGAGCGCGCCGCGGCCGCCGCGATACACCATCTTTTGGCGAGATGGTGCCATGGGCCGACACTCGCGATAACTCTCTTACTACTCCGCCGCTGAGCACAGGAATCTCAGTCTGGCATTCAGCAGTCCAGTCGCGTTATGTCACGATCCGCTCGAACACCAAGCACTTGGCTAGATTTCAAGGCGCACAATCTGGTCGATCTGCGTAGGCTTTCTATCTAGATTAGTGACTAGCGTCCACGTGTAGGTGATGACGGCCTAGATATGGCCAGATTCGACCCCGCCTATCACAGCCAGAGTGTATTTTTGAAGCTTGCGACGGCTCCACGGTAGTTAGGGAAATAGCTAAGCCGAATACTGGTTGAAGTCTGACTTGAGGTCCTACTGGATCTTGCGAGGCGCACCGTCGTCTGCCAGCGCCACATAAACAAAGTGCCCGGAGGTCACCTTTACGGTCTCCGCACTGTGGTTCCTTTGCGACCAAGCCTCTATATCGATCGCTACGGAGCTCGTCCCGACGCGCTTAGTCAGCGTGTAAACGCACAGTACATCGCCAACCTTGACCGGCGAAATGAAGGACATTGCGTCCACTGCCACGGTTACGACACGTCCACCCGCGCGCTCGCCCGCAGCGATTGCTCCAGCGATATCCATCTGACTGATCACCCATCCGCCAAAAATATCGCCGGATGGATTGGTGTCAGCTGGCATAGCCCAGTTGCGGGTAGTCAGGGTGCCGCGGGGAGCTGAATTGACTTCGGTCATGTCGCAAACCTGGTATCGAGTTGATCCGCCGCCCGTTGGGCGGCGGACGTATTCAGATGCCGATCGTTTCGTAGATCGTCTTGAGACGGGTGAGCGCCACCACGTAGGCGGCAGTCCGAAGATCGGTGATCGCTTCCGCATTGTTCCAGAGGTAGGACATCTGGGCGTAGGTGGAGCGCATCTTCTCCTCGAGCCCCGACCGCACCAGATCGATCTCACCGACGAGACGGTTCGTCGTCACATCGTTTGGGAATTGCGTGCCGATGATCGTCTCCAGCGTTGACGTCAGCAGCGAACTCTCCTTCTGGCGCCAACGCCTCTCCATTAGCCCGAACGGCATGTGGGCGATGTTCTTGGCCCATTCAAAGTAGCTCACGATCACGCCGCCGGCATTGGCGAACAGATCCGGGATGACGACGATGCCACGATCGCGGAGGACCTTGTCGCCGGCGAACGTCGTGGGACCATTGGCTGCCTCGACCACGACCTTGGCGCCCAGTGCCTGACACACCTGTTCCGTCAGGACGCTTTCACGCGCCGCCGGCACCAGGATGTCGCATTCGGCGGTGAGGACCGCCGCCGAGTCCTCGACGAACCGACCGGACGGATATTCAGCGAAGCCCCCAGTCAATCGGAAATGTGCAGCGAGGTCATCGACATCGATCCCGTTATCGTTCCAGATGGCGCCATCGCGCTCGATGATGCCGACGATGAGGCAGCCGTCCTCGGACAGGAACTTCGCGGCGTGATAGCCAACGTTGCCGAAACCCTGCACGACGACGCTCTTACCACGAAGGCCCGTCGACAAACCGGTCCGTCCTACGTCAGAGGCAGTCTGGAAGAATTCGCGCAGCGCGAACTGCACGCCACGACCCGTGGCCTCCGAACGGCCTTCGATACCACCGGCGCCCAGCGGCTTTCCGGTCACGCAGCCTTCTGCGTTGATGTCGTCGGGCCGAAGTCGACGATACTCGTCGGCGATCCAAGCCATCGTGGTCTCGGTGGTTCCGACGTCGGGGGCCGGAACGTTGCGCGCCGAGCTCAGGAAGTTCTGACGGATCAATTCCTGGGCGAAACGTCGCGTGATGCGCTCCAGCTCGCCGGGCGACCAGTCGGACGGCGTGATCTTGAGCGCGCCCTTGGAGCCGCTGAACGGCAGGCCCATCAATGCGCACTTGTAGGTCATCAGCGCCGCAAGCGCCTCGACCTCGTTCTGGTCGACGTCCGGGGCGTAGCGGATGCCGCCCTTGGCAGGCGACGGGTGGTTGGTATGGACCGCGCGCCAGCCTTCGAACGTCCACATCTTGCCACGAAGACGGACGCCGAAACGCGTCACATAGGTTTCGTTGCAGACCCGGATCTTCTCCAGAAGCCCTTCCTCCATCGGCACGTGCGCCGACGCCGCGTGGAACATTGCGTCCACGTCGTTCAGAAAAGTGCTGCTCATTTAAGTCTATCCTCTTCCCTCGGGCTACGCCCGTTCAAGCGCGATGGCGATGCCCTGTCCGACACCGATGCACATCGTCGCCAATGCATGTCTTTTATTGGTCAACTGAAGTTCCAGGGCAGCGGTGCCGGTGATGCGCGCCCCGGACATCCCCAAGGGATGACCAAGCGCGATGGCGCCGCCGTTGGGGTTCACCCTGGCGTCCGTTTCGGACAGACCCAGCTCGCGGAGCACGGCGATGCCCTGGCTCGCGAACGCTTCGTTCAATTCGATCACGTCGAACTCGTCGGGTCGCATTCCCAGACGCGCGCAGAGCTTCCTGGAGGCCGGCGCAGGACCAATGCCCATGACGCGCGGCTCGACACCAGCGACGGCACCGCCCAGGATGCGGGCGATCGGCGTCAGGCCATGCTTGGCGATAGCAGCTTCGGAGGCGATGATCAGTGCCGCAGCGCCGTCATTGACGCCCGAGGCGTTGCCTGCGGTCACAGTGCCGCCGGGGAACAGCGCCTGCAGTTTGCCGAGCGTTCCCATCGTGGTGCCAACGCGCGGATGCTCGTCGGTATCGACGATCGTCGGCTCACCCTTGCGCTGCGGTATGGTCACCGGAACGATTTCGCGGGCAAGACGGCCATTGCCTTGCGCGGCCACGGCCTTCGCCTGACTGAGGACCGCAAAGGCGTCCTGATCCTGGCGGCTGACACCAAAATCACGGGCGACGTTCTCCCCGGTCTCGGGCATGGAATCGACCCCATACAGTTCCTTCATCGCCGGATTGACGAAGCGCCACCCAATGGTGGTGTCGTGGATTTCTGCGCTGCGGGAGAATGCGGTGTCGGCCTTGGGCATGACGAACGGGGCACGCGACATGGATTCGGTGCCACCGGCGATGACGAGCTCGGCTTCTCCAGCCTTGATCGAGCGGGCCGCAGCGATGACGGCGTCCATGCCCGAACCGCACAGGCGATTGATCGTCGTGCCAGTGACAGCGAATGGCAGACCAGCCAGCAGAAGGCTCATGCGGGCCACGTTGCGGTTGTCTTCGCCCGCCTGGTTGGCATTGCCGAAGATTACGTCGTCGACGGCTTCCCAATCGAGGGTCGAGTGTTCGGCCATCAGGGCGCGCAACGGGACAGCGCCCAGGTCGTCCGGACGGACCGAAGACAGTGCGCCGCCAAACCGGCCGATAGGGGTGCGCTTGTAGGCGCAGATGAAGGCTTCAGCCATTTCAGAGCTCCGGTGCGACGAGGTCGGCGATGGTATCGGGCAGCACCAGCTTTGCGCCGGTGACGGCTTGCAGCTCGTCGACGCTCATCGACGGGAGCTTTTCGCGGAGGACGAACCGCGCGTTCTCCACGTCGATCACTGCGAGACTGGTGTAGATCCGGGTGACGCATCCAACCCCGGTGAGCGGCAGGTTGCATCGCTCCACAAGCTTGGGTTTGCCGTCCTTGGTCACGTGGTCGGTAATCACGGCGACGCGCTTGGCGCCATGCACCAGGTCCATGGCGCCGCCCACTGCGGGAACGCCCTTGGGACCGGTCGACCAATTGGCCAGGTCACCGTTCTGCGCGACTTCGTAGGTGCCAAGGATCGCCACATCGAGATGCCCGCCCCTGACCATCGCGAAACTGTCGGCGTGGTGGAAGAACGACGCACCCGGGCGAAGAGTGATGGCCTTCTTGCCGGCATTGATCAGGTCCCAGTCCTCCTCGCCCGCCGCGGGTGCCTCGCCAAAATTGAGCACGCCGTTCTCGGTGTGGAAGATGGCCTGACGACCGGGTGGCTGGAACTTGGCGACCATCTCCGGAAAGCCGATTCCCAGGTTGACATAGGCGCCGTCCTCGATATCCTGGGCCGCCCTCCAGGCGATCTGCGCATTGGTGAGTTTCGAGCTCATGCGTAAGCAACTCCCTCGCGCATCAGGGCCTCTTCCTGCTTGGCGTCCGGCACCGCAACGACGCGATCGACGAAAATTCCGGGTGTGACCACATGCTCGGGATCGATCTCGCCGGGCTGCACGATGCTGGTGGCCTGAACGATGGTGACTTGGGCGGCAGCGGCCATGAGCGGCGAGAAGTTCCGCGCAGCCTTGCGATAGGTCAGGTTGCCCAGCTCGTCGGCCAGCTCGGCCTTGATCAGCGCGGCATCGGCCTTAAGCCACCGCTCCTGGACGTAGTGCTTTCCGTCGAACTCTGCGACCGGCTTGCCCTTGGCGACGTCGGTGCCGTAGCTGGCCGGGGTGTAGAAGGCGGGGATGCCGGCGCCGCCCGCACGAATGCGCTCGGCAAGCGTCCCCTGCGGCACGATCTCCAAACCGATCTCGCCAGCCAGGTACTTCTCTGTGAAAGCGCGCGGATCCGCCGAACGGGGAAACGAGCAGATCATCTTGGCAACCATGCCTGCATCGATCATGGCGGCCAGACCGACGCGACCATTGCCAGCATTGTTGTTGACCAGCGTCAGATTGCGGGGGCTGCCTGTCGCCTTGAAGCGATCGACCAATGCGTGGATCAGCTCGATCGGTGCGCCGGAGCCTCCGAAACCACCGATCATCACAGTCATGCCGTCTTCGATCCCTGCCACTGCCGTGGCAAGGTTCGGGACCGTCTTGTCCATTGTGAATGCTCCTCAGGTGGGGCCGCCTCCGCGATCCCTTCGCCGCTGATTATGCCTGCTCGACCTTGGCTAACAACCCCATTTGTGCGATATGCTTCGTTTGTTGACATAACGCACATTTGATAGTTGGGAGCGGAGCATGCTCGAGCGCGACATCATGGGAGGGCTGGCCAAGGGTCTGCTCGCCATCGAAACCTTCACCGCCGACAAGCCACGGCAGTCCATCGCCGAGGTGTCGAGCGCGTCGGGGCTCGACCGAGCCACCGCAAGACGATGCTTGCTGACGCTGTCGCATCTTGGCTATGCCGACTACGACGGGAAGTATTTCACCCTCACGCCCAGGGTCCTGCGTCTGGGCACCGCATGCCTTGCCACCATGCCCCTGCCACACGTCGTCCAACCGCATCTGGACGAGCTGTCTGACGCCCTGCAGGAGAGCTCTTCGGTTTCGATTCTCGATGGGCCCGACATCGTCTATGTCGCCCGAGCCTCCCAGCGGAAGGTCATGTCCGTGTCCCTTATGCCAGGCTCACGGCTTCCTGCCTTCTGCACCTCCATGGGCAGGGTAATGCTGGCCGCTCTCCCCGAGCACGAGGCCATGAGCGTTCTGAGGGCATCGCCACTGGTCGCAAGGACGCGACATACAATCACCGATCCCGAAGCCGTCATGGGCGAGCTGGCCATCATACGGAAACAAGGCTATTCGCTGCTCGACCAGGAAGTGGAACTCGGGCTGCGATCAATCGCCGTGCCCGTGCTCAACGCCAGAGGCGCCACGATTGCCTCACTCAACATCGGCGTACCCGCGACCCAGCCCGACGTCTTCGACCTGGCTCCGCTGTGCCTCGAGCCGATGCTTCGGGTTCAGAAGGAACTACGGTCAATGCTGCGGTGAAATCGCAGAGCGAGCGGCGGCGACAATGCCAGTGCGCTCAAGTCGTCTGGTGAGCACCGTCCACCGCCAGATCATTCCGATCGCTACTGTCGTCAATCCTGCCGTTAGACCCAGCCATATCCCAAGGGCTTCGAGGTTCCAGAGATAGGCGATGGCGATACCGCTGGGCAGGCCAACCGCCCAGTAGCCGGCACCTGCCATAAGCATCGGAACAGTGACATCCCTCAATCCGCGCAGCATGCCGGCCCCCACTGCCTGGGCGGCGTCGGAGAACTGGAACACACCCGCGCACATCAGCAGGATGCCGGCTTCGGCGAGAATTTCGGATGCTCCGGGCCTCGCGGTATTGAGGAACAGGGACGCAAGCCAGAACGGCTGCGTCAGCATGATCGTCGAGGTCACCGTCGCCGATGCCATGGCGAGGCCGAACCCCACCCATCCAGCGCGGACAGCGTGGCCGACGGTCGCACGACCCATCGCACGAGCGATCCGGATGGTACTCGCCTGCCCGATGGCGAAGGGTATCTTGAAGGACATGGCGACCACCTGGACGGCGATCGAATGCGCCGCGAGCTGACTGACGCTGAAACGCCCTATCAGCAGAAGGGCGGCGTAGAACAGGCCTGCCTCAAAGCACAGGGTCACGACGACCGGACCACCGACCCGCCAGAACCTGGCATGCTCGATCAGATCGAAGCGCCACCGTCGCGACACGATGTTCAGTCGACCAAGCATGCCATCGACCATGAACAACCATGCCATTCCCGCCAGTAGCACAAGACTCGATGCCATGGTCGCGAGCGAGACCCCAAGGAGTGGGGACAATCGATCGGGGGGTATGCTGATGGCCATTAAGCAAAGCACCAGTTGAACCGCCATCGCAGCAAGGGAGACGACAACGATCTGCCCCACCTTGTCCCGAGCGTTGAGCGCCGATCGAAGCACCTGAGCCAGACCGAAGGGTATCAAGGCCACGCAAAGCAGCTTCATGTGCTCGCCGGCCAATTCTGCTACGAGCGGGTCCTGTCCGAGGGCGAGAAAGAACGCTTCCGTCCACTGCAGCAGAACCACCAGGGCGAAGCTGAAGGTCGAACTCGCTACCACGGCATGCCGGACCAGCGACAGCAGTCGCGACATGGCTCCAATCCTTGCGCCGATGGCGTTGGACGCAAAGGCCATGGTCGCTGCATCAAGACCCCCGGCGACTGTGATGCACAAGGTGAACAGCCCGAACATGAGCGCGCCGGCGCCAAGCACCGTTCCGTCCACCTGGCCCAGTGAGGCCAGTGCGATGGCGCTCATCAGGTTGGGGGCGATATTGGCCAGCATCATGGGCGCGGCAAGACCAAGCGTGGCCTTGGCCTCGTGGGCAATGGTCGGCCCCGTGGCAGATGCACTCATTCGTCGCCTGCAAAGAATTCCCGCTGAACAGCAGACGCGAGACCCTTCACCACGGAATCGAAGAAGAGCTTGCCATGCTCGGCACGGGCGCCTCGTGCACTATCGAGCACGCCGTCGGCGGGAACGTCATCTTCCCTGTACGGCCAGAGGTCGTAGACCGGCAGCGCCATAGGAGGATGGTCGACGAGCCGATCCATGTGGACCGCGTCCGGGTGCAGATGCAGCATTATCGACGTCTCCACGACACCGGCATGCTCAAGCGGCCAATTGGGCTGTTGTTCGCCGAACACGGCGTCGATCGTTCCGGCGTCGAGGAACTCCCAGTAGCCGACAGACATCAGCAATGGAGGCGTGTGGCCCTCGGCCCGTGCGTCCCGCAAGGCGAGCTCACAGGCTTCGTTGAGCACCCAGGTGTTCTCCATGTGACCCGCAATGAAGGCCACGCCTTTCACCCGGTGGCGAGAGAATTCGCGGACCAGATCGCGGACCTGGGCAATGAGCGTGCTTGCGTCGAGGCTTGTCGTCCCGCAGAAATGCTGGCCCCCGCCTGACCGCGGGGTTGAGCGTGAGCCGTAGGTCAGTGATGCTCCAACGACCGCGCCAGTGAGCTTCGCCACAGCCTCGCACACGGCCTCCGGGATGAGTGCATCGGTCGCCAGCGGCAGATGCGGGCCGTGCTGCTCGATCGAACCGACCGGAACCAGCAATGGCTTTCCGGAAGCCGAAACTAGGTCGCGATATTCGACCCATGTCATGTTATCGATATGGTGCATGCTCATCGTGACGCACCGCCGGCGACGAGACTTGCGTGGGCCGGGTCGAACGTTGGCTGCACAAAGCTGCCGATCTGGGGAACGCGTTCGGGTGCGACCTTGGCGAGCAATGTCGTCCCACCCTGGCTCACGATCCGAACTCGAACGAAGGTCCCTTGGAAAACGGTGTCCGACACCTGGAACGGGATACGATCCGCATCATCGGAGACCGATAGGTTCAACCTTTCGGGCCGGACGCAGATGCATGCTTTCTCCCCGACACTGGCCTGCCCTTGCGCCCGCACCGTGCCGAAGGCAGTCTCGAGCTCGGTAATGCCGTCCTGAACACGGGACACCCGCCCTTCCATGAGATTGCTCTCGCCCAGGAAATTTGCGGAGAACCTTGTAGCAGGCCGCGAATAGAGCTGCTCAGGGGGCCCGAAATCCTCAAGACGCCCCTCGCTCATGACCGCCACGAGGTCGGCCAGTGCCATTGCTTCTTCCTGATCGTGGGTAACGTGGATGAAGGACCGGCCCGACTGGGTCTGAATGCGTTTGAGCTCATCCTGCATCTGGCGGCGAAGGTGAAGGTCCAATGCGCCCAATGGTTCATCGAGCAGAAGGAGCTCCGGCTCCACAGCCAGGGCGCGAGCGAGAGCCACGCGTTGGCGCTGGCCGCCGGAAAGCTCGTCGATGCGACGATCCGCGTGATCGTTCAGTCCGACCATGGCAAGCATCTGCTTGACCCGACGGTCCTTCTCGTCGACCGGCTGGCGTCGCGCGTCGAGACCGAAGCGGACATTGGCCCCCACGGACATGTTGGGGAAGAGCGCGTAGTCCTGAAACACGGTAGTGGTCGGTCGTTTCACCGGCGGCAGGTCAGTTATGTCGCGACCACCGATAAAAACCTTGCCTGAGCTCGGCTGCACGAAGCCGCCGAGGATCGAAAGGAGCGTGGTCTTGCCCGATCCAGATGGCCCCAGTAGCACGACATAGCTGCCAGATGGAATTTCCATGTCCAGGGGGTGAAGCGCCTGGAGGTCCTGATAGCGTTTGCCGAGACCTTCGAGACGAATGGGCGATCCGCTCATGGACCCGTCCTCCGTGCAGATTTGCGGAAATAGATGATCTCGAACATGACGAACAGGATCAGGGAAAAGCCGAAGACGAGCACGCCAAGCGCGTTGGTCGCCGGGTTCAGACCTGTCCTGAGCATGCTCCAGATGGTGATGGGGATGGTCACGTCGAACCTGGTCAGCAGGTACGTCATGATGAATTCGTCCCATGATAGGGTGAAGGCGAGGAAGAAGGCCGCAATGATCGCGGGCCAGGCCAGACCGATCGTCACCCTCCGCAAGACCATGAACTGGCTGGCACCCAGGTCGCGGGATGCCATCTCCAGCCGAACCTGCTTGGGCGTGATCGCCGTCAGGCAGATGGCAAAGCACAATGGCAGTGTCATAATGACGTGCGCCAAGCCCGCCGCTCCCAATCCCAGCGGCAACTGCGCATTCCGGAACAGGATGAGAAGACCGATGCCAATAACGAGGTAGGAGATATTCATGGGGAGCAGGATGGCGCCTTTCAACACCTCGCCACCGGCGACGCGATATCGCCCGAGCCCGTAGGCGGCCAGAAAGGCCAGGACAGTTGCCAAAGCCGATGACCCGAGACCAAGAATGATCGAGTTGAGCGCCGCCTGGCCAACCTTTGGGTCCGAAAGGACCTCTGCGTACCATCGCAGTGTCGGCCCCTCGAAGGGCGGCACCGCCGCACGACCGTCGTGGAAGGAGAAGACCGCAAGGACAATGACTGGAAGGTAGATAAAGGCGAAGCCGACGAGCAGAACGACTGCCGAAAGAGCTTTTTTCAAGACGCTCATGATTTCACCCGGGCTCGATAGACAGGCACGCAGACGGTGACGACGAAAAGCACCACCGTCGTCAGGACGAAGGCGAGTGTCGCCGCCATGGGCACGTCGTTGGACCTGTTGAGCTGGTTCATGATCGCTTGCGGGAGAACCGGTGCCGTGTTCCCGCCCAGGATCTGAGGGGTGATGTAATCACCGATGCACATCACAAGAGCCAGGAAAGCCGCGACGGCGATCGAAGGAGCGGAAAGTGGCAGGACGATGCGGACGAAGGCTCGAACCGATCCAGCGCCGAGATCGCCGGCCGCCAGCAGCAGCCGTTTGTCGATCTGCCGAAGTCCCGAATAGATGATGATGGTCGCCAGCATCGAAAAGAAGTGCACGAAGCCGATCGCCGTGGCCGCAACCGAGAAGTTGAGCCTGAGCGGTTCGGTTATCAGACCCACCGACATCAAAGCTTGGTTCACCACGCCATTGGGCGCCAGAACCAGAAGCCATGCGTATGATCGCACGACATACGAGGTCCAGAACGGAAGGATCAGCAGGGTCAAGACCAGCCGCTGATGTCGCTCTGGCACGCCGAAGACGATAGCGGCGGCCAACGGGAAACCCACGGCAACCGAGGCCAAGGCGACGATCCCGGCAATGAAGAGCGAGTTCCAAAGCGCACCCAGCAAGGCTGGTTGGCCAAGGAAGCGGGCATAGTTGTCGAACATGCCCCACTCGCCAGGCTTGATCGGCGACAGGCTGGCAAACGCCATGATCCCGACCGGCACGAAAAAGCCGATCACAAGCACCAGCAGTGCCGGCGTGACATAGAAATATCCGGTGAAGCGATCCGTGGACGCTTTTCCCATTGCAGCACCTTGGGTTGGGCGGCGGGCAAGGCCCGCCGCCATCTGCGTCACTGCATGAACTCGGCCCAGACGGCCTCGGCCTTGGCAGCCAGGTCACCGGTGGGCGCAATGTAGGAAGTGGTCTTGGCCAGATATTCTTCCTGGCGGTCCCAGCGCAATATCGCCTTCTGCTCATCGGTTAGGTCGGCCTTGGTATTGGCGGGTAGGCCCCAGAAGCAGGAGGACGTCGCAAGGCGTGCCTGGCCCTCGGGCGACAGGACGTATTGCAGGAACTGGTTGGCCTCGTCCTTCTTCTCGCTGTCGGCGATGATGCCGATGGACTGCTCGTAGCGGACACTACCGGCAGTAGGGATCGTCCAATCGAGGCTTGGACGCTCCGGAATGATGGTGGCGATCGCATACTCGCCGCCGCCGAAGAGAACATCGGCGTCCCCTGTGGCCAGTGCAGTCTGCGAGGTAACGATATCGGCCACGACCGACACATTGGGCTTGAGGTTCATCAGGTATTCGCGGACTTTTTCGAGGTCCTCTTCATCGAAGTCGCCCGGATAGATTCCCAGCGAAGCTGCGATCATACCCATGATCGGACGATAGTAGTCGTAGACGGCGACGCGCTTTTCGAACCGAGGATCGAGTATGTCTTCGATCGACTGGAGGTCGGCCTCGTCCACGCGCTCTTTATCGAATGCAAAGCCGTGATAGCCGTACTTTTCGGGGATGCCGTACCAGGTGCCATCCACCATGTGGACGCCCTCGTTGCGGACCGAAGCCGGGATGTCGGAAAGCGGAAAATCGGCTGGATCGAGCGGGGCCAGTTTGCCGAGGGCAACGACTTCAGGAATGGCCGGCGAGTCCAGGACCCAGACATCCCAGTCGCCCGGGCGGGACTGGTCAAGCAGAGCCAACCCCGCTCCTGTGCCTTCGTAGTCGCGCACATTCACTCGGATACCGGTCTGCTCGGTGAACGGATCGAGCAGCGCTGGATCCGTGTGATCGCACCACGCCAGCACGTTTATCTCCTGACCATGCACCGTGGCGCAGGCAACAGCGATCCCGCCCAGCGCCAAAGCGCCGGTCAAAAATTTCCTTGCTTTCATCTTTTTTCTCCTGCGTGGAACCCCTCCGGCCCCACTTCTCCATTTAACGGAACTTTGTACCGTTAAATGGATGTTATTAGTTTGGTTGGCGGTGTCAATGCATGGCCGCGCCACCATCGACGCTGATGCATTGTCCCGTCATGAAGTCTCCACCCGAGCCTGCCAGAAACAGGGCAGCAGGTACGATTTCCGAGGTGCGCCCCACGCGCCCCATCGGATTGGAAGTCTCGCGCGCCCTCTCCTCAGGCGACATCGAACCCAACGACAACATCGGCGTATCCACTGGTCCTGGCGCTATGGCGTTGACATTTATGTCCGGCGCCAGCTCGCGCGCCCAACTCCGCGTCAAGCTCAATATCGCACCCTTGGTCGCGGCGTAGCCTGAAGCACCTTCTCGGCCAAGGAAAGCGAGTTCCGAGGCCAGGTTAATGATCCGCCCGCCGCGCTCCATGTGCTTCAGAGCCTCTCGTGCCGCAAGAATCGCGCCACGAACATTGACCGCGAAAAGGCGATCGAAATCGGACAGCCGGCACTCGCGCAACGGCAGCTCACCATAGATGCCGGCGGCATTCACCAGCACGTCGATACGGCCAGTGAGTGGAGGCGCGGTGAACGCCTCCACCGCCGTTTGCTCGTCGCGGAGGTCTGCGACGAGCGAGGCCATGCCTTCGATCTGGACGAGATCCAAGCCGACCACTTCAGCACCCGCTTCGAGAAATCCGAGAGCTATGGCATTGCCGATGCCGCTGGCGGCGCCGGTGACCACGACCTTCTTCCCCTTGAGGCGGTTCATCTTCAGGCCTTGAGGCGGTCGGCGATCAACGCGACCATTTCATGCATCACGGCGGCGGCGACCATAGCGGTAACCTGGTTGGGCAGATCACGGGTGGGCATCAGGCAGACGACGTCGCCACCAATCACGTTCTTGCCGCGCATCGCACGCAGGATCTCAACGACGTTGTCGATGTTCCAGCCGCAGACACCAGCCTCGGGGTTCGAGACGCCCGGAGCGACCGAAGGATCAAGGCAGTCGAGATCGAAGGTGATGTAGAGCGGAGCATCGCCGACGCGTTCGTTGATGATGTCGATCGTGGTCTGGGCACCGATCTCGCGGTACTTCTTCATGGTCACGACGTCGTAGCCGAGTTCATAGGAGCGCTCGAGCCAGTTGGGGCCGCGGGGATTACCGCGCATGCCGATCTGAACGCTCTTGGACGCGTCGACATTGCCCTGCTTGACCAGATAAGCCGCCCAGTTTGCCGCGCTCTTTTTGGAGCCAAGCCAATGGTCGAGGCCGTCGTATGCGTCGGTGTGCGCGTCGAAATGCAGAAGTGCGGCCTTCTGCTTGAGCGGCGATTCAGGACCAGCGATCGCCTGGACGATTGCGCCGGTGATGCCGTGGTCGCCACCGATGGACACGGGACGTGCGCCAGCTTCGGCAACCTTCTTGTAGAATGCCGAGATGCGCTCGACGCTGCGCTCATTGTCCGAGGCCTCCGGAAGCGGAACGTCTCCGAGGTCGGAAACACGCACGGCGTCCCAGGCCATGAAGTCGAACGCTTCGTGATAGCGGCGAGCGTTGGCCGAAATGTTGCGGACAGCACGTGGACCAAGGTGCTGGTCGCGCCAGGTCGAGTTGTTGCCCGATGAATGCGGGACGCCGATCAGGGCGATGTCGGTCTGCGACGGGTCAGGATTGTGCGGGGCACGGAAGAGCGTCGGAACGCCCCACCATTCCAGCATGTTGACCATCATATTGTCGGTTTCGTCCGAGTGAGACACAAGCGGATACTCCTAGTTCTCGGTAGTGGATTTCTTGTTTCTGGAGCCGAGCACTGACATCACGGTCACCAGGATGAGCACGACCGCGATCAACATCGTTGAGATAGCGGCGATGGTGGGATCGACCTGATCACGCATAGAAGCGTACATGCGGCGCGGCAGCGTGGACTGGGGCCCCGAACTGATGAAGAGCGCTACCACGACCTCGTCCATCGAGGTGAGGAAGGCGAGCAGCGAGGCCGTGGCGATCGATCCTCGCAGGTTCGGCACTGTAATGGTCAGGAAGGTGCGGACCGGGCCCGCTCCAAGGCTGCGAGCAGCCCGTTCAATCGTCACATCGAAGTTTGCGAGGCCCGCAGTGATCGCAATGATCACGAATGGCATGGCAAGAACCGTGTGAGCCAGAACCAGGCCGACAAGCGTATTGTTCAGGCGGAATTGGGCTAGAAGGAAGTAGATGCCGATCGCAACGATGACGATCGGAACGATGCTCGGGGACATCAGCAGACCCCGGACCGCCTTGCCGATCACGTTCTCGGTGCGATCGATGGCGTAGGCAGCCAAGGTGCCAAGTGGAACCGCCACGACGACGGTCCAGATCGCAGCTTGAAGACTGATCCAGGCAGACGCGAGCCACTCCTGCGAACCAAAGAATGCCTCATACCAGCGCAGGCTCCAGCTTTGCGGCGGGAACTGCAGGAATGTCGCGTCCGAGAACGACATCGGCACGATGACGAGGATCGGCAGGTTCAGAAAGAGGAGCAGAAGGATGCCGACGATATAGAGCCAGGTGCGCTTTACGTGAAGCTTGAGGGCCAGTGCGCTCATTTCCTGCCTCCCGACGACAGCAGTTTGCCAATCTTGGAAGACAGCCCGATGGCCAACCCGGCGACGATCAGCAGAACGGCACCCAAGGAAGAGGCGGCGCCCCATTCCGAATACATCGTCGCGTTCTCGGCCACCTTCATCGAGACCGTGATGACTTTGCCGCCGCCCAGGATTTCAGGGGTGATGTAGAAGCCAAGCGCGTAGATGAAAACGATCAGCATGCCGGCGGCGACGCCTGGGACGGTCAGCGGCGCGAACACGGTCCAGAACACGCGGGTGTTGCTGGCACCAAGGCTTAAGGCAGCTTGTAGCAGCCGTCGGTTGATCTGGGTCATCGCCACATAGACCGGCAACACGAAGAGCGGCAATACAATGTGAAGCATGCCGAGCATGGCGCCCCAGATCGTGAAAGCAAGCTGAAGGGGCTGCTGGATCACACCCAAGTCCATGAGAACCGAATTGATCACGCCGCGGCGTTGCAGCAGAATCTGCCACGCGAACGTCCTGACGAGGATCGAGGTCCAGAGCGGCAGAGAGACCAGCGCCAGAGCCAATGGCCGCCATTTCTCTGGAAGATTGACGATGAAGTAGCAGAGCGGGTAGCCGAGCAGGACCGCAAGGACCATAACGCCTACGCTCAGGGCGAAGGTGGTCTGCAGGATCGTCAGATAAGCCGGACTAGTAAGGATGCGCGTATAGTGGGCGAGAGTGGGCTGGCCACCCTCGACAAAGGAGAGCGCGAAAAGGACCACCAGCGGCACAACGCACACCACCGCCAGAAGAACGACGGCGGGCAGCGACAACGTCCAGGTGAAGTTACGTTTCTTGACGGGAGCTTCCCGCTCCCCGGCGCCCAGCGTGATCAATGTCATTCTGGCACCACCAGGGTCTGGCTGACGTCAATAGAGACGAAGACGCGCTGATGAGCACGGACCGATGGCTCCGAGCCTTGGTTGCGTTCGCGGATGAACACTTCCTGCCCGGTTTCCAGTGCCACCGAATGCAGCGTCTCGCTGCCCTGGTAGGATGACGTCACGATGGTGCCAGGCAAATTCGTCGCACCAGCGATCGGATCTGTGGCGAGCGTCGCGCTGTCGGCACGGACGACAAGGAAGTTCGTGCCGCCGGAAACCATGGGCGCATTGACGAGGACGGCCCCACCGGCGGTCAGGCCGTTGCCTGCCTGCTGAACCGGCACCAGAACGGCGTCGCCCATGAACGAAGCCACGAAACCGTTTACCGGACGCTCGAAGACGTCACGGCTCGTTCCATATTGCGCAATTCTGCCGTTGTGCAGGATCGCGATGCGATCGGCCATCGTCAGAGCCTCGCGCTGATCGTGCGTGACAGAGACGGTGGTGATGCCGAGCCTTTGCTGGAGGGCACGGATCTCGATCTGCATCTGCTCACGCAGCGACTTGTCGAGCGCTGATAGCGGCTCATCCATGAGCAGCAGGCCAGGTTCGAAAACCAGCGCGCGTGCAAGGGCAATACGTTGGCGCTGGCCACCGGACAGCTTGTCGGGTCGGCGGTCTGCGTAGGCGCCCATTTGCACGCGATCGAGTGCGTCCTTGACGCGTTTCTCGATCTCTGCGCGGCCAACACGACGGGCGCGCAGCGGATAGGCGACATTGTCCGCGACAGTCATGTGCGGAAACAACGCATAGCTCTGGAACACCATGCCGATGTTGCGGCGCTCAGGCGGGACGTGGGTCACGTCGCGATGCCCCAGGCTGATGTGGCCTGCGTCCGGATCGGTAAAGCCGGCTAACGCCATCAGAAGAGTGGTCTTCCCGGACCCAGAGGGTCCAAGCAGCGTGACGAACTCGCCCGAGCCAATGGAAAGATCGACGTGATCGAGAACGGTCAGCTTGGAAAAAGACTTGGCCAGACCTTTGACCTCTACGGTCATGCCGCGGGGCGATAGCGCGCTGGACCGAGCGGCGGGAATGGCTGTCTCGAAAGTGGCGGTAGCGGACATGGGAATTCTCCTTGGCGTCCGGCGCAAAGCGCCGGACGCCGGTCGATTATTGCAGCATGAAGGCGGACCAGCGCTCGCGAACGGCGGCGCCATTCTCTGCCCACCAATCGCCATCGGTCCAGACCTGAAGCGCAACGTTCTCAGGCGAGGTGGCCTGCTCGGCAGCCAGATCGGCCGGGATCAGGTCATTCTCGTAGGCCTTGGTCGTGATAGGCGAAGCGTCGATGAAGGTCGGCAGCTTGGCCTGAAGGTCAGCCGCGAGGGCACGATCGAACACCTTCTTAGCAAGCTCGGCATGCGGAGCGCCCTTCGGGATGAATAGGCAATCAGGGATGAGGACACCTTCGTTCCAGGTGAACTGGGCCGGCGCGCCCTGCTTGATCGCAGCGCTGGCGCGCGTCGACCAGATACCAAGATAGTCTACTTCGCCGTCAGCGAGCAGCTGTGCGCCTTGTGCACCCGAACTCCACCAAACCGAGATTTCCGGCTTGATCTCTTCGAGCTTGGCGAATGCACGATCCAGATCGGGCGGATAGGCCTCGGATAACGGCACGCCATCGGCGAGCAATGCAACGATGAGGTTCTCCAGCGGATCGTTGCGCAGAGCGCGGACACCAGGGAAATTCTCGGTGTCCCAGAAGTCGGCCCAGCTGGTGAGCGGCTTCATATCGGCGTTCCAACCGAGGACGTAGGAAGCGGTGTTGACCAGCACGTAGCTGTCGCGGACCGAATTGCCTTCGTAGCCTTCGATAACTGCCGGGTCGAAGGTCAGGGGCTCAAAGAGGCCCTCCTTCTCACCGACCGCGCATTCATCGACAGTCAGCTCACCGATATCCCAGGTGACCGCGTTGGCACGGACCTGAGCGCGGACGTCGGACAGCCCACCCAGGGTGTCCTGGTTGATGGTGATGCCAAGATCCTCGGCAGCGGGCGCCCAGATGGCATTCCACATGGCTTCGCCGTAAGCGCCGCCATAGTTGGAGATGGTGATCGATTCCTGTCCGTTCGCCGATCCTGCGATCATCAGCGTAAGAAGACTGGCCCCTGCAACCAGTCCGCGTTTAAAGCTCGACTTATTCACGTTTCTCCCCTTCCGAAAATCGGAACACTGAACCATTAAACGGCAGTTTCAGAGTTTTGCAATGCCCATTTTTAGAGCCACCCCCGGAACTGACGCTTTATTAGACTAGGCTGCTACGGTGCCACGACGCTTCTTGAGCTCATCGTGGAGCCATTCGTAATGACCAAGGACCGGGAACGGCTTGAATTCCGGGTCTTCGAAGATCTCGACGCGGATCGGCGTGCAGTGACCCGAGTTACAGTCGGTGCAGATGTCCTCAGGGCAGTTGGCCATGCCGATCGTGACGTCCATCTCGGCGCGGAACTCGATGTAGTCGCCGGCCTTGGTAATGGGCGGATTGATGAAGAACCCATCCTTCTCGGTGTCATAGGGGTAGTTCATGAACACGTTGATGGGATCGGGGATCTCCGAATAGTCAATGCCGAACGGAGCCATGGCCTTGCCGATGATCTCGTGGCAGCCGTCCTGGTCTACGCCGTTGATGACGTTCATCATGAAGCGGTTGCACATGCGGTGATGCAAGTCGTGCACGCCCTTGCGTTCTGCCGATTCCTTGATGATCGTCATCAGAGGACGGCAGGTGGTCGACATCAGCCAGTCGCCCTCGCCCACGGTATTGCGCGGAAGGTATTGCGAACCCTGGTCCACGAACCAGCGCGAGCGGGAATAGCTGGCAGAGAGCTTCTCGCGCTTGTCGTGCGTGTTGAACACCACGAAGTCGATGACCTGCTGGCCCTCGAGGTCGGTCAGACGCACGATCTGGCCTTGTTTGACGTCGGCGGCGAAGCCATCCTTTGGCGGGACGACCTGGTTGAGCACTGTCTTCAGGGTCATTCTTGTCTCCTTATCAATATGACCTAAGCGGAGGCGACAGCCGCGAGCGCGGTGTCGGAGCGTTCGATGATGAGATCGATATCTGCATCAGTCATGGGCGTGGACAGGGCGAAGAGCCCGTATCCGGCGGCCAGGATGCCGTCGTTGAGAAGCGACTTGTGCATGATGTCGAGACGCCTTTTGGAAGTCTCATCGGGGTAGCCCGAGCGGTAATCGCGGATCGGATCATCGGTGAAGTGCAGCTTGAAGAGCGAGCCCTTGCCGGTGACCTGACCGGGGAGACCGTGGCGCTTGAACCGCGCACCAATCTCTTTCCTTACGTGGTCACCTTGGGCGTCCAGGCGGGCGAAAGCTGCCTGATCGAGGATCTCCATCGCCGCGTGACCGGCGATCATCGAGATCGGGTTAGCCGAGAAGGTGCCACCATGGGGAAGTGCTGGCTTGCCCTTGGTGGGGTCAAAGACCGACATGACATCGGCGCTGCCGCCGATGGCCCCGACCGGGAAGCCGCCACCGATGATCTTGCCAAGGGCCGTCAGATCGGGCTCGATACCCCAGATGGTCTGCGCGCCGCCAAAGCCCAGGCGCAACGAGATCACTTCGTCGAAGATCACCAGAACGCCGTTGGCCTTGCAAAGGCGCTGGAGCTCCTCGATGTACTCGCGGTCGACCGGTATCAGGCCGGCGCGGTTGGGCATCGGATCGATCAGAACCCCGGCCAACTCGGAACCGTGCTCGTTGAAGATCGAGCGCGCCGCTTCGATGTCGTTCATCGGCAGCACGACAACGTCGCTCAATACGGACGGTGGCGTTCCCTTCGCATAGGGCACCGAGACCGGCTTACCGTCGCCCCAGTTGGATGGGCTGGAGTCGAGGCTGACCTCGGCATAGTCGTAGGACCCGTGGTAGGCACCCTCGACCTTGGCGATCTTGTGCCGGCCAGTGAAAGCCCTGGCGGCCTTGAGAGCCATCATCACGGCTTCGGTGCCGGAGTTGGCGAACCGGATGTGCTCGACGCCGGGAAGACGTCCGACCAGCAGCTCGGCCAGGTCGAGCTCGGAAGTGGTCGGCATGCCGAACGCCGTGCCAAGCGGCAACTGACGAATGACAGCCTGGTTGACGTGGTCATTGGCATAGCCATGGATCAAGGCGGTGAAGTTGTTGATGCAGTCGATCATTTCGTTACCGTCGACGTCGTAGACGCGACAGCCTTCGCCGCGGGCGCCGTAGAGCGGATAGGGATCGATGTAGACAGTCGTCCGAGTGTTCCCGCCCGGCATCACGCGCTTGGCGCGTTCGTGCAGGGCTTTGGAGGCTGGGCGGTTTTCTGGGTAAGTCATCGCGTTCTTCCGACTAGCTGCGGCCACGCTTTGCGACCTGGGCGTCCTGCCAGTCGAAAGCCTTCATGACCAAGGGCATGAACCAGGAATTTCCGTTGTAGAAGGGCATGGACGGGAAGCTGTCCGTCTCGAAGGCACTTCGGCCTTCCGGATCGCCGAGGATCCTCAGCGCAAGCTTGCGACCCATATGGGTGCCCATCGTCACGCCGGCGAAATTATAGCCCATGGCGTACCAGACGCCGTCCTTGCCGCCGATATGGGGCATCATGTCGAAGGTGCCGGCGCAATAGCCGCTCCACACATGAGAAAACTGAGCTTCGGCCAGGTCGGGCATGATGCCGACCATGATCTGGCGCAGCTTGGTGTGGATTTCGTCGGTCCTGCTCATGCCGCTGGCAGTCGCGCCGCCCATGATCACGCGGTTGGAGTCGGGCGCGACACGGAAGAAGTCGATATTGGTGTCGGTGTCGATGATCACCCGGCGATGCGGGATGACCTTCTTGATGAGGTTCTCCGAGAGAACCTCTGTCGCCGCCATGTAGCCGGTGAACGGGATCAGCCGGCGCGCGAACCACTTCAGGTTCTTGGTCGTGTAGCCGTTCGTGGCGACGATCACGTCCTTGGCAGCGATGGAGCCGCCGGCCGTGATCACGAGGTTGCCCGCCCCAGAAGGATTAAGCTTGATCTCGCGCACTTCGTTGGGCGCCGAGATGATGACTCCCGCTTCGATCGCGCGGTCCTGCATGCCCTTGTGGTAGAGCCCTGGATGGATCGAGCCCAGATCAGGAATGACGGCGCCACCATAATAGGCGTCGGTCGCCATCTCGGAATGCTGCTCGGCCTTCGAGATCATATGGAATGGCAGTTTCAGGTGCCGCTCCATCAGCGCCAGTTCCTGCTCCAGAAGGCGATGATGCTCGGGCGAGGTGGCGCCGACGAAACGACCCTCCACCACCGCGTGGCAATCGATCTTCTCGGTACGGGCGAATTCAAGGACGCTGCGGTAGGCCTGATCCAACTCCTTGTACATCACGGTGGCTTTGGCGAGGCCCTTCTTCTCCACGAGGTCGGAGAAGGACTTCTTGAGGACGCGCCCCAGGAAGCCGGCATTTCGGCGGGAGGCCCCCGAGCCGGGGACCTGCCTGTCAACCACCACGACGCTCTTGCCGGCGCGCGCCAGAACCAAAGCGGCATGCAGGCCGGTATAACCGGCACCCACGACCACGACGTCGGCCGCACGAGGGAGGTCGGCCCTGGGGAGAAGTTCAGGGGGAGCCTTGTCCCACCAGTAGGGGGCATTGATCAACCCGGTCGAAGACGGATCGAGGCGCATGTTCATCTTGAGTTCCAGTGGCTGGTTTACGGCGCTTACTTCGACTGCATCAGAGTGTGGCTCTGCTCGCGCATGAACTGCGGCAGATAGTGCGGACCAAGACCGCCCTTCGAGCTCACACCCGACCCCTTCCAGCCGCAGAAGGGCTGTGAACCTGGCCATGCACCCGTGGTCGCACCGCTCGCACGGTTGGCGTAGAGAACGCCGGCCTCGGCATTGTCGAGGAAGTAGGCCACTTCGGCCTCGTCCTTGGAGTAAACACCGGCGGCTAGGCCGTAATTGACGGAATTGCCCTGGCGAATGCCCTCTTCGAGACTGTCGACCGCAACGACGGCGACGAATGGCGCGAACAATTCGTCCTGCAGCAGGCGATGGCCTGCCGGGAGCTGGACGACGGTGGGCTCGAAGTAATTGCCGACCGCACCTTCGATACGCTTGCCGCCAACGAGCACCTTGCCGTCACGGCGGGCCTCTTCGATCGCTGCCTCAAGCCGCTTGGCTGCGGCGTCGTTGTAGACAGGTCCCATGAAGGTGTCGCGCTTGCGCGGATCGCCGACCTTGAGCTTGCTTGCATAGGACTTGATCTGCTCGACGAAGCCGTCGAGCACCGACTTGTCGACATAAGCTGCCGAGCAGGCGCTGCACTTCTGGCCCTGCAGACCGAATGCCGAACGCGAGACGCCTTCAGCGGCCTTCGCAAGATCGGCCTTCGCCGACACATATGCCGGGTTCTTGCCGCCCATGTCGGCGACGACCGGCTTGGCGTGACGGCCAGCTGCCAGCTTGCGGAAGATATCCATGCCGACGGCATGCGAACCCGTGAAGGCGACGCCAGCCAACGCAGGGGCGGCGACCAGCGCCTCCCCGACATCGCGACCACCCTGGACCAGGACCACCAGACCTTCAGGTGCGCCAGCGGCGGCGAGCGTATCGAGAATGAGACGACCGGTCAGGGCACAGTCAGGGGACGGCTTGTAGACCACGGTATTGCCGGTCAGGATCGCGCCGGCGATCATGTTCACCGAAAGGGCGACGGGGAAGTTGAAGGGCGAGATGACGCCGAACACACCCAGCGGACGGAGGATGCTTTTGGCGCTCTCGTTCTGGATCAGTTCACGCATGCCTTCGACATAGCCGGCGTGCTTCTTGAGCTCGCTGCCATAGTATTCAACGATGTCGACGGCCTCTTCGGCCTCGCCGATCGCTTCGATACGCGACTTGCCGACCTCGTAAAGTGCGGCCAGGGCGATGTCATACTTGGCATCGTCGAGGGCCTTCTGCCACCGACCAGCAAATGCAACGCGTTCATCGATCGAGGTGCGCGACCAGGTCTTGCAGGCTGCGGAGGCTGCCGCCACGGCACCGGCGACGTCGGCAGCGGTTGACGAACGGAAGATACCCAGCACGGTCTTGCCGTCGATCGGGCTCAGCGGCTTGAACACAGGGCCAGTTGCGAACTCGGTCGACCACTCCTTGCCAAGCGCAGCCTCAAAGGCGGAGAGCTTGGCGTCGATATGGTCGTGCACCCGCGAAAAATCGACGCCGATGTTAGAGTAGGTCACACGGGGGAGCGCAGCAGTCATTGGATTGTTTTCCCGAAAAATGGTTCGTAAAACCATTTATCGGCATGCAAGCTATGCTGTCAAGACAGGGGTGATATGCCATTTCCTGGGATCACAGGCTGCTTTTCGGTTGCAGAAAACCGAAATCCGGGCGATCTACAATAGGTACAAGGGGTTAGAGCATGGATGATCGAACTGCCAGCAAAGAGCGACCGCTGGATCGCTACATCTCCGTTCTGGAGCGCGTCGCAGAGTTCAACGACGGGCTTTCCGCACTGGAGGTCGAGCGCCTGCTGCACCTGCCCAAAACCACCGTTAATCGCCTCCTCAAAACCCTGGTCGACGCCGAACTGCTCGAAAACGGGCCAAACAAGGCCCGCAGCTACGTTCTTGGGGGCAGGCTGCTCCGCCTTCTCCACACCTCTCCCAGCGATGGCTGGATGGAGAGCGTTGCGCAGAAGCCGCTCCAGAAGCTCGCCGAGGCGTCAGGGGAGACCGCGTTCCTGGTGAAGCTGAGCGGCCACGAGATCCGGTCGGTCTCGACCGAGGCGCCGGACACCCCGGTTCGAACATATGTCGTTCCTGGTCGCGTCATGCCCCCGCATGCATCCGCAACGGCAAAGGCCATCCTCGCCTGGCAACCGGAAGCCGTGCTCGAGGCCGTGATGGGCCAGCCGATGGAGCGGCTCACCACCAATACAAATGTGAACCGTGCGGCACTGCGCAAGGAACTCGATGAGGTCCGTTCTCTCGGTTACGCCGTCGAGCGCGGAGAGCATGTCGCTGGCCTCGCCTCGATCGGGTGCCCCGTGCTCACGCCGCAGATCGGAATCATCTACGCGGTCGGGCTGACCGGTCCATTCGACCGCATCACCAGCGACGCATTCGCCTCGCATGTCAAAGCATTGCAGGAAACCGCAGAACTCCTGGCCAGAACCATCATGCGAAAACCCGCATCATAATCCGTTTTTCGGTATTTACTTCCATTTTATGGAAGTCCTAATGTACCGGCATGACGAACTGGCGCATTGCAGACATGGCACGACGGATCGCCCGAGCTTTCGAGGCGCTGGAAAAGGCGCCTGACTCCATCGTGGTGGGTGGCGCCGGAATACGCACAACGCGCGTGGTCGTGGATGGTGCGGCGAAAGAGCCGCCGCACCAGGAGCCCGTCAGGAAACAAGCTCGGCCATGATCTCTTCGCTGCCCATGACGTCGCAGACGATCATCTGACAGTTCCGGAGCGAGGCGAAGTGCATCTCCTCGGCAGAGACGTAGTGCTCTTCCTTGGTGATGGGATGCAGGGTCTTGCCACCGATGGTGCCCAGGCAATCATGGACCATGACGGCATGGATGTTGCGGAAGTTTGCGTCGCGGGCGGTAGACTCGCAGCATGAGCCAGTGGCAACGCCTGTGATCAGGATTGTGTCCTTGCCGAGATCGCGCAGCAACTGCTCCAACCCAGTCTGATAGAAGCCGCTCATGCGACGACGCTGGATGAACCAGTCGCCGTACTTCTCAGCGGAAAGCGGCAGCTCGGGAATGACCTCGACACCGAAGGTGTTCTCGCGGAGCCCGCGACCGCCGTCCTCGCGCAGCGCAGGGCGCTTCTCGAAAACCGGGCCGCCGTCGACGGCGCCGCGCACGACATAGGTCAGGCAGATCACATCGATCTTGTTGTCGTGGCAGAACTCGACCAGCTTGACGGTCGGTTCGACGGTCCGGGTCATGTGCGAGATGTCGTAACCGGTGCGAGCGTAAGCGCCCTGCGGACTGAACCATTCGTTCTGGAAGTCGACCAGGATCAACGCAGTGCGCGCCGGATCGAGCTTGGGGGTGATACGGCTGACGCTGGCGAAGCCGGTTTTCGTCTGTTGCTGACCGATGTCGGACATGGCTATCTCCTATGAAGACCGCCGGCAACCTAGATCGGAAGGCTTTGCAGCGGGCGGCAGGTTCATGCCGCTCCGCGCATCGAAGCTCACCCCGCCTTGTTCTCAACCGAACCCAATTGGTCCACGAACTCCTTGACTATCGATGCCGGGTTCCTGAGCCAGGAAGCGTAGACGGACATCTCGGCCTTGGACGCCGCCAGCGGCAGGGCCTTGAGATCGGCGCGCAGCGAGAGCCCCGAAATCCGAGGATAGATGGTGATCCCCAGACCCGCCGCGACCAATCCGAAAATTGCGTCGCGGGTGGGTGCTTCGTGGACCATGCGGGGCATGATGCCTTGCTCCTCCATCAGGCGATCGACGATCTCTCGAAGGCTCGCCCACTGCGACCGATCTCCCCAGACGAATGCCTCGTCGACTACTTCGGCCAGGCTCACCATCGACAGTCCCGCAAGTGGATGCGTCACCGGGACGACCAGCTCCAGTGCGTAGTCCCGGACCTTGCGCGACGTTAATTCGCGATCCGGAAGGGCGCCGACCGTGAACGCGACATCCAGCCGGCGGTCGAGCAGATCGGCGCGTTGTCGTTCCCGCCATCCATAGCGGAGCTCAATATCGACGTTCGCGTGCGAACGTCGGTGCCTGGCGACCAGTTCCGGCAGGAAATCGGAGATCGAAACGTCCATGTAGCCGACCAGCAAGCGTCCCCGCATGCCACCGGCAGTGAGCTTTGCCGTGGATCTGAACGCTTCTGCCTCCTCCAACAGGCGACGCGCGGCCAAGAGGAGCTCGCGTCCCTCCCGGGTCGGTTGCGCCTGACGCGAGGTGCGAGCCAGCAGTGTTGCACCGCACCAGTCCTCCAGCGCCTTGACCGACCGGCTCAGCGCAGAGGGTGACATATGGAGCGACGCGGCGGCCTGCGCGAAATGGCCGGTGTCGCACACGGCGACAAAAGCCATGAGATCCTTGAGGTTCAGTTGCTCAATACCCTGCACATACCGCTCCTACGGTCGGGTTTCCCTGTGAAGTCCGCCTGCACGCAGCGCCTTTGAGTCCCGCGTATCTCATAGTCTTCAGGCCGGGGCAGCACACCATAAATAGGACCAGCAGACACGGGGGTACCTTTCGACCAACCTAACTTTTAGTCGGATAGAATTTTGGCCATGCAAAGGATGAATGGCTCAAACCGGCCGGCGGCGGCTCGTCGAACGATGTTTCGACGTGAGGAAGCACCGACACCCGGAATTGGCAAAGAGCGATCCGCATAGAAACTGCCTGACTGACAGGGACAAACGCCGTTAGCGAGCCATTCGTTAAATAGTTTATGATCATGGTGGGCAAGACGCATCAAACGCGACCAAGCAGCGAAGGGTGTGCCACGACCGCGGTGGCCGCCCTTGCCTTGTTGATGGTGCTGACATTCTGGACGGCCGCGGCGACTTCGAAACGGCGGCAGTGACTTGCCGGAGCAATAGGCAGCTTTTGGGTTAGGGACTAGCTGCTTCCCACGTCTGAAATGGGGTCGGCACCCACCGTTTCGATGTACGCCCCACCCCGGCCTTCTGCCGCTTCGCTGCACAATTCTTGGACCGTCTTGGGAGACCACCGACTTTGCCGGGTCCCCACTTTGCCGTGTAATCTCGTTCAAACCACTGGCGGTTTGCTGATGTAGAGGCGGAATGAAGTTCACTCTCGTAGCGCATTGCGATTGGAGCGTGAGTGCTCGAAAGCGATGGATGACGGTAGCTCGTCTTGTCGACGGCTCTTGGGTCGTGTCACCCCCGGAGCTGGTGCAAGAGAGCATGCTGCTGATAACCGGACTCCAAAGTCGCGCCGGGCCGGACAAACATGTCCTGATCGGCTTCGACTTCCCGATTGGGCTGCCTGAATGGTATGCGGTGCAAGCGGGTTTCCAGTCGTTTCGGAAAGCCCTGTCCTCTCTCGGCAACGACGACTGGCACAGCTGGTTCAAGGTCGCCGCCCATCGCAGTGAAATTTCCCTGCGGCGTCCGTTTTACCCGATGCGTCCAGGTGGAACGAGCCGAAACCACCAGCTAACGGCGCTAGGTGCAGAGGATCCGAAGCTATTGCTGCGACAATGCGAGCTGGCGACGGTGGATCGTCAGGCAGCGTGTAGTCTCTTTTGGACCCTCGGCGGTAACCAAGTAGGAAAGGGCGCGATCTCCGGGTGGTTAGAGTTGATCGTGCCCAATCTGAACGCCATCGGCCTATGGCCGTTCGATGGCGAGCTGTCGGATTTATCGCGTCGTTTTCCCGTCGTTTTAGCCGAGACTTATCCCGGAGATGTCTACGCGCAGCTAGGCATTGGTCGCAAAGGCTGGAGCAAGCGCCGCAAAGACGACCGCCAGAGGGTGGGTGTCATCATATCCAATTGGCTGGACGCTCGGCCTAGGATTGATGCTGCGGCTGTCCGGTGGCACCTCGAAGACGGTTTTGGTGCAGACGGCGCCGGCGAAGATCGCTTCGATGCCTTTGTCGGGCTGCTCGGCATGTTGGCTGTAGTGGACGGCGAACGTGGTGAAGGCGCTCCACGAATTCCCGCTGTCATCACCCACGAAGGTTGGATACTGGGGCATCAACGTCAGGCTTTATGATGCGGACAGGGCGAGGCCTGTTTCCAGCTTCGCTTCTCTTAACCCGATTACGACCAATTTCCGCGAGACATAGCTTCAACGACGGCACCGACGGAAAGGACCCGTACGCTACATTTTTCTTGGCGGCCGGTATTATGTCCGCGGCGTGATGGCTTCCGGCTCGAAAATGGGGGAGCCGTCCAGCGGCGGTAGCTTGATCTTCTCCACCGCTTCCCGTGCCGCCACCATTTCGGGCCCCTCGGAGTACCGACCCAAGGTCATGCCTTTTCTGGTGTGACCCACGATGGCGGCAAGCAACGGCTCGGGGACGCCGGCACGCTCGCCCTTGGTGATGAACCAGCGCCGCCAGGAGTGGAAGTTGACGCGCGATCGCCGCTTGCCCGATACCACGTCGTCGACACCCAACGCGCGCCGATAGGTGGTGAAATGCTTGCTGGCGCGGAAGCTGCGTTCGCGTTTCGGATTATCGAAATCCTTGGGGTATTCCGGAAAGAGATCGTCCGCCCCCGACTTTCCCTTCAGCCGGCGGGCGACAATTTCCTTGAGGTCGCTATGGATGGGTACGAACCGTGGGCCGGTCTCGCGCTTCTGCGGCTTGAAGCGGAAGCACTTGCCCTCAATGATGTCGTCGGCCCGAAGATCGACGACGGCGTCGAGCCGCGCGCCGGTCAGGGCACCGATCATCATCACGTCGCGCAATGCCTGCTTGCAATCGCCCATCAGTAGCTTTGCGGCCTCGGTCTCGGTGAACGGCCGCTCGAGCTCGTGGCTCTTCGACGTCGGCATGTAGACCACTGCCTGGCGCCAAGGATTGACGGCGATGCGCCGCAAGGATTTGACGTAGTTGAAATAGAGGTTGAGCCGCGAGACGTATTTCTTGATCGTGCGGGCGGCCATGCCCTTCTCGTTCTCGAGGTAGGCAACGAAGTCGGTCACGACGTATTCGTCGACCTTGGTGATGTCGTCGCCTAATCCCTGGCGGATGCAGAAGGCCGCCAGCATCTTGAGGGCGCGATCGTGGTCGTCCTCGGTTCTGGGCGAGACCTTGAGCCGCTTGCCCTTGTAGTCGGCGTCGGCGTTACCGATCGGCAGTCCGCCGTGCAGCGCGACGTTGACGAAATCCTTGGCCAGCCGCTCGCGTTCGGTGTCGTAGACCGGGATGCGCGTGCCGACGTCCGGCTGCCTATCCGCGGGATCGAAGCCGCGTTCTTCCTTGCCGCTGCGGTGCGCCATCCAGGGCGCGACCTCGGCATAGCGCACGGGCTTGCCCAGGATGGATTGTACGGTGTCCTCGATGACGTCCATGCCCAGATCGCCGCGATCCTCGGGCGGATAGGCGGCCAGTGCCTTGGCGATTTCGGCGGCCTGCTCCAGCACCGCCCGCCGATCACCGCGGCCGGCACCGAAGGTCTTACGCTCGAAGGCGCGGATCTCGTCCTTGAGCTCCTTGACGATGGCCCACTTCAGTTCGTTGGCGACGCCCAGGCTGTCGGTGGGGAGATGGCGCTTGAGTTTGGTCGCGCCCATTTCGCGCTGCAAGGACTTGGGAACGCTGACGACGACGCGCCAGCGACCGTGATGGTGCTCGAGAAATTGCTTGTCGCTTGCTGCCTTCCGGACCATACTATTTGCCTCGCCCGTACCCCTTGACGTACCCCAGGAGAGTACCCCGGACGTCCGGAATACGGGCATCTCATTAAAGAATAATCAGAAAAATCCTTCCGTCGAGCGCGCCCGCTCAGCTCCACCATTCCGTTTCCTTGAAAAGCGAGATGCGTCCCAGCCGTTCAATGATCGGCGGATGCGATCGGACCCGCGCCTTCAAGCTTCCTGTTCCATCCGCCCCGCGGCGCGGTCGAAGCCCTGGGCGATGGCGTCGCGCATCGCGGCGCGGGCGGCCGTGGCGTTGCGGTCGCGGATGGCTTCGGCGATGCGCCGGTGTACGCCCACCGTCACTGCCAGGGCTGCCGGGTCGTTGACCGGGGAGGAAATGGTGAAGGCCGCCGTCAGCGCCATTTCCACCAGGGCACTGATCGAGGCCATGAAGGGATTGCCCGAGGCCTCAGCCACGGCGCGGTGGAATTCGAGATCGTGACGGGCGAAATCGGCGGGATTTTCCGCCCCCGCCATCCGGTCCACGCAGGCGATCATGGCTTCGGCCTGTTCGGGGCTCGCCCGCTCCGCCGCCAGGGCCGCCGCCTCGATCTCGATGCCGATTCGCACCTCGGCCAGGCTGCGCAGGAAGGCGATGTCCGGCCCCAGCTCGAAATGCCAGGCCAGCACGTCCGCATCGAAGAGATTCCAGCGCCCGCGCGGCAGGACGCGGGTACCGATGCGGGCGCGCGCCTCGATCAGGCCCTTGGCCGCCAGGGTCTTGAGCGCCTCGCGCAGCACCGTGCGCGACACCCCGAACCGCTCCAGCAATTCACTGTCCGAAGGCAGGATGGAGCCTTGCGGATAATGCCCCGACACGATGGCGAAGCCGAGCTCCCACAAGACGTCCGAATGCAGATTGCGCGCCGGATTGCGGCCGGACAGCGTGGCAATGAGGTCGCCCGAATGGCGTGCGCGTCCCCCGGACCTGTCCATGTCGCTCTCCTGGTCGTTTGCCTCCGACCTTAAGCACAGGCTCATAAGTATGACAATAAGAGACGGGCGGGCCGGGCTGGACACGTTCCCCATCTGCCGCGCCATGCTTGGCCGCAATGGATTCGACGACAAGGATATTCGGACATGACCAGCAGCCAGATCATCGACAGCGTGCTCGATCAGGTCGATAGCGGGCTGGAACAGAGCCTCGAACGGCTCTTCGCGCTATTGCGCATCAAGTCCATCTCCACCGACCCGGCCTATGCCGAGGAATGCCGGAAGGCGGCGGACTGGATCGCCACCGAACTCAAGGCCCTCGGCTTCGACGCCGCCGCACGCCCGACCCCGGGCCATCCGGTGGTCGTCGCCCATGGGCCGGAACAGGTCGGCCCCCATGTGCTGTTCTACGCCCATTATGACGTGCAGCCCGTCGATCCGCTCAATCTCTGGCACACTGATCCCTTCGAGCCGCAGATCGTCGAAAAAGACGGCCGCAAGATCATCGTGGCGCGCGGCGCCTCCGACGACAAGGGCCAGATGCTGACCTTCATCGAAGCCTGTCGCGCCTGGAAGGCGGCCACCGGCTCGCTGCCCATCCGCATATCGCTGATGCTGGAAGGCGAGGAGGAGAGCGGCGGCAAGAACCTGCCCCCCTTCATGCGCGATAATGCCGAAGAGCTGAAGGCCGACATCGCCCTGGTCTGCGACACCGACATGTGGGACCGCCAGACGCCCTCGATCACCACCATGTTGCGCGGCCTGGTCGCCGACGAGGTGGAGATCATCGCCGCCGACAAGGATTTGCATTCCGGCATGTTCGGCAATGCCGCACGCAATCCCAATCAATTGCTGGCCGAGATCATCGCCAGCCTGCGCGCGCCCGACGGTTCGGTCACCCTGCCCGGTTTCTATGACGACGTGGCCGAGATTTCCCCCGAGCTCAAGGCGCAATGGGCTGGGCTCGGCTTTGACGAAAAGACCTTTCTGGGCGCGGTCGACCTCTCGGTGCCGGCCGGCGAACAGGGCCGCACCGTGCTCGAACAGCTCTGGGCCCGCCCGACCTGCGAGATCAACGGCATGAGCGGCGGCTATATCGGGGACGGCTTCAAGACCGTGATCCCGGCCCGCGCCAGCGCCAAGATTTCCTTCCGCCTCGTCTCCGGCCAGGACCCGCAGAAGATTCGTGCCGCCTTCCGCGCCCATGTGGAATCGATGCTCCCGGCTGACGTGACCTTAAAATTCACCCCACATGGCGGCTCGCCGGCCATCACCGTCCCGGCCGATGACGAATTCCTGCGTCAGGCTTTGTCCGGCCTCACCGACGAATGGGGCAGGCAGGCGGTGATCACCGGCTCGGGCGGCTCCATCCCGGTCGTGGGCGATTTCAAGTCCATCCTGGGGCTCGATACGCTGCTGATCGGCTTCGCCCATGTGGACGACCAGATTCATTCGCCCAACGAGAAATACGATCTCGAGAGTTTCCACCGGGGGATCAGAAGCTGGGTGCGGGTGCTGGGTGCGCTGGCCAACTAAGCTGAATTAAGGCCCCCTCACCCGCCGCTGCGCGGCGACCTCTCCCCCAGAGGGAGAGGTAAGGGTGCCCACCAAAGTCGCGCAGCGACACCTCTCCCTTTGGGGGAGAGGTCGGCCCTCTTGGACCGGGTGAGGGGGCCTTTAAGCCAGCCACACCGCAATAATCGCCAGCACCGCCGGAACCGTCTGCACGAACAAAATCTTCCGCGACGAGGTCACCGCCCCCACGATCCCCGCCACCGCCACGCAGGCGAGGAAGAAGAGCTGGATCTGCCAGGCGAATGTCGGATCGGGATGCACCAGGCCCCAGATCAGCCCCGCGGCGAGGAAGCCATTATAGAGCCCCTGATTAAGCGCCAGCACTTTGGTTGCCTTGGCAAAATCCGGCGCCAGCCCAAAGGCCTTCTGCCCACGCGGACTGTCCCACCAGACCATTTCGAGCAGCATGATATAGACATGCAGCAGGGCCACGAGCCCCACCAGCACCATTGCGACGATCGCCATTTATGCCTCCACCGCCACATCCAGGGCCAGTTCGACCATATCCACCAGCGAGGTCTGCCGGTCCACGGCGCTGATTTCCGCATGGGTGATCAGGCAATCGGTCATGGTGCAGATGGCCAGCGCCCGCACCCCGAAGCGGGCCGCCAGCGTGTAGAGCGCCGCCGCCTCCATCTCGACCCCGATGACGCCATGATCGAGCAGCGCGCCATAGCCTTCGAGGCCCGGCTCCCGATGATAAAAAATATCCGAGGACAGCATGTTCCCCGCATGGAATTTGAGCCCCTTGGCGTCGGCCTTGTCGGCCGCCGAGCGCAACAGGCCGAAATCGGCGAGCGGCGCATAATTATAGGGGTCGAACCGACCCTTCACGATGGAGGAATCCGTGGTGGCACCCTGCGCCAGCACCACGTCACGCACTTTCACCTTGGCATTGAGCCCGCCACAGGTGCCGACGCGGATCAGCGTCTTCGCGCCGAAGCTGTTGATCAGCTCATGCACATAGATCGAGAGCGAGGGCTGGCCCATGCCCGAGGCCTGCACCGAAACCGGCTTGCCCTTCCAGGTGCCAGTATACCCTAAGCAATTGCGCACCGAATTGACCAGCTTCGGATTGTCGAAAAAGGTTTCGGCGATCCATTTGGCCCGCAGCGGATCCCCCGGCAGCAGCACGGCTTCGGCATAGTCGCCGGGCTTGGCGTGGTTGTGCGGCGTGGTCATGGCGCTCTTCCCTTGTTGTCCGTTTGGTCAAATCATTGCCATCGGCCCGGGGCAAAGACAATCCATCCCGCCGGAAGCGCTTGACGCGGGGGCCCGCGAGGGCCATTTACCCGCCAGCCAAGGAGGCACGAATGGTCGCGAAGATTTTCATCGATGGCGAAGCGGGAACCACGGGTCTGCAGATCCGCGAGCGCCTGGCCGGCCGCCGCGACCTCGAGGTCCTGTCCATCGCTCCGGAAAAGCGCAAGGACCAGGACGAGCGCCAGCGTCTGCTCAATGCCGCGGACATTGCCATTCTCTGCCTGCCCGACGAGGCGGCGAAGGAAAGCGTGCGGCTGATCGAAAACGAGACGACCCGCGTCATCGATGCCTCGACCGCCCATCGCGTCAATGAGGCCTGGGCCTATGGCTTCCCCGAAATGGATGCCGGCCAGACCGACGCCATCGCCAAAGCGCGCTATGTCGCCAATCCTGGCTGCTGGCCGCAAGGCCTGATCGCCTCGGTGCGCCCGCTGATCGAGGCCCGGCTGCTGCCCGCCGATTACCCGCTCTCCTATCACGGCATTTCCGGCTATTCCGGCGGCGGCCGCCAGATGATCGAGGATTATGAGGCGGCCGGGCAGGTTCCGAGCCAGTTCATGCCCTATGCGCTGACCTTCAAGCACAAGCACCTGCCTGAAATGCAGGCCTATTCCGGCCTCGGCCGCGCGCCTTTGTTCGAGCCGGTGGTCGGCAATTTCGCCCAGGGCATGACCAATTCACTGCCGCTGCATCTCGACATGGTCGCCGAAATCCCGAGCGGCAAGGATATCCACGCCGCGCTCAGCGATTTCTATGCCGCCATTCCCAACGGCTTCGTCAAGGTCGCGCCCTACGACCCCGCTCTGGGCAAAACCGACGCGCTCGACCCGCAGGTCCATAACGGCACCAACACCATGACCCTGCACGTCTTCGCCAATGACGACGCGGCCCAGGCCGTGATCGTCTCGGTCTACGACAATCTGGGCAAGGGCGCCTCGGGCGCGGCGGTGCAGAACCTCAACATCATGCTCGGCGTCGACGCGCGCGAAAGCCTGCAGGTTTAGGCAACGGGCGGGGCCCCCGCCGCCCCCGGCACCAGCCGTACGCTTCGGTACGGTTCAGCCTTGACCAAAACCCCGCTTTCGCGCAAACACGCATGCAATAGCGAGGTCTCAAAACCCCATGGAAAAATTCACCACGTTGACCGGTGTCGCGGCGCCCCTGCCGATCATCAATATCGACACCGACATGATCATCCCCAAGCAATATTTGAAGACGATCAAGCGCACCGGCCTGGGCACCGCCCTGTTCTCGGAAATGCGCTATAACGAGGACGGCTCGGAAAACCCCGATTTCGTGCTCAACAAGCCCGCCTATCGCGGCGCCCGCATCGTGATCGCCGGCGACAATTTCGGCTGCGGCTCCAGCCGCGAGCACGCGCCCTGGGCCCTGCTCGATTTCGGCATCCGCTGCGTGATCTCCACCAGCTTCGCCGACATCTTCTACAACAATTGCTTCAAGAACGGCATCCTGCCCATCGTGGTGACGCCCGATCAGCTCAAGCTGCTGCTCGACGATGCCGAGCGCGGCTCCAACGCCACGTTGAGCATCGATCTCGAAGCCCAAACCATTTGCGGCCCCGATGGCGGCGAATTGCATTTCGACATCGATCCGGCCCGCAAGCATATCCTGCTCGAGGGATTGGACGATATCGCCGGCACGCTGAAATCCGATCCGTCCATCTCGGCCTTCGAAGGCAAGATGGCCACCGAACGCCCCTGGCTCTGAGGACACCCGAATTGGTCCAGCGCATCTCCACCGGCTCTCCCTTCGAAGCCACCTTCGGCTATTCCCGCGCCGTCCGCCACGAGGACACTATCTATGTGTCCGGCACCACGGGCTATGATTATGCCAGCATGACCATGCCCGAGAGCGTCGGCGAGCAGGCCAGGAATGCGCTCGCCACCATCGACAAGGCGCTCCAGGAAGCCGGCTCCTCCATCAAGGACACCGTGCGCGTCGTCTATTATGTCGGCGACCACGCTCTGGTGAACGATGTCGTTGCCGCCGTCGGCCCGGTCTTCAAGGACATCCGCCCGGCCGCCTCCATGCTGATTGTGCAGATGATCGAGCCCGGCATGAAGATCGAGATCGAGGTCACCGCCCGCATCGGCGCGGCGGGCAGCCATAGCTGAAGCCGGGAACACTCACGCAATTGACCCCGCCGCCGGCATGACTCATGCTGGCGGCGTTTTGCTGCGCGGCGGCGCCGGCTCTCGTGCAGCCGCCCCGCACGGTGGAAGGGCCGCCGGCCCCATGAAGGATTGTCCCCTTGGTTGATGCCGCCACATCGTCGCCAGAGGCCGAACCGGCGGAGGCCGGTGCCCCATCCCTTTTGCGGCGGCAAATTGCGCTCATCATCCATGCGGGCCTGCTGATCACCGCCCTGTGCTGGCTTGTGCCTACCCTCGCCGCCTGGGATCGCCGCGCCGGCTATTTCTTCTCGCTGACCTTTTACTGGCTGTTCTTCTGCCTGCCGGTGATCGGCTGGCACGCCCTTCCCGCCAATTCCGGGCAGCTCTTTTCCGAAAGGCTGCCCTGGCGCGACTGGTGGATCATTCCCCTGCTGCTGGCACAGGTTGGCGTCGTCGCCATTCTCATTTTCGCGCCCAACACCACGTTCTTCACCAGCGGCGGCATGTGGCTGGCCATTCTGATCGCCTCGATCAATGGCCCGCTGGAGGAAACGGCCTGGCGCGGCGGCTTTCTCGGTACCTTCCGCAACCGCCCGCTTCTGGGCTACGTGCTGGGCTGTGCCTTGTTCACCGCCTGGCACATCCCCCTGGTCCTGGGCGCCGGCCTCAGCTTCGAAGGGGGCTGGTCAATGCTTCTTGGCGGCACCGCCCTGTTGGGCCTGTTCTGGGCCTGGATCGTCTGGCGCAGCGGCTCGGTCTTTTATGTGAGCATCGCCCACACCCTGACCAACATCTTTCTGTTCTGGGTCTTCTTCGACCGCAACGGCCTTGCCGTCTGAGCTACCAGCCGTAATCGAGCACCGTCAGGGTGCGGGTATTGCCCTCGTCGAGCCATTCGATGCTGGAATTGCGGTGCATGCCGATCAGCGCCGCACCCACGGGCCCGAGAATGGGCACATTGCCCCGCTCGCCGAAGGGACGATTGGGATAGGTCAGCCGCCCCAACCGCACGCGCGGCTCGTCGTCCAGCCGGAACATCACCCGCTGTCCCATGGAGACGCCCGCCGGATGCCAGGGTTCGCAGACCTCGGCGCGGTTGAGTTCGCGCTCCAGATAGGCCGAGACATAGGGCATGGTATGGAAGGATCGCTCCGCCAGCAGCATCACCCGGTTATAATCGTCGGAATTGATGAGGATTTCCGGCAGCGGCAGGGAGGGGAACACGGTCGAAATCTCGGGGAACATATCGAAGTCCTATATTCTGCTGCCATTTTGCACAGTCAATGGGCAGAGGACAATATTTCAGGGCAGTATGCGTCAGGTTTATTGACCTAACAGTAACATCATGGCAGTTGTGTGCCGCATTTTTATGCGTCCTGCATATTTCCTATTCATGAGGGTTAACCATGTCCGACGACACCCTGCTCGACCGCGCGCTCATCCGCCTGGAAGAAGCTGCCAACCACCTGCAGATCGACCCGGACGTCACTGAAAAACTCAAATACCCGCGTGAAACCACCAAGACGCGCCTGTTGATCCGCATGGATGACGGCTCGCGCAAGTCGTTCCTGGCCTGGCGCTGCCGCTATGACGATACCCGCGGCCCCACCAAGGGCGGCATCCGCTTCCACCCCGACAGCACCATCGAGGAAGTGGAAACGCTGGCCTTCTGGATGACCTTCAAATGCGCGGTCATGAACCTGCCCTATGGCGGCGGCAAGGGCGCCATCCGCGTCGACCCGCATGGCCTTTCCAAGTCCGAGCTGGAACGCCTCAGCCGCGCCTATGTCCAGGCTTTCGCCAATATCATCGGGCCCGACCGCGATATCCCGGCGCCCGACGTCTATACCAATGCCATGATCATGGGCTGGATGGCCGACGAATATAACCAGATCACCGGCCAGGTCTCCCCCGCCGTCATCACCGGCAAGCCCATCGCCCTGGGCGGCTCGCTCGGCCGCAACGACGCCACCGCCCGCGGCGGCTTCTACCTGGTGCGCCATCTGGCGTCCGAACTCGGCCTCGACAAGGACCACAGTGTCGCCATCCAGGGCTTCGGCAATGCCGGCCAGTTCTATGCCCGCCTGAGCGCCGCCGACGGCAATAGCGTGGTCGCCGTCTCCGACTCGGCCGGCGCCATCTACCGCCCCGGCGGCCTCGATGTCGAAAAGCTGATCGCCGGCAAGAATGCCGGTCGCCGCGTCGCCGACATGGCCGCCGAACTGGGCGCCAATGTCATCACGGCCGACGAATTGCTGGCCGTCGAGGCCGATCTCCTGGTCCCCGCCGCGCTCGAGGACATGATCACCAAGGACAATGCCGGCACCATCAAGGCCAAGGTGCTGCTCGAACTGGCCAATGGCCCGGTCACCCCCGACGCCGACAAGATTCTCGACGGCAAGGGCATCATCGTCCTGCCCGACATTCTTGCCAATGCCGGCGGCGTCACCGTGTCCTATTTCGAATGGGTGCAGAACCGCCAGGGCTATTACTGGGACCTCGAGGAAATCCACCAGCGCCTGCTCAAGATCGTCGAGCGCGAGGGCCGCGCCGTCTGGGACATCGCCAAATCGCGCAATGTCTCGGCCCGCTCCGCCGCCTATATCCACGCCTTGGGACGGCTGTCCACCGCCATCGAGGCTCACGGCACCCAGCCCTTCTTTGCGGGTTGACACTGCCCGATTGGTCCCTTCGCCTCCTCCAGGGGGAGAGGGCTGGGGTGAGGGGTGCAGTCTCTCGGCTTCTACCGGAATGCTTCACCCCTCATCCGGCGCGTTGCGCCACCTTCTACCCTGCAGGGGAGAAGGAAAGAGCGCCAAGCGAACACTTCTCCCCCTCCCCGTCCTTGCCTAAACATCCAAAATCCCGCTATGTGCGCGGCCAAGTGTACCCACCAGTACGGCGAGGAGTTTTCCCCACATGGCCACCCATTCCCTTTTCCTTCTGCCCGGCGACGGCATCGGCACCGAGATCATGGTCGAGGTGGAAAAGCTCATCGCCTGGACCAATCAGGAAGGCCTCACCGATTTCTCGACCGATTCAGGCCTGGCGGGCGGCGCGGCCTATGACCAGCATGGCGTCGCCATCACCGACGAGGATGTCGCCAAGGCCAAGGCTGCCGACGCGGTGATCTTCGGCGCCGTGGGCGGGCCGAAATGGGACAATGTCCCCTATGAGCATCGCCCCGAGGCGGCCCTCTTGCGCCTGCGCAAGGAACTGGCGGTCTTCGCCAATCTGCGGCCCGCCATCTGCTATCCGGCCCTGGCCGACGCCTCCTCGCTCAAGCGGGAACTGGTCGAAGGCCTCGACATCCTCATCGTGCGCGAGCTGACCGGCGGCGTCTATTTCGGCGAGCCCAAGGAAATCACAGACCTGGCCAACGGCCAGAAGCGCGCCGTCGACACCCAGGTCTACGAGACCTATGAGATCGACCGCATCGCCCGCGTCGCCTTCGACCTGGCGCGCACGCGCTCCGGCAAGGTCCACTCCGCCGACAAGAAGAACGTCATGAAGTCCGGCGTGCTCTGGGACGAAGTGGTCAAGAATGTCGGCAAGGATTATGCCGATGTCGAGCTGCACCATATCCTGGCCGACAATGCCGCCATGCAACTGGTGCGCACGCCAAAGCAGTTCGACGTCATGGTCACCGACAATCTCTTCGGCGACATTCTCTCCGACGTCGCCGCCATGCTGACCGGCTCGCTCGGCATGCTGCCCTCCGCCTCGCTCGGCGCGCCCGATCCGGTCACCGGCAAGCGCAAGGCCTTCTACGAACCCGTCCACGGCTCGGCGCCCGACATTGCCGGCCAGGGTATCGCCAATCCGATCGCCATGATCGCCAGCTTCGCCATGGCGCTGCGCTATTCGTTCAACATGATCGAACTGGCCACCAAGCTCGAAGGCGCCATCTCGGCCGTGCTCAGCGACGGCCTGCGCACCGGCGACATCGCCCAGGACAATCGCAAGACCGTCGGCACCGAAGAAATGGGCGCAGCGATTTTGGCGAAGCTGAAGGCGTAAGCGACCGACGAAGGGTCACCCCGGTGTAGGCCGGGGACCCATCTTGCAATCTCAGGATGGATCCCGGCCTTCGCCGGGATGACATCGAGTGCAGGTCAGGTTCAAGGCAAGCAAAAGCCCCGGTGTCTCCACCGGGGCTTTCTCATTTTCAGCAGCACCGAACTTATTCGGCGGCGGCTTCCTCGGCCGGGGCATTGGCGGCCGCTTCGCGGGCGGCGCGCTCTTCGGCGCGTTCCTTCGCCTTGTCGCCCGGGACGCCCTTTTTCGGATTGTTGCGGGCATCGCGCTTGGCCAGGCCGGCTGCGTCGAGGAAGCGCAGCACGCGGTCGGTCGGCACGGCGCCGACGCTCAGCCAGTGCTGGGCGCGCTCATTGTTCAGCACAACGCGGTTTTCGGCGTCCTTGGCCAGCAGCGGGTTGAAGGTGCCCAGCTTTTCGATGAAGCGGCCGTCGCGCGGCGAACGGGCATCGGCGATGACGATGTGGTAGAAGGGGCGCTTCTTGGTGCCGGCGCGGGCAAGGCGAATCTTGAGAGCCATTTGTAAGTCCTGTCAGTAAACTCGGTTGGGTTGGGTTATTTCTTCTTGCCCAGGCCGGGCAGGCCGGGGAAACGGAGCGCTCCGCCCAGACCCGGCAAAGCCGGTCCGCCGGAGGATTTGAGCAGCGCATTGACGTCGCTGGGTAGCGCCTTCTGCGCCGGAGGAAGGTCCGCAGCGGGCAGGCCCTTCAATTGTTCGGGGTCGATGCCGGCCTGGCGAGCCATGGCTTCGAGCTGCTTGGGATCCATCCTGGACAGATCGGGCATGCCACCGAGCATGCCGCCCATCTTGCCGCCGAACATGCCGCCCAGCGCTCCCATGCCACCCTTGCCGACCTTCTTCATCATGTCGGCCATCTGGCGGTGCTGCTTGGCCAGCTTGTTGATCTCGCTGACTTCCACGCCCGCGCCGGCGGCGATGCGCTTGCGGCGGCTGGCATTGAGCAGGTCGGGATTGGCGCGCTCTTTCTTGGTCATGGAATTGATGATGGCGACCTGCCGGTCGAACACCTTCTCATCGACATTGGCGCCGGCCATGGCCTTCTTGAGCTGGCCCGCGCCGGGCAGCAGGCCCATGAGCCCGCCCATGCCGCCCATCTTCTTCATCTGCAGCAATTGGCTGCGCAGATCCTCGAAGTCAAACGCGCCCTTCTTGAGTTTTTTCGCCATTTTGGCGGCGTCTTCGGCAGAGACGTGCTCGGCGGCCTTTTCCACCAGGCTGACGATGTCGCCCATGCCCAGGATGCGGTCGGCAATGCGGGACGGATGGAAATCCTCCAGCGCATCCATCTTTTCACCGACGCCGATCAGCTTGATCGGCTTGCCGGTGGCCGCGCGCATGGACAAGGCCGCGCCACCGCGGCCGTCGCCATCCACGCGGGTCATGACGATGCCGGTCACGTCCAGCCGCCCGTCGAAGGAGCGGGCGACATTGATGGCGTCCTGACCGGTCAGCGCATCGACGACCAAGAGGATTTCATGCGGATGGGCGATCTCCTTGATGGCAACGGTTTCGGCCATCAATTCTTCATCGATATGGGTGCGGCCGGCCGTATCGAGAATGAGCACGTCATAACCGCCCAGGCGCCCCTCGCGCTCGGCGCGGCGGGCGATCTCGACCGGATTTTCAGTGGTAACGATCGGCAGCGTATCGACGCCGACCTGCTCGCCCAGCACGCGCAGCTGCTCCATGGCAGCCGGACGGCGGGTATCGAGCGAGGCCAGCAGCACCTTCTTCTTCTGCCGGTCCTTGAGGCGCTTGGCGATCTTGGCGGTGGTGGTGGTCTTGCCCGAACCCTGCAGGCCCACCATGAGGAGGGTGACGGGGGCCGGCGCATTGAGATCGATGGTGACGGCATCCGAGCCCAGCACGGAGACCAGCTCGTCATTGACGATCTTGACCACCTGCTGGCCCGGCGTCACCGAACGGGTGACCTCGGCGCCCACGGCGCGTTCCCGCACCTGCTCGACAAAGGCGCGGACCACTTCGAGCGAGACGTCGGCCTCGATCAGGGCCCGGCGGATTTCGCGCATGGCCGCGTCGACATCGGCGGCGTTGAGCGCGCCGCGTCCGCGAAGTCCATCGAAAATCTTGCCAAGCCGGTCGGAAAGGCTCTCAAACATAAGCGGGTCCATCCTTCGTCTGCCGGAAACAATTCCGGAGAGATAGGGTGCATCGGACAAAACGCCAAACCCACCCGCGGGCGCAACGCGCTGGCGGATGTTGACCTCCGGGATCGTGTGAACCCTTGCGGGGCCCCGGTCGGCGGTTCAGGAACGAGTGCCTGATGAACGGGCTGGCTCTAGAGCAAAGCCGGCAGGGAGTCAAGAAAAGCCGGCAATGACGCTGCCTTGGATCGGCGGTCGGTTGTCGATGAACAGCAATCCCTCCGGCTTCAGCGCCGCCTTGAGCCGCGCCAGGGCCGCCCGTTCGAGTTCAGGATGCCGCCCGTCCAGCGCCCCGACCCGCATGGCGAAAGCCAGGTCGAACCGCGCCTCGCCCGGCGCCAGCGCGAAATCCTCGACAGCCGCCTGGCGGAATTCCAGCCTGCCGCCCTCCAGTTCCGGCCCGGATCCGGCCCTTGCCGCACCAATCGCCTTGGCCGAACGGTCGATGGCCAGGATATGGCCTGTCGTCAGCATGCGGGCGATTTCCCGCGCCGCCACGCCCGGGCCGCAGCCGATTTCCAGCACGGCCATGTCCGGCCGCAATGGCAACGCGGCGAGATATTGGGCAATGCGGGACGAGACAGGATTGGCCATGGGTTCAGTTTTCCCACGCCCCTTGTCACATCCTGTCAGCAGGCTTCCAGCCCCTTGTCGCCGCGGCGATCAGCTCCGCCCGGCCAGCCGCATGAGTGGTGCGCGCAACCCTGCCGGCATGCGCAGGAGCGCCGCCTTGATCGCCGGCCGCAATTGCACGTCCCAGAGCCGGGTCAGGACCCAGCCCCTGAAGGTCACCGGCACGGCGAAATCGCGCACCGGCACGCTGCCCGTGGCGAAGGTCAGTTTATAGGGCATGGCCGGCACGCCCAGATCACACCCCGCCAGGCCCTGCTCGACACAGGCCCGGAGCACTTCGGCCAGATGCAGCTTGCCCGGGCTTTCGTCGGAATTGGAGAAATCCCGTGCCGCCACATAGGCATAATAGCGCCCGCCCTGCACGAAACCCCATTGCTCGGCAATAGGCCGATCGTCATGGGTGAGCGAAAAGGCCAGCAAATCCATGTCCGGACGGCCCGCCAGGCTTTCGCAGAAAGCCGGGAAGCTGCCATCGCTGAAGGCCCGGGAGGTCAGGCCCTGCTCGCGCAGCCGCTCGGCGCGCCCCAGAAGGGTCCGTTTGATCAGCTCGCGCTGCGCCGCCGGCTCGACGAGCACCTGATGGGCCACCATCCCCTCCCGGTCCAGCCGGTTGCGGGCGTTGCGCATGTTCTTGCGCGTCTTGGCACGAATAGTGGCGAAATAGGCGGCGAAATCGGGGAAGGCATCGAGCGCCACATAGGGCGCCGCCAGTTCGGTGCCGGTCTCGATCCGGCCCCTGGGCAGGCCCCGCGCCAGACCCGATCCGTCCCGGACCTTGAGCAGGCGCACCACGTCCGCCGGCGCCGCCTGGATCGCGGCGCGCAGCAATTGCGCCACCGCCAAACCCGCATCGATGCCCGGATCGAGCAGCAGGTCGGCATATTGCCCGAACCCATTGCCCAGCGGCACCAGGGCGCGGCGCGCCGCCGTGCCGATGCGCTCCAGCGGCAATATGGCCACCAGCCGCCGCCCGTCTTCGAGCACGGCCAGGACCGGGTCGAAACCTTCATTGCCGCGCGCGGCCTCGAAATCGTAGACCGCGCGCACCCAGGCCAGGCTCTGGAACGGCGTCGTGTCGACGCTCCTGTTTTCCAGCATCTGCCAGCGCTGGGCCAGGGCCTCGACATCCTGCCGGCTCTGCACCACGCTGGCCACCGGCGTAAAGCCGGATGCCACCGCGCTTGCGGCGCGGCGGCGGTCGACAAAAACAGGGGCGTCGGAAGCGATCATTTTTCGAACGCATAGGCCTCGATGTCACGCACGCCTTCCGGCGCGCTGGGGTCGACCCGGAAGTCGACATTGTACACTTTCTTCTTCTGCGGATTGAGCGGGGAGAATTTCACCGCTCCCGCCAGACCGAGCTTGGCCATGTAGGAGAGGCCGGTCACCTGCTGGCTGAGCTTTTTGGCACCCAGCTTGTCGCGCAGCACGCCATTGGCGTAATTGACCGCGTAATGCTTGCGCAAGTCGTCGGTCCAGTGCTCGGTGGTGAAGCTGACATTGAGCATGCCGTGATTGACCACGCGATGCGGCCCGTTGAGCGGCCAATGCAGCATCTGCCCCGCCTCCAGGTCATAGACCTGGGCGAAATCGTCGAACCAGGGCTCGAAGGGCATGTCGGTTTCGCGCAACTGACCCAGGATCAGCTTTTCCAGCGCCGGCTGGGAAATGAACGGGGCCTGGGCGGGATAGACATAGACCTTCTTGGTACCGCGCACCTGCCACAGGCTCTGCCCGGGCACGTCGGAATGGTATTTCACCGACACATTGGGCGAGGAGATGAGAATAGTCAGGTTCCGCTTGTAGGACTTGAACCCCGGCACGCGTTCCTCGAACTCGGCATAGAGGCTGTCCAGCAGGTCCCCATAGGCAGGATCGGTCTTGGCCGGCGCCGTCAGGTTGACCCAGATATTGCCGTTGCGGATCACTTCGAGCACTTCGGCGCCCGAAATGTCCTTGATCTCGCCTTCGCGGCGCTTGGGCGGATTGCCGGGCGTCTTCTGCGAATAATTGACGTGGTAGGCCTCGCGCGGCGAGCGATCGATCAGCGCCGCCAGGGCCGCGTCGGTGAAGAGCGGGGAATCGGCGAGGCTGTGGCTGAGGCGCAGGGATTGATTGCCCCAGAGCTTGGGATAATGCGGCTGCCAATCGGTGATGATCTGGTTGGACAGGAGCGGCATGTTCATGGATCGGACTCCGAAGGGGACACGAACGACATTCTTCGTTTGCCAATCTATCCCAACCGGCGCCGGACGCACGACAAAGCTCTCGGTCTGGTTAAGATCGCCCCGAAGCCAAGTAGTTAAAAATAAAAGAAAATTTTCGCTATGGCGACTGCCTTGCCCGGAGCGCGGCTCGCCCATGCCGGCCGCGCTCTGGCAATTGCGGCCCAGTTCCGCCATATAGGGCGGCAAAGCCGCATGGCGGCGCAGGTCTGCCGGGAAGCAAGCATTGAGCGACGTCCCCTTTTTGAAGATGAACGGGCTGGGCAACCAGATCATCGTGGCCGATATGCGCGGCACATCTGCGCGCGTCACGCCCCAGGCCGCCATCGCCATCAATGCCCGCTCCGAGACCCGGTTCGACCAGATCATGGCCGTGTACGATCCGCGCACGCCCGGCACCGCCAATTATGTCGAAATCCTCAATTCCGACGGCAGCCAGGCCCAGGCCTGCGGCAATGGCATGCGCTGCGTCGTCCAGGCGCTGACCGCCGAGCAGGGCCGGCAGCGTTTCACCTTCGAGACCATTGCCGGCATCCTTTTCGGCGAGGAAACCGAGGACGGCCTGATCACCGTCGATATGGGCACGCCTAAATTCGCCTGGTACGATATTCCCCTCAACGAGGAATTCGCCGATACCCGCCAGATCGAATTGCAGATCGGCCCCATCGACGCCCCGGTGCTCCATTCCCCCTCGGCCATGTCCATGGGCAATCCCCAGGTCACCTTCTGGGTCAAGGACGATGTCTGGTCCTATGCGCTCGATCGTTTCGGCCCGCTGCTCGAAAATCACCCGCTCTTTCCCGAGCGCGCCAATATCTCCATCGCCAATGTCGTGCGGCCCGATCACGTCATCCTGCGCACCTGGGAGCGCGGCGCCGGCCTAACCCAGGCTTGCGGCACCGCCGCCTGCGCCGCCCTGGTCAATGGCGCCCGCACCCGGCGCACCGGCCGCAAGGCGACCATAACGGTGCCAGGCGGCGACCTCGTGGTCGAATGGCTCGACAATGATCACGTCACCCTCACCGGCCCCGCCGAATTGGAATGGCACGGCCGGCTCGACCCCGTCACCGGCGCCTGGACGCGCAGCGAGGCCGCCTGATGGGTGTAGAAACACTCACATTCGGGTGCCGCCTCAATGCCTATGAAGGCGAGGTGATGAAGGCCGAGGCCGAAAAGGCCGGGCTCGACAATGCCGTCATCATCAATACCTGCGCCGTCACCGCCGAAGCCGTGCGCCAGGCCAAGCAAGCCGTGCGCAAGGCCCGCCGCGACAATCCCGAGGCCCGCATCATCGTCACCGGCTGCGCCGCCCAGACCGAGGCTCGCACCTTCGGCGATATGGCGGAAGTCGATCTCGTCATCGGCAATGCCGACAAGCTCAAGGCCGAGAGCTACAAGCCGATAATCTTCGGCACGCCGCTCAACGACAAGGTGCAGGTCAACGACATCATGAGCGTGCGCGAGACGGCCGGGCACCTCATCGAGGGCATGGATGGCCGCACCCGCGCCTTCGTCCAGGTGCAGAACGGCTGCGACCATCGCTGCACCTTCTGCATCATTCCCTATGGCCGTGGCCCCTCCCGCTCGGTACCCATGGGGCTCGTGGTCGAGCAGATCAAGAAGCTCGTCGCCAATGGCTATGCGGAAATCGTGCTGACCGGGGTGGACATCACCTCCTATGGTCCCGACCTGCCCGGCACGCCGACCCTGGGCAAGCTGACCCAATCCATTCTCCGCCACGTGCCGGACCTGCCGCGTCTGCGCATTTCCTCCATCGATTCCATCGAGGCCGATCCCGCGCTGTACGAGGCGGTCACCGATCCGCGCCTGATGCCGCACCTGCATCTCTCTCTGCAATCGGGCGACGACCTCATCCTCAAGCGCATGAAGCGTCGCCATCTGCGCGACGACGCCCTGGCCGTGGTCGAAAAGCTGCGCGCATTGCGCCCCGACATGGTGTTCGGCGCCGATATCATTGCCGGCTTCCCCACCGAGACCGAGGCGATGTTCGAAAATTCGCGGTGCTTCATCGGCGAGGCCGGCCTCACCTATATTCACGCCTTCCCCTATTCGCCCCGTCCCGGCACCCCCGCCGCGCGCATGCCGCAAGTGCACAAGGCCATTGCCCGCCAGCGCGCCGCGCTGCTGCGCGCCGAGGGTGAAAAGCAGTTCGCCGCCCTGTGTCGCACCCGCTTGGGCGGCACCGAAAACGTCCTGGTCGAGCGCAACGGCCTGGGCCGCACCGAACAATTCGTGCCCGTGCACGTTCCGGGAACTTTGGCCGGCGAATTGGTCGGCGTGCGCGTCACCGGGCTTGGCGAAGACGGGCTGATCGGCGAAGCTCTGCGCGCCGCGGCATAGCGCGCGCATATCGGGCCACAGCGAGCGAAAGACAGGTAATGAGCGAGAAAAAACCCGGCTTCTTCCAGCGTCTCTTCGGCACCCCGCCGGCGCCCAGCCCGGCCCCGCCCGAGACGCGGCCGGAAACGCCCGTCGAGCCCACCCCGCCCGTGCCCGAGACCATACCGCCCGTGCCGGAGCCGGAACCGGCGCCCGCGCCACTGGCGCCGCCCGATCATCCGCCGCCGCCCGGCCCGCCCGAGACCACGCCCGATTATATCGAGAGCATCGAGGATCAATTCACCGCCCCGATCCCCGCTTCTGCCGAGCCGGCCCAGCCCCGGAACTGGTTCGCGCGGCTGGCGGGCGGCCTCAGGCGCAGTTCGGACAATCTCACCAATTCGATCACCGCCGTCTTCACCAGGCGCAAGCTGGATGCGGCGACCCTCGACGAGCTCGAGGACGTGCTGATCCAGGCCGATCTGGGCCTCGACACGGCCATGGCCATCACCGAGACCCTGCGCCGCGACCGCTTCGACAAGGACGTCTCGGGCGAAGATGTCCGCGCCGTGCTCGCCGCCGAAGTGGAGAAGGTATTGGGCCCGGTGGCGCGGCCGCTCGCCATCGATGCGGCGAAGAAACCCTTCGTGATCCTGATGATCGGCGTCAACGGCTCGGGCAAGACCACGACCATCGGCAAGCTGGCGCAGAAATTCGCCCGCGAGGGCCGTTCGGTCATGCTGGCGGCCGGCGACACCTTCCGCGCCGCCGCCATCGAACAATTGCAGGTCTGGGGCCAGCGCACCGGCGCCCCGGTCATTGCCCGGCCGGCGGGCGCCGACGCCTCGGGCCTGGCTTTCGACGCGGTCACCCAGGCCAGGGCGGAAGGCCGGGACGTTCTCATCATCGACACGGCCGGGCGCCTGCAGAATCGCGATGAATTGATGAACGAGCTGGAAAAGGTCATCCGCGTCATCAGGAAGGTCGATCCCGAGGCCCCCCACGCCACCCTGCTGACGCTCGACGCCACCACCGGCCAGAACGCGCTGAAGCAGGTGGAGATTTTCGGCCAGCGCGCCGGCGTCACCGGCCTGGTCATGACCAAGCTGGACGGCACGGCCCGGGGCGGCATCCTGGTCGCCATTGCCAGAAAATTCGGCCTGCCGGTGCATTTCATCGGCGTGGGCGAGGGGGTCGAGGATCTCGAACCCTTCGAGGCGAAAGACTTTGCCCAGGCGATTGCCGGGCTTTGAGCCGTCCCGCGGGCGATCGGCCGGCCGTCGCAAATTCACCACTCTTGCCGCCTATCGGCTTGCATCGGGGGCTGCATGCCCTCACATTGGCTGCAATGCCACGGAAAGAACGATGACCGACAAGACCGCCGAACCGGAAGTCAATTGGGACGAATTGCGTCCGCAGATCACCAAGCTGGCCCTCGAATTGGGCCCTCTGGTCATCTTCTTCATCATGAATGGCCGCGCCGATATTTTCGTCGCCACCGCCTGGTTTATGGTCGCCATGACCGTTTCCCTGCTGTTGAGCTGGCTGATCCTCAAGAAGGTCGCGGTCATGCCGCTGGTCACCGGCGTCGTGGTCCTGGTCTTCGGCGGGCTGACGATCTGGCTGCAGGACGACACCTTCATCAAGATGAAGCCCACCATCACCAATGTGATGTTCGCCTCGATCCTGCTGGGCGGACTGGCCTTCGGGCAATCGCTGCTCAAATATGTCTTCGGCGACGTCTACAGGCTGCGCCCCGAGGGCTGGTGGAAGCTGACGCTGAATTGGGGCCTGTTCTTCGTGGTCCTGGCCGTGATCAACGAGGTGGTTTGGCGCAATTTCTCGACCGATTTCTGGGTCGCCTTCAAGGTCTGGGGCATCATGCCGCTGACCATCGCCTTCTCGATGACCCAGCTTCCGCTGCTCAACAAATATGCCCCCGAGGCGGAGCCGGTAAAGGCGACTCCGCCCGCGGCGAGCGGCGGCGACCTAGCCTAGAGGCCGATCACAAGCCCCTGGATGGTCAGGGCCGAGCCAGAACAGTCCAGGCAGGCGGCCGGACGGGATAGGAAGGTCAGCGCAGAAGCAGCGCGCCGGGCGCGGCGCGGCCGAGAAATTGCTCGACCTTGACGGCGAGGTCCGAGCCGGCCCCATTCTGCGGCGCGTCACCGGCAAAAGTATGCTTGAAGCCGGACGCGGTTATCACGCAAACCGTGCCCGCCTGCGCCGCGCCCTTTTCGCGCATCAGAAGGGCGACCCCGGCACAGGCCGAAAACTCGGCGTCGAGGCCGGACGCCCTCCAGCCCGGGAATGCGCGAGGCGATCAGCGGCGACCAGGCATTGGCTGGGTGGGCCCAATAGGCCTCGGGCAGATCGTCCGCGATCTCGAAAATTGCCCCATCCGGCCCATAGCCGAAAGCGGCGCCGGATCGGGAAACCGTGATGGGCATGCCGCTCTCCTCGCGCCGCTACAGACCACCCATCTTGCAGAGCAGCTTCCATTCCGCCTCGGAAACCTTGGAGACCGACAGCCGCGACAGCTTGACCAGTTCGAGTTCGGAAAGCTCCGGCGTCGCCTTGATCTCGGCCAGCGTCACCGCACGGGGGAAGGGTTTGACCGATTGCACATCGACGCATTCCCACACCACTTCGCCCTTGGCGTTGAGCTCGCCGGTGCTGTCCGGATGGGCCAGCGCCACGATCTTCATGATGCCGACGATCTCCTTGCCGATATTGGAATGGTAGAAGAAGGCCTCGTCGCCGATCGCCATCGCCTTCATATTGTTGCGCGCCGCATAATTGCGCACGCCATGCCATTCCTCGGCCTCGCCCTTTTCGGTCTTCCTGACCAGGTCCTCGAAGGAGAAGACGTCGGGCTCCGATTTCATCAGCCAATAGGCCATGTCAGAGCTCCGCGCCCGAATTGTTGATGGCCAGGCGCCAGCGCTTCACCTCATAGCTGGCAAAGACGCCCGCCGGCACGAAGGGATCGGCGGCGGCCAGTTTTTCGGCCTCTTCCAGGCTCTCGGCCTCGAAGACCACGATCGAGCCTTCCGGCTTCTCCTCGGCATCGAGCAGCGCCCCGGCAAAGACCAGTTTCTTGCCCAGCGACTTGAGGTGTTCCAGATGCACCGGGCGCGTATCGAGCCGGGTCTGCAGCGCGCCGGGCGCGTCCTTGGCGATCATGGCATAGAGCATGTCAATGTTCCCTCTTGAGCGGGCGGGACATCAGCCCCGCGACGATTGTGGCGATATCGGCCTGGCCGGCGACCACCGCGTCGACGGCATCGATCAGCGGCGCTTCGACACCCAGGCTCCGAGCCAGGGCGGCCGCGACCGGCGCGGTGGCGACGCCCTCGGCCAGCTTGGCGCCCGAGGCCAGGATATCCTGCCGGCTGCCGCCGGCGCCCAGCGCCATGCCGAACTGATAATTGCGCGACTGCACCGACGTGCAGGTCAACGTCAGGTCGCCCAGCCCGGCCAACCCCGTCAGCGTATGGGCCGAACCGCCCATGGCGGTGACCATGCGCGCCATTTCGGCATAGGCCCGCGCGATCAGTGCCGCCCGGGCCGAGGCGCCCAGATCAGCCCCCTCAACGGCGCCGCAGGCCAGGGCATAGACATTCTTGAGTGCGCCGGCGATCTCCACCCCGATCCGGTCATCGGCGGCATAGGGGCGAAAGCTCGGCCCCGCCAAAGCGGTGGCCAGGGCCGAGGTGGCATCGGCATCGTCGCCAGCCAAAGTGACCGCCGTGGGCCGGCCCGCGGCAACATCGGCGGCAAAGCTCGGACCGGACAGCACATAGGGCAGAGCCTCGGGCGCCATGTCGGCGAGGATTTCGCTCTGACGCGCCAGGGTGCCGGTTTCGAGCCCCTTGGCCGAGAGCACAACCGGCCTGCCGGCCAGCAGCGTCGCATCGAGCCCCGACAGGAGGGTGCGCGTCGCCTGCGCGGGCACGGCCAGGATGACGATATCGGCCTCGGCCAGGACGGACGAGGCCGTGATGGCGGGCAGCAATGTCTGGCCCGGCAAGGCCGCCTCATTACTCCGGGCAGCATTGATGGCCTCGGCGGTCCCGGCCTGGCGCACCACCAGCGTCACGCCGCGCCCCGCCATCGCAGCGGCCTGCGCCAGCGCCGTGCCCCAGGCACCGCCGCCAATGACCGAGACCGTCTCAAGCCGCATGATCGTCCACCTTCATGCCCGGCGCGTCCAGCGGCCAGCGCGGCCGCGCCGCCACGTCGAGCCCGTCGGCCGCGCCAAGGGCCAGCCGCTCGGCCCCGGCCCAGGCGACCATGGCGCCATTATCGGTGCAGAGCGCGACCGGCGGCACCACCAGGCGCGCGCCCGTTTCGGCCGCCACCACGGCGAGCGCCGCGGCAATGCTACGATTGGCCGCAACGCCCCCGGCCACCACCAATTGCGGCGCGGCTTCCGGCAGCTCGGCCCGGAACCGCTGCAACGCCTGTCGCGACCGCGTCGCCACGATCTCGGTCACCGAAGCCTGAAAACTGGCGGCAATGTCGTTTACATCTTGCTCATCCAGGGGGGCCAGGGCCTCGGCCTGCAACCGCACCGCGGTCTTCAAACCGGAAAAGGAAAAATCCAGCCGCGCCTCGCGCAGCAGCGGTCGCGGAAACTTGAAGCGCCGCGGATCGCCGGCCTTGGCGGCCTGCTCCACGGCCGGTCCGCCAGGATGGCCCAGCGAGAGGAGCTTGGCCACCTTGTCGAAGGCCTCGCCCAGAGCGTCGTCGATCGTGCCGCCCCAGCGCTCATATTCGCCCACCCCGCGCACCAGCACGAATTGGCTATGCCCCCCCGAAACCAGCAGCATCAGATAGGGAAATTGCACGTGATCGGTCAGCCGCGCCGTCAGCGCATGGCCTTCGAGATGGTTGACCGCCACCAGCGGTTTGTCGAGCGCGGCGGCCAAGGCCTTGCCGGTGGTGAGCCCCACCAGCACCCCGCCGATCAGCCCTGGCCCGGCCGTCGCCGCCACCGCGTCGAGATTGGCGAGTGCGATGCCGGCCTCGTCCACTGCCTGGGCGATGATGTGATCGAGCCATTCGACATGGGCGCGCGCCGCCAGTTCCGGCACCACGCCACCAAATGCCGCATGTTCATCGAGCTGGCTGCGCACCACATTGGAACGAATGATGCCGCGACCGGATTCATCCCGCAGGACGACGGACGCGGCGGTTTCGTCGCAGCTGGTCTCGATGCCGAGAATGAGGACTGGCGCTTGCCCGGTCATGACGAAAAGTCTACTCCCACGAGGGAGCCTATCGCCTACACCAGGACCGCCCGGATATGCAATCGCCCAAGCCCTTCGCCCGGATCGGAACACGCGGAAGCCCATTGGCCCTCGCGCAAGCCAGATTGGTGCGTCAGCGCCTCACCCAGGCCCATGGCCTGGCCGAGAGTGACATCAAGATCGAGGTCTTTTCGACCGGCGGCGACCGCAGCCAGGCCGAGAACACCACCCTGTCCGATATCGGCGGCAAGGGCGTCTTCACCAAGGAGATCGACGAGGCCCTGCTCGCGGGCCGCATCGATATCGGGGTTCATTCCAGCAAGGATGTGGCCACCGGCCTGCCCCAGGACATGGTGCTGGCCGCCTTCCTCGAGCGCGAGGATGTGCGCGACGCCTTCATTTCGGTAAGCGTCAAGGATATCGACAGCCTGCCCGAGGGGGCCCGTTTCGGCACCTCCTCCATTCGCCGCGCCGCCCAGGCCCGGCGGCTCCGGCCCGACCTGCGCATCGTGCCGTTCCGCGGCAATGTGCATACCAGACTGCAAAAGCTGCTCGATGGCGTCGCCGATGCGACCCTGCTGGCCCTGGCCGGGCTCAAGCGGCTGGACGAGGCCCATCGCGCCACCGCCATTCTCGATCCCGATCAGTTCATGCCGGCCCCGGCCCAGGGCGCCATCGGCATCGCCATCCGCGCCGGCGACGACCGCCTTGCTGAAATCGTCGCCCCGCTCGACCACGCGCCGACCCACCAGGCCATTGCCGCCGAACGCACCATGCTGGCCGTGCTCGACGGATCCTGCCGCACCCCGGTCGGGGCACTGACTCACTGGGACGGGGAGATGCTCGTCCTCAAGGGCGAAATCCTCAGTCTCGATGGCCAGACATCGTTCCGCGCCGAAGTCCGCGGCACCGATCCCCAGGCGCTGGGCGACAAGGTCGGCCGGGACCTGCTGGCCCAGGCCGGGCCCGATTGGCTGGCGCAATGGACGGCATGATGCACATGCTGGTAACCCGACCCCTGCCCGATGCCCAGGCCACGGCGGAACGTCTGGCAGCCCTGGGCATCGCCAGCACGCTGGCGCCGCTGATGAGCCGGCAGACCCTCGCCGCCAACCTGCCGCCGGCCCAGGGCTTTGCCGCCATAGCCATCACCAGCACCAATGCCTTGCGTGCCCTGGCCGATCTGAACGCCTTGTCGCAATTGCTCGACATTCCCGTTTTCGCGGTGGGCGATCGCACCGCCCATGAGGCCCGCCAATTGGGATTTGCCACGGTGGAAGCCGCCGAAGGCACGCTTGAGTCGCTGGTCACCAGGATCGCCCTGGCGCGCCTGGCGGGGCCGGTCTTCTACCCGGCCGGCCGGCATCTGAGCGGCGATCTGGCCGGGGCCCTGGCACCTCACGGCCTCATGGTGGTCACCAGCCCCGTCTATGAAATGGTGGCCGAGACCGGGCTCGATCCGGATGTGGCGACGGGGCTCGCACAAGGCGCCTTCGGCGCGACCCTGCTCTATTCCCGTCGCACGGCGGAGATTTTCTGCGCCCTGGCCGCGCCGATCCTGCCCGATAGCCGCCGGCGCGACCTGCCCATGCTGTGCCTGTCGGAAAATGTCGCCGCGCCGCTGCTCGAAAACCGCTTCAGCCGCGTCCTTCTGGCCGACCATCCCAGCGAAGAGGCGATGATGGCGCTGGCGCTGGCTTTTGCGCGCGAGCAAACTGGGCCATGATCGGAACAGACAGGAGGCAGGCCCATGGCTGAAAATCCCGGCAAAGCAACGCCGTCCGCCGATTCGAAAAGCCAGGACAAGACCGGGCCGGTCCGTCCGCCGGTGCTGGAAGGCACGGCCCGCACCGCGCCGGGCACCGAATCGGGCCCGGCAGCCAAGCCGGGGACTGCCCCGGCCGGCAAGCCCGAGCCCGCAAAAACCGCAAAGCCGGCTGCATCGACCAGGATGGCCGAACCGGAACCGAGCAAGGGATCGCCCTGGCTGGCCGGCCTTCTGGGTGGCGCCATCGGCCTGGGCGCCGCCTATGGCCTCGCCTGGTTCGGACTCTGGCCCAGCCCCCCCGCCGCCCCGCCCCTGACCGACCCGCGCCTGGCCCAGTTCGGCACCGCCATCCCGCAATTGCAGGACAATGCCGACGCTTTGCAGGGCGAGATCGCCGCATTGACCAGCCGCATATCTGGCCTCGAAACCAATATCGCTGCCCTGCCCGCCGCCGCGTCCGAAACCGATAATGGCTTGGCCGAGCAGGTAGCGACGCTCGCCGCCAAGGTGGAAAGCCTTGCGGCGGCGCCCAGCGCGTCGCCTGCTTCCACCCCCGATCCGGGCAACGCGGAAGCCATTGCCGCGCTCGAAGCGCAATTGGCCGAACTGCGGCAGGCAGCGGAAGAGAATGCGACCCGCATCGTCGAAACCGAAAGCCGGGTGACCGCGCTGGCGGAAACCGCCAATGCCAATCGGGAGAACGGCGGCCAGGCCGCCCGCCTGCCGCTGATCTTTTCCGGCCTGGAAGGCGCCTTAGCGTCCGGCCGGACCTATGAACCCGAATTGAGCGCATTGCGGCAGGCCCTGCCCGATCTTTCCATCCCCGAAGCCCTGTCGGCCAGCGCCACCAATGGCTTGCCTCGGCCCGACGAGATCGCGCGGCGTCTCGATGCCGCCATTCCCGACATGCTGGCCGGCCGGCCCGCCAATGCCCAAGGCAATTGGCAGGACAATGCCATGGACTGGGCCCGCAATATCGTCGCCATGCGCCCCGCCGGCGAGATCGAGGGCGATGGCCCCGACGCGCAGATCGCCCGGCTGGAGGCCGCCCTGGCGCGCCGCGATTTCACCGCCGCCCAAGCAGCGCTCGAGGCGCTTCCCCCCGCGATGCAGGCCGCGGCGGGCAATGTCGCGGCCGACATCGCGGCCCTGGCCGCGGCCGAAGCCTTCCTGGCCGATCTACGCAAGGCTGCCCTCGCGACGGAGAACGGTGCATGATCCGCCTTGCCTCCTGGATCATCGGCAGCTTGGCCATCGCCGCCCTGGCGGCGTGGGTCATTTCCCTGCCCGGCACGCTGACCCTTGAAATCGCCGGACAGCGCATGCAACCGCGCCTGGGCACAGCCGTCGTCATCCTGCTGCTGGCCGCCGCCCTCATCATCGCCCTCTGGGCCATTGTGCGGCGCGTCATCGGTGCCCCCAAGGCCATGGCGCGCCGTCGCGCCGCCAAGCGGCGCGAACAGGGGGTGGAGGCATTGTCCGATGCAGTGATCGCCCTGCAATCAGGCGATCCGGCACGCGCCCGCATCATGGCGCGCGAGGCCCAGGCCCGGCTGCCCGACAATGGCGCCGCCAGATTGATCGAGGCCCGCGCCGACCTGGCCCTGGGCGACATGCCGGCCGCCCGCGAGCATTACCGCGCCCTGATCGCCAGCGAAAAAACCGCAATCGCGGCGCTGACCGGCCTATACGATCAGGCCCGCACCCAGAATCGCCCCGAAGCGGCGCTGACCTTTGCCCACAAGACCCTAGCCCTGGCGCCGGGAACGACCTGGGCTGCAGAAGCAGTGTTCGGGGACCTGGCGCGCCGCGGCCAATGGGCGGAAGCGGTGGCCATGGTCAATGCCGAAGCTCCTGCGACGCGCGAGGAAAAGGCGCGCAAGCGCCGCCGCCAGGCCGTCATCGAGACCGCCCGCGCCAGGGACAACGAAACCAGTCAGCCCAATGCCGCGCTGGATCATGCCCTGACGGCATTGAAACTGCTGCCCGATTTCGTCCCGGCGGCGCTGATCGCGGCGCGCATCTATTCCCATCGCGGCGAGACCCGCAAGGCGCAGAGCCTGCTGCGCCGCATCTGGCGGGCGACCGGCCATCCCGATATCGCGGCGCTCTACGCCCATGCCCAGCCCGGCGCCTCCGCGGTCGAGCGCCTCAAGCGCATGCGCGAGATCATCGAATTGCCCCCACCTCACCGGGCCGCCGGCATGGCCCTGGCCCGCGCCGCCATCGATGCCTATGACTGGCCCCTGGCCCGCGAAGCGCTGCTGCCCTTTGTCGGGCCCGACGCCACCCAGGGCGTCGCCAGCCTGATGGCCGAGATCGAGGAGGGCCAGAGCGGCGACCAGGGCAAGGCCCGCGAATGGCTGGCCCGGGCCTTGCAGGCGCCGCGCGATCCCGCCTGGACCGCCGACAATATCGTCAGCGACGAATGGGAGCCCGTTTCTCCCCTGACCGGGCGGCTGGACGCCTTCGAATGGAAGGTTCCGGTCGCCCTCAATGCCCGTCCCGTGCCGGTCGATACCGCCCCCGCCGACAGCGTCCCCGCCCTGCCCGCCGCACCGACCGCCTTGCCTCTTGCATCGGCCGGAAACGACCAGTAAAAGACCCGCCATCCATCGGGACCAAATCCCGACCCGGCGCCGCTTTAGCTCAGTTGGTAGAGCACATCATTCGTAATGATGGGGTCGTCAGTTCGAGTCTGACAAGCGGCACCAGTTTTCTTCAGCCCACCTTTTCCATTAGTTCGAGCCGCTGTGCCTGGCGTGCCGAGGGCGCGATGGCGACGAGATCGGTCGGGGACGAACCGAACAGGGCGGCGCGTTCCTCAGGCAGCGACAAGAAGAACGGATAGCGGTCCATCACCCTGTCGCGGATCACAGGTACGTCGGCCGTGAAAAGCTGCATGGGGAAGGCCAGATCGGCATAGGTGCGTTCATCGCCCAGCGGCCGAGCGTTGAAGACTCGCCTGTAGAAGGCGGTGTGTTCCGGCCGGACGGCGGACATGCAATAGCGAACCGGAAAATGTTCGCAGGCCATGGCTGCGATCCGGAGCGTGAGATAGGGCAAAGCCGGATAGGCCAGCGACAATTCGAAATCGGTGGTGAAGCGGCCGGGGTCGATAAATGACTTGCCATTGTCCAAGAGCGGCTGCAGCACGTCGGGCCAGACGGACATGCAGGGCGAATATGGCTGCTCGGGCGTCACCACGTGAAAGCGCAGCGAGCTGGCCAGCCGGCCGCCGATATAGACGCCGAAACAATAGCAGTTCGGCAATTCGTCGAACTGGTCGCGTGTCACCTGCTGGGAATTGACGGGGATGAAATCCTCCCGCCGATAGGCTTCGTAGCGCAGCCGATAGACCGGATCGAATTGCTCGTCCACGCTGACTCGCCGATAACGCACCTGGTCGAGAAGATCGATCAGCGTATTCGCAAATTGCGAACTGGTACTATTGCCAGCAGGTTTGCCCGCATTCATGAACATCGCCCCCGTTGTTCGGAGCGCATATTAACCGCCTGTTAGGGATAACCGCATTGGGAAAAATGACAGGTCCGCGGTGACGGGAACGGCTGGAAGCGGAATTTCGAAACCGGATCAGGAGGTTAATTGGCGTTAACCACGCGAGCGTTTTCCGTCCGCGTTGACACCATGGGCTTGCCGTTGAACCGCTCGATCAGTTCGGCAACATCCTTGGCCGGCAGGGGACGGCTGAAGAAGTAGCCCTGGACCTGCTGGACGCTCGTCTCGCTCAGCATCACATTGAGCTGCTCTTCGGTTTCCACGCCCTCGGCGACGACCATCAGGTCGAGGTCCCGGCCCAGGCGCGCCACATTGGCCAGCAGCCGCAGGGCGCGCGGATCTTCGGCGATATCAACGACGAAGGAGCGATCGATCTTGAGCTTTGTAAACGGCAGGGCGCTGAGATAGCTCAGCGAGGAATAGCCGGTGCCGAAATCGTCAAGCGCGATGGCGATCCCCTTGTCGGCGAGGGTCTGCAAGACGCTGCCGGCTAGGTCGCGTTCTTCGATGAGCGCCGTCTCGGTGACTTCAATTTCAAGCCGGCCCGGAGCCAGCCCCGATTGGGTCAGCGCCCTGTCGATCAGCGCCGGCAGGTCGACACCGCGAAAATCGCGGGCCGAGACATTGACCCCGACACCCACCGGGCTCGACCAGCTTCGGCATTCATGCGTGGCATTTTCGATCACCCAGGCCGTTATGCTGGAAATGATCCCCATTTCCTCAGCCAGGGGAATGAAGGTTGCCGGGGGAATCGGCCCGAATTCGGGATGGGTCCAGCGCACCAAGGCCTCGCAGGACACCACCTTGCGCGTCGCGATATCGAGGAGCGGCTGGAACACCAGGCCCAGCTCCCCCTCCGCCACCGCCTCACGCAGATCGGCCTTGAGCCGCTGACGATAATGATAGTCGATATCCATCTGGGTATGGAAAATCTGGCTGCGACCCTTGCCCTCGGCCTTGGCGGCATAAAGCGCCAGGTCGGCCTTGGTCATCAATTCTTCCAGGTCACTCTGGCTGCGCGGGCTGAGGACGACGCCGACACTGACGCGAACCGGCAAAGCGATCCCGTTGAGCATGAAGGGGGGCTCGAAAGCCTCCAGCACCCGTCCGGCCTCGGCCCGACCATCGGTTTCGTCGCCGGCGGCGGAAAAGACGATGAACTCGTCTCCGCCCATGCGGGCCAGCATGGCATTGGCCGGCAGCGCCGCGCGCAGCCGGTCGGCGGCCTGGCGCAGCAATTCATCGCCCACCACGTGGCCGAAGCTGTCATTGACGTGCTTGAACTCGTCGATATCCACGATCATCAGGGTGCTGGAATCACCGGCAGCAGCCCGTTCCTGCAATTGTTCGAGCGCCAGGATGCCGAAATAGCTGCGATTGGGCAGCCCGGTCAGCGCGTCGTGCCGCGCGATGAAGCTGATGCGCTCATCGGCCAGGACACGTTCGGTAATGTCCTCGAACAGGAGCACGGTGCGCTGCTGGCCGGAACTGACCGTCACCTCGAAGATGCGGTCCCCGTCGATCGAAAGCTGCACCTTGCCCGAGCTGTGCTCCGCGATGATCTCCTGCAACCGGTCCACTGCATTCCTGGGCATTCTGCCGTCCGTACCCAGGCCTTCCAGAATCGGCGCGAAAGGTCGGCCGGCCAGTTTGCCGATATCGAGGGCGGTGAACATCCGCACGGCCCGGTCATTGGCCAGGGTAATCACGCCCTTTTCGTCCAGCATGCACAACCCATGCTCGAGCGTGGTGATGGCGATGTCGAATTCGGCGGCCAGCCGCGAGACCTCGACGCGCCCATGCACGGCGGACAATAGCAGCGAGCGAATGGCCGCCGCGTGCTTGCGATAGCTGATCAGCAGCAGGATCAGCATCGCCGCCAGCAATTGATTGTAGAAGTCGCCCCGGAAAATCATGGTGATCCAGAGCGGCACCGACAGAGAGATGATCTGGATGGTCAGCAATCGGTCGAGGCCGAAATTGCGGGCGACCAATCCCACGGTGGAGGCAATGGTGAGTGTAAAGCTGGCAAGTTCCGCGAAGGGATCACGCACGACCAGAAAAGCCACCAGGCACCACAATCCGTGGGTGAAAGCCACCAGGACGCCACCGACAATGGCCTTGTTTTCCCAGCGCTCGGCCGATTCGGCATCGTCGTCGCCGATACCGGCGCGCCAGAAGGCCCCCATATTGTGGAAACGCACAAAGGCGACCGCCAGAATGGCAAGAGCCACGACCAGCAGGATCGGCGCCTGTGCCTTGAACGCCGAGAGAGCGGCGACGGCGGCGCTGGAAAAAGCGCCCAGCAGCATTTGCCGCCGGTCGCTGTAGACCGAGCGGATGATGGACACATAATCCAGAGCCGGCATGGTTTTTCGGGCTGGGGTCAGCACGGAAATTTCCCTGTTACTATGCCATTGGGCCCTTAAGCCCTTAACAAGGTCTTGCTCGCCCTCCCGGCCCAGCGCCTAATCGACCTGCAGGCTGAACGACAGGTTAATGCGTTCCGAACATAGCAGCCTTTCGCGCTTCCCCGCGTTTGTGCCGGTGACGAAGAAGGCCTTTCGAGGAGCAGGATATGGCTGAAAAACTCTCTGCCACGAGCCGCGACGCGGCCTTGGCCAAACTGCCCTCCTGGTCCTACGACACCGCGGCGGACGCGATCACGCGGGAATTTCGCTTCGAGGATTTCTCGGCGGCCTTCGCCTTCATGACGCGGGTGGCGCTGGCCGCCGAAAAGGCCGGGCACCATCCCGAATGGTTCAATGTCTACAACAGGGTGCGCATCACCCTATCCACCCATGACGCTGGCGGATTGAGCCGAAAGGATATCGAGCTGGCCGAGCGCATCGACGCGCTCCATTCTGCCTCAGTGAAAATTGCGCCCGCCGGGTAAGGCCGCATAGGCCCGGCGTCTGGCGAGCTCGATTTCACGCAACGCCTCGCGATTGCGGCTTTCCGGCCGATCCGATCCCGATTTGCCTTCATCGGCCCGAGCCAGCATGCGCTCGCCGATATCCTTGCCGTGTGAGAGATCCAACAGGTACGGCGTCAGGTCCGTCATGTCCTCGGCGACGATATGGATGACCCCATGGCTCGATTGCACCTTGCCGCGCACCGCCAGCATGCGGCTCGACAACAGGATCTTGCGCAGCCGGTCGTCCTTGAACAGTTTGGGCCAGACCACGACATTGGCGATGCCGGTTTCGTCCTCGAGCGTAGCGAAGATCACCCCGCTCGCCGTGCCCGGGCGCTGCCGCACCAACACCAGGCCCGCGACCTCCACAACGATATCGGACGGCACCGAAACCAGGTTTTCCGCCCGTGTCGTGCCGCGCGCCATCAGCATGGGCCGCAGGAATTGCACCGGATGGCCCTTGAGCGAGAGAGCAAGGGTCGAATAATCGTGGATGACTTCCTCGCCCGGCGCCATCAGCGGCAGGTCCGCCGGTTCCTCCGCTGCGCCATCGAACGGCGAAGCGGCGGCGGCAAAAAGCGGCAGCGTCTCGGCGCCATGAGTGCCGATCAACCCCTTGACCGCCCAGAGCGCCTCGCGACGATTGAGCCCCATCGAGGCAAAGGCATCGGCCCGCGCCAGCTTTTCGAGGCTGGCAATGGGCACGCCGCTGCGCAACCAGAGTTCGCGCACCGAACCATAGCCATCGCCACGATGCTCGACGATGCGGATGATATCTTTTTCCGCCAGCCCCTCCACGCGGCGCAGGCCCAGACGCACGGCATGCTCGGTCCGGATTTCTTCGGCCATGTCCCTGTGCCTGGACCAGATATGGTCGCGAGGATCGCGCGCGTTTCTTTCGAGTGCCGATTCCAGGCCCGATTCATTGACGTCCGGCGGCCGGACCTCCACCCCATGCTCGACGGCATCGCGGACGAGTTGGCTGGGCGCATAGAATCCCATGGGCTGGGAATTGAGCAGCGCGCAGAGAAACACATCCGGATAATGGCATTTGAGCCAGCACGAAGCATAGACCAGCAGGGCGAAACTGGCCGCATGGCTTTCGGGGAAGCCATATTCGGCGAAGCCCTCGATCTGTGAAAAGCAGCGCTCGGCAAAGGCGCGGTCATAGGACCGACCGGGATTGTCGACCATTCCGGTGATGAAGCGCTGCTTGAACACATCGATTTTGCCGGTGCGACGCCAGGAGGCCATGGCCCGGCGCAATTGATCGGCCTCCCCTTCGGTGAAGCCGGCACCCTTGATGGCCATTTGCATGGCCTGTTCCTGAAACAGAGGAATGCCGAGGGTTTTTTCGAGCACCATGTCCAGCGGATCGTCCGGATCGGCCGTCCATGGCTCGATGCCATCCCGCCGTTTGAGATAAGGATGCACCATGCCGCCCTGGATCGGGCCGGGCCGCACGATGGCGACCTCGATGACCAGATCGTAGAATTCCTTCGGCCGCAGCCGCGGCAGCATGGTCATCTGTGCCCGGCTTTCGATCTGGAATACCCCGACCGTATCGGCGCGATGGGTCATTTCATAGACCGGCCGGGCCCGCTCGGGATGATGATATTCCTCGTTCTGCAGGTCGGTCAGCTCGACCCTGCGCCCATAATGGGTTTCCATGAGCTCGAAGGCGCGCCGCAGGCAGGTCAGCATGCCCAGGGCCAGCACGTCGACCTTGAGAATCTTCAAAGCGTCGATGTCGTCCTTGTTCCATTCGATGATGGTGCGGCTGTCCATCGCCGATTTGCTGATCGGCACCAGGCTTTCGAGCGAATCCCTTGTGATGACGAAGCCGCCCACATGCTGGGACAGATGACGCGGAAAGCCCCGCAGCACCTTCACGACCTCGAACATCTGCGCCATGACCGGATCGTCGGGATTGAGCCCCAAGCTCCTGAGATCGCGCAGGTCGAGCTTGCTGCCCCAGCCCCAATGCAATTGATTGAAGGCGGCTATGGTGTCGTCCGACACCCCGAATACTTTGGCCGTCTCCCGGATGGCGCTGCGGGAACGGTAGGAAATGACATTGGCGGTGAGCCCGGTGCGGCGGCCGCCATATTTCTGATAGACATATTGCATCACCTCCTCGCGCCGTTCGTGCTCGAAATCGACATCGATATCGGGCGGTTCGTCGCGCTCCGTGGAGATGAAACGGCCGAAGACCAGATTGGCCTTGCGCGGATCGACGGAGGTAATGCCCAGGCAGAAGCAGACCGTGGAATTGGCCGCCGAACCGCGCCCCTGACACAGAATGCCTTTTTCCTCGCGCGCGAATTTGACGATGTCGTAGACGGTCAGAAAATAGGCGGCATAAAGCTTGTCGGAAATGAGCTTGAGTTCGGTGCGGATCGTCTGCTCGATATCCTTGGAAAGCCCTTCGGGAAAGCGCTTTGCCGCCCCTTCCCAGGTCAGTCGCTCCAATGTCTGTTGCGCCGTTTCCCCTTCGCCGGTGGTCTCCTCGGGGTAATTGTATTCGAGCTGGCTGAGCGAAAAGCCGATCCGGGCGGTGAAGGCCTGGGTCTGGGCGATGGCGTCGGGATGTTCGGCAAAGAGCCGGGCCATTTCCTCGGGCAGTTTCAGATGCCGTTCGGCATTGGCGCTCAGCCGGAAACCGGCCTCTTCCAGGGTGACATGCTCGCGGATGCAGGTGACCACATCGAGCACCATGCTGCGCTCGGGCTGGTGATAGCGTGCGTCATTGCTGGCGATCATGGCCGCGCCATGCCGCTTGGCCAGGGCGGAGACCCGGTTGAGGCGGGCCCGGTCATGGCCATCGAAATGTGGTACGCCCGCCACCCAGACCCGCCCCGGAGCCTGGCGGCTCAGATGATCGAGGTTTTTTTCGGTCAGAGCCCAATCCTGCTCCTCGGGCACGAGGATGAAGAGCTGGCCCTGCGAATAATCCTCCGGCGGGCCCTGTTCCACCGCATCTGCCGGATCGCCCGAACCGAAGAGATCGGAAAACAGCAATTGCGGATTGCCCTTCTCGCCCCTTTTATTGCCCACGGTCAGCAACTTGCACAGCCGTCCATAGGCCGCCCTGTCGGTGGGATAGGCGATGATGTCGGGCGTGCCGTCGGCAAAGGCCAGCCGCACGCCGACCAGATAGCGGAAATCGGGACTGCGCCTCTTATTGTCGCGCGCCGTGACATAGCCGCGAACCACCCCGGCAAAGGAATTGCGATCGCACACGCCTAGGGCGGTCATGCCCATTTCCATGGCCTGGGCCACCAGTTCTTCCGGATGCGAGCCGCCCCGCAGGAAGGAGAAATTCGTGGTGGTGATCAATTCGGCGTAGAACGGAGGCGCGAGCACGATCGGCTTGGACGCCTTGTCCTGGGGAGGAAGGGGTGCGCTCATGCGAACAATCCATGCAGATACCAGGCCGGCGGCACCGCGCCGCTGTAAAAACCCTGGCGGAACACCCAGAAACGGCGGCCGTCCTGGTCTTCGACCACGTAATAATCCCGCGTTCCCGCATCGGGATCGAAAGACGGCAGGCGAGGAATATAGGGTGGCAGCTCCGGCTCTTCCCCCGGTTCCGGCTCCTTGGGTGTGGGAGGTTCGACCAGTTTGAGCTGGGCGCCGCTGCGCCACCATTCCGCGCCCAGTCGCTCGGGCCCCTCGCCCCTGATCAGGCGGTAATTTTCCCGTCGCCAGACCATCGAGGCCGGCAGGCCATCGGGCACCTCGGCCATGATCGCCACCCGCTCGGGCTCGGGCAAGAGGCGCAAGGGACGCTGCAGCACCGGCGCCGCGAGCGGCTCGGCACGGGCGGCCACGGCCGGCACCAGCCGGGCCGCCCGTTCGGGCAGGCGGGAGGCGATCAATTCGGTTTTCAGCACGGCGCCCGCGCCCAGCCGGCTCGCCAGGCGGTCATTGAGCCGATCGATATCCTCGAGGCCGTTTTCGTCCGAAAAGGCCCCTTTCTGGACCGCATCGAGACTTTCGAGGCTGGAGGCGGCCAGACGCACCATGTCGATGCCGAAACCGGCATCATATTCGCCCGCCAGCCGCTGGGCCCGATGGCGGAACAGCGCGGTGATATGGTCTGGATCGCGGGTCAGGCGGGCCGCATTGAGCGACAGCGTCATCACCTTGTGATCCACCCGGTAGAGAAAAAGATGAAAGCTCTGGGCGCCCATGCCCGCCTCCGCGAGCCGGCAGCTCAATTGCACCGCCAGGTCATGAAGGATCAGCAGCACGTCTTCCATGAGGCTGACCGGCTCGGCGAGGCGTCTGTCGGCATGATGATCGGCCGGCGGCAGCCGCGGGGACATCCGCTCTTCGAGCTCGCCATAGGCCTGATCCAGGCGCAGCAGGAATTGCGCGCCGAACCGCGCCTGCAAGGGCTTGCGCGGGCGCTGCCGCACCTGGCCGATGCGGGTCAGCCCCATTTGCGTGAGCCCGGAAACCTGGCTTTCCGACACCCTGAGGGCGGCGACCGGCAGGGCGTCGAGCACGTTCTCGAAGCTCTCCTCCGTCAAGACCTGGCTGCGGGCGAAATGACTGACGGCCCAGGCCGCCCCGATCGTGGACGCGATGGCGCCGGACACCACATAGCCTAGGGCCCGCAGCCGCCCGAGCAGATGGCGCAGCATGGCGGCCTCGCCACCGAACAGATGGCTCACCCCGGTAATGTCGAGCACCAGATCGCCGAACCGGGACATGTCGGTGAGCACCGAAACCAGCGGGCTAGCATTGGAATGCCAGTCGGCAAAACCTTCGAAGGCGCTTTCGAGCAGCGGCCGGTCGATTTCGCGCACCACCATGTCCGGCTTTATCGCCCGGGCATCGGCCAGGTTCTGCCCGATGCGCAGTCCCTCGCGGCTGAGATCGGGATCGATCGCGGCCAGCCGCAGCCCGCCCTTGATGCGTTCATAGAGGGCCAGCGGGACCGGCTGCAGCGCCGGATCAGCCCGCTTGAGATAATCGGTGGCCCAGAACGGCAGGTACAGCGCCAGGAAGCGGCGCGGCTGGACGTGCCGGATGCGATATTGCGGGCTGGGATATGAGAGCAAAGCCATTTCTGGTCCATTCCAACAACCAATCGGTGCGATTGCCGGCAATACGGCCCTTTTCCAGCCGCAGCCGCCAGCGCGCGGGCCCGGGCGCGCGCTCGTCGTAAAGCGGGCGGCCACTGGAAAAGGGCCGCAAATGCCAGCGCAGATGCCCGGCGCTGCTGGCGCGCCGCTGCCCGTAGCGCAGCAGGAACAGCGACACCTTGCTGCCGCTGCTGCGCAGGCTGAGCCGCCGGCTGGCGGTGAAATCGAGCAATTTGGGATCGCCCCGCACATCGGCGATCATGGCGGCGACGGCGCGGCAGCCGATCACCTCCTCGGCCGCCCACAGCAATTCCCCCATATCGGCGGCGCGCACGAGCACCAGCCGGGCCGGATCGAGCCCGAACCAGGAGAGACCCGGCCCATAGGGCAGGCCCAGCTTCTGCGCGTCCTCGCCCAATTGCAGGTAGAAAATCGTCGGCCGGCGCGCGGTCACCAGGCTCTTCGCCTGCGCCAGGGCAAAGCCCAGGCTGGCGCCGCCATCGCGGATTTCATCGGCGAAGATTTCCTGCACCAGCCCGCCCGGCAGCTCCGGAAAGGCCTCGCCTCCCGCCATGTCGGGCCGGCGCGCCGTCTCCAGCAAAGCCGGCTTGCGCTCGATATCGGCAATGACATTGCGCAGCGCGGCAAGACGCTGTCGGCGATCGGGGGCCTGCATGATGCGACCAATTACATGAACAAAACAGGAACATTTAGACTCCGATTTCTCCCGGAGTCGAGTCTCTTTTTGTCCCAAGCCGGTGTGGCCCGGCTGCATCAGCGCCGGTCAAGAGCGCGTGAAAGCGGCTCCAGGCCATTGAGCCCGCGCCGCTTATGACTAAGTCTTGCCCCGCTGGCCCCCGGCCTGATCACGCGATTATTCCCACGGAAGGCCGATATGTTCGAAGCCCTGACCCGCCTGTTCGGCAAGGCCGAGGCGCCCGCCGATCTTTCCGATCCCAAACTGGCCGTCGCCGCCCTGCTCGTGCACCTGGCCGCCGTGGACGGGGTGATGCAGGACAGCGAGCGCAATGCCATTCGCGGCGCGCTGATGGACCATTACGACCTGGACGAGGCGGCGGTGGACAAGCTGGTCCGCGACGCGGCAAGGCGCGATGCCGAGGCGGTGGATTTCTATAAGTTTACCAGCGGCTTGACCCGGCTGGACATGAACGACCGCATCGAGATCATCCGCATGATGTGGCGCGTGGTCTTTGCCGATCGCAGCAATCACGAGCTCGAGGACAACATGGTCTGGCGCATTGCCGAGCTGATCGGCGTCTCCAGCCGCGACCGCACCATCCTGCGCAACCAGATGCGCGGCCGGGCCGCCGAAGCGGTCGAGGATCAATAGGCCGAAAAGGCGCCGATGATCTCGACCTCATCGGTCATGCAGTTGAAATCTCCAGCTTTATCAGCGGCTTGGCGTGCCTTTTCATTGGCGTCTTCATTGGCCAGCGCGTCGATATAGGCGATGTGGCAGCTATTGCCCTCCTGGAGCTGGGTGACCACCAGGACCTGGCCCTTGTTGGTTCCCGTTTCGGGATCGGCGGTGTGATAGCGCACGATCGTGGCGATGGGCAGCCAGCGGCCCTGGGCATTGGAGAGCCGCCATTCCAACGTGTTTCCAAGCTCGTTGAACGGCGGAAGTGTTTGAAATCCCGCATTATTCTTGTCGACATTGAAGCCGTAGCGCAGGGAAAAGCGCAGGTCTCCCTCCTGCACCATGAGCGGGTAGCCGCGATAGCCCGGACAGGCCCAGCTGGCGCCGAAATCGTCGGCATCGAGCACCAGGCACTGGTCCAGATCGAGCTCGGTATAGACGCTCATCGCCCCCGGCTGGGCCAAGGCGGGACCCGTCGCCAATGCTAACGCCAGGACCGAATTGGTGAGCAGACTGTTAACCCTGAGCATCGCCAAAATGGTCTCCTCGCTATCGCATCGACATGATCGAGATCAATGTGCCACCATCATGGCCGTGCCAAGGGAAAGTGCAGTCGAACACGGAGGATCCAATGTTCAAGAATCTGCTGATCGCCATCGACGGTTCCGAGCTGGGCGGCAAGGCGCTGGATGCCGGAATCGCGCTGGCTCGCACCCATGAGGCCAGGCTGCTGATCCTGACCGCCACCGACCCGGTCAGCACCGGCATCGGCTCGGGCGGCTTCGGCACCATCGATGCCGGCCATATCGTCGCCCGGCTGGAAGAGAATTACGCCGCCGAGGCCCGGACGCTGCTTGCCGAGGCCAGCGCCCGCGCCGAAGCCGCCGGGCTCGCCGCCCAGACAGTGCATGTGCCGCGCCAGCGTCCGGCCGATGCCATTCTGGCCGCCGCCAAGGAGCAGGGCATCGACACCATAGTCATGGGCTCCCATGGACGGCGCGGGCTGGGACGGCTGCTCCTGGGCAGCCAGGCGGCCGAAGTGCTGGCGCGCTCGCCCATTCCGGTGCTGATCGTCAAATAGGCCGGACCGCCGGGTGGTGCGGCGGATTTGAGACTTGCCTTTGGCGGGCTTTGTGGGCAGAACCTGCCCCCATTCCGTCCCCTCCCGCACGGCAAGCCAAGGCTAGACATGAATATCGACGCGATCCCCACCGGCAAGAATCCGCCCGACGACCTCAACGTCATCATCGAGGTCCCGCTCGGTGGCGAGCCGATCAAGTACGAAATCGACAAGGAAAGCGGCGCGCTGTTCGTCGACCGCTTCCTCTATACGCCCATGCGCTATCCGGGCAATTACGGCTTCGTGCCCCATACCCTGTGCGGCGACGGCGACCCGCTCGACGTCATCGTGATGAATTCGCGCCCCCTGGTGCCCGGCGCCGTGGTGCGCTCGCGCCCGGTCGGCGTGCTGTTCATGGAAGACGATGGCGGCCAGGACGAAAAGATCATCGCCGTGCCGGTCTCCAAGCTGACCCGCATGTATGACGGGATCACCGATATCGGCGACCTGCCGGAAATCCAGCTCGAACGGGTCAAGCACTTCTTCACCCATTACAAGGATCTCGAGCCGGGCAAATGGGCCAAGATCGACCGGATCGGCAACCTGGCCGATGCGCGCAAGGTGATCCTCGATTCCATCGCCCTGGCGCAAAAGGCCTGATTTTTCGATCCTATCGCGGCTTCCGGCGTTGTACGAAGACCATATTCGTCCCGCCGGAGGCCTTTTTCTTATGCATCGTCTCGCCGTCCTCGCCGCCACAGGCCTGCTTGCCCTGCCCGCGATCGCCCAGGAGGCGGCCATGCCCTCCGATGCCGATATCGCGAAAATCCTCGGCGACCGGATCGGCCGCGACCAGGCCAATGTCGGCATCGCCGTGGCGGTGATCGAGAACGGGCAAACCCGTTTCGTCTCCCATGGCACCACGCGCGTGGACGGCGACCTGCCGGTGGACGAGCACACCATCTTCGAAGCCGGCTCGATCACCAAGGTCTTCACCAATCTGCTGCTGGCGCAATTGGTGGAAGCGGGACGGATCGACCTCGATGCGCCCATCGCCACCTATCTGCCCGAAGGCACGATCCTGCCCCGGGAGGGCGGCCGCGCCATCACCGCCTTCGATCTCGCCACCCATAGCGCGGGCCTGTCCGGCCTGCCCGAGGACCTGATGGCGCGCGGCCTCGACAATCCCTATTCCGGCTATGGCGCCGAAGGGCTGATGGCCTGGCTTGCCGATTATGACCTGCCCCGGCCCATCGGCGAGAGCTTCGAATATGCCAATGCCGGCACGGCGCTGCTGGCCCAGGCCATCGAACAGGTCAGCGGCGAGCCCTATGCCGACCTGCTGAAGCGAAACATCCTCGATCCCCTGGGCATGGACGAAACCAGCCTGGCCCTGACCGGAATGGAGCGGCCCGACATGGCCCAGGGCCATGACGCGGCCCGCGAAATCGTGCCCTATTGGGATTTCGACGCCTTCGCCCCGGTGGGCGGATTGCTGAGCACCAGTTCGGACCTGGCCAAATTCATCGCCGCCGCCAGCGGCGCGGTGGACAGCGAATTGAAACCGGCCTTCGACACCATGCTGGCGCGCACCCGGCCGGCCGGCGGCGACGATTCCATCGGCCTGGGCTGGTTCCTCACCGATACGGGCCAGGGCGAGATCGTCTGGCACAACGGCATCACCGCCGGCTTCCGCAGCTTTGCCGGCTTCGAGCGGCAGAGCGGCAATGGCGTGGTCGTCTTGTCCAATATGGTGACCCAGGCCGGCATCGAAGATATCGGCATGCACCTGCTCGACCCGGCCCTGCCGTTGCGCGAACAGCCGCAAATCCGCACCCAGGTGGAGATCGACCCGGCCCTGCTCGACGATTATGTCGGCGAATATGTGCTGGGCCCCGGCGCCGTCATCACCATCACCGCCGAAAACGGCCGGCTCTTCGCGCAATTAACCGGCCAGGAACGCTTCGAAATCTTCCCCGAAAGCGAGACCGAATTCTTCTATCGCATTGTCGATGCGCAGATCACCTTCGATGTGCATGCGGGCGACGTGAAATCGCTGATGCTGCACCAGAACGGCCAGGACCTGCCGGGGCTGAAACTGGTGGAATAGGAGAGATTTGCCCGGCGGGACGGGTCGGAACCCGTCAAGGGGGAGGTGCCGCATCGCGTTTGGGGCACTATTGCGCGTCACACGCCGGCCCAACACCCTCCCCCTTGCGGGGAGGGCTGGGGTGGGGGTCGTGCGGTGATCCGCTGATGGCCCCCCACCCTCATTCCCTCCCCGCAAGGGGGAGGGAAGCGATGGAGCCGTCAAATCAATGCAGGAAACGTTCAAAGGGAACACTCCCGGCGCAGGCCGGGATCCAGCTTGAGATGTTTCGGCCGCGGAAGATGGACCCCGGCCTGCGCCGGGGTGACATCGGCGCGCGGGGGCGGATCGGTTGGGGGGATGACGCACATTCCCCGGCGCCATTGCCAAGAGCGTGGCGGGGCGCTCATATGCCGGCATGACGCCCCTGCCCTATGACCTTGCCGCCCGCCTGTTCCAGATCGGCACCCGGCCCATCGATCCGGCGGACTGGCTGGAGCCGGACGCGGCCATGGCGGGCCAGCTCGCCGAGAAGGCGCGGCTGCGACACCTCCATCCCGAGGCGATCTTCGCCGAAGCGCCGGAGAGCCGCCCGGCCCAGGCCGAAGTCCTGTCCCTGCTGGCCCAATATCTGCCGGAGCGCTTTCCGCAGCTCTGGCGGCGCGAGGGGCGGGCGATCCATATCATGCCGAGCGGCGAGACCATCGACCTCGACGGCGCGGACAGCCCGCTCCGTGTCGCCGCCCGGCTGATCCAGGACGATCTCCTGCTGCTCGAGCGCGGCGACGAGGCCTGGCGGCTGACCGCCGGGGCCCTGGCCTTTCCCTCCTCCTGGAGGCTGGCGGAGAAGCTGGGCCGGGGGCTCGATATTATTCACGATCCGGTGCCCGGCTTCGGCCCCGGCACGCGGGCGGCGCAGATCATGGCCCGCATGTTCGACGCCGCGCGGCCCGAAACCCCGATGCTGCGCTGGAATTTTTCGCTCTATGGCGATGCGCATCTCTTCCACCCCGATAGTCTCGGCCCGGAGGTGCCGCGCTTTGGCGCCGGGGAGCGCGCCGACCCGGTGGTGCTGCGGGTGGAACGGCAGACCTTGCGAAAATTGCCGCAGACCGGGGCCATGGCCTTCACCATCCGCATCGGGCTGCATGACCTCAACGCATTGGCAGGCCATCCCCAGGCCGGACGCATCGCCGCGGCCTTGCGCGAGCAGGTGGCGGCCCTGACCCCCGAACAGCTCGCCTATAAGGGCCTGACCCGGGAAAAGACCCGCCTCCTGGCGCGGCTGGACGAGATGGGCAAAGGATGCGCGGGGCGGGTTTAGCATCCAACCCAATCGCAATCGTCACCCTCGGGCTTGACCCGAGGGTTCTTTGTCTTGGATGCATCGCAAACGCCCTCGGGTCAGGCCCGAGGGCGACGATCCGGGGGTGGGGGGAGTTCAGTTATCCACTGATGTCCGGTAAGCAAAAGGCCCGGAGCGTGCGCCCCGGGCCATCTTCGATCCGGTCCGGACAAGGGCCGGCTACATCGCCCAATTGGCCAGCACCGCCAGGAGCAGCAGGGCCACGATATTGGTGATCTTGATCATCGGATTGACGGCGGGGCCCGCCGTGTCCTTGTAGGGATCGCCGACGGTATCGCCGGTGACCGAGGCCTTGTGCGCGTCCCCGCCCTTGTGGTGAGTGACGCCATGGCTGTCGGTAAAGCCGTCTTCAAAGCTCTTCTTGGCATTGTCCCAGGCGCCGCCGCCGGCGGTCATGGAAATGGCGACGAAGAGGCCGGTGACGATGACGCCCATCAGCATGGCGCCCAGGGCCGAGAAGGCATTGGCCTGGCCCGCAATCCACAGAATGGCGAAATAGACCACGATCGGGGAGAGGACCGGCAGCAGGCTGGGCACGATCATTTCCTTGATCGCCGCCTTGGTCAGCATGTCGACCGCCCGGGCGTAATCGGGCTTGGACGTGCCTTCCATGATGCCCGGATCGGCCTTGAACTGGCGGCGCACCTCCACCACCACCGATTGGGCGGCGCGCCCCACCGCCGTCATCGACATGCCGCCGAAGAGGAAGGGCAGGAGCCCGCCGAAGAGCAGGCCGACCACGACATAGGGATTGGCGAGGTCGAAATTGACCGTCAGATCGGTGAAATAATGCTTGAGGTCCTCGGTATAGGCCGCGAACAGCACCAGCGCGCCGAGGCCCGCCGAGCCGATGGCATAGCCCTTGGTGACAGCCTTGGTGGTATTGCCGACGGCATCGAGCGCGTCGGTATTGTGGCGCACTTCCTTGTCGAGACCGGCCATTTCGGCAATGCCGCCGGCATTGTCGGTGACCGGGCCGAAGGCGTCGAGCGCCACGATCATCCCGGCAATGGCCAGCATGGTGGCGACCGCCACCGCGATGCCGAAGAGGCCCGCCAGGCTATAGGTGACGATGATGCCGGCAATGATGGTCAGGGCCGGCAGGGCCGTGGATTCGAGCGAGACGGCCAGGCCCTGGATGACATTGGTGCCATGGCCGGTGACCGAGGCCTCGGCGATGGAATTGACCGGGCGGCGATTGGTGCCGGTATAATATTCGGTGATGACGATGATCAGCCCGGTAATCACCAGGCCGGTGACGCCGCACCAGAACAGGTGCCAGGGAGTGAAGCTCTTGTCGGCGGTCTCGATGGCCAGGTTCATGTCGCCGAACATCAGCCACAACACCGGCAGCAGCGCGACCAGCGACAGCACGCCCGAGGCGATGACGCCCTTGTAGAGCGCGCCCATGATATTGTTGTCGGCGCCGAGCTTGACGAAATAGGTGCCGATGATCGAGGTCACCACGCAGGCGCCGCCAATGGCCAGCGGCAGGACCATGCCGATGAGCTTGAACTGCTCGGGCAGGATGATGGCGGCCAGCACCATGGTGGCGACGATGGTGACCACATAGGTCTCGAACAGGTCCGCCGCCATGCCGGCGCAATCGCCGACATTGTCGCCCACATTGTCGGCAATGGTGGCCGGATTGCGCGGATCGTCCTCGGGAATGCCGGCCTCGACCTTGCCCACCATGTCGCCGCCCACATCGGCGCCCTTGGTGAAGATGCCGCCGCCCAGGCGCGCGAAGATGGAAATCAGCGAAGCGCCGAAGCTGAGCGCCACCAGGGCATCGATGACAATGCGGCTGGTGGGCGCGAAGCCCATGCCGGTGAGGATCATGAAATAGAGCGTGACGCCGAGCAGGCCCAGCCCCGCCACCAGCATGCCGGTGACCGCGCCGGACTTGAACGCCAGGTCCAGCCCCTTGCTGAGTGAGCCCACGGCCGCCTGGGCCACGCGCACATTGGCGCGCACCGAAACGTTCATGCCGATGAAGCCGGCCGCGCCGGACAATACCGCGCCGATCAGGAAGCCGATGGCGGCGTAGATGCCCAGCAGCAGCCAGGCGGCGACCAGGATGACCACGCCCACGATGGCGATGGTGGTATATTGACGCTTGAGATAGGCCGAGGCGCCCTCGCGCACCGCCGCGGAAATTTCCTGCATGCGCGCCGACCCCGCATCGGCCCTGAGCAGGCCCTGGGTGGTCACCACGCCATAAACGATAGACAGACCGCCACAGGCGACGATCAGCCAAAGTGCCAGATCCATAGGATAAGTCCCTTGAAGTTTTCTCCTCCGAGGACCCCGCACCGCCGCGCCCGGATCTTTTGCCCGGTGCGCACCAGCCCTCCGTCGGGCTCCTCCCGCAGGGGAGATTAGCCGGATTGCGGACTTAAGCAATGGAGATTGCGCTATTTTGTCGCGCCGCCGGCGCGGCGGGACGGCCCTAGGCCAGGGCGCGCGCCCGCGCCGCCAGCAGGTCCGCATCCCCCTTCACGGCCAGCGCCTTGATGCGGCCGGTTTCGCCGCTGACCAGGGAAAGACTGGATTTCGGCACGTCGAGCGCCTTGGCGAGCATCGCCATCAGGGCCGCATTGGCCCTGCCCTTGTCGGGCACGGCGGCGACGCGGACCCGCAGCACGCTGGTGCCGTCGTCGCGGCTTTCGACGCCAATTATGGCGTCGCGCCCGGCATTGGGCGTGACGCGGACATGCAGGATGAGCCCGCTCGCTTGCGCCCGGAAAAAGCTAGATTCCGGCGCGGACAATTGCCGGATAGATGTAATAGCCGATGATCGACTGGATGAAGAAGATCAGGAGGAAAGCCACCAGCGGCGACAGGTCCAGCCCGGAGAAATTGGGCATGAAGCGCCGGATCGGCCCCAGGACCGGCTCGGTCAACTGGTTGAGCACCCGCCACACGGCGGCGACGAACTGATTGCGCGTATTGATGACGTTGAACGAAATCAGCCAGCTCATGATGATCATGATGAGCAGGACCCACCAATAGAGCTGCAGCAGGATGAGGACGATGTCGAGCACGGCGCGCATGGGCGTCTCCGGAGAAAGGTCGGCGCATTATCTAGTGGGTGCGGGCCGATGCGGCAAGTGCGCCGCTCCCGCGCCCGGGGACCGGAAAGCTTCGGGGTCCCACACCGGATATGCGATGCAGGACCCCAAATGACTGACTTGTCCGGTACGCAGCACACTTCATCCGGACAGCACCCTCATTGCATGAAGCGTGCCAGTTCCGGGTCACCCGGAAAACCGGGACCAGAGATTAACGCCTTGTAAAATTTCGCATTTTGCCTCGCGGGACCGCCTCGCAAAATGCAAGACATTCCGCAATTTGCGACAATGGCCCTATTCGGCCGGCTTGTCCCCGGTGGGGCGGCTGGGCTTCCAGGTGACGACGCGGAAGAGGTAGATCAGCACCACCAGGGCCAGCACCACATAGCTCAGCGGATCGAGCACCACTTCGATGACGTGGTAATGCTCGTGCAGCAGGAAACCGGCCATGGTGAGGAAGGTGTTCCAGATCAGCGCGCCCAGCGTCGAGGCCAGCAGGAACAGCGGCAGCGGCATGCGCGAGAGCCCGGCGGGGATGGAGATCAGCGTGCGGATCAGCGGCACCAGGCGCCCGAACAGCACGATGATCGGTCCATAGCGCTTGAACCAGGTGACGGCGACGTCGATCTCGTCCGAATTCATCGCCATGAAGCGCCCGAACTTATCGGCCAGCCAGCGCACCCGGGCCAGGCCGAAGAGGCGGCCGGCGAAATACCAGGGCAGCATGCCCACGACCGCGCCCAAGGTCGCCGTGACCAGCACGCCCACCAGGTTGAGATCGCCATTGGCCGCCGCGAAGCCGGCAAAGGGGATGATGAGTTCGGACGGTATCGGCGGAAAGAGGCTCTCGGCCAGCATGACGAGGAAAATCCCGACATAGCCCATTTCGGTTATGGTCTGGATGATCCAGTCGGTCATGCAATGTTCTCCATCTTTATGTGCATCGTCACCACCGGGCTTGTCCCGATGGTCCGGCAAGGGCCTGAAAATGGATTGCCCGGCCCGCGGACCAAGTCCGAGGATGGCCGGGCAATGACGTTGTGACAATAATGGTGCGGCCCTAACAGGCCGTTAGGTCAGGCCGTCTTGGCGGCGCGGCTCATGCGCTTGCGATCGTTCGGATCGAGCCAGATCTTGCGCAACCGGATCGATTTGGGCGTCACCTCGACATATTCGTCCTCGGCGATATAGCCGAGCGATTGCTCGAGGGTGAGCTTCTTGGGCGTGGTCAGGCGCACCGCCTCGTCCTTGGACGTGGTGCGGATATTGGTGAGCTGCTTGCCCTTGAGCACGTTGACTTCCAGGTCGTTCTCGCGGGAATGCTCGCCGATGATCATGCCTTCATAGACGTCGACGCCGGCATCGATCATCATCGGGCCGCGATCCTCGAGGTTCCACAAGGCATAGGCGACCGACTGGCCGGTGCCGTTGGAGATGAGGACACCCGTGCGCCGCCCCGGCAGATCGCCCTTATAGGGCACGAAGGAATGGAACAGGCGGTTGAAGATCGCCGTGCCGCGGGTGTCCGAGAGCAGTTCGGGCTGGTAACCGATCAGGGCGCGGGTGGGCACGACCAGCTTGATGCGGGTGCGGCCGACGCCCGAGGGACGCATATCGGTCAATTCGCCCTTGCGCTCGGTGAGCTTCTGCACGACCGTGCCGGTAAATTCGTCATCCACGTCGATGATGACTTCCTCGACCGGCTCCAGGGTCTGGCCGTCTTCTTCCTTGAACAGCACTTTGGGGCGACCGATGGTCAGCTCGAACCCTTCGCGGCGCATGTTCTCGATCAGGACGGCCAGCTGCAATTCGCCGCGGCCGGCGACGTCGAAGCTGTCGCCATCGGTGCCGGGGGTGACGCGGATGGCCACATTGCCCTCGGCCTCGCGCATCAGCCGGTCGCGGATGACGCGGGACTGCACCTTGTCGCCTTCCCGGCCGGCCAGCGGGCCGTCATTGATGCGGAAGGTGACCGACAGGGTCGGCGGATCGATGGGGCGCGCGGCGATCGGCTGGGTGATGGAGGGCGAGCAGATCGTATCGGCCACGGTGGAGGTTTCGAGCCCGGCAATGGCGACGATATCGCCGGCCTCGCCGATCTCGATGGGGCTGCGCTCGAGCCCGCGGAACGCCAGGACCTTGGACACGCGGCCCTTTTCGACTTCCTTGCCTTCCCGGTTCAGCGTGTGGATCGGGTCATTGGCCTTGACCGTGCCGGCGGCGATGCGCCCGGTGAGGATGCGGCCCAGGAAGGGATTGCGCTCGATGGTGGTGACCAGCATGCGGAAGGCGCCTTCCTCCACGTCCGGCTCGGGCACGTGCTCGACCACCTTGTCGAGCAGCGGGCCCAGCGATTCCTTGGGGCCGGCCGGATCGGCGGCCATCCAGCCCTGCTTGGCCGAACCGTAGAGCACCGGGAAATCGAGCTGTTCGGAGCTGGCATCGAGGGCGACGAACAGGTCGAAGACCTCGTCCAGCACTTCCAGGTGCCGTTCGTCGGACTTGTCGATCTTGTTGATCGCCACGATGGGGCGCAGGCCCTTGGCCAGGGCCTTGGACAGCACGAACTTGGTCTGCGGCATCGGGCCTTCGGCCGCGTCCACCAGGATCACCACGCCGTCGACCATGGAGAGGATGCGCTCCACCTCGCCGCCGAAATCGGCGTGGCCGGGCGTGTCCACGATATTGATGCGGGTATCCTTCCACATCAGCGAGGTGACCTTGGCCAGGATGGTGATGCCGCGCTCGCGCTCGATATCATTGCTGTCCATGGCGCGTTCCTCGACGCGCTCGTTCTCCCGGAAGGAGCCGGATTGCTTGAGCAGCACGTCGATCAGCGTGGTCTTGCCATGGTCGACGTGAGCGATGATGGCGATATTGCGCAGGGCCATGAGGGTCCGCCTTGTTGGCACGATCCGCAAAACCGCCCCACGGGAGGATCCTCGGGTGGGCTGGCCAGAACAAACCATGCGATATGATGGTGCCGGGGCCGAAAATCGGGGACAGGCCCGGCAGGGTCGCGGGCTGCATATAGCAAGAGGCTCGATTTCACAAGGTTTCAATCTGCAGAGGGGGGATGCAGATGGGCGGGGGAGGTTTGAATGAGCCATTCCCCCTCCCCAGCCCTCCCCGCAAGGGGGAGGGTGCCGGGCCGGTGTATAAGGCTGCCCTAAACTGGATGCGGCATCCCCCTTGACCGGCCGTGTCTATTTGGGCGCTCGGCTCGCAGCAGGCTCGGCTCTTTTCCACCCTCCCCCTTGCGGGGAGGGCCGGGGTGGGGGTTCTGAAGGTGCAGCGTGCTCACATGGTTTTGGGGATCGCTGATAGACCTGAACCCCCACCCTCATTCCCTCCCCGCAAGGGGGAGGGAGGCGATGGAGCCGTCAAATCAAGGCAGGGAAGCGCCTAGAGCGACCGCCTTCGGGGATGACATCGCGAAAAGGTCATTTCAGCGACCTCGGAAGTTCCCCCGCCTGCCAGAGGCCGAGACCAAAGCCATCGGGGTCCAGAAAGTCGGCGCTCCAGCCGCCGGGCGCCTCCGAGACCGGGGTGACGATGGTGACGCCCTTGGCCACCAGGTCGGCGACGACATCGTCGATGCCGCCTTCGGTGACGTCGAAGACCAGGGCCGGGGTATCGCCTCTCTTGCCCTCCATCTGGAAGAAGACCAGGTCCAGCCCGCTTTCCAGGCGCCCCTGCAGCCAGAAGGGCTCGGCCCCCTCCATGCGCTCGAGGTCCATGCCCAGCGTTTCGTTGTAGAAGGCCTCGGTGCGGGCGATGTCGGACACGTAGAAGACGATGCTGGCGCTTTTCGGCTTGAAGCTCATGGCGTGTTCTCCTTGAAGGTGATGTCTGTCTATTGCCGCGGCTCCGGTTTTTGTGAGCGCCGCACGATGAAAAGGTGTCCGTCCGGATCGTGGCTGGCGAAAATCCCGCCATGGCGCCGCAGCGCCGGCAGCAGCGCATCTCGGATGCGGCCATAGGCGAGGTCGAGGCCGAGCCCGCTCAATTCCTCCGGCGCGGCCAGGCCCCGCGCGGTGAGAACACGCTTGAGCGCGCTGACCCGCTGGCGCAGGGTGCTGTCCGGCAGATCGAGCAGATAGGCGATTTCGCGCCGGTTATGCCCGGTCAGCACCAGGGCGGCGAGAATCTTGAGCGCCGGCGGCAGGCCGGCCAGGATTTCGGCGGGACCGGCAGGCTCCCGCTCCGGCTCCCGCGCGGATGTCTGGCGGGCATCGTGCCAGGCGCTGTCCCGCGCCAGCCGCCGCCGCGCGGCGCGCAGGGCCATGCGGGCGCGATTGCGCACCACCCCGCGCAGCCAGGCCGCATTGACCGGATCGGCGAGATCGTGGCGGCCGGCCTCGACCGCGATGAGCAGGGCCTCCTGCACCAGGTCCTCGGCGCCCTGCCGGCCGGCTTCGCGCCGGGCGATGGCCAGAAGCTGGGAATGAAGTTGACTGCGCATGTCCCGGCCTCCGGCTGGCCGAAGCCTATGATGCTTTTTTCGCCTGCGTCTTGACCGCTTCCGAATGCAGCAGATTGGCCAGGGTCGAGGGCTGCAGCGGCGGAGAGAACAGGAAGCCCTGCACTTCCGACACCCCGAAATCGCGCACCATGGCCAATTGTTCCTCGGTCTCGACGCCCTCGGCCGTGGTGACCATGCCCAGCGATTGTCCCAGCCCGATCACCGCCTTGATGATGGCGCGGCTGTCATTGCGGGTGGTGAGATCGGCCATGAAGGAGCGGTCGATCTTGATCTTGTCGAAGGGGAAGCTGCGCAGATAGGAGAGCGAGGAATAGCCGGTGCCGAAATCGTCCATGCAGATGCGCACGCCCATGGCGCGCAAATCATGGAGGGCGGCGATGGTGGCCTCGCTGTCGGTGAGCAGCAGGCTTTCGGTGATTTCCAGCTCCAGCCGGGTCGGCTCCAGCCGCGCCTCGGCCAGGGCCGCCTTGACCTGGCCCACCAGGTCCTTCTGCCGGAACTGCACCGGGGAGAGATTGACGGCGACGCGCACCCCGCTGGGCCAGGCGGCGGCGGCCCGGCAGGCCTCGTGCAGCACCCATTCCCCGATCGGCACGATCAGCCCGGTATCCTCGGCCACCGGCACGAATTCGGCCGGCGAAATGGTGCGCTCGTCATGGTCCCAGCGCAGCAGGGCCTCGACGCAGCTCACCCGGTTTTCGCCCAGGCCCAGCAGGGGCTGGTACATGAGCCGCAATTCATTGCGCTGCATGGCCAGGCGCAGGCCCGCCTCGATGGAGCGGCGCTGCTGGAGCTCGGCATCCATGCCCGTTTCGAAGAAGTGATAGGTGGAACGGCCTTCGGACTTGGCCTTGTAGAGCGCCAGGTCGGCATTCTTGACCAATTGATCGGTGGAGGTGCCGTCGCCGGGTCCCACGGCAATGCCCACCGAAGCGCCGATCTCGATCTGCTGGCCGCCGATATTCATCGGCGTGCGCATGGCCTTGACGATGCGATCCGCCACCCTGGCGGCCTGGTCGACCTCTTCGATCGGGCGCAGCAGCAGCGCGAATTCGTCCCCGCCCAGCCGTGCCAGCAGATCGGTTTCCCGCGTCGTGCCCCAGAGCCGCACCGCGGCCTGCTTGATCACCTCGTCGCCCACCGCATGGCCCAGCGTGTCGTTGACGGCCTTGAAATGATCGAGGTCGATATAGAGCACCGCCGCCATCTCGCCGCGCTTCAGCCCCGCCTCGGTGCGGGCCATCTGCTCGAGGAATTCGATGCGATTGGGCAGATCGGTCAGCGCGTCATGGCGCGCCAGGTGCCGGATGCGCGCCTCGGCCTGGCGCTGCTCGGTAATGTCCTCGTGGGTGGAGACCCAGCCGCCATCCTTCATCGGATGATGCTGCATCAATATGGTGCGGCCATTGAGCTCGTGGATATTCTTGCCATATTCGCGCTTGGCGATGACGTCGCGGCGCCAGGAAATATATTCGTCCTTGCTGCCGCTGGTCGACATGCCCATGTCGAACAGATGCCCCAGAATGTCCTCGAGCTGGGTGCCGGGGCGCAGCAGCGTCACCGGCAGGTTGTAGATGCGCGCATAGGGCTCGTTGCAGATGACCAGCCGCCCCCGCGCATCCATCATGCACAGGCCAATGGAAATATTGTTGACCGCCGCATCGAGGCGGATGTTCTGCCGCTCCAGCTCCAGCTTGCGCTTCTGCTGGCTTTCCAGCCGCGCGATCTCGTCGGTGATGTCCTCATGGGTCACCACCCAGCCCAACTTGTCCGAATAGATATGGGCGGTCTCGATGATGCGGCCGCCGGCGACCACTTCCTGGCTCTTGTGACGCGCCCCATGGCGATTGGCCAGGAGGTCGCTGGTATAATGTTCATAAAAGGCTTCCGGGCTCTGCCCGGCATGATTGCCCAGCCGCGCCGAGAGGTGCACGATATCTTCCAGCGTCATGCCGCGATGGATGGCATCCTTGGAAAAGCCGTAGAAATCCCGGTAACGCTTGTTCCACATCAGCAGCCGGAATTGCGGCGACCAAACGCAGAACCCATAGGGCATGCTTTCCAGCGCCGCATCCAGGAGCAGCGCCTCGGCAACTTCGCCCACCTTGCCGGTTTCATCCGAGCGCATCGAGTTCCTTGTTCCCCAGCAGCTTTCCCCGACCGGCGCAAAGGCTAATAAGCCGCGCTTAACGGCCGATTAAGCGCCAGCTACATCGATTGCGGCATTATCCCGCCGAGGCGCGCCGCGCCAGCTTCGGGCGCGAGATTGCCCATATCGAGCCGGAGCGCATAATCCTTGCCTTCATGCACCGCCTCCTGCCAGCGGGCGACGGGCGCGGGAATGCCGGGTCCGGCGACATAACCCCGCGGATCGGCATTGCGCCGGGCCATGATGATGTCGATGGGGCAATCGATCCCCACCAGGATCGGGTTCAGTCCATTGAGCTCCTGGCGCAGCACATCCAGCGGATCGAAGGGCGCGGCATAGACCGAATGCATGCCCAGATCGGCGACCACGTCGAAACCCTGCCGGGCAAAGCCGGCCATGGCGGAGAAAAAGCCGGCATAGAGCCGCCGCACCTCCGGCTCGAGATCGGGCCGCTCGCCGCCGGGCCGCAATCCGATCCCCGGCAGCAGCGCCGGCGGCAGCGTGTCATTGAAGGCATCGACCCCCCAATTGATCCAGCGCCCCGGAACATGAGCCTGCACCGCCCGGGCCAGCGTCGACTTGCCGGAGCGCGGCGCGCCATTGAGGATGAGAATGCGGCCGGGCATGGGGATCTCCATCTGATTGGCCTTGGCGCATCACCGGGTCATTTCCGCGAAAGCGGGAACCCCAGTTCACCAAAACGGAGGTCCCCGCTTTCGCGGGGATGACACCGAGTTAAGCCCGACCTTATTCCCTGCCATCGCAGGGGCCGGTCAGACGCCCCGCGCCTTCTTGTTGCGGGCCGCCCAGGTCTTGAGGCGCAATCCGTTGAGGCGGATGAAGCCTTCGGCGTCCTTGTGGTCATAGGCCACCGCGCCTTCCTCGAAGGTGACGAGGTCTTCCGAATAGAGGCTATAGGGCGAGGTGCGCGCCACCACATTGGCCGAGCCCTTGTAGAGCTTGACCGTGACTTCGCCGGCGACGAATTCCTGGCTCTTGTCGATCAGGGCCTGCAGCATTTCGCGCTCGGGCGAATACCAGAAGCCGTTATAGATGAGCTCGGCATATTTCGGCATGATCTCGTCCTTGAGATGGGCCGCGCCGCGATCCAGCGTGATCGATTCGATGCCGCGATGGGCATGCCAGAGCACGGTGCCGCCGGGCGTTTCATAGACGCCGCGCGACTTCATGCCGACGAAACGGTTTTCGACCAGGTCCAGCCGACCCACGCCATGCTTGCCGCCCAGTTCGTTGAGCTTCTCCAGCAAGGCGGCGGGCGAGAGACGGACGCCATTGACCGAAACCGCGTCGCCCTTCTCGAAGCCGATCTTGACATATTCGGGACTATCGGGGGCCTTTTCCGGATCGGTCGTGCGCTGGAACACGTAATCGGGCGCTTCCACCGCCGGGTCTTCCAGCACGCGGCCCTCCGAAGAGGTGTGCAGGAGATTGGCGTCGACCGAGAAGGGCGCTTCGCCGCGCTTGTCCTTGGCGATGGGGATCTGGTGCCGCTCGGCATATTCGAGCAGCTTGGTGCGGCTGCGCAAATCCCATTCGCGCCAGGGCGCGATGACCTTGATCGAGGGATCGAGGGCATTGGCGGTCAATTCGAACCGCACCTGGTCATTGCCCTTGCCGGTGGCGCCATGGGAAATGGCGTCGGCCCCGGTTTCATGGGCGATTTCCACCAGGCGCTTGGCGATGAGCGGACGGGCAATGGAGGTGCCGAGCAGATAGAGCCCCTCATACATGGCATTGGCGCGGAACATCGGGAACACGAAGTCCGACACGAATTCCTCGCGCAGATCCTCGATATAGATGTCCTTGATGCCGAACATCTCGGCCTTCTTGCGCGCCGGCTCCAGCTCCTCGCCCTGGCCCAGATCGGCGGTGAAGGTCACCACCTCGCATTGATAGGTTTCCTTGAGCCATTTGAGGATGATGGAGGTGTCGAGCCCGCCCGAATAGGCCAGCACGACCTTCTTGATGTCATTCGCCATTTTTATGTCCCGAAAAACGATGGTGACAGGATAATTCAGCATGAGCGCAATAAACTTGCAATTATCGCAAGGACGGCGCAGAAATTGGCACAAACTGCCAATGATTGGCAGATGGAACGCAGAACATGTCAGAAAAGCTCGACGCCATCGACCGCCGCATTCTCCGAACATTGCAGCGCAATGGCCGCATGTCCAATGTGGAACTGGCCAATGAGGTGGGGTTGTCGCCCTCGCCCTGCCTGCGGCGGGTGAAGCTGCTCGAGGAAAAGGGCGTCATCGACCGCTATGTCGCCGTGCTCAACGGACCCAGGATCGGCCTGGGGCTGACGGTCTTCGCCCGCATCTGGTTCAAGACCCAGCACGCCGAAACCACTAACCAATTCGCCGAGACGGTGCGCAATTTTCCCGAAGTGGCCGAATGCTACCTGACCACCGGGGAATGCGACGCGCTGCTGCGCATCGTCACCACGGATCTGCATGCCTATTGGCGCTTCCAGTCCGATTACCTGATGCGCATTCCCAGTGTGCAGAGCGTCAAGACCGACGTGCCGATGGAAACGATCAAGGCGAGCCTGGAATTGCCGGTCTGACCTGCCGCGATCCGGTCATGTCCACCGGCCGGCACCTCTTCCTTGACGGGAGAGCGTTCACTTTGGACGTTTCCTGCATTGATTTGACGGTTCCATCGCCTCCCTCCCCTTGCGGGGAGGGAATGAGGGTGGGGGTCCATCGGCGGATCACCGCACGCCCCCCTCCCCGGCCCTCCCCTCAAGGGGGAGGGTGCCGCATCGCGTGTGCCCCGCCATCGCGCCCCTACCCCCGCCCGCCGAATAATGCAATTGTTCGCTCCGCACCAATCGAGCCCTGCAATGCCCGCTTTTCTCCCCGACCTGCCCGTCATCCTCGCCTTTGCCCTGGCCGCTTTCGTGCTGGCGGTGACGCCGGGGCCGGATATGGCCCTGTTCGTGTCGCGCACCATGAATTGGGGCCGCAGCCATGGCTTTGCCACCGTGCTCGGCGCCATTACCGGCATCGGGGTCCATACCATGCTGGTAGCCTTCGGCATTTCGATGCTCATCGTCACCGCGCCGGCCGCCTTCTGGGTGCTGAAGATCGTCGGGGCGCTCTATCTGGTCTGGCTGGCCATCCAGGCCATCCGCGATGGTGGCGGCATCCTGGTGACGAAAGCCGCCGGCAGGCAGCCGAGCTGGGGCCAGTCCTATCTCACCGGCCTGGGCATCAATCTCACCAATCCCAAGGTGGCCCTGTTCTTCGTGACCTTCCTGCCGCAATTCGTTTCGGCCGACGATCCGGCGGCCTCGGCGAAGCTGATCTTCCTGGGCGTGGAATTCGTCATCGTCTCGATCCCGGTGGTCATCGCCATCGTGCTCTTCGCCGAATGGCTGACGCGCACGCTCAAGGAAAATGCCTGGGTCGGCAAGGCGCTCAACTGGAGCTTCGCCGCCGTCTTCATGGCCTTTGCCGCAACCATCCTCCTCGCCGAAGGCCGCAAGTAAAGTGAACTACCGCCACGCCTTTCACGCCGGCAATTTCGCCGACGTGGTCAAGCATGCCATCCTCACCCGCATTCTCGCCTATCTCATGCGCAAGGACGCCGCCTTCCGGGTGCTCGACACCCATGCGGGCATCGGGCTCTACGATCTTTTCGGCGACCAGGCCGAACGCACCGGCGAATGGCAGGACGGGATCGGCCGGCTGATCCGGGCCACATTGCCGCCCGACATCGCCGCCCTGCTCGCGCCCTATCTCGATGCCGTGCGGGCCCAGAACCCCGATGGCGCGCTGCGCTATTATCCCGGTTCGCCCTTCATTACCCGGCACATGCTGCGCGCGCAGGACCGGCTGATGGGCTTCGAGCTCCATCCCCTCGATGCCGAGGCGCTGCGGGAAAATTTCGCCGGCGATGTCCAGACCCGCATCACCGCGCTCGATGCCTGGAAGATTTTCGGCACCCATCTGCCGCCCAAGGAAAGGCGCGGCCTGGTCCTGGTCGATCCGCCCTTCGAGGAAAAGGGTGAATTCGCCCGCATGGCCAGGAGCCTGGTGCAGGGCCATCAGCGCTGGCCCGGCGGCACCTATGCCTATTGGTATCCGATCAAGGATGTCACCGAGGTGAATGCCTATATCAAGGCGCTCAAGGCCAGCGGCATTGCCAAAATCCTGCGGATCGAGCTGACCATCGACAGTCCCACCACCCCGCCGCGCCTCCACGGCACCGGCATGATCGTGGTCAACCCGCCCTTCGTGCTGGAAGAGGAAATGCGGACCCTGCTGCCGGTCCTGGCCGAATTGCTGGGCGTCGAGGGGCGCGGAGGATGGAGCGTCGATTGGGTGGCGGGGGAGTAACCCCCCGCGCTACAGCACCAGGAGCGCGTCCCGGTCCTTCTTGCTCAGCCGCTCGCTTTCGCTCTTCAACTGCCCGCAGGCGGCGAAGATGTCGCGGCCGCGCGGGGTGCGGACCGGCGAAGCATAGCCGGCCTTGTTGACGATGTCGGCAAAACGCTCGATGCGGCTCGATGGCGAGGTGCCATAGTTCGAGCCTGGCCAGGGGTTGAACGGTATGAGGTTGATCTTGGCCGGAATGCCGGCCAGCAGCCGCACCAGTTCGCGCGCCTCGGCATCGCTGTCGTTGATGCCGTCCAGCATCACATATTCGAAAGTGATGCGGCGCGCATTGGATAGCCCTGGATAATTCTTGCAGGCCTCCAGCAGTTCCTTGAGCGGCCATTTCTTGTTGATCGGCACCAGAACGTCGCGCAAATCGTCGCGCACGGCATGAAGGGAAATGGCCAGCATGACGTCGATCTCGCGGCCGGTCGGCTCGATATAGGGCACGACGCCCGAGGTGGAGAGCGTGATGCGTCGCTTGGAAATACTCATGCCGTCGCCGGCCGAGGCGATGAGCAGCGCCTGCTTGACATTGTCGTAATTGTAAAGCGGCTCGCCCATGCCCATCATCACGATATTGGTGATGGCGCGGGTTTCCCCGCCCGGCACGAGGCCCCCATCGTCGGGACGCGTGCCGCCGGGAAAATCGCCCAGGCGCTCGCGGGCCATCAGAATCTGGCCCAGGATTTCGCCCGCCGTGAGATTGCGCACCAGCTTCTGCGTGCCGGTATGGCAGAACGAGCAGGTCAGCGTGCAGCCGACCTGGGACGAGACGCAAAGCGTCCCGCGATCGCTTTCGGGGATATAGACGGTTTCCACCTCGACCGGCGGCATATTGGGGTTCTGCGGATCGCGGAAGCGGAACAGCCATTTGCGCGTGCCATCGACCGAGACCTGTTCGGTGACGATTTCCGGACGGTCGAGATTGAAGGCCTCGGCGAGCTTCTGGCGCACCGGCTTGGCCACATTGGTCATGCGGTCGAAATCGGTGACGCCGTTGACATAGAGCCAGTTCCAGAGCTGGCTGGCCCGCATCCGCCCTTCCCGCTCGGGCACCACGTTATGCTCGATCAGCGCCGCGGCGAGCCCGGCCTTGGACAGGCCGATCAGCGACGGCCGGCTGGCCATCGCGGGGCGGACGGCACTCGAATGGTCAAGGTTCAGCGCAAGGCTCATGGGCGGGCACGCGGGCTCACAAATGCGGGAAGTGCGCGCCAATAGCACAGGCGCAGGCAATTATCAAAGCGCGACGCGCTCACGAAGGGCTGATCGGGGGCAAGCCCGCTATTCGCCGGGAGCGGGATGGCCCGGCTTTTTCGACCGGTCCAGCGTCAGGACGAAGGCCGCTATCGCGGCCGCGCCGATGAAGACGATCCCGTAGCTGAGCAGAAATCCGAAATCGGCCATTCTTCCAACTCTTTCAGGGCAATTCTCGCCAGTAAATGTAGGCCCGCGCTCGCCAGAATACAACCGAACACCAGGAGCGGGATCAAAGGCGAGGCCGGGCCGGATACGGCACTGGCGACCAGCGGGGCAAAGCCGCCGATGCCGAAAAAGGCCATGGCGAGGCCATTCATGTAGTTCGCGGTGAGCTTGCGCTGTTCATTGCGAACCAGCTTGCTCATGCATCAGCACTCGGCGCCGATGGCCTGCTGGGCGGCGGTGGCGCCGGAGAGGGAATAGGATTGGGTGACCTGGTTGCCATTGGCGGCGGTGCCGGTGACCACCAGGGTCGAGCCGGCGCGGATGGCGGCGGCCAAATTGGCGGCCTGGGCGCTGTCGTCGAGCCAGGCGGCGTCGCCCTGGGTGAAGAGCGGGAAGCTCTGCCCGCCCACCGCCACGCTGGCGGTGGAGCCGGTCTGGAAAGTATAGCCGGCCACCACGTTGAATTCGGTCACCACGTCCTCTGCCGGGCGGTTGGTGACATAGACATAGGCCTCGCCGGTGACCTCGGCCGCCGGCTCGCTGCTCTTGGGCCGGGTCATGGCGAAGCAGATCGTCCCGGTGCCGTCATCGGCGGCATAGCTGGACCAGTCGCGAAAGTCCCCCAAGACCCGCGCCGATTGCGCCTGGACCGGCAGGATCGTGGCGAGGGCGACGGCGAAAGCGGCGGCAAGGGCGGAAATTCGGATCATCAGCAGGACTGCTCTCAAGAAGCAAAGGGCGGCGGACCCAGAGGCCCGGCGCCCAGTTAGGGTGTTTCCGGCGCGCGGGGCAAGCCTTTACTGGCAGGCCGCGTCGATGGCGTTCATGGCCGCGGTGGCCCCGGACAGCGAATAGGTATCCACCGTATCGGTGCCGCGCTGGCTGGTGCCGCGCACCACCATCTGGTTGCCGGCCTTGAAGGCCTGGACGAACCCGGCCTCGTCCCCGGAGGAGGCCAGCCAGGCCGTCGAGCCGCGCGCCGCCATCGTATAGGAGCGGCCATCGACCGAGACCGAAGCCTTGGCGTCGGTGGTGTTGTAGGGATAGCCGATCTGCGTTTGGGCCTCGTTCTTGGAGCCCATGCCCTTGCGGTGCACGATGAGGAACTTGACCGGATCGCGATTGACCCCCGAGGGTTCGCTGCGCGTGGGTTCACCGATGATGAAGCAGAGCTGTCCGCTGGCATCGCTGGCCGTATAGGCCGACCAGGCATTGAACGTCCCCAGCTCGGTGGCCTGCTGCGCCTGCGCGGCCGGCGCCAGAGCCATGAACGCTGCGACCGCGAGCCCGATCGAGAGGCCACCGGTTTTCATCGTCATCGCCAATTCTTCCTCTTGTCTTGCTGCAATTCGGGGGGAGTCCTGCCCGCACAGAATGCCCCGAATAGGGTTACCAAGGTGTCAAATCCGCCTGTATTCGACAGCATTTGCCTCAAATGGAAGCCAATCGCGGCGGCAATTTGGCGGCGCCGGAGCTTCCGCGCCCCGTTTGGGGCCGAAGGGTTAACGCCGCGCTAACGCTCACGCCGCCAGCGGATAGCTCTGTTCCACCAGATAGGGCCCGCCGCCGACCGAATCGCGGCTCGAAAACAAGACGAACCGCGCCGGCGCGAAAGTCAGCGGCTCGAAGCGCGCCGCCTCGGCGATGAAGCGGGCCATGTCCTCGGCCGAGGTGCCGCGCAGCCGCGCCAGGGTGACATGGGGCACGAATTTGCGCCCTTCGGGCGGCAGGCCCGCCCGTTGCAGCACCCGTTCATGGGCCGCCTGCAGCCGGCTCAGCGCCTCGGAGGGCTCGACCCCGGCGAACAGGGCCCGCGGCTTGTCGCCGCCAAAGGTGCCCAAATGGGTGAGGCGGATGGAAAAGCGCAGCGAATTGGCCAGCCGGTCGAGGCTGTCGGCCACCTCGTCGGCGGTCTGCCCATCGACATCGCCGATGAAGCGCAGCGTGATGTGATAATTTTCCGGATCGATCCAGCGCGCGCCGCTCAGCCCGCCGCGCTTGAGCGAGAGCGCGAAGGCGACGTCCTGGGGAATTTCAAGGCCGGTAAAGAGCCGGGGCATGGCGTCCTCCCTGGCGAGGCGATGATCGACGCGATTCTGCCCCGACCCTAACACAATCATTTTATCGGGCCAGTCCCGATGCCGCAGGGGACCATTTATCCTTGTCAATCAATGATTGTGTCCCCATATTCCGTGCCAAGTGGCAAGAGCCAATTGCCCCCGGCGGTAGCAAGACCGCAATTTCGATTGGGAAAGGAAACCTGAGAATGGCTGAATATGACCGTCAGACCCTCAATGCGCGGGCCGGCTCGGCCTTGGCCATCGACGAGGGCCTGCGCAGCTACATGCTGCGTGTCTACAATTACATGGGCCTGGGCCTGGTGATCACCGGCCTGGTGGCCTGGTTCGCCGCCGCCGCGGCCGTCACCACCGATCCGTCCGCCGCCGTGGCCCAGCTCGAGAACGGCCGCTACCTCACCCAGTGGGGTACGCTCCTGTTCGGCAGCCCGCTGTCCTGGGTCGTCATGCTGGCGCCGCTCGGCTTCGTGCTGGTGCTGAGCTTCGGCATCAACAAGCTGTCCGTACCGGCGGCGCAGGGCGTGTTCTGGGCCTTCGCGGCCATTATGGGTCTGTCGCTGTCCTCGATCTTCCTGGTCTATACCGGCGCCTCCATCGCCAAGGTGTTCTTCATCACCGCCGCCACTTTCGGCGCGATGAGCCTTTACGGCTACACCACCAAGCGCGACCTGACCGGCATGGGCAATTTCCTGTTCATGGGCCTGATCGGCATCATCATCGCCTCGATCGTGAACATCTTCATGCAGTCCTCGATGATGGAATTCGTCATCTCGGTGGTCGGCGTGCTGATCTTCACGGGCCTGACCGCCTATGACACCCAGAAGATCAAGGAAAGCTATTCCGAGCATTATGGTGCCGATGTGATGGCCAAGAACGCCATCATGGGCGCGCTCTCGCTCTATCTGGACTTCATCAACCTCTTCATGATGCTGCTGCGCCTGTTTGGCAACCGCGAGTAACAGCAAGAGACTTGATGGTCCGATCAAACAATTTGGTTGGACGGCAAACCGGACCGCAGCCTACAAAGCTGCGGTCCTTTTCTTTGCGCTGACGCCATGTCCGATATCCTGCTCCGCACCTTTGCCTGGTCCGACATTCCCGCCATCACCGCGATCTATCGCCATTATGTCGAGCACAGTGCCGTCACCTTCGATACCGAGGCGCCGGGCGAGGAAGCCATCGCCGAAAAATATGCCGGGCTGAAAAAACTCGGCCATCCGCTGATCATCGCCGAGCGGGCGGGCAAAGTGGCGGGCTATGCCTATGCCAGCTTCTACCGCCCCCGCGCCGCCTATCGCTTCACGGCCGAGGATTCGATCTATCTCGCTCCCGAGGAGACCGGAAAGGGCCTGGGCAAGCTGCTGCTGAGCGAATTGCTGCTCCAGTCCAAGGCCTTCGGCTTCCGCCAGATGCTGGCCGTGATCACCGCCGACACCGCCAATTCCATCCGCCTGCACGAGCAGTTCGGCTTCAGCAAGGTCGGCTATTACACCGGCGTCGGCTACAAGTTCGATCGCTGGCACGACATCGTGCACCTGCAGAAGACGCTTTAGGCGACATGGCCGTTCTACATCTCATGGTCGGCCTGCCCGGCTCGGGCAAGACCACCCGGGCAAAGGCGCTGGCGGCAGAGACCGGCGCCCTGCGCCTGACGCCGGACGAATGGCAGAACCGGTTGTTCAGCGACGACATGCATCATCCCGACCATGACAGGCGCCACAACGAAATCGAGGCGCTGATGTGGGAAATCGCCACCGCTTTCCTGGGCGCCGGAGGTGACGTCATCCTCGATTTCGGCTTCTGGACACGGGCCGAACGGGCAAGCTTCGCCCGCCGCGCCGAAGCCATGGGCGCGCAATGCCGGATCCATTACGAGGGCATCGCGCTCGACGAGCTCGAGCGGCGCGTATCGGCCCGCAATGCCACCGCCGCCGGCGGTCATTTCGTCATTCCGCTCGACAATCTCCGCCAATGGGCAAAAGTGTTCGAACCCCCGGATGCAGAGGAATTGTCGGGCCGCTTCACCGCCTGAGCGTTTTGCGCATCGGATAGCCCGCTTTGCATCTGCTGAAACACCAGTAGACCTCATCCTGAGCCTGTCGAAGGGCGAGGTCGTGGCACTCCGGCTTCGGCGGGCCCGACCTCGTGGTTCGACAGGCTCACCATGAGGTCTTCGGGAGCGTTCGCGTCAGAAAAGTCAGATGGCTGCGCGCCGGGCGTATCGTCAGGTCAGCCGATGACGGCAAGGTCGGGATCGAGCACGCGCAGGACCTGGGCCAGATCATGGCCGCGCTTGAGAATGCGGCCCTGCTGATTGGTGACGATATATTGGCCCTGCTTGTTGCGCAGCTTGGGATTCTTCTCCACCACGAAAAGCGGGCGTTCGGACACGCGGGCATAGATGGAGAACAGCGCCCGGTCCTTGAGGAAATCCATGGCGTAGTCGCGCCATTCCCCTGCCCCCACCTTGCGGCCATAGACCGACAGGATCTGCATCAATTCGCGCCGGTCGAAGGCGACGATGGGCATGGCGGAACGCGATGGCTGGGCCTGCGGTTCGCCCACATGCACCAGGGAAAGCTTCCGATGATCGTTTGCGGGACCCTGCACGCCGCCTCAATGCCTTGTCATTGCGCCGTCATGATCGGCCCATTCGCCAGGCATGGCAAGGGGGACGAAATTCCCCAATTCGGCCATTATCTGTCCCTTTTGGCGCCCCATTGACCGGCCATTGTTCAACCATTGCCTCCAGTGGCTGGCGATCGGGCCGACCGAGCCCCCAAACCATGACGCCCGATTGCCAGCCGCCCCCGACCTGAAAAGTTGACCTAGTCAGTCACCCGCTCCTGCCTCCAGGGAGCGGGTTTTTTCGTATCCGCCGTCCGGGGATCAGAATTCGTAGAATGCCGCGCCCAGGATTGGCCCGGGCAGGCCGTTGCGCTCGTTCTGCACCAGGACGGCAAGGCCGGTATTGCCCGGCGCGTCGCCCTGCAGGCCGGCCAGCGGCAGCTTGATCTCGGCCCCGGTTTCCGCTTCCCACATGCCCAGGATCTGCCGATCGGTGACCACCTGGGTATAGACCATGTTCTTGCCGGCATTCTCCCCGGCATCGATCGCGACATCGGCCCGCACCATGTAGCGCACCAGCCAGATATTGGCGTCGGCCAGGGTCTCGTCGGCGGGCACGCGCACGGCCAGCATGTCGCCCTGGGGGCTGAGATCGACGGCCAGCGGCAATTGCGCCGAGGCCAGCGCATCCTGGACCGCGTCGCGCTTGGAGCCGACCACGCCTTCGGCCCCGTTCACCACCATTTGCGGCGTATAGATGCGCGAGGAGCCCCAGCTCTTGGCATAGGCGCGCTGGCGATCGGAAAAGCCCTTATGGGCGAAGGTATCTTCCCAGCCGATATAGTCCCAGTAATCGACGTGATAGGCCAGCGCCACCACGTCGCCGCGCTCGGCCAGGCTGGTCAGCAGCGCATCGGCGGGCGGGCATTGCGAACAGCCCTGGCTGGTAAAGAGCTCCACCACCGCGCGCGGCTGGGCCGGCGCGCTCTCGGCACCGGGCGCCCCCGCCAGAGCAAGGGAAAGGGCAGTGCCGGCAATGAAGGCGAGAGCGATGCGGGAGGACATGGGCAAGGTTTTAAGCCGCCACGGCGCCGCCTGCCTAGTCAAAACCGGGTGAGAGAGGCCGATTTTCTGCCCCCGCGCGCAAAGAAAATGGCGGCCCCTCGGGACCGCCATCCTCAGATCGGCAATGTAAACGCTGCTTACGCGGCCACCAGGCTGCGCAGCACGTAATGCAGGATGCCGCCATTGCGGAAATAATCGAGCTCATTGGCGGTATCGATGCGGCAGCGGGTCTCGACATCGAGCACCTCGCCAATTGGCGCGGGTGATCTTCACATTGACCATGGCGCGCGGCTCGATCTCGGCAATGCCGGCAATATCGATGGTCTCGGTGCCATCCAGGCCCAGGCTCTGCCAGCTGTCGCCGTCCTTGAACTGCAGCGGAATCGACGCCCATGCCCACCAGGTTCGAGCGGTGGATNCGCTCGAAGCTCTGCGCGATCACGGCCTTGACGCCGAGCAGGTTGGTGCCCTTGGCCGCCCAGTCGCGCGAGGAGCCGGTGCCNTATTCCTTGCCGGCGAAGATCACCAGCGGCGTGCCCTGGGCCTGGTAGGCCATGGCCGCGTCATAGATCGGCATCTGCTCGCCCGAGGGCCCCTTGGTGTAGCCGCCCTCGACGCCGTCCAGCATCATGTTCTTGATGCGGATATTGGCGAAGGTGCCGCGCATCATCACCTCGTGATTGCCGCGGCGGGCGCCATAGGAATTGAAGTCCTTCGGGGCCACCTGGCGCTCGGTGAGATATTGGCCGGCCGGGGTGGTCGGCTTGAACGAGCCGGCCGGGGAGATGTGGTCGGTGGTGATCGAATCGAGGAACAGCGCCAGGACGCGCGCCGAGACCACGTCGGTCACCGGCTTGGGCTCGATGGTCAGGTCCTCGAAATAGGGCGGGTTCTGCACATAGGTGGAGGACGAATTCCAGCCATAGGTCTCCCCGCCTTCCACGGCGATGGCCTGCCAGTGCTTGTCGCCCTTGAACACGTCCGAATAGCGCGAGCGGAACATCTCGGCATTGACATATTTGCGCACGATCTCGGCGATCTCGTGGTTGGAAGGCCAGATATCCTTGAGATAGACCGGCTTGCCATCCTTGCCCGTGCCCAGCGGCTCGGTGGTGATATCGACATTGAGCGTACCGAGCAGCGCATAGGCCACCACCAGCGGCGGGGAGGCCAGGTAATTGGCGCGCACGTCGGGGTTCACGCGGCCCTCGAAATTGCGGTTGCCCGACAGGACCGAGGCGGCGACCAGCTTGTTCTCGTTGATGCAATCGGAAATGGCCTGCGGCAGGGGGCCGGAATTGCCGATACAGGTGGTGCAGCCATAGCCGACCAGGTTGAAGCCGATGGCGTCGAGATCGTCCTGCAGGCCCGCCGCGGTCAGGTAATCGGTGACCACCTGCGAGCCGGGGGCCAGCGAGGTCTTGACCCAGGGCTTGGAATTGAGCCCCAGCGCCCGCGCCTTGCGGGCGACGAGGCCGGCAGCGACCAGAACCGAGGGGTTGGAGGTATTGGTGCAGGAGGTGATGGCGGCGATCACCACCGAACCATCGCCGATCTTGTATTCGGCGCCATTGACCGGGAACGCGGCTTCCTCGGGGATATCGTCGACGCCGGTGGCGCCTTCATCCACGAAGCGGCTTTCCTGCTTGTCGGCCGGCAGGCGGGTGCGCTCGATGCGGCCGCCCGACAGGTCGGGCAGCGCTTCGGCGAAAGCGCGGGTGACGTCCTTGAGGGCCACGCGGTCCTGCGGGCGCTTGGGGCCAGACAGGGAGGGCACGACGGTCGAGAGGTCGAGCTCCAGCGTCGCGGTGAAGACCGGATCGGGGCTGTCCGAGGTGCGGAACATGCCCTGCGCCTTGGAATAGGCTTCCACCAGCGCGACGCGATCGGGATCGCGGCCGGTGGTGGCCAGGAATTTGAGCGTATCGGCATCGACCGGGAAATAGCCGCAGGTGGCGCCATATTCGGGCGCCATGTTGGCGATGGTCGCCTGGTCTTCGAGCGAGAGGTAATCCAGACCCGGCCCGTAGAATTCCACGAACTTGCCGACCACGCCCTTCTTGCGCAGCATTTCGGTGACGGTCAGCACGAGGTCGGTGGCGGTGATGCCTTCATTGATCTTGCCGGTGAGCTTGAAGCCCACGACTTCCGGGATCAGCATGGTGACCGGCTGGCCCAGCATGGCCGCCTCGGCCTCGATGCCGCCCACGCCCCAGCCCAGAACGGCCATGCCGTTGACCATGGTGGTGTGGCGTGTCGGTGCCNACNAGCGTATCCGGGATAGGCGACGATCTCGCCNTNCTCTTCCTTGGTCCAGACGGTCTGGGCCAGATATTCGAGGTTCACCTGGTGGCANATGCCGGTGCCGGGNGGCACGACGCGGAAATTGTCGAAGGCCGACTGGCCCCAGCGCAGGAATTCGTAGCGCTCGCCATTGCGCTCATATTCGAGCTCGACATTCTGCTGGAAGGCCAGCGGCGTGCCGAAGCTGTCCACCATCACCGAATGGTCGATGACCAGGTCGACGGGAACCAGCGGATTGATCTTCTGCGGATTGGCGCCCAGCTTGGCGGTGGCGTCGCGCATGGCGGCGAGGTCGACCACGGCGGGAACGCCGGTAAAGTCCTGCATCAACACGCGCGCCGGGCGATACTGGATTTCATATTCCGAGGTGCGGGACACCAGCCATTCGGCGATGGCCTTGATGTCTTCCTTCTTGACCGTGCGGTCGTCCTCGAAGCGCAAGAGGTTTTCCAGCACCACCTTCATGGAGCTGGGGAGCTTGGAAACGCCGGCCAGGCCATTCTTTTCCGCTTCCGGAATCGAATAATAGGTATAGGTCTTGCCGCCGACATTGAGCGTCGATTTGGATTTGAAGCTGTCTATCTGTGTCACGATGCTCCGCCCTTCTTGCTGCTGGCGCGTTTTTCCGGGCAGATGGGGCCGCCGGGAATTCGCGTTTTCTGGAATGAGTCCAATCTCCCCGGCTTATAGTCAATCGCTTGCACCCTTGCCAGTACGACCATAGGTTCAATACGAGATGGGGCCATGACGCAACGGCAAGTCTATCCTGAAATTTCCCTCGTGGCGGAAGGCCTTGCCTGCGGCCGGGGCGGCCATGCGCTGGCCGCCGAGATCGCCATTGCCCTGGCTCCCGGCCAGGGCCTGCTGCTGCGCGGCCCCAATGGCGCCGGCAAGTCCACCCTGCTGCTGACCCTGGCGGGCCTGCTGCCGCCGCTGGCCGGCAGCGTCCGCTATGCCGGGCACGATGCCGAAGCCGGCCCGGCCCTGCATTATTGCGGCCATCGCAACGGCGTCCGCGCCCGGCTCGGCGTGGCCCAGACCCTCGATTTCTGGGCCGGCCTCAATGGCCGCACCGGCCTGTCCATCGCCGAGGCGCTGCAGGCGGTGGGACTGGCCGGGGCGGCCGGGCTCGATGCCGGCTATCTCTCGGCCGGCCAGCAGAGGCGGCTGGCCTTGGCGCGGCTCCTGGTCACCCGCCGCCCGCTCTGGCTTCTGGACGAGCCGAGCGCGGCCCTGGATGCCGCCGGACAGGCCCTGCTCGCCCGCCTCCTGGCAGACCATCTCGCTCAGAACGGCCTGGCCGTCATCGCCACCCATGACGCCATCGCCGTGCCGGATTTGTCCGTGCTCACCCTGGGAGAAGCGGCATGAACGGCTTTTCGGGCATCCTGCGGCGCGAATTGCGCCTGGCCCTGGCGGGGGGCGGCGACATGCTGACCCTGGTGCTGTTCTTCGTCATCACCGGGGCCCTGGTGCCCTTCGCCGTGGGCCCGGACAGGGAATTGCTGGCGCGGATCGCGCCCGGCATCGTCTGGATCGCCGCCTTCCTCGCCATGCTGCTGGGGCTCGATCGCCTGCTCCGGCCCGATCGCGAGGATGGCACCCTGGCGCTCTACCGCCTGGCCGACCTGCCGCTTTCCGCCATCCTGGCCGCCAAAGTGATCGTCCATTGGCTGACCAGCGCCCTGCCCCTGATCCTGGCCGCGCCCTGCCTGGCGCTGATCCTGGGCATGGACATGCAGACGTTCTGGCGCACCCTGCTCTCGCTGCTCCTGGGCACGCCGGCCCTCGCCGCCTTCGGCACATTCGGCGCCGCCGTGACCGTGGCGATCCGGCGGGGCGGGCTGCTCGCCCCCATCCTCATCGCCCCGCTCTGCGTGCCGGTGCTGATCTTCGGGGTGGGGGCCATATCGCCCCTGGGCGGTCCCGACCAGGCGGGGGCGGCGCTGCTCCTGCTTGCGGCACTCAGTCTCATGGCCTGCGCACTCTCTCCCTTCGCCGCCGCTTTTGCGATAGATTGGGGGGAAGAGTAGAGCCCCATTCCCATTCACCGGGTCATTCCCGCGCAAGCGGGAAGCCCTGTTTGACCAGGCCGAAACGGAGGTCCCCGCTTGCGCGGGGATGACGCAGCGATGCAGGATCGAGCTGTGACAAGAACAAGCTATCGAGCGGCATGACCATCGACACGACCCCCAAAATGCGCTGGTGGGACCGGCTCGCCCATCCCGGCCAGTTCCTGGCCTGGACCGGCTATCTCGTCTGGCCGCTGATCATCTTCACCGCGCTGCTCTTCGCGCTCGGGCTCTATTTCGCCTTCTTCAATTCGCCGGCCGATTACCAGATGGGCGATACGGTGCGCATCATGTATGTGCATGTGCCCAGCGCCTGGCTCAGCCAGTTCGTCTATGGCGCCATGGCCGTTTCCGCCCTCGGCACCCTGGTCTGGCGCCATCCCATGGCCGATGTGTCGATGAAGGCCGCCGCCCCGCTCGGCGCCGCCTTCACCGCCATGGCCCTGTTCACCGGCTCGATGTGGGGAAGGCCCACCTGGGGCACGTTCTGGGAATGGGACGGGCGCATGACCTCCACTCTGGTCCTGCTGTTCATCTATCTCGGCATCGTCGCGCTCTGGCGCGCCTTCGACGACCAGCTTCGCGCCGCCCGCGTCATCGCCGTCTTCACCCTGGTGGGCGCGGTCAATGTGCCCATCATCAAGTTCTCGGTGGATTGGTGGTCGACCCTGCACCAGCCGGCCAGCGTCTTCCGCGCCGACGGGCCGACCATGCCGCCCTCCCTGCTCATCCCGCTTTTTATCATGTTCTTCGCCTTCACCTTCCTGTTCGTCACCCTGCAGGTGGTGACCATGCGCACCGAGGTGCGCCGGCGCCGGGTGATCACGCTGGAGCGCAAGGCCGCGCGGGAGACCGGAGCATGATCGAACTGGGACAGCACGCCACTTTCATCGCCGCTGCCTATATCGGCGTCTTTGCCGGCATTGCCGGCCTGATCCTCTGGGCCGTCTTCGACAGCCGCCGGACCACCCGCCGGCTGGAGGAACTCGGGGACCGGCGCCGCTGATGCGTTATCTGTTCTTCGCCCTGCCGCTTGTGCTCCTCACGGCCCTGGTCGGCGTCTTCGCCTTTTCCATCGATCGCGATGCGGGCCTGGTGCGGTCGGTGCTGATCGACAAGCCGGCGCCCCAATTCACCCTCGCCGCGGTGGAGGGCATGGACGTGCCCGGCTTCGACAATGCCGCCCTCCTGGGCGAGCCCAGCCTGGTCAATGTCTTCGCCTCCTGGTGCATTCCCTGCCGCGACGAGCATCCGCTGCTCGAAAGCCTCAAGGCCGAAACTGCTATCCGCATGTACGGCATCAATCATTCCGACGCGCCCGAAAATGCCCGCGCCTTCCTGGCCGAGCTGGGCAATCCCTATGACGCGATCGGCGCCGATCGCGACCGGCGCGTCTCCATCGACTGGGGCGTCTATGGCGTGCCCGAAACCTTCCTGGTCGATGCCAATGGGGTGATCGTCTACAAGCATGTGGGCCCGCTCACCCCCCGCGCCATCGAGACCGAACTCAAGCCGGCCATCGCCGCCTTGCGCTCCTGAACCGCGTTCAGCTTTCATTCAGCTTTGGACGCGCATTTTGTCGCCAAATTCGCGGTGCAGAAGAGCCTATATGTTGCGTTTGCTGAAAAAATTCGCCTCCGACGAAACCGGGATCAGCCTGGTCGAATATGGCCTGATCGCCGCGATCATCACCGTGGCCACCACCTTTGCCGTCTCCGCCGCCGGCTATAATATCACCGATATTCTGGGCTGATCCGCCGTCCCGGCCTTGGCCCCGTGGCGCTTCTGCTTCATGCTGGGGCCAAGGAGATCATCATGGCCCGCATCGATCAAGCCCACCGCCTCATCGAGGCCAGCCCGGAAGCCGTCTATGACGCCATGACCAGCGCCGAGGCCCTGGTGGCCTGGCTGCCGCCCACCGGCATGAGCGGGCAGATGCTGGAATTCGACGCGCGCCCCGGCGGCCATTACAAGATGATGCTGCGCTATGAGGACGCGGCCATTGCCGGCAAGAGCGGGGACAATGCCGACATCGCCGAAATGCGCTATCTCGACCTGGTGCCGGGCGCCCTGGTCTCCCAGGCGGTGGATTTCGTCTCCGACGACCCGCTCTTTTCCGGCACCATGGTGATGAACTGGCTGCTGGAAAGCCGGCCGGAAGGCACGCTGGTGACCATCCGCGCCGAAAACGTGCCCGCGGGCATCAGCGCGGCGGATCATGCCGAGGGCCTGGCCTCGTCGCTGGAAAACCTGGCGCGCTATGTCGAAGGCGAACAGCGCTAGGGCGGTCCCATTGAGCTGGAATCGCGGCTCCATCGCCTCCCTCCCCCTTGAGGGGAGGGGGCAAAGAACCGGCCCTGTCGCGCAAGCCGCACCATCCCCACCCGATTGGGTTGGATGAGCGATAGAACCATGTCTATTTAAACGGGAAACGATCTAGAAATCGCTGGTGAGACCCTTGATCTCCCAATCGCCGTAGCGGCCCGGCTCGAGCCCGCCGCGGCCGCCCTTTTCCTTGGGCGCCATGGCCGTGGCGGCGTCGATCTCGAGCCGCCGCGCCTCGGCTTCCGCCAGGGCCCGCCGTGCTGCGGGCGACAATACCCGCGCTGGCCGCGTTTCGCTCTCGGTCTGCTGCTCGCTCATTTTTCTGTCCGACATGACATTATGCGCTTCCGCTTGCACGGAACCCTGCGACACACAACATAGTTGCTCGAAAGATCCAACCCAAGGGGTTCGACCCATGTTCAATGCCTTCCGCACCTTTGTCCTGCTTGCGGGCATGACCGCGCTCTTCATGGTGGTGGGCTATTTCATCGGCGGCACCGGCGGCATGATGATCGCGCTGGCCTTCGCAGCAATGACCAATCTCTTCGCCTATTGGAATTCCGACAAGATGGTGCTGCGCATGCAGAATGCCGTCCCGGTGGAGCGCTCCCGCGCGCCCGAACTCTATGACATGGTCGATGTGCTGTCCCGGCGCGCCGGCATTCCGACGCCGGCGGTCTATGTCATCGAGACCGACCAGCCCAATGCCTTCGCCACCGGCCGCGACCCGAACAATGCCGCCGTAGCCGTCTCCTCGGGCCTGCTGCGTCAGCTCGAAACCCGCGAAGTGGCGGGCGTTGTGGCGCATGAACTGGCCCATATCAAGAACCGCGACACCCTGACCATGACCATCACGGCGACGCTGGCCGGCGCCATTTCGGCCCTGGCCCAGTTCGGCCTGTTCTTCGGCGGCGGCAATAATCGCGACAATCCGCTGGGCGGCATCGGCGCGCTGCTCATGGTGTTCCTGGCGCCGCTGGCCGCCATGATCGTGCAGATGGCGGTGAGCCGCACCCGCGAATACGAGGCCGACAAGGACGGCGCCGCGATTTCCGGCGATCCGCTGGCCCTGGCCTCCGCGCTCGACAAGATCGCCGGCCTGGCCGGCCGGCAGGTCAATGTCGCGGCCGAGCGCAACCCGGCCATGGCGCATATGTATATCGTCAATCCCCTCAACGGCGCCCGGATGGACAATCTCTTTTCCACCCATCCCGATACCGGCAACCGCATCGCGGCGCTGCAAAGGCTTGCAGCCGAGATGAGCGTGGACGATAAGGGGCGCCATTCCCAGCCCCGTCCCCGGCCCGCCTCCAGCGGCCGCGATATCGGCGGCGGCTGGCGCGTGCCGACCGTGGGGCGCACCGAAGACGATGGCGGTGCGCGCGGTCCCTGGGGATAGAATCGAACCGTGGCGCATAAACCCGATCCTGCGGGCCTGAAACTCCGCCTCATTGCCGCCCAACGGCTCCGCGCCGTGCTGGGCGGCGACCATTTCGTCCCGCTCGACGCCGCCGACCTGCCGGATGGCCGCGACCGGGCCCTGGCCAATCGGCTGATCAACACTGCGCTGCGCCGCCATGGCCAGATCGACGTGATACTGGCCGAATTGCTCGAAAAGGGCCTGCCGCCGCGTTCGGGTTCCTTCGAGGCCGTGCTGCGCCTGTCGCTGGCGCAATTGGTGTTCCTGCCCGATCTGGGCGCCCATTCCGCCCTGTTCCTCGCCGTCGAGGCCATCAAGCGCGACAACAAGGCCCGCCATCTCGCCGGGCTGATGAACGCCGTGCTGCGCAAGGCCCAGTCCAATTCCGCCCGCTATGGCCTGATGGATGAAAATCTGGTCCTGCCCGAACCGGTGCGGCAGCGCTGGGCGGAGATCTATGGCGCCGAAACGCTCCCCCGCTTCGCCAATGCCCTGATCGAGGGCGCCCCGCTCGATCTCACCCTGCGCGACGACGATCCCGGCCTGGTCGAGGCCCTGGGCGCCGAAAGGCTGATCGCCGATTCGGTGCGGCTGGAACAGCGCGACCGGCCGGTGGACGCCCTGCCCTTCTACGCGGAGGGGCGCTTCTGGGTGCAGGACGCCGCTTCCGCCCTTCCCGCGCGCCTCCTGGCCCTGCCCGAGCCCGGCGCCGTGCTCGATCTCTGCGCCGCCCCCGGCGGCAAGACGGCGCAATTGGCCAAGGCCGGCCACCGGGTGACCGCGCTCGACAATGACGCCAGCCGGCTGGCCCGGCTGCGCGCCAATATGGCGCGCCTCGGCTACGACCCCGAACTGGTCGAGGCCGACGCCGCCAATTATGCGCCGCTCGCCCTTTTCGACGCGGTCCTGCTCGATGCCCCCTGCTCGGCCACCGGCACGTTCCGCCGCCATCCCGAAGTGCTCTGGCACCGCTCGGCCGGCGACATTGCCGGCCGCGTCCGCCTGCAACAGGCGCTCCTGGCCAATGCCTTCCGCTGCCTGAAGGCGGGCGGGACGCTGATCTATTGCACCTGCTCGCTGGAACCCGAGGAAGGCGAATTGCAGGTGGATTGGGCGCTCGACGCCTTGCCCGGGCTGGAGCTTTTTCCCATAAGGCCCGAGGAAGTGCCCGATTTGCCGGAAATCGTGACCCCGCGCGGCCTGGTTCGCACCCATCCCGGCATCAGCCCGGGCCAGGGAAATGCCGGCATGGACGGGTTCTTCGTGGCGCGATTCCGCCGAACGCGGTAAACAAAGCGTGAAGTGCGTCGCCCAGGCCGGCGGCAAGGACGAGTGAGATTGGCTGACACAGCGCGCCAGGCGGGACGAGGACAGTGAACGGGCGGTTGCTAGAAACCGGCCGGCAACTGGCTTTGGGCCTTGCCGACCAATTGGTCACCCTGCCGCTGCTGCGCTGGACCTGGCGGGGCCAGGGCGACATCGCCTTTGCCGGCGACCTGCCCGATTTCCGCCCCGCCGACCGCGAGGCGGTGCGCGAGATGATGTCGGGCCGCTATCTGCTGGCCTCCAAGCTGTTCGAGACCGGCGGCGCCTCGCCCTTCTCCATCGATGCCGACCACCCCGATTGGTGGAACAATCTGCATGCCTTTTCCTGGCTCCGGCATTTTCGCGATGTCCGCGATCCCGGCGAACGGCTCTTCGCCCGCACCCTGGTGCTCGACTGGATCGGCCGCGAAGGCCAGTTCGAGCATGACAGCTGGACCCTGACGCTGACATCGCAGCGCGTGCTCAACTGGCTGCGCCACCTGGCCCTGCTGCTCGACGGCGCCACGCCCGACCAGGCCCGCACCATCCAGCGCAGCCTGGGCACTCAGGTGCAGAGCCTGCGCGTGCGCGGGGCCCTGGCCGCCGATCCGGTGGAAACGCTTTTCGCCGCCATCGGCCTGCTCGGCGCCGAATTGTGCAATGTCGCCGACCTGCCCGATATCGACAATGCCGTGGCCCGGCTCGATGCGGTCCTGGCCCGGCAGCTCGACCATGACGGGCTGCACCTGTCGCGCAATCCGCGCCTGCAATTGGCGCTTCTGACCGAGCTGACCAGCCTCAAGCGCGCTTTGGGCCGGCATGGCAGCCCGGTCATGGCGGAATTGTCCAACCGCATCGACCGCATGCACGAGGCGCTGGACGCCCTGACGCTGTCGAGCGGCGAACCGGTCTATTTCAATGGCTGCGGACAGGTACCGCACGATATCCTGGTCGCGGTCCAGGCCAATGGCCCCACCGCCTCGCGCCATTCGCGGCTTCTGGGCGGCTATGGCATCGTGCGCGCCGGCGACAGCGTCGTCATCGCCGATACCGGCCTGCGCCCGCCGCCCGGCTTCGAGGCCGAGATGCATGCCAGCGCCCTGGCCTTCGAATTCGCCCATGGCAGCGAATTGATCGTCGGCTCCTGCGGCCCCGCGCCGTCCGACATGCCGGAAAGCCGCGCGCTCTTCCGCCAGGGCATCGCCCATTCGGCGCCCACGCTGGACGCGGAAGACGCCGTGCCGAAAACCAGGGGCCTGCCGCCGGTGGAGCTGGATGGGGCCGAGCACATGCTGGCCATGACCAGCGCCGCCTATGCCAATGGCTTCCAGGCCGAGATCGAACGGCGGCTGACCCTGTTGTCGGACGGCACGACCCTGGTGGGGCAGGATTGCATCCTGGCCCGGGGCGAGACGCCCAGCGGCCGGCTGGCCATCCGCTTTCACCTGGCCCCCGGCATCATGGTGCGGCATGCCGGCGGCGAGGGCATGGCGCGGCTGATCCTGCCCAATGGCACGATCTGGAGCTTTCTCTGGGAAGGCGCCGATTTCCATGAGGAGGACAGCGTGCGCCAATCCTCCTATCTCGGCTTCCACCGCACCCGCCAGCTCGTGCTCGAAACCGAGGTCACGCCCGGCGCCGAGATCGCCTGGATTTTCACGCTGGAACAGCAATAGCGATTGGCCTTTGCGGCGCTTCGTGTTAGCGAGCCGGCGAAATCCTCCTCAATTGACGGCGAGACATTCCCCATGGGCAAGACGGTACAGGTCGGGCGCGCACTGCTTTCGGTTTTCGACAAATCGGGGATGACCGAATTCGCCAGGGGGCTCGCCGAAGCCGGCGTGGACCTGGTTTCCACCGGCGGCACCCATCGGCTGATTTCCGAGGCCGGCCTGCCGGTGCGCGAGATTTCCGACCTCACCGGCTTTCCCGAAATGATGGATGGCCGGGTCAAGACCCTCCATCCCAAGGTCCATGGGGGCCTGCTCGCCGTCCGCGACAATCCCGCCCACACGGCGTCGATGGACGAACACGGGATCGGCCCTATCGACCTGGTCGCGGTCAATCTCTACCCCTTCGAGAAGACCGTCGCCTCCGGCGCTTCCTATGACGAGATCATCGAGAATATCGATATCGGCGGCCCCGCCATGGTCCGCTCCGCCGCCAAGAACCATGCTTTCGTGACCATCGTGGTCGATCCCGCCGATTATCCGGCGATCCTCGAGGCTATCAAGGCCGGCGGCATTCCCTTCGAACTGCGCCAGAAGCTCGCCGCCAAGGCCTATGCCCGCACCGCCGCCTATGACAGCTTTATCTCCGCCTGGTTCGCCAGGGCGATCGATTTCCAGGACGTCCCCTGGCGCAGCTTTGCCGGCACGCTGAGCGAAGTCATGCGCTATGGCGAGAACCCGCATCAATGGGCCGCCTTCTACAAGAACGGCGAGGATCGCCCGGGCGTCGCCACCGCCAACCAGGTGCAGGGCAAGACGCTCTCCTACAACAATATCAACGATACCGACGCCGCCTTCGAGCTGGTCAGCGAATTCGACCCCGCCGAAACGGCCGCCGTCGCCATCATCAAGCATGCCAATCCCTGCGGCGTCGCCGTGGCCGGCGACTTGAAGACTGCCTATCTGAAGGCTTTGCGCACCGATCCGGTCTCGGCCTTTGGCGGCATCGTCGCCACCAATCGCGAAATCGACGCCGCCACCGCCACCGAGATCGTCAAGGTCTTCACCGAGGTGATCGTCGCTCCTTCCGCCACGCCGGAAGCCCAGGACATCATCGCCGCCAAGAAGAACCTGCGCCTCTTGCTCACCGGCGGCGTCGCCGATCCCAAGGCCGACGGCCTCATGGTCAAATCGGTCGCCGGGGGCCTCCTGGTCCAGGGGCGCGACAATCGCAATGTCGATGATTGCGACCTCAAGGTGGTCACCAGACGCCAGCCCACCGAACAGGAACTGATCGACCTGAAGCTGGCGGCGAAAGTGGCAAAACACGTCAAGTCCAACGCCATCATCTATGTCAAGGACGGCGCCACCGCCGGGATCGGCGCCGGGCAGATGTCGCGCGTGGATTCCGCCCGCGTCGCACATCGCAAGTCGATCGACGCCGCCGCGGCCGCCGGGATCGAGGGCGCGCTGACCCAGGGCTCGGTCGTCGCTTCCGACGCCTTCTTCCCCTTTGCCGACGGACTCGAAGCCCTGGTGGCCGCCGGCGCCACCGCCGTGATCCAGCCGGGCGGCTCGGTGCGCGACGACGAAGTGATCGCCGCCGCCGACGCGGCCGGCATCGCCATGGTGATGACCGGCATGCGCCATTTCCGGCATTAGCCTGTTCTTACCTGCTGCTCGATCCTTCCCGCCGTCGTCATTGCCGGGCTTGGCCCGGCAATCCATCTTCGCTTGGTCCCGTATGGACCACCCGGATAAACCGGGTGGTGACGATCTGCGCTGACTTGGCGCCGGCCATAACCGTACCCGAGAGTACGGTTATGCTTGACCCCCGGCCCGGCTTCGCATTAGAACCGATCCAAACTTCATTCCTGCTCGGAAATATGGAAATGACCAAGGCCCGCACGCTCTACGACAAGATCTGGGACGACCATCTGGTCCAGAACAACGAGGACGGGACGAGCCTTCTCTATATCGACCGGCACCTGGTGCACGAAGTGACCTCGCCCCAGGCCTTCGAAGGCCTGCGCCTGAACAATCGCAAGGTCCGCCATCCCGAGCGCACCCTGGCCGTGGTGGACCATAATGTGCCCACGACCGACCGTTCCCTGCCCAATCCCGATCCGGAAAGCGCCATCCAGATCGCGGCCCTGGCCGAGAACACCAGGCATTTCGGCATCGAATATTACGACCCCTTCGACGTCCGGCAGGGCATCGTGCACATCGTGGGTCCGGAACAGGGCTTCACCCTGCCCGGCATGACCATCGTGTGCGGCGACAGCCATACCTCGACCCATGGCGCCTTCGGCGCGCTGGCCCACGGCATCGGCACCTCCGAGGTGGAACACGTCCTGGCGACCCAGACGCTGATCCAGCAGAAGGCCAAGAACATGCTGGTGCGTGTCGATGGCCAATTGCCCGAAGGCGTCACCGCCAAGGACATCATCCTCGCCATCATCGGGGAGATCGGCACGGCCGGCGGCACCGGCCACGTGATCGAATTCGCCGGTGAAGCCATCCGCTCGCTCTCCATGGAAGGCCGCATGACGGTCTGCAACATGACCATCGAGGGCGGCGCCCGCGCCGGCCTGATCGCCCCGGACGAAAAGACCTTCGCCTATGTCAAGGATCGTCCCCGCGCGCCCAAGGGCCAGGCCTGGGACATGGCGCTCGATTATTGGAAGACCCTGCATACCGATGAGGGCGCTCATTACGACAAGGTCGTTGTGCTCGACGCCGCCAAGCTGCCGCCCATCGTCTCCTGGGGTTCATCGCCCGAGGACGTCATCTCGGTGCAGGGCGTGGTGCCCAATCCCGACGAGATCGCCGACGAGACCAAGCGCGCCTCCAAGTGGCGGGCCCTGGACTATATGGGCCTCAAGCCCGGCACCCCGATCACCGACATCAAGCTCGACAAGATCTTCATCGGCTCCTGCACCAATGGCCGCATCGAGGATCTGCGCGCCGCCGCCGCCATCGTCAAGGACCGCAAGGTCGCCGGCCATGTCTCGGCCATGGTCGTGCCCGGCTCCGGCCTGGTCAAGGCACAGGCGGAACAGGAAGGCCTGGACGTCATCTTCAAGGATGCCGGCTTCGAATGGCGCGAGCCCGGCTGCTCCATGTGCCTGGCCATGAACCCGGACAAGCTCAAGCCGCAGGAACGCTGCGCCTCGACCTCCAACCGCAATTTCGAGGGCCGCCAGGGCTTCAAGGGCCGCACCCATCTGGTCTCCCCCGCCATGGCCGCGGCCGCCGCCATTGCCGGCCATTTCGTCGATATCCGCGAGTGGCAGTGAGGGCTGCCCTGGATTGATCGTCATCACCGGGCCATCCTCGGGCTTGACCCGAGGACCCGGTGATCCATCCTTCAGCGCTCGCGGAGACATGGATTGCCCGGACAAGCCGGGCAATGACGATGGTATGGAGACGCTTTGGATGGGCCATTCAGACAACGGCTGGCACGACCGCTACGCCCCCAGTCTCGACGATTTCGAGGCCATGGCGATCGACGCCCTGGCCAATCTGCCCGAGCCCTTCAAATCGCTGGCGGCCGATGTCACCTGCTCGGTCGCCGAATTCGCCGAGGATGATGTGCTCGAAGGCTTCGGCATGGAAAGCCCCTTCGAATTGATGGGGCTGTTCCACGGCATCGGGCTGACCGAGGACGGCGCCGTGCCCCAGACCGGGCAATTGCCCAATACCGTCTTCCTCTATCGCCGCGCCATTCTCGATTACTGGGCCGAACACGACGACAACACGCTGGGCGAGATCGTCACCCATGTGCTGATCCACGAACTCGGCCACCATTTCGGCTTTTCCGACGACGACATGGAAGCCATCGAGGCCGCCGCCGACGCGGAAGAAGGGCGCTAGTCCCGGTCCACGAAGCTGAACTCGGCCTCGTTACCGCCGGCCGGATCGTCGGACACCATCAGCGCCAGCCCGCCATTTTCGAGCGCGGCGAACCATTCCTCCCAGCTCACCAGCTGAAAGCCGCCCAGCCGGTCGGGCCCCTCGTTATTGTCGGCATTGAGGATGTCCTGCCCGAAGGACAATTGCAGCACCGTGCGCGTCTTGCTGCCCTCGGGCACATCCATCAGCACCGGATTGCCGCCCCGGGCAATGACCCATTGGCGGATGGCGTCGCGGTCGGTGAGAATCTGGGACATGGCAGGCTCCGTTATCGTGTCCTTGAGAAAGCACAATTGCCGTGCAAGGTTCCGTTGCCGCTACGAGGAGCCACCCATGTCCGTTCGTTCACGCCCCTTCGCCGCCCTGGCCCTGGCCGGACTGCTCGCCCTGCAGCCGCTCTCGGCCCTGGCCTGCACCATGCCGAAAACGGCCGGGCTCAACCCCGCCGACCAAGAGCGGATGCGCGATTTCTGGGGCGCGCGCAGCCAGGGCCTGGCCGAAGCCCTGGTCGCCGAATCCGCCGCCGACCGCGCGGTCCTGCATGGCCTCTTCGCCGCCGGCGACGCCCCGCTTCAGGCCATTCCCGACGGCGATTATCGCTGCCGTACCATCAAGCTGGGCGGCCTCTTGCCGCTGACCGTCTACTCCGCTTTCGACTGCACCATTTCCGGCAACGGCACCCGCATCGACAAGCAGACCGGCTCGCAGCGCTTTTCGGGCAGCCTTATGCCGGCCGGCACGGCGCTCTTTTACCGCGGCGCCCTCAATTACGACGACGAGGCCCCCCTCGCCTATGATGCCGATCCGGAGCGCAACCAGGTCGGCTGCCTCTATGGCGTGCCCGATAATGGGAGCGGCCCGCGCTATCGCCTCGAATTGCCCCGGCCCCATTTCGAGTCCAATCACGACGTGATCGAGCTCGTTCCGAAACGCTGAGCATTTGCGTTGCCGGCGCGGCCTGCTAAGGAGCGCCGGACACGTCTGGAAGCGGCCATGACAGAAAAGACCAATCTCATCCTTCTCGGCACGATCGGCGCCGCCCATGGCATCAAGGGCGAAGTGCGGATCGCCTCCCATACCCAGGACCCCGAAGCCATCGCCACCTATGGGCCCCTGGCCACCGACCGGCCCGGCCTCACCATCGTCATCGAGACGGCGCGGCTCAACAAGAACGTGCTCGTCGCCCGGCTCAAGGGCATCCGCGACCGCAACCAGGCCGAAGCCCTCAACGGCGTCTCCCTGTTCGTCGCCCGCGACAGCCTGCCCGAAACCGGGGACGAGGACGATTTCTACCATGCCGACCTCATCGGCCTCGATGCCCGCCTGGCCGAAACCGGCGCCAGCATCGGCGCGGTGATCGCGCTGCCCAATTACGGCGCCGGCGATCTCATCGAGGTGCGCGATCCCCGCTCCGGCGATACCTTCCTCTTCCCCTTCACCAAGGCGGTGGTGCCGGAAATCCGGGTCGGCGAGGGCTATCTTACCATCGCCCCGCCCCTCGATGCCGAGCCGGGCGAGGAAGAGCCGGATTGATGTTTTCCGCCGATATCGTCACCCTCTTTCCCGAACTCTTTCCCGGCCCGCTCGGCGCCTCGGTGCTCGGTCGCGGCCTCAATGACGGGCTCTGGCGCCTGGGCGCCCATCAATTGCGCGATTTCGCCCAGGACCGGCACCGCACCGTGGACGACACGCCGGCCGGCGGCGGCGCCGGCATGGTGCTCAAGCCCGATATCCTGGCCCGGGCCATCGATGCCATCGCCCCCTCCGGCGATCCCCGGCCCCGCATTCTCATGTCGCCGCGCGGCGCACCGCTGACCCAGGGCAGGGCGCGCGAGCTGGCCATGGGTCCGGGCGCCGTCATCGTCTGCGGGCGCTTCGAGGGCGTGGACCAGCGCGTCATCGATGCCCGCGGGCTCGAGGAAATCTCCATCGGCGATTATGTCCTGGCCGGCGGCGAAGTCGCCGCCATGGTGCTGCTGGAGGCGGTGGTGCGGCTGATCCCCGGCGTCCTCGGCGCGCCGGACAGCCGCGACGAGGAAAGCTTCGAGAACGGCCTGCTCGAATATCCGCATTTCACCCGCCCGCAGAGTTTCGAGGGCCGCGACATCCCCGCCGTGCTGGTTTCGGGCGACCATGCCAGGATCGCCAGATGGCGCCATGAGCAATCGCTGGCCCTGACCCGGGCGCGCCGGCCGGATCTGCTGCTTCCGAAGACCTCATCCTGAGCCGGTCGAAGGACGAGGTCGGGACCGCAAGGGCTGCGACCTCCTGGTTCGACAGGCTCACCACGAGGTCTTGACGGAATCCGCGGGCTTTCGCGGCCCAAAACACTGGACTCTTCCCCCGTTTTCGCCTATGAGCCGCCCATTCGCGTGGCCGGCGTTTCGGACCGGCGCGCGGCAAGACCAAGAAGACTGCCCTTCCGTTACCAACCAAGACCGGGCGACGGGGTCGAAAGACCCGAAAAGAGTCGCTCCCACGAAAAGATCGAACGGATCGAAAATGAGCAATATTATCGAACAGCTCGAAGCCGAGCAGGTCGCCGCGCTGGCCGCAAAGCGCGAACTCCCCGAATTCACCCATGGCGACACCGTCAAGGTCTGGGTCAAGATCCGCGAAGGCGACAAGGAACGCCTGCAGGCCTATGAAGGCGTCGTGATCGCCCGCTCCGGCGGCGGCATCATGGAAAGCTTCACCGTCCGCAAGATTTCCTATGGCGAAGGCGTGGAACGCGTCTTCCCGATCTATTCGCCCAATGTCGCTTCGGTGGAAGTGATCAAGCGCGGTAAGGTCCGTCGCGCCAAGCTCTATTACCTGCGTGATCGTCGCGGCAAGTCGGCCCGTATTTTCGAATCGACCAGCGCCCGCACCCGCAAGATCGAGGCCGGCGAGCGCGAAGCCGCCCAGGCCGCGCGCGAAGCCCGCGAAGCCGAAAAGATCGCCGCTGCCGAGGCCTTTGCCGCCGAACAGGCTGCCAAGGACGCTGAAGCCGCGGCCGCCGCTGCTGCTGCCGAACAGGCCGCTGCCGCCGAAGGCGAGGCCAAGAGCGAATAAGCTCGGCGCCAGAATCGATTGGAAGAGCCCGGCCCGTGCGCCGGGCTTTTTATTGGCCATGACCGCCAGCAGCGATTCACGTGAAACGGTCCGCCGGCATGGCGCCAGCCTCCTGCCACGCCCTGTCGCACCGGCGCCATTTCCGGCTTTACCCCCGGCCCCGCCTTGGCGATAACAGGCCTGCCCGTCCCATGCGATTCACCCGGACTACGCCATGACCCTTTCCGTCGTCACCTGGAACATCAACTCGGTTCGCCTGCGCCTGGGCATGGTGCTCGATTTCCTCGCGCAATATCAGCCCGACGTGCTGATGCTGCAGGAGATCAAATGCACCAATGACCAATTCCCCACCAATGCCTTCATCGAGGCCGGCTATCCGCACCAGGCCGTGCATGGGCAGAAGGGCTATCATGGGGTCGCCATCCTGTCGAAATTCCCGCTGACCGACATTTCCAGTCGCGTCTTCTGCGAAATCCCCGAATCCCGGCACATCTCGGCCCTGGTCGATCTCGGCCACGGCCCCTTCACCCTGCACAATTTCTACATCCCCGCCGGCGGCGACGAGCCCGATCCCCTGGTCAACCCGAAATTCAAGCACAAGCTGGGCTTCCTCGAGGAACTCAAGACCTGGTTCGGCGATCCGATCTTCCAGCGCGGCCATCTCATTGCCGGCGATTTCAACATCGCCCCGCATGAGAACGACGTCTGGAGCCACAAGCAGCTCCTCAAGGTCGTCAGCCATACCCCGGTCGAGACCGAGGCCCTCAACGCCCTGCTCACCGGCGGCCATGGCTGGGTGGACCTGGTGCGCAAGCACGTGCCCCACGATACCAAGCTCTATTCCTGGTGGAGCTATCGCAGCCCCGATTGGGACAATTCCGACAAGGGCCGCCGGCTCGACCATATCTGGTCCACTGCCGACATCGCCGAGCGCTCCATCGGCGCCGAAATCATCCGCCCCGCCCGCGGCTGGACCGACAAACCCAGCGACCACGTCCCCGTCATCGCCCGCTTCGCCCGGCCATAATCTCGGCGGGGGGTGTCACATCGCGCTTGCCGGACGATACTCGTCCAACCTCCACCCCCACAATTCGTCACCCTCGGGCCCGACCCGAGGGTTCTTCTTTAGGGGCCCTCCCACACACCGAACCGCCCTCGGGTCAGGCCCGAGGGTGACGAGCGGTGGGTGGCGGGACCATGCGGCAAACGCCGAACCCCCACCTCCCCCTTGACGGGGGAGGTAGCGTAGCTTGGCCGAAGGCCTAGCGGAGCTGGGAGGGGGTGCTCCCGCGCACCGGCGCCTGATGTCGGCACTCTGCCGCCCACCCCCTCACCCGTCTCGGCCTGCGGCCGATCCACCCTCTCCCCGAGGGGGAGAGGAACAAGAGGCGAGCGCAGGACCATTCTTCTCCCCCTCGGGGAGAAGGTGGCCCGAAGGGCCGGATGAGGGGCTTCGAGCCGTCCCGAAGGGCAAATCTCTCCAGTGGAGAGATTTGAGGCGAGAAGGCCATGAGCGCTATGCGCGAA